>Ga0207702_10002062_pt1 | contig 19455 bp, 20 predicted proteins | sample KBSCornC62_FD_184302 | JGI IMG/M metagenome (GOLD analysis project Ga0207702, IMG submission 184302) | Corn rhizosphere microbial communities from Kellogg Biological Station, Michigan, USA - KBS Corn C6-2 (SPAdes) (version 2) | ecosystem: Host-associated > Plants > Roots > Rhizosphere > Soil ...
CGATCGCCCGTCTTCCGCACGTGCCGCCGCACGCGGCGTGACCGTCAGCCTCGACGTCGTCCTCTTCACCGCGCGCGGCTCGGAGCTCGCGGTACTTCTCACGCCCGCGGCGCCAAGCCGGACGCGCGGCGCGGGACGCGATCGCTGGGCGCTCCCGTCCGACGCGCCCCGAGCCGACGAGTCGCTCGACGATGCGGCCGAGCGTATCGCTCGCGATGCGTTCGGTAGCGCGCCGTCGATGTTGGAACAGTCGGGCGCGATCGGCGGCGGCCGTCGTCACAACGAAGGACCGCGGGTCACGATCGCGTATTTTGGCCTCGTGCCCGAAGGAACCGCGTCGACCAAGCGCGGCGCGTCATGGTTCGCGATGTCAGAGCTGCCGCCGCTCTCACAGCGCCAGCGCGAGTCGGTCGATGCGGCGGTGGCCGCGATGCGCGCGCGCGTCGATCAGCAACCCATCGCATTTCGTTTGCTGCCGGCGGCGTTCACGCTCAGCGAGCTCCAGGCGATCTACGAGCTGCTGCTCGGTCGTCGGTTGCACAAAGCGAGCTTTCGCCGATCGCTGCACGCATCGGCGCTCGTCGAGGCGACGGACGAATGGCGGAGCGAAGGTCGCGGACGTCCCGCGCAACTCTTTCGCTTCGCGCCGCCGCGGCGCCGGCGTCAGCGGCGCGGCATTCGATTCGACCTGCTCGGCTGATTCCTCAGTCCGCTCGCTGCGGACCTTCGATCGACAGGATCGCGCGCGCGATCGCCGCGTTGTCCGCGGCCATGCGGTACAACTCTCCGAAGCTGGGCGACTTTTCGTCGCCGTCGGCTTCGGCGATCACCACGGGTGCGTGCCCGTCCCGCCGCTCATGTCGTGCCCGCCGCTCGACTGAGACACGCACGCGCGGTACCTCGCGCTCGAGTCTCACGTCGATGGCCACGTACCCGCCGCCCGGCAGCTCGCGCCGGTATACGGGCGCGACATCGGCAGCGTGCTCTGGCTCCATCACCATCCGCCATCTCCTGCTGGGAGCGTCCTTTCGAGAACGCGATCGGTCATCGGCCATCGCGGCGCGTCATCGCGGCGCCTCGAGCTGTGACGCAGGGAGCAGGCCGCGACTGATACGCGCTGTTCCCTGAACACCGTGCTACTGCAATAGTGCGTCGCGGACGTTGCATGTCAAGCTCGGCAGAATCAGTGACTCGCGTCGCCTCACACAAAAACGCCTCGACGATGTGCCGAGGCGTTTTTGCTACCGTCCGCGCGGGATCACGACAGTTTTGTCACATCGGCGGCTTGTGGTCCCTTTTGGCCTTGCACGATCTCGAATTCGACGCGATCGCCCTCGGCCAAGGACTTGAAGCCGTTCCCCTGGATGGCGCTGAAGTGAACGAAGACGTCCGGTCCTCCCTCGCGGGAGATGAAGCCATAGCCCTTGGCGTCATTGAACCACTTCACGGTGCCGCTGAGACGAGCCATTGAACGTACCTCTTGCAAGAAGCTGTGACCCTGATCCCGCGCTCGAGGCCGTATTCACCAGACCTCGGGACGTGATCGTATCCTCGCCTCGCAAGTCTCGCCGCAAAAAAAATCGGCGAGGCCGCTTACGGGGCGGTCGAGGCAAGTTTTGTGCACGTCGGAGACAATGCGACGCGCGTTCGATGGAGGCAGAGCGCGGCGCTGAAGGGAGCTACGCGGCGCCAGCGATGTACCGGGCGATCCGGCCGCACTGGCAGCAGCGCAGCGTTACGTGCGAGCGCGGCGGCGGCGGAATTTCAGCCGGTGTTCGTTCGATCGGGCCAGAGCACGAGGGACAGGCGAGCGGTGAACCGCTTCTGTCGTTCGAAATGAGATGCAGTGCCTGCGCGGGATTGTACGTGACCGGGCGTGGCTTGCGCATTTGCCCTCCTTCAACAGCTGACAGCCCCGGATGCGACGGCGCCGGTACGCCTGAAACGAATAACCTTCTAGTTCTCTAAGACTGGCCAGGGTACTGATTTGTCACGGAGACGCCATAGTACGGCTGTGCTCGCTTCGATCATGTGCGCGGCGTGCGGACCCCGCGCCCACATTCCGCCGGTGCCCGCCGTTGTTCCGGGAGCAGTGCAGCCGACCGACAGCGTGGCGCAGCTCGCGCAGACTCTCGCGCCACTCTTGTACGTTCAGAAAGACGAATGGTTCCCACTCGAGCGCGTGGTGGCGGTGGTGAATCCCACGCGCCCCGTGATCGCGTACCATCTCCTCTGGAAGGACGATGTCGACGGGAGCTGGATTCCGTTCACGGTGCCGACCGACGAGGAGGTCGTGTGGGTCGGATACGACTCCACGCGCGCGCCAACGGACGTGTGGACGTACTGGCACGGTACGCTGCTCCACACGGATTGGCACGGTCGCGGTCAGGTCGCGATCGACGTGCAATGGGGCAAACACGGCTCGCTGCCGCACGGCGTGGTCGAGAGCGATCTGCCCTGGAACCGCAAGCTGAACGTCTTCTACGCCCTCACCTGGATCGGACTGCCTGACATCTGGCTGGGCGATCTCACGCGAGCCGGTCCGTTATGCTTCTGCCACGGTTACGGACGCTATAGAGACTTCTCTAAAGTCATTCCACTCGGCGGCCGCCTGGATGCGATCGTGCACGCCACCGACGCGACACCGGCGCTGATGGATGTGTTCGGGAAGCCGTACTCCAAGAAGCGCGCGTGGCCGTGAGCGGTCATTCCCACGAGTGCGGACGCCGCCAGATGCGGCGTCCCAGTCGCCAATTCGGGCGGTCGGAATACTCACGGCCGCCGGCGAACAGCTCCTCGTCGGCGAGCAACTCGATCATGTCCGTCGCCTTCGCCGATGCTTCGTCGGCCCAGTGCACGATCTCCGCTTCGGTGGTCATCGGCTGCACGGGACTGCCGAACTCGAGCGAGCCGTGGTGCGAGAGAATCATGTGATGCAGCTCGGTGAGCTGTGCGTTGGTGCAGATCGGCTGCCCGGTCGCGGCCAGGCGACGTTCGAGCATTAGAGTTCCTAGTACCACGTGGCCGACGAGTAGTCCGCATGGCGTGTAGGTGAACCCGCCCGGACCGATTTCGTACGCTTCGACTTTGCCGACGTCGTGCAGCAGCGCGCCGGTGACCACGAGGTCGACGTTCGCCTGCATCGTGCGGGCACTCTGCTTCGCGATGTTCGTCACCTCGAAGACGTGGAGCAACAAGCCACCGAGCTTCGCGTGATGGCCCGCCGTTGACGCAGGCGTGCGCTCGAAACGGACGCGAAAGTCGTCGTCTCCGAAGAAGAGATCGAGCACGCGGCGCAGCGTCGCGGATTCCACGTCCGCGCGCACACGATCGATCCACGCCCACAGCTTGTCGTAGTCTCCCTCGATCGCCGGCAAGAACTCCTCGGGACGGAACATCTCGTCGGGGAGAATGCTCACCGGTCCCGTGAGCTCGAGCTGCTTCTTGGCGGGACCGCTCTTGGCGTAGACCGTGACGTTGCCGATCGCCTGCACCACTTTGCCGGACCGTGCTCCGTCGGCCCATTCCAGCTTGTCCGACCAGATCGGCGCCGTCTCGATCTTGCCGCTGGAGTTGCCAAGCGTGAGAACGACGAACGGCGAACCGTCCTTCGTCCTTCGCTCGGCGCGATCGAACACGAGGAGCTCGCCGGTCACGCGCTCGCCCGGCGCGAGTCGTGGGATCATGAGTGGAGGCATGCTGGATAAATGCGGTATGGTTCTGCTTGTGTCCAGTTCTTGCTGTGCTCGCGTGCGCGGTGCTCACGTCAACCTGCGGAGAGGGTCACATGGCGGCCAAGAAGAAGAAGCCGGCGACACGAGCCGGGAAGCGCAGTCAGGCGAAGAAGACCGCATCGGCGTCACGCGGTGCATCGAAGACCGCCGGCGCCCGGAAAGCTTCCAAGGCCAAGTCAAAACGGCCAACGGCAAAACGTTCGACGACGAAACGCTCGGCGGCGAAGCGCCCCGCCACGAAGCGTCCCGCGGCAAAGAGCGGAGCCGCAAAACGGACCGGGGCCAAGCGATCGTCGCCGATCGCACGCGTGACTCGCGTGGCGAAGGAAGTCGCCGAGCAGGCGACCCACGCGGTTGCCGAAGGCGTCGGCGCGCTCAAGGAGTTGAGCGAATCGCTAGTCGACCGCGTCGGATCCTGAACGGCTGATCCAGCGCTCGATCCAGTCAGCACTGTCGCGAATGACCGCGTCACGGCCGTAGTCGACCGTAATAACGTGGCCCGCTCCTGTCGTCCAATCCAATCGCTTCACCGGCGCGCCCAGGCGAGCGAACGCACGCTCGGTGTCGGCGCTGGTGATGCGATTGTCTCCGCGCGATTGAATCACGAGCGTTGGTGCGCGCACTCGATCGAGCACGGCGTTCGCACGCACCATCGTGTCGCGAAGCGCCCGAAGTGCGGCCGGCGTGAACACGCCGTACGCGAGTCCGAGCTCTCGCTCGGCGGGATCCAAGATCGACGCGCCATCTCCCGAACGAACCGCGGTGAGGAGAGGACCCCAGAACCATGCCCAACGCACTGCTCGCTCGACGCGAGTCGGCATCGCGAGATAAGGCGCCAGCAGGACGAGCGCCGGCAGCTCCGGGTGCTCGGCGGCGATTTGCACGGCGAGCGCGCCGCCCATGGACAAGCCCATGACGGCCGCGGTTCCGTGTGACCGGCGAAGTGATTCGTATGAATTCCGAGCGCACGCGGTGAGCTCGTCAGCCGTGACACGCGCAAACTCGCGCAGCGAGCGTCCGTGCCCGGGGAGCAGAGGCGCTTCCACGTGGTACCCGCGTGCGTAGAGCTCGTCACCGAGGTAGCGCATGCTCTGCGGCGTATCGCCGCCGCCATGGAGCAGGAGAATGGCTGGCGCGCTGGGGCGGTGAAGTGTGAACGGCTCACCGCCGACGACGATGCCCCCGGGTCCCAGTCTTCGGTGCCGCTGCGTGACCGCACGCATGGCGCTCGCGCGACGCCGGCGAAGTACGAGCACGATGACGACCGCGGCCGCGAGGACGATGAGCATTCACGACTTGTGGAGATTTGAAAACAATATACGCGCCCGTCCGAATGCTCGGACGGACGCGTATTCAGCGCGCAGCGGACTACTGCAACGCTTGCTCGGATCCGTCGGCGACGGTGGGGAATGCGATTTCGTTATCCGCCGCGGCGCTCTCGAGTCGCTCGGCCAGTTCCGCTGGAGGCGCGATGATCAGGGTCGTGCCCTTGCGCTCGACGAGACCTTCACCGGTGAGCCGGCCAAGCACGAGCGATACGGACTCTCGCGTCGCACCAACGAGCTCGCACAGCAGACGATACCGGTTCGTGCACAGGACGACACGACCATCTTCGCGCGTGAACGTATTGTTGCTCGCCATGCGAACGAGGGTCGCGATGAGCCGCTGCTCGACGCTGAGCGTCGTGAGCTCACGAAGTTTGTCGAGCAGAGCAGTACGCTCGAGCATGAGCTGATTCATGAGCGCGAGGGCGTGCTGCGGCTGCTCGCGGACGAAGGAGCGGAATCGCCCCGAGCTGAGGAAAAGGGTTTCGCTCTCTTCGTCAGCGCGCGCGTCGGTGGCGTACCGCGCGTTCTGCGCGAGCCCTTCCGACCCAAACGTTTCGCCAAGCGTCGAGATCCAGGGAACGAATCCGCGGCCGGCTCTCACGCGACTTCGCAGCACAATACGACCGCGAATCACGACGAAGATGCCATCGGCGGCGGCGCCGCGCTGATAGATCGCGAATCCCGCGGGCCACGACGCCCGTGCGGCGTAGGTCGCCAGTGCTTCCCGTTCGGACTCTGTCAGACGCGCGACTCCGGACACCGTCTCCCCCACAACCATCCTCACATCCGGCAACCAGCGGCCGGGGTTGCAATGTCCGGGCCGCACTTGACAGTTTGCAAATTTGTGCCTCTGTTGTTTCGTCTCGCCGGCGCCCTGAGCCGTGACAACCGTCGCGCGCTTCCGGTGATTCGTCGAAGGCGCACGCGTTCATGACACTCGCTGTGGCAGCTTCGATATCAATCCAGCAGACTCTGCCGCAATCGGTTCCCGTCGTGATTCTCGGGACCGATGCAATGCTCGCTGCAACGCCGGCTACGCCGGTGCAGCTCGCGCACGCCTGCATGCGCGCCGGATACGCGAACGTCATTCCGGCGAGCTGGGGCGACGAGCTCATCGCCGCGACGGTGATTCGCCATTTGGCCGAGGCGGGCGCGGGACCAGCCATTCAATGCAGCTGTCCGATTGTCGCGCATCGCCTGTTGAGCACCGGCGCTGATTTGCGCCCTGTGATGGTGACGCTCGTCTCTCCGCCCGTCGCGATCGCGCGCTACGTGCGCGCGTTGTCGCAACCGCACGTCACGCGCGTCACCTACGTGGGCGCATGCCCGGGTGCGCTCGACGACTCGATCGACATTCGAATGAGCCCTGACTCCTTCATCTCGCTGCTGGCGGAACGAAACATCGCCATCGACGAGCAGCCGCGGGTCTTCGAGTCGGTGATTCCACCCGATCGTCGTCGCTATCGTTCGCAGCCCGGGGGAGTGCCGAACGCCGAGACGCTGTGGAGTGAGCTCGGCTCTCGAACGCTCGTCGAGATCGAGGGTGAGGACTTCGTCGCCGAAATCGCGCAGCACCTGCTGAACGGCAAGAACGCCCTGATCGACGCATCGCTCCGATTGGGTTGCGTGTGCAGCGGCGCGCGCGTGAGTGCCACGCCTGCCGAGGCGCGCGCCGCGGTGCTGGCGATGGAGCCGCCGCGCGCAACGACGCCGATTGTCGAAGAGGCGGCTCCGATCGACCTCGAGTTGCCGCTCCCCGCCGCGCCTCGAACTCCCATCGATGTCGTGGCGGTCCCCCCGGATTTCGCCGCCGAATCCGGTCCGCCAGCCGTGCAACTGTTCGCGAACGATTCGTCGCGCGGACATCGGATCAGTCCCGTGCGCGGCGTGAGCTCCATTCCGGAGCCGCGGATCACGCGAACGACGTCATCGATTGGAGTACGTCCCATTGCCGCGAGTGCCGCGCCGGCACGGCCGAGCGAAAGCAAGACACTGCCGCGCACGTATGTCTCTCGTCGGCGGTCTTCGCCAAAGGGCATGCCCGCCCTAGCAGTTTCCGATGACCCGCCCGCGCCGCCGCGCGTCGCTGCGGCGTCGGCGCCGCAGCAGCTGGCGCATCATGATCTAACGCCCAATGCCGCTCCCGAGCGATCGGCGCTCGATGCCTCGCTCACGCTGCGCCAGGTGATTCTCATTCTCGTCGCGACGGCGGCGATCGCGATCGCCGTGAGCACGGTCGTGAGCGTCGTCGTCGGCCGGTCGTTGTCGCGATCGGCCGACGCCGCCGCGAGCCGGTGATCGCTTACCTGCCGAAGGCGGCGCGGGCCTCCGAGACGGCCTGAGCGGCGTGCTCGAAGCGCGACGCGAGATCGGCGATCTCGCTTTTCGTCAATTCTTCGTCGCCCGCACGGATCGCTTCGTTGATCGACGGCAGCGCCATGTTCGCGTAGCCGTTGTTCTCGTCAGCCACGTAGATCAGGTTGCGGAACCACGGCCGGGTGCGCAGGCCCTGCGGTCGCGTGAGCGCGCGCTCGACCTGCATCAGCGCGCCGTTCACGCGCTGCAGCGTTGACGGCGGGACCGGCGAATTCAGCGCGGCGTCGCGCGCGCCGTTGAACTGCTCGGCCTCGCGCTCGAGACGATCGATCGCCAGACGCAGGGCGGTTGTCGGCGCACTCCAGTGCTTCTCCGCAATGCTGCGGTCGATCGGGTCGAGATAGCGCCGCATCGTGCGCGCGAATTCCACGTAGTCGTACGGCAGCACGTCGGCGTTCGCGATCCGGAGCACCATCGCCGCGGCGATGCGCCCGGCCGCCGCGTGATACTTGAACCCCGGGTCGCCGAACGCGGACATCCAGTGGTAGTCGTCGTATTGCGAGTGGTACACGCCGCTCGGACCACTGAAGCCCCATTCCACAATTGGAATTCCAAGATGATTATAAAACCCTGCGAAATCAGAGCCGCCGCCGGGATCACCCATCGGCGGCTCCGCGCTGTCCGGGATCGCGCTCGCGCGGCGCCACATCGCGTACACGCTTCCGCTATCGTTCGGGTCGGGCACCTCGCGCGCGATGTCGCGCAGCATGGGCCGAAGCGACGGCGAGCCGCCTCCGCCAAAGCGTGAGCCCTGCGCCGCGACGTCCTGATTGAAGTAGGCGACCGCGTCGCGCATGAGTCGCAGCGTGTCCTGCTCGGCGAACTCCGTCGAGCCGAGGAGGCCCCACTCCTCCGCGTCCCAGGTCGCGAAGATGATCGTGCGCTTGGGTCGCACGCCCGCTTTGAGCTGTTCGGCGACCGCGTGCGCGGCTTCGAGCACGCTCACCGTGCCGCTCACGTTGTCCGCGGTACCAGGGCCCCACGCATCCCGGTGCCCACCGATGATCACGAGCTCATCGGGAAATTCGCTCCCGCGGACCATGCCGAACGTGTCATAGATCTGCTTGAATGGCTTGGTGGCGCGATCATCGGCGACGGCGACCCGCGCGCGGACCGGACCAGGGCCGACGTGATAGTGAAAGGACAAGCCGCCCTGCCACCCGCGCGGCGCACTCCGCCCGCCGAGATATTCGAGCAACTCACGCGCGTTGTCGTAGCCGATCGGCACGACCGGAATGTGCGAGATCTCCATCTTGTCCTGCGGCACTCTTGGCACGCCGGGCAGGCTGGCATAACCGGGCGTGGACGGATCGCCGTCCGGATTGAGAATGCTTCCCCGCTGCACGCCATTCGCGTTGCGCATCGGACCCTTGGGGTACACGTCGCCGGCGACATAGCCGTCGTCCTGCGGGTCGCTGTAGATGAGCAGCGCGATCGCACCGTGCTTCTCGGCCTCGCGCGCCTTGATTCCGCGGTATGATCGCCCGTAGCGGGCAATCGCGATCTTGCCCTTCACCGAAATGCCCATGGAGTCGAGCTGCGCGTAATCCTCGATGAGCCCGTAATTCACGTACACCACGTCACCCGTTGCGTCGCCTTGACCGCTGTAGCCGTTCACAGTGGGATACTGGGCGAGCTTCGAGGTTGGGTCGCCCGGCACGGGAGGCTCGGCAAGCGAGAACATCTTGGGATTTGGTGAAACGCGCGCGACGTGCACCGAGGTCGGGTGCGGCATGAACACGTCGTAGGTGCGCGATTCCGTCTCGAGCCCCCACTCCTTCATCAACGACAGGACGTAGTCACGCGTGCGCGCCTGCGCGGGTGTCCCGGCGACGTGCGTCTCCTTGGAGAGATCTTTAGAATACTCTGAAGCCGACGACGGGGTGGGCCGCTTGATCGCGTCCGTCTCGATCTGTCGCTCGTGCGCTGCATCCGCCGGGGAATAGCCCGGCGTGGATTGTTGACCGGTAGCCGACCCGCCGACGACGAGCAGCATGGCGAGCGCAATGCGTGTCTGCACGTGGATCCCTGTGGTGGAGTTGTGCGTGGAACATACGGCGTAATCCCAGGCGCTGCTCACTCGTACTGATCGAGCGCGGTGCGAATCGCCTGCTTGAGTCGCTCCTCCCGGCCGGGAACGTCACCGACCGTCGCGGCGATCGCGCCGAACTGCCGCAGCATCTCACCCGCGAGAAAAGTCTCGGTGTCCTTGAGGCCGAGCCCCTCGAGCGAGCGCTCGGCCAGGTTGCGCAGCATCGCGCGCGAGTCGGCATCGAGCTCGTCGAGCGACGGAGGCGTACGGGGCGGCGGCGCCACGCCGCGGCCGCCGTTGCGTTTGGGAGAATCCCAAAGCGCCGACACCGGCGCGAGCGTCACGACGAAGGAGCCTGGCGTGTGCTCTTCGTGAGAAGCGACGACTCCACGACGCCGCAGCGCATAGAGAAGTCGCATCACGGCCTCGCGCACGACCGAGACGCCGCCTTCGCTCTGATTTCCGCGTCCCGTGATGATCAACACTTCGTCGGCGCGCTCGACTTGCTGCTGCCTGAGCCACGCCTCCGCGCGCGTGCTGGCCTCGTTCGCCGTCGGGAGCGATTCACGGAGATTCAGCGTCCGCTGCGGGCCGAAACGGAGCTCGTCGAACGCTTGCTTCAGTCCTTTCAATCCGACTCGGCGGTCCGGACGACGCATGACGAGAATCTATCCGTCGCGACGGCGATCAGGCCACGCGCCGCCGTCGCTCGAGCAGAACCGCGAGTCCCAGTCCGGCGAGGAGCGCCGCGGTCCCCGCGGCGAGCGCAGTCGCCGGCAAGCTCGGCCCCGTCGGTATGCGACCGTACGTCCGCCGCGCCCAGTCGCGCACCCAATCGTCGAGAGTGCGGCCCGAGGCTTCGCTGAACGCCTGCGCCACCGGCTTATCGGAGCTCCAGAACCGCCGGAACGCGCTATCGCCGAGCGTGCGAACCATATCCGATACGAGCCACCCTTCGTCCGCACCGAGCGGTGACGGTTTGGTCGCGAAGAGGAGGAAGTACGCACTCGCGCCTTGTGTGCTCACAACGTTGTTCGCCCACGCGGTATCTGCACGTGCGGAGTGGATGTGGGTGCCGGCGGCTTCGGCACACCGGCCCCGTTCGCCGGCGATGCACGCCAAGCCTGATAGCGCGATTAGTGCGCGCGTTTGCCAGTTGGGATCGCCGATCGTCGCGAGCTGATCGCGAAACCAATACGCGCGGGCGTCCGCACGCGGCGTCCATGCCGGGGACGGCGAATCCCAGCCGGCGATGTGTGCGAACGACCAGCCGCCGCCCTGAAGCCATTCTTTGATGTGCTCTCCCGGCGGGCCGAAGCGCGCGATGTAGGCGCAAGCTCCGAGTACCGCGTCGATCGTTTCCGGCGCTTTGAGATTCTGCGCAACGGTGCCGCGCACCTGCACGGGCATCTTGCTGAACGATTCATTGATTCGAAGAATCGAAAGGCATGGTGAATCGGCCGCACGCGGTAGAAAAACGCTGATCGGATTCAAGAACGGGCTGGCGTACCGACGGGGATATCCATGCGCGGTCGTCGCCGAGTCGAGTACGATCGCCACGATCACCGGAATGCTCGAATGGACCCCGAGACGCGACCATTTGCCGCGCGCGAGTCGCGCCATCGCGGTGGTCACTCCGGGCGGCACGGAGCTGTCGATCTCGATCGTAAGCCCAGGCGGCGCGTGCGCGCCGTACCGCGCGATGAGAGAATCGCGAATTTCGAGCTGACGCACTTGGTCGTTCGTCCGCGACATCCGACCCGCCACTTCGTTGAGGTGCCGCCGCGCGGGTGGGATGTGGAGATCGAGCGGTGAGCTCGCCGTGACGGACGGCATCGCGTGACCGCGAACGATTCCAACCCACACGATCGCGCACGCGAACACTGTCATCCCGAGCCACCGCCAGAGCTTTAGCGCCATCGTGAGCTCCTGAGCGATAAGCCAGCGAACAACCCGGCCCACGCGATGGACGCGAGCGCCGTTTCGACGTCGATCGTACTGCTTGCGTTCCTGGTTCGAAGGGCCATCGCTCGCCATTTCGAGACGAGCGAGTCCGCCGGCATTCGTGCGGCGGCTTCGAGTTGTTGGCGTGGCGTGCCTTGCGTGCCAACGAGCCGATCGAACGCGCCCGCGCCGCCGATGGAGAGCGCATAGCGCACGAGGCTCTGTCGCAGGCTTGCGGGAAGCGGTTGCGGAATCGCGTCGACCGGCATGCTGCGCAGCAGCTTGTCGCAAGCAGCGCGCACGCCGTGGGTCATGCAAGCGTCGTACGCGGTCGGATCGCTCTGACGGAGCAGGTAGCCGTGCGCATTGATGATTCCGCGTTGACCGGCATCATCATACAACTCGAATGCGGGATCAGCGACCGGAAGGAGTGAAAACGCCTCGAGACATCCGGTCAAGTCGCCACGCACACATGTCTGCGACACACGAGAATCAGCGAGCACCAGTTGAATGCGGTCGCTGTTCCAGTCGCTCGCGCTCGGCGTACCCGTCGGAATCGTGGCGCGGAGCCATTTCTGCAGTGCGGCGGACGACAGGGCCGTCATCACCGCGTCGAGCTTGTTGTGCCAAGAGTTCGTCAGCGCCTTCTCATTGGGAAAATCGCTCGACATGAAGTGAACGACGCCCATGGAGTCGGCCACGCCCGTGACGACGACGGCGGTATCGCGCTCGTTCGTGCGAATGACAAAGGGACGCCTCGTCAACGCGCGCGCCGATGCGCCGTACGCGCTATCGACTTCGGGTGCCAAGCGCGCGAGCGTCGAGCGGGCGAGCGAGACATGCGCGCTGTCGCTGATCGCCAGGAGTTGGCCCGCGTGAATCGTGTCGCCGGGCAACGCATGGATCTGCGCGCTATCGGCTTTGACCACCGTCCCGATCGCCGCGTGCCACTCCCCGCCGAGTGAGTCGAGCCTGCGGTGATACTCGGCGGCATTCTGCGCCATTCCGGTGCGCAGCGCGCCGAGTGACAGCGCGAGCGCGGCGAGTGCGGCGCGCGCAACGCCGGCGTCAAACATCGATCAGCGTCCAGCGGCCGCTGAAGACCGCGAGCACGCCCGGGGTGGCGAAGACGATATCCGACACGCGGCCGATCACGTTCACCCCGCTGCCCGCGGACGACAGTACGACTTGCGCGATGATGATGAGTGCGATCACGCCAAGGACGTAGCCGGCCGTGCGCGCCGTTGCCGACGAGATCCCGAAAAAAATCGAGTACGCGACCAGCGTCGCGAACGCGAAGCGTAGCGTCAGCGCGAGAGGGTAGGCGTGTAGCGTCGCGGGCACCGCGGCGCTGTGGGCGGCCAGCTCCGCGCCAGCCAGGAGCGCGAGCGTCGGCAGCGCGAGCAGCGCAAGCCCAGCCGTGTATCGCTGTAGCACGTATCGCCAACGCGCGATCGGCAGCGAAAGCGCGTACACGTGGCGTAACCGGTGGTCGTACGACCACGCGGCGATCGCGATGAGCAATCCTATTCCCGCCGCCGTGAGCGCGTAGCCGATGCTCCACGCCTGCATCGTCCCGATGAATGCGACTTCCTTGGCGCTCGCCGCGTCCGCGGCCCCCGCCGCCGTCTCGAGCGAGACGAGCGGCACCGTGAACGCGACAATCGATCCGAGGAGCAGTATTCCGCGCGTCCAGGTCCACTGCGTCTCGAGCAACACACGCCATTGACTCGGTCGCTGGCTCATTTCACCTCCCGGAAGGAGCGCAACAGCTCCACGAAACCATCCTCGAGATCGAGATCGATGACCTCGCGCAGCGTGCTTCCCGCAGCGGGGAAGAAGTCGCGCATGTCATCCGTCCAGCCGCGCACCAGCCATTGTTCTCCGCTGCCATTGAACGACGTGCGGCGCAGCACGGTGAACGGCACGTCGGTGAGTTGATCGGGCGCGTTGTAGACCGAGAGCCGCTTGATACCAGCCTTGAATTCCTGCATCGGCAGCTCCGCGATCATGGCGCCGCGGTCCATCACCGCGATCCAGTCGCAGATGCGCTCCAGCTCGTGAACGAGGTGGCTCGAGATCAGCACAGTGGCCTGATGTGTCGACACGTACTCGAGCAGCGCTTCGAGAACGTCCCGACGAACCACCGGATCGAGGCCGTCGGTCGGCTCGTCGAGCACGAGCAGCTCGGGTTGTTGCGCGAGCGCGAGTAGCATCATCAGCTTTCCCGTCTCGCCCTTCGAGAGCGCGCCGACCTTCCGGTCGCCAACGAGCCCGAATTGGCGAAGCAGCTCCGCCGCCCAAGCGCCGTCCCATCGGTCGTGATACGCCGCATGGAGTCGCAGCGCCTCGTCCACCGTGAGCGTGGGATAGACGTGGGGCCGCTCTGGCACGTAGCCAGTGCGCGACATGACGGCGACGTGCTCCGCCGGCATCGTTTGCCCGAGCACGGTGATACGGCCGGCCTGCGCGGGCAGCAAGCCGAGCAGAAGGCGGATCGTCGTCGTTTTACCCGCGCCGTTGGGCCCGAGGAAGCCGTACAGCGCGCCGCGGGGAACGTGCATACTTAAATTAGATATCTGGAAACCGTTGCCGGGCCGGTAGCGCAGGTCCCGAGTCTCGATGGCGAGCGACACGCTAGTCCTCCCCTCCGTTGAGCTCCTGATCGATGGCCGCGCGAAGGTCCGGCGCCGAGATGCCGAGCCGCCCCGCTTCCGCGAGCAGCTCGCGCACGAGTCGGCGCGCTTCGTTCGTCCGCTCCACGTCGCGCCGTTGCGCGGTCACGTCGAGCACGAACGTCCCGGCGCCATGCCGCGTCGCGACCAGCCCCTCGCCCTCGAGGTCCCGGTACGCTTGCACCACCGTCGCCGGGTTGATGCGGAGCTGCGCGGCCAGCTGTCGGACGGACGGGAGCGCGTCGCCCGGGCACAACTCGCCGGCCGCGATCGCAACGCGAAGGCGGGTAGAGATTTGCGCGTAGAGCGGCGTCGGGCTACGCGGGTCGATTCGGTCGAACATGCGAGCTGGTGTACTGTATCATTGTTGCGATACAGTACGACGGGCTCTGGTGTTCGTCAATAGCTGATTTTGGCGCGCGCGCGGCCTCGCAACAGACTCACGCCGCGGCGAGCGCCTCGGCCCGCAGATTTTTCGCGAAGCAGATCTCGTTGCACGCGAACCGGCGCGCGCAGGAGAGACAGTCGCGCCGAATCTTCTCGGGATAACGCGCGCGATCGACGCGCTGGTAGCCGATCGCCGCGAAGAACGCCGGCTGCAGAGTCAGCGCGAACACGTCGTAGATGTCCCGCTTGCGCGCGAGCGCTTCCACCGCCGCGACGATCGCCTTGCCGACGCCGCATCCGTGCACCTCGCGGGACACGGCGATCGCCGCGACTTCCGCGACTGACGGCGAGTACTCCTTCAGTGCGCCGCAGGCGACGATGTCGCCGCTCGCCTTCACAGCCACCACGTAGTCGTCGATCGCGAGCTCCACCATCTCGGGCGTGCGCCGAAGCATGAGCGCCTCGTCGGCGAACACCGCGATCAAGCTCGCGATCGCCGCCGCGTCCTCGGGACGCGCGCGGCGGATGACGACATCGACGGTCATCAGAGAATCTCTTCGAGAATCCCGAGGCCGAGCACGAGCTCATCGCGCGTGGCAACCAGCGGCGGCAACAGGCGAACCGTGTACTCGCCGGCCGTGCACGTCAGGAGTCCCGCCGACATCGCCTCGTTCACAACGTGCGACGCGGTCCCCATCACGTCGATGCCCCACATGTAGCCGATGCCGCGAACGGCGCGAATCCGGCCGGTGCGCCGCGCGATCTCCTGAAGCTGGCGTCCGAACCAGGCGCCATTCTCGCGCACGCTCTCGAGCAGCGCCGGGTCGGAGACGCGCGACAGCACGTAGTTCGCGACGGAGGCGAGGAACGGTCCGCCGCCGAACGTCGTCCCGTGGTCGCCGGGCTTGATCGTCGACGCGATCGCCTCCGTCATCAGCACCGCGCCCATCGGAAGCCCGCCGGCGATCGGTTTGGCGAGCGTCAGAATGTCCGGCGTCACGTCGAACTGCTCGTAGGCGAACAGGGTTCCGGTGCGCCCAAGACCACACTGAATCTCGTCGAAGATGAGCGCGACGTTCCGCTCCTTGGTGAGCGCCCGCACTTCGCGTACGAATCCGGCGTCGAGCACGCGAACACCACCCTCGCCTTGCACGGGCTCGAGAATGACCGCCGCGGCGGTCTCCTCGTTCAGCGCGACCGACAGATCCTCGATGTCGCGCTCGACGATGCCGATGCCCGGCGCGAGCGGGCGGAACGGCATGCGGTACGACGGACGGTCCGTCGCCGCCAGCGTTCCGAACAGCCGGCCGTGAAACGCACCACGAAGCGCGAAGATCTCGTGCTTCGCATCGCCCTGCGCACGCGCCCACCGCCGCGCGAACTTGAACGCGCCCTCGTTCGCCTCGCCGCCGGAGTTGCAGAAGAAGATCTTGTCGGCGAACGACTTCTCGACCAGCGTCGCGGCGAGCTGCTCACCCGGGCTCGTCGCATAGAGATTCGAGACGTGAACGAGGCCGTCGGCCGCGGCGTGCAGTGCGCGTTGCAGCCCCGCGTCGGAGTAGCCGAGCGCGTTCACCGCGATGCCGCTCACGAAGTCGAGGTATCGCTGACCCTTCTCATCGATCAGGTACACCCCTTCTCCCCTGGCGAATCGCCCCGGCGCGCGCTTGTAATTGCCGAGCAGGGCATCGCTGTCGGAATGGTTTGCGGTCGCACCGGCCGGCCGTGCGCCGGTGCTCGATGCGCTGTCGCCGAGCGACGGCTCGATTGAAATCGTCATGAGAGTTCTCCAACAGAGCGAAGGATGGTGCCGCGCGCCGGATCGGCGATCGCGGCAATGTCAGAGATCCGCACCCGCGCCACGCCGCCGGCGAGCGCCGCGAGCGCGGCCTGCAGCTTGGCTTGCATTCCGCCCACCGCCGTGCCATCGGCCATGAGCGCGCGTGCGTCGGCCGTGGTGACCTCAAGAATGACGGCGCCATTCCGCATCACACCCGGTACGTCGGCAACCAGCAGCAGATCGGCAGCGCCCAAGGCGACGGCGATCGCCGCCGCGGCATCGTCGCCGTTCACGTTCAACGCGCTGCCCATGGTGCCGCTCCCGTCACGGCTCACCGGCGACACCACGGGCAGAAAGCCGCCCGACAAGAGATGTCGCAGAAACGCGACGTTCACGTGCTGCGGCGTGCCGACGAAGCCGAGGGTGGCCGCGTCCAATGGCGCGGCCGCAATGAGGGCCGCGTCCTCACCCGACAGGCCGACCGCATCCACGCCTTCGCCGACCAAGCTCGAGACGAGACGCTTGTTCGCGCTGCCCGAAAGACCCATACGAACGAGCTCGATGTCTTTCTCGGTGGTGACGCGGCGTCCATTGACGAAACTCGTACTGCCGCCGAACGCCGCCTGGAGCGCACTCACTTCGTCGCCGCCGCCGTGCACGAGCACGAGGCCGCCGTTGCGACGCGCGGTCCCCCATCCCGAGGCGAGGATCTTCGCGAGCGAGGGATCGCTCTGTGGGCGACCCCCGATCTTGATGACCCAGGTCACGCCGGCAATCCCGCGGTCTCCTCGAGACCGAGCATCAGGTTGGCGTTCTGCAGCGCCTGGCCCGCGGCGCCTTTCACGAGATTGTCGATCGCAGATGTCACGAGCAGCATCGGCGCGCGCGTGCCGGCAATCGGCGCGGCTGAAATGCGCACGACGTTTCGGTACGCCACGTCGTGCAGCGTCGGCGTCCTCTCAGAGATCTCTATAAAGGGCTCCGTGGCGTATGCGTCGCGCCACGGAGTGAGCGGATCGCCGATCGGCTCCTTCAACGGAACGGTGATCGTCGACAGGATTCCGCGGGCGACCGGCAGCAAATGCGGCGTAAAGACGAGATCGGCGTTGGCACCCCACGACTGCAAAGTTGCAGTCATCTCCTTCAAGTGTCGGTGCGTGTTGCCGACGCCGTACGCGCGGAAATCCTCGGACACTTCGGCGAATAGGTACTCGCGCTTTGGCGAGTTGCCCGCGCCGGTTACACCGCTCGCGGAGTTGGCGATGATCGCGGCCCCGTCAACGATGAGCCCGCGCTGGATGAGCGGCGCGAGCGCGACGAGGATCGACGTCGGATAGCAGCCGGGATTCGCGACCAGCGACGCGCCGGTGACGGCTTCGCGGTTGATCTCCGTGAGGCCATATGCGATTCCTTCGCATCCGTGGCCGGGGCGCAGGTCGGACGACAGATCGACGGCCCGCGCACCCACTTCACGCGAGCGCGTCACCCATTCCTTGGAGGCTCCATGCGGCAGCGCGCTGAAGATGAGCTCAGCGTCGTTCAGCCGCACATCATCGGGCCCGGCAAAGGTCACGTCGCGGCCGGCGACGCGCACGGTTGCACCTCGCTGCTCGTTCGCGGTAGCGAACGCCAGCATGAGGTCGGGATGCCGTAGAATGAGTGCACAGAGCTCGCGGCCCGCATATCCGCTGGCCCCGAGCACGCCGACTGGTATTTTATTCACGACGAATGCATAATAATGCACATGCATCGTGTCAATGCCGCCGCGCCTCCACGCGTGCGCGCGCTCGACATCACCCAGCCATCTCACGCACCCGGGAATGACCAATAAGCAGCAGCGACAGAATACGATCTTGCAGCTTATCGGGGCGCATCAGATCGCTAACCAGGAGGAGCTCAAGCGGCTTCTCGTCGAGCGGGGCCTTCGGGTCACGCAGGCGACGCTGTCGCGCGATCTGCGCGAGCTCGGCATCGTCCGCGCTCCGACAGATTCCGGCGCTCGATATCTCCTGCCGGAGATGGTGTCGGACGAGGCCAAGCCTTCTATTGACATTCTGTTACCGCAGCTGTTCTCTCGGATCGACGGCGTCTCGGAACTCATCGTGCTCCACACGCTGCCGAGCGGCGCGCAGCCGATCGCGGAAGCGATCGATTCCGAGGCGTGGCCCGAGGTGATGGGGACCCTTGCCGGCGAGAATACGATCTTGATCGTCTGTCGCTCGGTCGATGCGCGAACGACGCTCACACGCCGCTTGCTGCAGCTCGCGAAACGCGGCTGATATCCGGCGGACGACAGTCAGCGTTGCAACTATTGACGCGCGCGAAGCGTATGATTAAATATGCAGACACACTGCATAACTACGTGAATCTAGGAGTGCCAATGCCCCGCACGATCGTCCTCGCCTACTCTGGCGGACTCGACACCTCCATCATCGTTCCTTGGCTCAAGGAGAACTACGGAGGCGCGCGAGTCATTTGCGTCGCCGCCGACATCGGCCAGGGCAGTGAAGAGCTCGCGGGCGTGCGCGCCAAAGCGCTCGCCTCCGGCGCCGACGAGTGCTACGTCGAGGATCTGCGGCAGGAGTTCATCGAGTCGTTCATCTATCCGACGCTCCGGGCTGGCGCGATCTACAACCGCAAGTACCTGCTCGGCACCTCGATGGCGCGCCCGCTCATCGCGCGCCGCCAGGTCGAGGTCGCGCGCCAGGTCGGCGCGGACGCGCTCGCGCACGGGTGCACCGGCAAGGGCAACGATCAGGTGCGTTTCGAGCTCACCTACGCCGCGTTCGCGCCGGATCTCCCGGTCATCGCGCCGTGGCGCGAGTGGGACATCCGCAGCCGCGAGGACGCGATCGCGTATGCCGAGTCGCACGGCGTTCCCGTCGCGGCAACGCGGCAGAAGATCTATTCGCGCGACGCCAACATCTGGCACCTCTCGCACGAGGGCGGGATCCTCGAGGATCCGAACGCCGCTCCGCCCGACGATCTCTACATGCTCACCAATCCGGTCACGAAGGCGCCCGACGCTCCAGAGGCGGTCGTCGTTGGCTTTGAGCAGGGTACGCCGGTGTCGGTCAACGGAGAGCGCCTGGGCGCGCTCGATCTGCTGACGACCCTCAACCAGATCGGCGGCAAGCACGGCTGCGGCGTCGTGGATCTCGTCGAGGATCGATTGGTCGGCATGAAGTCGCGCGGCGTG
>Ga0207702_10002063_pt1 | contig 19455 bp, 27 predicted proteins | sample KBSCornC62_FD_184302 | JGI IMG/M metagenome (GOLD analysis project Ga0207702, IMG submission 184302) | Corn rhizosphere microbial communities from Kellogg Biological Station, Michigan, USA - KBS Corn C6-2 (SPAdes) (version 2) | ecosystem: Host-associated > Plants > Roots > Rhizosphere > Soil ...
CTGTCCCTTCCCGTCGTAACCGTAGCGGCGGGTCTTCAGCACGAGCGGCAGCCCGACCTTGAGCACCGCGGCCGTGACGTCGGCGAGGCTCGAGACCTGGCGCCAGGGAGCGACGCGCGCCCCGCAGCCTTCGATGAATGCCTTCTCCCGGGAGCGGTCCTGGGCGATTGCGAGTGAGCGCGTCGAGGGCTTGAGCTTGTCGCCGAGGACATCGAGCGCGTCGACGGGCAAATTCTCGAATTCGTAGGTTGCGACATCGACGCTGCATCCGAACTCGCGGAGCGCGGCCATGTCGGAGAAATCGGCACGGGTGAGAGAGGCGGCAACATCGCCGGCGCAGGGGCACTCGTGCGGGTCGAAGATGTGGCACTTGTATCCGAGCTGTGCCGCGGCGATTGAGAGCATGCGACCCAGCTGGCCGCCGCCGATGATCCCGATGGTCGAACCCGGCGGAGTCATTGGGGTGCTTCGGCCACCGATCCGGTCTGTTTCTCTCGCCAGGCTTCGAGCCGCTTGGCGAGTGCGTCGTCGTGGCTCGCGAGCATCGCCGCGGCGAGCAAGGCGGCATTGATCGCTCCGGACTTGCCGATCGCCAGAGTCCCGACTGGAACGCCGGCGGGCATCTGGACGATCGAGAGGAGGCTATCCATTCCCTTCAGCGCCTGGGTCTCGATCGGCACTCCGAGCACCGGAAGCGGGGTCATCGAGGCGGTCATGCCCGGCAAATGCGCGGCTCCGCCGGCACCGGCGATAACAACTCTCAGCCCCCGCTCCTTGGCCGAATGTGCATAGTCGTAGAGGCGCTTTGGTGTCCGGTGCGCAGACACGATCTTGGTCTCATGGGCAACGCCGAGCTGGTCGAGCGTCTCGGCCGCGTGGCGCATGGTTTCCCAGTCGGAGCTGCTGCCCATGATGATGCCGACGAGCGGCCCATCGTCATGCATTTGGCATCGTCCCGCCTTGATGCAGTGTTAGGAGACGGCTCGTTTAGGGTGCCGATTCCCGCTAGGCAATTGGAGCTTTCCGGCAACGATTCGCGTTATGAATCGCCTCCGGAATGTTTCCCGCGTTTTCAGGGACGTAGAATCGCGCTATGGACAGGTCACAGACTAGAGCGAGGGCTCGGGGCAATGTCTGACCAATTGTTGAGCGGCGTCGCCGACGCCGACGATCGTGAACGGCTGATCGAAGAGATCAGTTCTCTGCGCGGCAAGGTCGCGCGGCTGCAGGAAAGGGTCGAGCAGCTCGACCAGCTCGCGCACCAGGATTCGCTGATCAACCTGCCGAATCGGCGCGGTTTCATGCGCGAGCTCGAGCGGCTGATCTCCCGAGTCGACCGCTACGGAATCAGCGCGGCGATGCTGTTCGTCGACCTCGACGGCCTGAAGATCATCAACGACACGTTCGGCCACCGCGCGGGCGACGGGGCTCTGATCCAGGTCGCGGCACTGCTTTCGAAGGGCGTCCGGCACAGCGACATCGTCGCGCGAATCGGCGGCGACGAGTTCGGCATCCTGCTCGAGAGCTCGGATGAGCACGACGCTCAGGAAACCGCGGCGCGGCTGATCGATCAGATTTCCGCCTGCGAGTTTGTCCACGACGGCGAAGCGCTTCCGCTGAGCGTCGCGATCGGAGTCGGGATGATCGATGCCCTCGACACAGCCGAAGCGGTGATGGAGCGCGCCGACGAGGCAATGTACCGGCGCAAGGCCGCCGCTTAATTCTTCACGTCATTGCGAGCGTTGCGAAGCAATCCAGTGCTGCTCTGGATTGCTGCGTTGGCTTCGCCCCCTCGCAATGACGGCTACGCCTCTTCCAAATAATATCGTCTGACCACCGACAAGTCGTCGGCCAGTTCGTACACGATCGGCTTGCCGGTCGGGATCTCGAGGCCGACGATCTCATCGTCGCCGATGTTCGACAGATATTTGATGATGCCCCGCAGCGAATTGCCGTGCGCGGCGACCAGCACGCGCTTGCCGGCCGCGAGCGCGGGCGCGATCTCCGACTCATAATAAGGCACGGCGCGGGCGACCGTATCCTTGAGGCTCTCCGTGCGCGGGACGTCGACGCCTGCGTAGCGGCGCTCTCCGCTCACGTCGTACTCGCTCGCAGGCTCGAGCGGCGGCGGCGGGATGTCATAGGAGCGGCGCCAGACCTTGACTTGCTCGGCCCCGACCTTGTCGATCATCTCCTGTTTGTTGAGGCCGGTTAGTCCGCCGTAGTGGCGCTCGTTGAGCCGCCAGTCCTTGATGGTCGGCAGCCACAGCTGATCCATTTCATGGAGCACCAGGTGAAGCGTGCGGATCGCGCGGGTCAGCACGCTGGTGAAGCAGCAGTCGAAATCGAAGTCTTTCTCGCACAGCAACTTTCCGGCGGCGCGTGCCTCGGCGATTCCCTGGTCGCTAAGGTCGACGTCCCACCAGCCGGTGAAGCGATTCTCGAGGTTCCACTGCGACTGGCCGTGCCGGAGCAGGACCAACGTCGGCATTATACCGGCACCTTCTCGCGCTTGGCCGAGGCGAGCTGGGACTTGGCCGACTTGAGCTCCGGAAGCACCGCGTGGAGCGCGTCGAGGCAGGCATAGGCCAGATATTTCGATCGCTGCGGCGACCAGCCGTAGACCTCGTCCGGCAGGTCGAAATTGTCCTTGAATGGCATTTCGAGCGTCATCGACACGCAGCCATAGCGCTCGGCGAGCTGGGTCGTGGACATGCTCATGTTCGCTTCGCCGGGCTTGGGAATCTCATAGCCCTGGCTGCGCTGGAAGTCGGGTGAGAGCCGTTCGAGGGTCTCTGCGAACAGGTTGAATAGCTGGAGCTGGCGGTCGCTGAGCGAGGGGATACCTTCGAAGCCCGCGAGGAAGTTCGCCGGGATCGCCTCGTCGCCGTGGACGTCCATCGCGAAGTCGGGCGGGGTCTCGTCCATTGCGTTGCGCACGCACAGCACTTCGGGACTCTTCTCGGCCGAGGGCGCGTGCCACTCGCGGTTGAGGTTCACGCCGACGGCGTTGGTGCGGAGGTGCCCCCGGCGGCTGCCGTCCGGGTTCATGTTCGGGACGACATGGAATGTGCATTCCTTGCGGAGCACGCGGGCGACGGGATCGTCCTCGTCTGTGAGCTTTTCCAGCGCGCCTTCCATCCACCATTCGGCCATGGTCTCGCCCGGGTGCTGGCGTGCATAGAGCCAGACGGTGAGGCTCCCCTCGCCGATCGTCAGGCAGTCGATGTCCTGCCCGTCGAGGCTCTTGCCCAGCGACGCATAGCCGATGCCGGGAAGCGCGGCGGTCTGGGTCACGAGGTCGTGGTGCCGCTCCATGGAATAAGGCGCGAAGTAAGCGATCCACACCACGTCCTGCGGCGGGGTCAGCTTCATCGTCAGCACACCGTCGGCGTAGCTCGTGTCCTCAATGCGGACCCATTCCTCGCGGTCGAGGCTCATCACCCCTTTGTAGTCGGGCCAGCCGTTCGGATAGGCGGAAGTCGCGCAATTGGTGATCCGGAGCGTGATCTCCCGCCCGGCAGCTCCGGCGACGCGGAAGTAGAACCACTGGTAGAAGTCGCTCATGTGATCGGTGACGATCTCCAGGTCGCCGGTGTCGCCGTCCTGCTTGATCACGCGGATATTGCCCGCGTCGAATGAGCTCGAAATCGTAATTGCCATGCGCCTCTACCCGGATGCGTCGTAAAGTCGCGCGGCTGATAATGCGCCGGTGCGGATCAGGCAAACGCGGAGGTGCTAGAGTCCGTTATGGGTGGAAAGCTGCCATTAGGCGCTTGTCCTCCCTCCCTGTCCCCGTCACCTTCTCCAGATGCTCACCACGAAGCTCCAAGCGGCAATTGCCGACAGCTACAACGCATTCGCCGGCTTCCCTTTGCCAGCGAAGCTGGACACATCGCCCCTTCGCGATGGAAACTTGCGCGCCCACGAAAGCAGCTTGCTCGCCTGTTCGTAAGTCAGCGGCTGGCCTTCCTGTTTGCGGCCAAAGGCAAAAGAGCCGTCTTTGCCAACGCGCCACTCGATGTCGTCCGGGGAAATGCCAGACCGGAGGATGGCTTGTCTCGCCTCTTCTGGCGTCGTGCGCCTGTGCGGCAGCAGCATCCATAGAAGTTCTCGAAAGCTCATTTCGCGATTTTCGGGGAAAGCTCTAATGTCTGCAATGGGTGGAAAGCGGACATTAGGGATTGCTATTTGCACTGAGGCGAAGCGGATATAATGGCCGCGGCATGCTGCGCCGCGCGATATTGATGACCCTCATTTCGGTGACCCTCTCGGTACCAGCGTCCTCGAGACCGATGTCGTCGCGCACAGCTGAGGTACTCAAGACAGACAACGCGCGTATCCAGGCCAGAGCATCGGGCGATTTGCAGACCTTAAGTCGCATCTACGCCGACGATTATGTGCTGATCACGGCCGAGGGCGATGTTCGTTTCAAGCAAGATCAGATTGGCGAACTCAAATCGGGCAAGCTCCATTTCGCTCCGCTTGTGCCCGTAGAGCGAAGAGTCCGCCTTTTCGGCAATGTTGCGTTGGTCGTGTCGCGCGATCCAGCGGGCATCGTCCGCAACGGCCAACAGATCGGCGGCGATTTGCGCATGGTACGCGTCTATGTCCGCCGTGAGGGAAGATGGCAGCTCGTCTCTGCCCAAGCCACCAGGGTAGCTCCTCGATAAGGTCGCAGCGTCAGCTTTGGGTGGAAAGCAGACATTCTCCGCGAACCTCGGTAGACCTTGCCGACCTGCGTTCAGGAGTTCAGCCGTGGACGACGCTATCGAAGCAGCTTTGCAAGACGCGCGCCGCTATCGGCAGGAAGGGCGGCCAGCCGAGGCAGAGCAAGCCTATAACCGAGCTGCCGAACAGGCTCAGTCCGACGGGAACCTCGCCGCCTTAGCGCACGCTCTGCGACATATGTCCGATCTCGCTCGTCAGAGAGATGCGTGGGCCGAAGCGCACGCCTACGCATCTCGAGCTGCGGAGTTGTACCGCAACACCGAGGATCGCCTTGGGTTGGCGAATGCGATTAGACTTCGCGCCTTATCCTCGCCCAATGTCGAAGATGCCAGGGCCGACTGGCAGGAAGCTCGTGAACTCTATCTCGCTCTTGGCGTGACGCCGGGTGTCGAGGAGTGCGACGCAAACCTCAGACACTAACTCCCGCCGATGACCGCAATGGGTGGAAAGCGGACGCTTCGCCTCAGCGCTCTGCTTGAGATAGGAAGCGATAATGACGGGGGCGATTGAGCGGGCGTTTCAACTGGCCAAATCCGGTCAGTATCGCAGCGTTTCAGAAGTCATTCGCCATTTGCCACTTGAGGACCGTGAGGCGGTCGACGCGCATCCGGCTCAGCCCAATGCAAGGCGACAACTTATCTTGCTTTGCAGCGAATCGTGGCTCGCAATCCAGTAGCTTGGGGCATTTTTAGGCGGAGAAGCCGCCAGCTCCATTAAGCTGACGAGTGGCCTACTTCTTGTGCGAATGCTCCTCGGGATTGATGACCGCCCAGTGCATCCGCCAGACGCCATCGGCATCGTGCGCGAAGCCGGCGAGATAATCGACGCGGTGCGTCATTAGAGTGCCACTGCTGATGGCGTCTTCATTATAGGTCCCGCGGTAGACCGCCAGGTCGCCCCCCTTCGAAACATCCACAATCTCATCGATCTTAGTGATGTGCCAGCCTTGATTCTGCTTGAACGATTCAAGATAACCTGACCGGTCCGTATCACGTCCGGCCGCTGGCCGACTGAAGCTCTCCATGACGATGATATCGGGCGCATCATATTTCGTCGCCGCGTCGGCGTTCTTGCCGTTGATGCCGGCAACCATTTCCGCGACTTCTGCCGCCACCTTTGCGGCTATCGGCGAGCCAGCTGCAGCGTGAACGGGGGCGCAAGCGACGAGGAGTGCCATAGAAACTGAATAAGATTGCTTAAACATACAGAGCCCCTATCCGACCGCAGTTAAACGATGGGCCGAGCGCTACAGGCCGTCGAATGCGCAGTGTAGACCGACAAGCACACACAGGAAGACCAGCCCAATCCCCGCGCTGCGTCGCTAATGGCAGTAATGGGTGGAAAACGGACATTAGATGCGTGGACTCAAGGCTCGCCGAACCGCAGCTTACTGACCCGATTGGCGGCCTCTCGCGTTGTATTCAGGGGGAGGCAGACGGAGTGTGAAGCGGGCGAAGCGTTGGGAATTTCCTTGAGCCTCAGCTTGTCAGCGCCCGTGCTGATCTCGCTGCTGATTAGCGCTACACGCCAAGCCCGGTATCGGGCATCTTGGACCGCCTCGTTGAGGTCCGTAAGCGTGGAGCCGTCCACGCCGTGAAGACGCTCAAGCATCCGTAGCCTTGCCCAGTCGGTTTGCTCCATCCCCATCTCGTTCTGAATGTCGCGCATCAGGGCGTAGATGAATCCATATTCTGCCAGCTCGCCCCGGTTGATGAGTGCAGCATGACCGGCCTGTGATTCGGCCTCCCACCGCGATTCCTGAAGAGTCCAATACTGCGGCCGCCCGATCCAGATCGGTCCTGTAAGCGTTGGCCGCGTAGCTGCCGCATCGAGCAGCCGTTCGACCTCCGAGATCCGCGCGTCGATACACGATCTGATCTCTAGTCGAGATTGAAGCCGTCCAATATTGTAGGCCAGTTCGCTTCTTATAATCTCGTTGGCCTGAGCCGCTTCATTTCTTTGGTGTATCCCTTCAACGACCTGCTCGGCCCCTAGCGCAATTAGCACGCCGATCACGATTATCCCGACCTCCCCAGCGAACTCGCGCCAGCCGTGTAGCGGTTTGGGAAGGCGGAAATGCATGCGGCTATCCCCCTGCGATTACGCGAGCGTAACAGAAGCGGCTAATGGCAGGAATGGGTCGAAAACAGACATAAGCTGCTCCGGCTGGAATTCGCCGCCGCGCTTCGCTAGCGCCGCGGCATGAGCAAGGTCCCAGTCCTCGTCACCGGCGGCGCCGGCTACATCGGCAGCCACGCGGTCCTCGCGCTGAAGGAAGCCGGCTGGCACGTCGCGGTGATCGACGACCTCTCGAACGGAACTAGGGAAGTCGTCCCCGAAGGTGTGCCCTTCTATCAGGGCACGATCGCCGAGCGGGTGTTGGTCGACAGCATCATCGATGAGCTGAAGATCGGCGCGATCATGCATTTCGCCGGATCGATCGTGGTTCCGGAATCGGTCGAAAGGCCGCTTGATTATTACGCCAACAATACCCTCGCCTCGCATGGGCTGATCGAGGCCGCTGTCGAGGGCGGCGTGAAGCACATCCTGTTTTCCTCCACGGCGGCGGTGTACGGCGCGCCCGAGCGCGTGCCGATAGAGGAAGGGGATCCGAAGCTCCCGATCAATCCCTATGGCGCGTCCAAGCTGATGACCGAGCGGATGCTGTCGGACGCGTCGGCCGCGCATCCGTTCAACTATGGCGCGCTGCGTTACTTCAATGTCGCCGGCGCCGATCCCGAGGGACGCGCCGGCCAGATCGGCAGGGGCTCGACGCATCTCATCAAGATCGCGGCCGAAGCGGCGGTCGGGAAGCGGCCGCACGTCGCGGTCTATGGGACCGACTATCCGACGCGCGACGGCACCTGCATCCGCGATTACATCCACGTCAGCGACCTGGCGGCGGCGCACGTGGCGGCGCTCGAATGGCTGACCGAACATCCGCAAGAGAATCTCGTGATGAACTGCGGCTACGGCAAAGGCCTGTCGGTGCTGGAAGTGCTCGACGCGGTCGACCGGCACACGAACGCACCGCTTAAGCGGATCATGGAAGGGCGCCGCGCCGGCGATCCGCCGGAACTGGTCGCGGGCAACGAACGGCTGCTGGAGACCCTCGAATGGCGGCCGCAATATGCGGACATCGACCGCATCGTCGGCGATGCGCTGGCATGGGAGCGCAAGCTGCTCGAGCGCGCCTAATCCTGCCGCACCAGCATCGACGCCGCTTTCCCCAGATGGCTGGCGAGCGCGTCGACACAGCTTCGATATTCCGCCCGCTGCTGTGAGATAATTGCGAGGTCACCGTCCTCGCGGATCGCGTAGCCGGACAAGCGCAGCTGCTCCGCGGCCTGCCTAAGCTCGAGCTCGTCGGCGGTCACCTCGCAGGGCTTGAGATTGATCACCTGAGCGAGCTCCCGCGCCATGCGCGTCCCCTCGTCGCGAAGAAGTACGGCAGCGCCGCGCAACGACCGATCGTCGAGGCAATATTCGCTGAGTAGGGCGAGATCGAGCAAGGCGCCAAGCGCGGCCGGCCAGCCGCTGCCGATTCCAACCGATTGAAAGTAAATCAGCGAAGGGTGGTTTGAATGACTCTGGCGCACGGTCGCGCACCAGTCGCGTCCGTCGCGCAGGACATGGATCAGTTCGGCCTCATTGCCGATTGCGGCAAATCGCTGGAGCAAGGTGATTGCGGAGGGCGGTTCACCGGCCGATGTGTTGAGCTTGATGATTCCGATGTCGCGCTTGGCGACGCTGCTCTGCACTTCGAGCAAATAGGTGACGGCCATCGTCATGACCGCGAGACCGCAGAAACCGGCGGCGAGGACGACCCAACGCGCGGCGCCGGTGGGATTGCTCTGCGAAAGCCCGACGGTCACGAGCGAGCTGCCGACGATATAGACTCCGTCCAAAACGCTCCGGAGCGGCGGCTCGAAATCCCGGGCCGAAGCATAAGCCATAAGCCCGAAACCGAATGCCAGTATCGCCATCCACACGACGAAGCAGAGAACCAGCACGAGCGGGGCAAAGGCGCCGGAAAGACCGTGCCGCTTGCCGCGCACGGCCTTCCACAGCGGAAGGAGCAGCCAGACAAGGCGGCGCGCGACCTTCAGCGATGCGCGGCTTCCGCCGGGCACGACCACGGTCTCGAACACGTCCATCAGCGTCATCGCGGCGAGCACAATGCCAATTACGAAGAGAAGGATGTTCAGCGGCACCGGCCGACAACGGCGCAACTGCTGCTAAGTGCCAGCCGCTGCTCCGGCGCCTTGACTTGGACCTATGGTCTGACTAGGTGAGCCGCCGGTTCCGACAGGACCAATCCGACAACCTAAACAACGAGACACGAGCAGGCGCCCGGCCATGAAGATTCGCAATTCGCTAAAGTCGCTGAAATCGCGCCATCGGGACTGCCGAGTCATCCGCCGCCGCGGCCGCACCTACGTCATCAACAAGACGAACCGGCGTTTCAAGGCGAGGCAGGGCTAATTCTGCTATTCGCCCGGTCATGAGCCGGGCGCAGCAGGGCGGCATCGCCGCTCTCTTCTCAGACTATCGCCGTTTTGCGGGCGCTCGCCTGTGGCTGTCGTTCGCGCTGATGATCCTCGGCGCATTGGCCGAGGGCTTCGGCCTGCTGATGATCGTTCCGCTCGCGGCGATCGCGATGCGCAGCGACGAGCGAATCCTGCGATTGGCGCCGTCGCTGCAATCGTGGAGCCTCGACCAGCGTTTCACGCTGGCGCTTGGGCTGTTCGTGGGCGCCATGGCCTTGCGTTCGGCATTGCTGCTCGCGCGCGATACGTTGCTTGCCCAGCTCGAAGCCGATTACGAGGTCAGCCTCAGATTGCGCTCCGCGGCGACCCTCGCTCGGCGTGGATGGCCGTTTGCGAGCCGAATCGGACAGGCGGGCATGCAGTCGCTGCTGCTCAATGACGTGCCGCGAGCGGCGCAAGCCGCGGCATTCATTCAGCAGGCGGCGGTCGGCGCCACCATGCTGCTGGTCCAAATGGCGGTCGCCTTCTTTCTCTCCCCCGCGCTCACCTTGGTCGCCATCGCCTTCCTTGCGCTCGCGGCGCTCGTCTCAACCCATTTCGTGCACCGAAGCGCGACGCGGGGCCTCTCGATCAGCGATGCGATGGATGAGAGCGCGGGCTCCGGCTTTCGCCTTCATGCGGGACTCAAGGCTGCGCTTGCCCAGGGCGCAGTGCCCGCCTTTCTCGCGGAGTATCGGGTCAGCCTGTCGCGTACAGCGCGGCAAATGGCGCATCTCGCGCGCGACTATTCGGCCTCGCAGCAGCTGACCTCGTTCGGAGCAGCGCTGGTCGCGGCGGTGCTCCTGCTGGTCGGAGTGCGCATATTGGCGCTTCCGTTCGCCGTGCTGGTCACGAGCCTGGTCGTCTTCGCGCGAATGAACAGTCCCGCCCATACGGTTCAGAACAGCGTCGTCCGCGCGGCCGCGTTCGCGCCCGCGTTCGCAGCGATCCACGGGCGGCTCGGCGAACTCGACTGGGCAGTGCCCGAGCAACGCCCGGTCGAACGGCTCGACTGGAATGAGCTGAAGGTCGATCGCGTCCGCCATCTTCATCGGCCGGAGCTCGGGCTCGCCGACGCATCGCTGACGCTGAGGCGGGGCGAATGGATCGGCGTCAGCGGCGCGTCGGGCGCCGGAAAAACGACGCTTCTGGATCTCGCCGCCGGACTGCTCGCGCCCGAGGAGGGAACCGTCGAGCTCGACGGACATGCACTCGGCGGTAACCTGCTCGAGCGCTGGAGAGGCGCGCTTGCTTACGTCGGCCAGGAAGGCAGTGTCTTCAACGACACCGTCCGCGGCAACCTGCTGGCTGAAGGCATACCCGCAAACGAGGCCGAGCTGTGGAAGGCGCTGGAGATTGTCGGGCTTGTCACGCGGGTTCGCGCCTTCGCAACCGGGCTTGACGAAAGCGTCGGGGATCGGGGCAGCCACTTGTCGGGCGGCGAGCGCCAGCGGCTGGTGCTCGCTCGCGCGCTGCTCAGACGGCCTACGCTGCTGATCCTCGACGAAGCCACCGCAGCGCTCGATCCCGAAAGCGAGGCTGAGTTGCTGGAGCGCCTCAAGGCGATGGAGCCGCGCCCGGCGGCGATCGTCGTCGCCCATCGGGCATCGACGCTCGCCCATTGCGATTCGGTGGTCGCGATCCAACATGGGATCCTGAGCGCCGCCGAAACGAGCGTCAGCACGCGTTAACGTCGGCTCGGCTACATAAAAAGCGATGAGGAACAAGGTGATGAAGCTGAACGCCAGGAAGGCGCTGATGATGGGCGCGGCTGCGTGCTTCGCAGCGACGGCGTTTGCGACCGCCTCCCAGGCACAACCCAGGCCGCAGGTGCAGCAGACGCCGAAAGGCTGGAGCTACGAAATCCAGGACGGCAAGCGCGTACCCAAGGGCAATCGCGTGACCAACCCGGATGGCAGCTGGCGCGAGGAGCTAAAGCAGGGCAATTGCGTCACGATCAAGGAGCGCTCGGCGACCGGAGAATATAAGGAATCGCGCCAGTGCAACCCGGGCAAGCCGGGGTAGGTCGGACTGAGCCCAAGCTATTTCACGTCAGTGAAGCTGCCCTTTGGCCGCTGCTTGATCACGCAATCGGGAAGGCCTGATCCTGGAATGTCCTTGCAATCGCGGACCTGGGCGCTTCCGTCCGGACCGGCGAAGATCGCCCAGTCGCGGGGTGCGCCCTTCGCGTATTCGCAATGCGCCGTCCATTCGTCGAGGTTCTCCCAGGTGCCGACGAAGCCCGCGTCTGTAATCCGCTGACAGGTGTAGCCCCCGTCGTAGATCGCGCGCTTGAGAGCCACCGCGAGATTGAACGCGTCGAGCTCGTGAAGCTGCCTCTGCTCAGCGCCAACCACCCTGATCTGTTGCCGATTGGTCGCGGCCTGCTCCGACCCGCTGTTGTTGCAGCCGGTGAGGGCCAGCGCGCTGAGCACAGCGATCGAGGACAAGCGTGCCATGGTTCCTCCTTCAGCCGGGATAACGAATCTTGACGCGAGAGGCTGCGGACCTCGCGCGTTCGACCGCCTCTTCCGCCGTTTCTCCACGGGCCAATGCGATACCCATGCGCCGGTTCTTGAGCGTCTTCGGCTTGGCGAAGATGCGGAGGTCCACCGGGCGCCCGGGCGCTCCGAGCGCCAGCGCGTCGGCGACGCCTTCGAACGAAAATTCGTCGCTTTCCTTCTCCGCCAGGATCACTGCCGAAGCTGACGGGCTCGCGAGTTCGATCGACGGCACCGGAAGCCCGAGGATCGCGCGGAGGTGAAGCTCGAACTGGTTGGGGAACTGGCTGATGAGCGTCACCATTCCGGTGTCGTGCGGACGTGGCGAAAGCTCGGAGAAGATCGCCTGGTCGCCACGAACGAAGAACTCGACCCCGAAGATCCCGTAACCGCCCAGCGCCTCGACCACCTTGCGCGCCTGGAAGCGGGCCGACTGTAGCGCTTCCAACGGAATGCCGGCCGGCTGCCAGCTTTCCCGATAATCGCCGAGCTCCTGGCGATGGCCGACCGGCGGGCAGAACAGGATGCCGTCCTTGGTCGCGATCGTCAGCAAAGTGATCTCGCTGTCGAACTGAATATATTCTTCGACGATCACGCGCGGTCGGTCGCCACGCATCTTCTCGACCGCATAATCCCAGGCCGTCCCGACGTCCTCGGCCTTCTTCGCGGTGCTCTGGCCCTTCCCCGAGCTCGACATGACGGGCTTGACGACGCACGGGAGGCCGACCGCAGCCGCAGCCGCCATCGCTTCATCGCGGCTTTCGGCGAAGCGGTATTTGCTGGTGACCAGGCCGAGCTCTTTGGCCGCAAAATCCCGGATGCCATCGCGGTTCATCGTGAGCTGAACGGCTTTGGCCGATGGGGCGACGCGCCATCCTTCGGACTCGAGCGCGGCGAGAGTCGCCGTGTCGATCGCCTCGATCTCGGGCACGATGACGTCGGGCTTGTGCTTGTCGACTGCGGCCCGCAGCTTTGCACCATCGAGCATCGGGAAGACTTCGCATGCGTCGGCCATTTGCATGGCTGGTGCGTTGGCGTAGCGGTCGCAGGCGACGATCCGGCAGCCGAGCCGCTTGGCGGCGATCGTGAATTCCCGTCCGAGCTCACCGGACCCGAGCAGCATCAGCGTGGCCGTGTACATGCGCCCGGGCGATAGCGGCGCTGCTGTTGCTCGGCTAGAGCGAGCACAAAGGGGGAGAAGTCATGCGCTCATTGTTGCTCACCATTGCTGCGGCCACTCTGCTGATCGGTGCCGCTCCGGCGAAAAAGCTGCTGACGCCCAACGACATCGTCGCCCAGGCGCCGGCGAGCGCGTGGAAGGCCATCTCGCCCGACGACCTGATGGTCATCGACCTCAAGAACGGCGGACGCATCGTGGTCCAGCTCGCGCCCGCTTTCGCCCCGGTTCACGTCGCGAACATAAAGGCGCTCACCCGCGGCCATTATTGGGATGGCGCGACCGTGTATCGGGTGCAGGACGATTATGTTGCGCAGTGGGGCCTGAACGACAGCGACAAGCCATGGCCCGCGGGGGTCACTGCGAAGCCGCCCGCCGAATATGAGCGGTCGCTCCGCGGACTCAGCATTACCCCGCTCGGCTCGCCGGACCCGTACGCACCCAATGCCGGCTTCGCCGATGGATGGCCGGTCGCGTACAGCGCCAAGGCGGGGTGGGCCAACCTCGCCCATTGCTATGCGAGCGTAGGGGTCGGTCGCGACCTGTCGCCCGACACGGGCACCGGTGGCGAGCTCTACGCGGTGATCGGACACGGCCCGCGCCAGCTCGACCGCAACATCGCTTTGGTTGGCCGCGTCGTCGATGGGATCGACCGCTTCAGCACGCTGCCGCGCGGGACCGAGGCACTCGGCTTCTACAAGGACAAGGCGCAATATGTGCCGATCGCGTCCATCCGGCTGGCGAGCGACATGCCGGCCGGCGAGCGGCCGTCCTATGAATATATGGACACGCAGAGCGCCGCTTTCGCGCGGTACCTACACCTGCGCGCAAATCGACATGACGATTTCTATATTCGGCCGGCGGGCGGTGTGGACCTGTGCAACGTCCAGGTTCCGATCAGGAAGAAGGCGTAGCTACGCGGCCCAGTCGTGGATGTGGCCGTTCTTGTGCTGGATCACCACGGGCCCGTTGTGCGAGCGCATGCTCGCTTCCGCGAGCGGGAGCGCGGTCGCGCAGAAGGCGCATTCCGCCGAAACCCGTCCGATGATCCAGTGAGTCCGGCCGCAGCCGGGGCAGTGGTTGACCTCATGCTCGCGATAAACGGCGTGATAGCCCCGCTCGTAGGGCTTCCAACCTTCGCTGGAAGAGATCGGCATGGCAGTCCTTCCTTTCGGCGCACCCAACGAGCAAGCCGAAGCGCGGTTGCAGGACCTGACCCAGGTTTAATGCTGTAGCGAAGAGCGGTAACGCCGGGACGAGGCCCGCCGCCGACGAGCGGAAGTCAGCGCGTCAGCGTCTCGAGCGACAGCGGCTCGGCGAACTCGGCGCCGATCTTGTCGCCCGCGATCCACTTGACGATGGCATTGGCGCGCTCGCGGCCCGGAAGCATCAGCCACACCCGGGAGCCGACCTCGAATCGGCCCTCGGCAACGGCCATGAAGCCCCGGTCGGATATGTTGAGCACCTTGGCTTCGACCCCGCTCGCGCCGAGCTCGCGCATCTTCGCGTCCAGCTCGACGGGTTGCCGCGGCACTTGCCGGCGCTCGTCGCTGCGGTCCTCGGCGATCCGCGCCTTGATGGTCACGAAGCTCATCTCCAACGGCGGTTACTCCGCCTGCGCAGCAAATGAGAGGCCAATGCGGCCATCCCTGACCCAGCGCACCTGTGCCCAGACGGGACCGCGGTCAAGGACCTGGAGCAGCAAGCGCTCACCTATGTTTGGAACGTGAGGGAAGACCACCATCGCGCCCGAGCCGGAGACGTTTACGAGCCGCACGACATGCTTGCGCCCCCGGAACTCGAGCACCGCGGTGTTCGAGAGCGAGGGATATCGAACTTCGGTTCTCTCATCGATGCTCCGCTTCTCGGTACGCGGGATCATCGACCCATCGAGCAAATAACTGGACGCCACTTGTCTGCCTCCCCACGTCGGCCCGGCGAATCTAGCAAGCGTCGCTTAAGGATTGGTTTGCGACACAGTTCAGTCGAAATCGGATCGATTGCCGGCGAGGCCGCTGGCGGTTGTTTTAGAAGCGATGTATGGATCTGGTGAAGCGGGGTTATCGTTTCAAATATGAACAGGTTGTTGAGGCCGGAGCGGCTTTCAAGCTCCCTCTTGTGGTTCACTGCGATCAGTTCGCTGGCAGTCAGTCCGGCGCTCGCTCAGATCCAGCCCATGGCGGTTCCGCCGTCGGTAGCGAACCGGCCGAAAGCCGCGGCGCCGGCCAAGGCACGACCGGCTCCGGTCGCGAGGGCAACGAGAACCGCGCCCGATGCGCTCGCACCCAGCAATCCGGACTTCAAGGCCGACCAGCCGGAGACCGCCCAGCAGGCTCCGGTCGCGGCGCCGCTGCCGCCCGCGGTCTGGGACGTCCCGAGCGCGATGGAGTTGCTCGCCTACATCAAACAGATCGGGGGCGATGGTCTCAACCCGCAGGACTATGATCCGGATGGTCTCGAGGCGGCGATCCAGAGCGGCAGCGTTGGAGCGATCTCCGCCGCGGCGACGGAGCGGTTCGACTCCGTCTCTTCGGACCTCGCCCTCGGCCATGTGAAGAAGCCGGCGCGAATCGACTGGTATCTGGTCGACAAGGACCTCGATGCCACCAAGCAGGATGCGCTCTTGAGGAGCGTGCTTGCGCGGCACGATTTGACCGAAGCCCTCAACGGACTGCTTCCGACGCATCCGCAATATGCGGCGCTGAAGGCGGCGCTGGCGGCGACTCCGCCGAGCGACGAGGCGCGACGCGATCGAATCCGGCTCAACATGGATCGCTGGCGCTGGCTGCCGCGCGAGCTGGGCGAGAAATATATCATCGTCAACGTTCCCGGCTTCCATGCGACGCTGGTCGAAAACGGCGTCAACCGATGGAAGCAGCGGGCGATCGCCGGGAAGCTGTCGACTCCGACTCCGGAGCTCAGCGCGACCGCGACGGGCGTGATCCTCAACCCCTGGTGGGAAGTTCCCAAGAGCATCGAGCACGAGGCCGCGGGCAAGAAGGGGTTCGTTGCGGTCAAGGGGCCCGACGGCGAAATCCAGCGCTGGCGCCAGCCGCCGGGTCCGAGCAACGCGCTCGGCCAGATCAAGTTCGTCATGCCGAACTCGAAGGCAATCTATCTCCACGACACCAATGCGCGCAGCCGCTTCAACAGCGACACGCGGGCGCTCAGCCACGGCTGCGTTCGAACCGAGCACATCATGGATCTTGCGACCGAGCTTCTCGGCGATGACGGCGGTGAATGGACTCCCGACAAGATCCAGGCGGCGCTCGACAGCAAGAAGACGGTCCAGGCGAATTTCGTGAAGCCGTTGCCGGTCTATATCGTCTATTTCAGCGACGCAGCGCTCAACGACGGGCGGATCATCGACTACAAGGACCTGTACGGCCGGGACGCCAAGGCGATGGCCGCGCTCAAGATGAAGGACGGCGGGGCGAGCCTGGCCGAGCCGAAGACGGAGGAGATCGCGGCGAAGTCCAAGACTAAGCCGGCTGCAAAGCCGGACCAGGTCGCGACGCGCTAGGCGTCAGTTGGTTGTTTCCTTCGACCGGTCGAGGACGATCGGATCGATGAAGGCGAGGCCGACGAGGCCGTCCTCGGTCCATTTCACGACGGCGGGAACGAGCACTCCGCCCTCGAAGCGCACATAGACCTTCGCGCCGGGCGCAAGATCGCTGACGTGATCGCCCATCACGCCACCCTCGGAAATGTTGTGGATGGCGAAATTGGTCGGCGAGCCGTCGACCAGCAGCTTGAGCTTGCGTCCCTTGGTCGGCGTGCGCGGAAAGCGGCGCTGCTCGGCGGAAGGAGAGACGTGGCGCTCGGCATTTGCGGCCTGCCGGGGAGTTGCCTCGACGATCGAGGTCTCCGCGAGGGGAACGGCGGTGCCGCAAAAGCCGCATTCGGCGCTCACCCGGCCGATGTACCAGTGAGAGCGGCCGCAGCCGGGGCAGTGGTTCGCGGCGTTGGCGCGATAGACGATGTGGTGCCCGCGCTTTGCCAGGCCCGCCGCGAAGGAGGGCGCCGTACGCTCAAACACCAGCACGTTCGACATTGACCCGCTCCACCCTTGTTGTGCGCGCAAGGGTACGAACGAGGGATTGCCGAGAGGTTACCGGTCAGAAAATTGTAATGCGTGCGATGCGGGCAGCAATTTGGCGCTTACGCCAGCTTGTCGGCGTAGATCATCCGGCCGCCAGCGAGCTTGCGCATCACCGCGTATTGGCTCGTCTTCGGCATGGCGAAGCAGCCCTCGGAGCGGCCGAGCATCCCGTGGGCCTGGATCATCTCCGGCTCGGCGTACCAGGCGTTGTGGATCACGATCGCGCGCGCATCGGCGTTGGAATTGCTCCAGTCGAGACCCTCGACGCGCAACGAAAGGCCATATTTGCCCTGGTAATAATCGCCCGTGGTGTAGGCGCCATTCGAGCTCGCGTAGGAGCCGAAATCGTTCGAAAAGCGCTCGAGATAACCGGAATGCGCCGGGTCCGAACCGCGGCCGTGGCACACGAGGTGGCTTTCAACCGCGCCGCTGGCGAGGTCCACGACGTAAAAGCGCGGCTCGCTCGAAGGCTTGGAGAAATCGACGATCCCGATGCTGTCGCGGGCGGCGATCCGGTGCTGATCGAGGGCGGCTTTGGCCCTCGCGAACAGTTGCGGATCGATGCCGGCCGGCGCGGAGGGCGCCAGCACCTGCGGCTGAGCCTGTGCCGGAAGAGGCGCAAGCGGGTCGGCCGCCGGCTGAGCGATCAGCGAGGGCAGAACACTCGAGCTCGCGGCCGTAGAGATGATCGCAGCGGTCGCCCCACAGGCGCCAAGACGCAACATTTCCCTGCGATTCAACGACATTCAGTCCCTCCGCTCTCGAGGCCATCCCTTATCATTCAACAGGTTAATGGCCGATAACCCATAAGTTCAGGTTTCGCCTTCCATCGCGTGATCGGAACGGTTCGTCTTGCCGTTCGTCCCTCCGCTGGAGATGACGGCTTCGCCATCCACCGCTTGGCGCGCTGGACGCGACCCTGATCTCACCGACGTCGGATGGTGCGAAAGAGAGTTCCGCGATCGTCCGCCTCAGTCGTTTGTAGATAAGAGTTTGTTACGTATTTTCAATAGGTTAGCGAGGTTCAGATGGCAGCTCGGCGTCTCAATCTACCGAACGCGACCGGCCGCGCGCTGATTGTCGGCCTGATCGTCTATGTGGCCATGCGGTTCGTCATTCCGCACTCCATGGACAGGGACGTCCGGTCGCTCGTTGCGGCCGCCGTAGCGTTCGTCGCGAGTTGGGTCGTCGGTCTTATCGGAACGCCGCGCGGCTTCTGGCGATGGTAAAGAGATGCTTTCGGTGGCGCCCGGCAACGCCTTGAACGTGCAGGTCGCCGCTGCTAAGGGGCGCGTCCGCCGCCGAGGAAAGCCTCCGGAGGCCGATAGCTATTGCGCAGAAGGGCCACGAACTGGCCGACCAAGGAGAGTGACGGGAGTTTATGCAGATCATCGTTCGCGACAATAATGTCGAGCAGGCGCTGCGCGCGCTCAAGAAGAAGCTGCAGCGCGAGGGCGTCTATCGCGAGATGAAGCTGCGCCGTCATTATGAGAAGCCGAGCGAGAAGCGCGCCCGCGAGCGTGCCGCCGCGATCCGCCGCGCCCGCAAGCTCGAGCGCAAGCGCGCCGAGCGCGAAGGCGCACGTTAAGCCTAGTCGACACACAGCAAGTGTCCGTCGCCGAAGCCGCCCATCGCCCCGCCCGCACCGGCCGGGGCGTCGCCCTGTGGCTCGGGTTCCTGATTGTCATCGCCGCAGGAATCGGCCTTGCCTGGGTCGGCGCCGGATCGCTGAGGCCCGTGATCAGCGCGAGCGGGCTTCAGTTCCGCACGATCAAGGCCGGGCACGGGGAGGTCATCGCCCACGACGATGCGGCGCTGATGGACTATATTCTGACATCCGACGACGGGACCGTGCTCGACAGCAGCGAGAGCCACGGCGGCGCCCAGCCTTTCGCAATGGACCAGGTCTTCCCCGGTTTCGCCGAGGCTATGACCAGAATGCAGGAAGGCGGCGAGTACCGCTTCACCATGCCGCAGAAGCTGGCGTTCGGGTCCGGCCCGCCACCGCCCAATTTCCCGAAGAACAGCGCGCTTACGTTCGAGGTGCGCGTGCGGAAGATCGTCCGCGGCGGCGCCCAGATGCTCCAGCAGATGCAGCAGATGCAGGCGCAGCAACAGCAGCAGCAGCAACAGCAACAGGCACCGTCTCAGTAATCGAACCGTCAGGGCGAACGGTCTCCGGTCCTTCGCCTTCGCGCGCGGCCTGCTGATTGCTGACGTCGATCAGCACCACCTTCAAAGTCGCCAGGATCGGATCGGCGAAGAGCACGCCGAGAATTCCGAACAATGCTGCCATCAGCAGCTGCATTGCCAGGAGCACTGCGGGTGCGATGTCGACGGTCCGGCGCGCTACGTAGGGCACGACCACATAGGCGTCGATGTTGTGCACCAGGAAATAGACGATGATGCACCAGA
>Ga0207702_10002065_pt1 | contig 19435 bp, 17 predicted proteins | sample KBSCornC62_FD_184302 | JGI IMG/M metagenome (GOLD analysis project Ga0207702, IMG submission 184302) | Corn rhizosphere microbial communities from Kellogg Biological Station, Michigan, USA - KBS Corn C6-2 (SPAdes) (version 2) | ecosystem: Host-associated > Plants > Roots > Rhizosphere > Soil ...
CTGATCGTCGTGCTCGGCGGGCTGTGCATTCTCACGTTCGGGCGCGGCCGGTTCCGACTCTCGTGGCTGCAGGCGTCATTGGTAGGGGCCGGGCTCGTCATCGCCGAGGCCGTCTCACTGCAGGTCAACATCCGTCGCTATGTCACCGGCACGGGATCCCAGGGGATCGACCTCGATTCCGGCGACACCTGGTGGTGGAGCTCGGCACCGGCGCCCATGGTGGTCTGGATCGTGGGATCGCTGGCCTATGCGGCCCTGATCGTGGTTCTGATTCGAGAGGCGCGTCTTCGTGGCATCGTCCGCTGACTCCCGGGATCAGGTCCCCTTCAACGACCTGTCGCGCACGCCGCCCGCGCTGGCGGCCGACATCGCCGACGCGATCGCGCGCGTGGTCGCCAGCGGGTGGTATGTGCTCGGCCCCGAGCACGACGCGTTCGAGCAGGAGTTGGCCGATTACATCGGAAGCGAGCATGCCGTGGCTCTCGGAAACGGCACCGACGCCATCGAGCTGGCACTGCTGGCGTTGGGGGTCGGGCCCGGCGACACGGTGATGACGGTGGCGAACGCCGGCGGCTACAGCTCGGTCGCCGCGCGTCTGCTCGGTGCCGAACCGGTGTTCGCGGACGTCTCGCCCGACACGCTGCTGGTGAGCGTCGAGACCGTGACGCAGGCTCTTGACGCCCTGCCGTCGACCCCCAAGGTCCTCGTCATCACCCACCTGTACGGCGCCATGGCCCCGGTAGCCGAGCTGGTCGAGCTGGCGCACTCCCGCGGTATCGCGGTGCTCGAGGACGTCGCCCAGGCCATCGGGACGCGAGCGGGCGGCCGGGCCGCAGGCACCTTCGGCGACATCGGCACCACGAGCTTCTACCCGACGAAGAATCTCGGAGCGCTCGGCGACGGCGGGGCGATCGTCACTTCCAGCCCCGAGCTGGCCGCCGCCGTCCGGTCGCTGCGCCAGTACGGCTGGACGTCGAAATACCGGATCGGGCGCGCGCGGGGCCGCAACAGCCGCCTGGACGAGCTGCAAGCCGCGATCCTGCGGGTGAAGCTGCCGCACCTGGACGCAATGAATGAGCGCCGCCGCGCCATCCATGCGCGCTATGAGCAGGCGTCATCCGACGCGCTGCGCATCGTCAACCGCGCGTCGGAGTCGTTCATCGCCCATCTGGCGGTGGGAGTCGCGGCGGATCGGGATGCTGTGCGGTCGGCACTGGACGCCGCGGGCATTCGCACCGATGTGCACTACCCGATTCCCGATCACCGGCAGGACTGGCCGGGTCCGGCGGCGGTCGAGCTGCCGGCGACCGAGGCGGCGTCAGCATCCGTGGTGTCGCTGCCGATGTTCCCCGAGTTGACAGACGCCGAGGTCGACCGCGTGGTCGCCGCACTGCGCCGCATCGGAGGCGTCGCATGACGAGCGGCGCCGACGAACTGCTCGGCGTCGGAGCAACCAGGCTGATCGCCCTGCGCGAGATCACCGCCGACAACGGCAGCCTCGTCGTCGGGGAGGTGCCCGGCTCCCTGCCGTTCGTCGTTCGACGGTTCTTCGCGCTCTACGGGATCCCGCAGGGGGAGGCCCGAGGCACTCACGCACATCGCGAGTGCGAGCAGTTCCTGGTCTGCCTGCGCGGATCGGTCAGAGCTCTCGTCGACGACGGACGCCGCCAACGCGAGATCGTTCTCGATCGTCCGGATCGCGGCCTGTACATGCCCCCGCTCACCTGGGGGACGCAGAGCGAGTACTCGGCGGACGCCCTGCTCATGGTGTTCGCCTCGCACGAATACGACGCAGCCGACTACATCGAGGATTACCAGGAGTTTTTGACGCTCGCCAAGGAGTAGTCGGTTTTACCGCGACGCGCGCGGCAGCTAGCGTTGACTGCGGACGGGGAGGACTGTGTCGATCAAGTCTGGGATTCTGGCATTCGCTTCGCAGCGCGTGCCCACGCTGTCCAAGCACGTGCTCGCCTCGGCGGGCTACACCTTGCAGCCCAGCCGTCTGGCCGCGGACGACGAGTATGTGGTCTGGCGCGCCGAGGCCGCCGAGCGCCAAGATCGGGCCTGGCAACCTCTTGTGGAGGCGGCGAAGGCGGGCAGGGCGCGCGAAGACATCACCGCGTTGTTCGACGCACTCGATCCGCTCGGTGACATTCCCGAACTGCTCGAGGTCGGATGCGGCGGCGGTTACTACTCCGAGATCCTCGCCAACCGCTACCCCGGCACGCGGTACCGTGGCCTGGACATCTCGCCGGCCATGATCGAGCTGGCTCGCGCGCACTACCCCGACCGCGATTTCGTCGTCGGAAGCGCCTACGAGCTTCCCGACGCGGACTCCAGCCAGTCCGTGGTCATGGACGGGGTGGCGCTGATCCACATGCCGTCGTGGCAGCGAGCCATCGAGGAGTACGCGCGGGTGGCCAGGGACCACGTCGTCCTCCACGGGCTCACCCTTGCGGAAGGCGCCGGATCGACGACGCTGTTCGCGAAGTACGCATACGGGCAGCCGTCGCTCGAGTACGTGTTCTCGCGGGATGAGGTCGCCGCGGCGTGCGCAGCGGTCGGGCTCTCATTGCAGACCGTCGTCGGGGGCCTGGACTACGACCTCGGCCCGTTCCTGGGCATCCCCTCGGTCTCCGAGACCTGGGTGTTGCGCGTCAGCTGACGCGGACCGCGTTCCCGGTGCCGATGCTCAGCACGGCCAGTGCGGTCTTCTGCACCCGGAACAACACCCCGCGCAACCCGGTGCCTCGCGCGGCCGGGCGCGCGGCGATGTCGAGGCGGGCATCCCACCGCTCGAGGCACCGCACGTACGGCCGGTAGACCGCGTCGCGCAGCACGCGCCCGGCCGGTGCACCGTAGAGCAGCTGCGCGGTGATCCACCAGGACCCGACCCGCCGCAACCCGTGGAAGTGGAAGAACACCAGCGGGTCGTCTCCGACGCGGACGCCATCGCCTGAGCGCGACCACGGCCACCGGCGCGAGTTCCAGGGAGCGGCATCCATTCCGACCGGTTCCAAGATGGCGACCCCCTCGAAGAGCTCGGGGAAGCTGTCGAGGTAGCCCTGGTCGGCGTACTTGCCGTCTTCTGGCGTGTCCGAGCACCACTCCAGCGTGCGTTCACCCCACCAGTCGAGGCAGGCCCGACCTCGTTCATCGTCGGTGAAACCCACCCAGCCGACGTTGAACCGACCGTACTTCGCGAGTCTGCGGGCCAGTCGGGCCGGGTAGCGGTGCTCGATGATCCCCACCGAGCTCGATCCCATCTCGTCGAAGACCGACTGCGGCGACGCGAAGTAGAAGAGGTCGGCGTCGAGATAGGCGACCGAGGTGCCCGCCGGGGATCTGCGCATCACGTGCCTGACCAGCAAGGGGGTGCAGGTGAAGTAGTACTCCATGCGCGTCCGCTCCGCCTTGAGGGGAGCGAGCCCGGCGACCTCCGACTCGAGGTCGGCGACGGTGAGCACCTCGACACCGGGGAGAGCGAGTTCGGCGAGCCGCCTCGGCACCTCGTCGTCCAGGGCCATCACCCAGACGGTCGCGTCGTCGCCGTGCGACCTGAGGGACTCGATGAGGGCGAGGGCACGGCTCAGGTAGCCCGAATCGAAGTAGGTGCAGTACGCGTGAGTCATGGTCCCGGCGAGTGACACTACCAGGGCAGGGCGGCCGGCCCTGCTCACATAGAATGCATCGATGCCCCGCTCCATCCTGCTCGTCGACGCCTATTACCGCGCCCTCTTGCAGGACCACGACCTCACCGATATTCCTGGTGCGGGGGCGCCCGCATACGAGGAACGGCTGCGCGAGGCGATGGACATCGGATTCGGCACCAGCCCCGCCTACGCCGCAGGGCTGCGCGCTGCGGGGTGGCAGGCAGACGTCGTGGTGGCCAACTCGCTGAGCCTTCAAGCGACCTGGGCTCGTGATCACGGGCAGCGGGCCCCCTGGTCGCCCGGGTGGGCATACGGAAACCATCTCGCCCGTCTCCCGGTCGCGCGCAGCGTGCTGCACCGCCTGCCGCACGTGCAGGGGACGCTGTTGCGACAGGTGCAGCTCCTGCGGCCCGACGTCGTCTACGTGCACGATATCAACCTGATCCCGCCCCGCATGGTCCACGAGTTGCGCCGTTCCGCCGGGATGGTGGTGGGCGAGCACGCGTCCCCTCTTCCTCCCCGCTCTTTCGTGCAGTCCTACGACCTCCTGGTCTCAGCCCTGCCCGCGATCGTGGAGCGTGCCAGGCAGTGGGGTGTCGACGCCGAGTGGATCCCGCTGGGCTACGACGACAGATGGGTGACGCGCAGCAGGGCGTCCGAGCGTCCGATCGACGCCATCTTCGTCGGCAGCTTCACCCGGCTTCAACCCACGACGGCGCCGCTGCTGCGCGCGGTGGGTGCGGCGGTGCCCGGTCTCGAGATCTACGGCCAGGCGGACCAGCGCGTGCTCGAGGAGGCCGGCCTAGCCCGGTACCATCGCGGTCCCGCCTGGGGTCGAGACATGTACGAGTTGCTCGGACGCAGCAAGATCGTGGTCAACCGTCACGGGTCCATCGCCGGGGACTCGGCGGTCAACATGCGCATGTACGAGGCGACCGGCAGCGGAGCAGCCCTGGTCACCGAGCAGAAGAGCAACCTGGGGGAGCTCTTCGAGCCAGGAGTGGAGGTCGCTCCGTACACGTCCATCAACGACGCGGCGCGAGTCGTCTCCGGCCTGCTCGCCGACTCTGCGCGACTTGATGCGATGGCCGCTGCCGGTCAGGCCAGGACGTTGCGCGACCACACATACGCTCGCCGGGCCGAGCGTCTCAGCGAGGTGCTCGAGCAGCGGTTGGCGTCGAGGGGCAGTCGGTAGGATCGTCGAGTGCCCGCCCCGACAGACGACCGCGAATTGCGGGCCCTCGTCGCGAGCCACGTTCCCGTCAGCGACTCCCGGCCGAGCAAGCAGATCCGCTGGCTCGAGTCCGCGGGATTCCGGGTCGATGTCCTGAGCCGCGGTGACGCGCATCCGGCGGCGACGGGCCGCCATTTCACGATCGGGTTCCCCCCGCTGCCCGCCCGTATGGCGGCGTATGCGCTGCTGCCCGATCGCACGCGGTTCCGCTTCATGATCGACTCGCAGGTCCCTGCAGATGTGGTGCCAGACCCGGGCAACAAGTACGACGTGGTCGTGGTGCACGACCTCGAGTTGCTCCCGTGGCTCGTCGAGCACGCCGCCGAACTGACTGACGGGCCCGTCCTTCTCGACCTGCACGAATTCTTCGGAAGCCAGGGCATCGGCTTCATCTATCGCGTGCTGTTCGCGCGCTATCACCGTTGGCTGCTCGGATTCGTGGCCGATCCGGTCTTCAACGTGCGAACGACCGTTGCCGACGGCATCGCCGACCTCTATGTGAGCAGGCTGGGCATCCCGCGCCCTGTCGTCATCAGGAACACGCCGCCGTTCGCCGACCTGACGCCGAGCGATCGGCACGACGACCGCATCGTTCTCGTGCACCATGGGCGAGCCGATCTGGGCCGTGGGCTCGAGCTCATGCTCGACGCGGTTCTGCAGCTCGACCCCCGATTCACGCTTGTGCTGATGCTTGTGGGCGACGAGCGGGAGCTGGCCTCCTTCCGCCGGCATTCCGCGGTCGCGGCCGGGCGGGTCGAGTTCCGCGAGCCGGTGGCCGTCGACGACGTCCCCACGGCGCTCAACGACTTCGACCTCGAGATCATCTTCTTCCCGCCCAAGACGGAGAACCTGCGCTTCGTTCTTCCGAACAAGCTGTTCGAGGCGATCCAGGGTCGACTCGGCCTCGTCATCGGCCAGAGCGTCGAAATGGTCAGAGTCGTGACCGGTGCGGGCAACGGTGTCGTGGTCGACGGGTGGACGGCTGATGCTCTGGCCTCGGCCATCGCATCGATCGATCTGGACACGGCCCAGAAGTTCAAGGCGGCCTCGCACGCGGTGGCGCGCCAGTACTCGGCCGAGCACGAGCGCGCCACGTTCCTCGAGTTGATCGGCGCCTCGGCGTGACGGATCCTCGCCAGGCCCTCGTGGTGTCGATGTCGCCGCTCGCCACCGACCCGCGCATCCTGCGCGAGATCGACTGGTTGGCGTCCGACGCCTGGATCGTCGACACACTGGGCATCGGCGCCACCCCAGATGAACGTGTCCGTCAGCATTTCGCGACGGGCCAGGCGCCGCGGTGGATGGACTCGAGAGCTGTCAAAGGGCTCCTCTACGCCTTGATGCCGTCACGGCAGCGGTATCGCATCTTGGTCGAATCGCTCATCCCGAGTGAGTTGCGCGCCGCGACGCGTTCCTACGACCTCATCGTGGCCAATGACGTGGATTTCGTTCCCTGGCTGGTGGGCGATGGCCGATTGTTGCGGGCGCCCGGAGGTCGTGTTCACCTTGACCTCCACGAATGGCACGGTGAGGAACCCGGTCGACCATCGACTCTCGGCGATTGGCTCGTGCGGCGCTTCGACCGCTGGAAGGCCGCGGGACTCTCATCCAGCGTTTTCACCAGTCGTTCGACGGTTTCGCCGGGATTGGGCAAGCTGTATGAGAGCCAGTTCGGTGTGGCTCCGCTGGCCATCGTGCGCAGTCTCCCACGATTCGAGAACCTGGAACCCAGTCCGGTCGATGCAGAGGCCATCGATCTCGTCTATCACGGCATCCCTGATCTGAGCCGCGGGCTGGGACTCTTCGCAGAGGCGTTGCCCTTGCTGGACAAGCGTTTCCGACTCCATCTGATGCTGACAGGTACGCCGGCAGATCAGACACCCTTGCGCAGCCTGCTGGCCGCGAGCGCTGAACGGGTGCATTTCCACGATCCCGTCCCGGTCAACGAGATCGCGCGTCGTATTAACGAGTGGGACCTCGAGGTGATGTTCTTCCCCCCGATCCGCCCCAATCTGATCTACACGTTGCCCAATAAGTTCTTCGAAGCCGTCCAGGCTCGACTCGGGGTCGTCATCGGCGAAAGCCCCGAGATGATGCGGCTGACCACCGAAGGCGGGTTCGGCGTCGTCATTGCAGGCTGGGCGGCCGCGGACCTCGCCGACGGTCTCAACCGCCTCAGCCGAGAAGATATCGTCGCAATGAAGAAGGCGACCCGGACCGCGGCCCGCGAACTCTCTGCGGAGCGTGAACGGGAGATCTTCCTCGCGGCGATCGACGCCGCGGCCTAGAGATCAGGCCGAGGAGCGGCGACGGATGCCCAGCCGATCGCTGAGCTTGAGCAGGAAGTCGAAGGCCCACTGACTGTTCGGGTAGTCGAGGTGGGATACCGGCGGTCGAGCCACGATCGCGTCGAGCTCTGAGATCGTCAATCCCAGCTTCTTGGCGATGAACTCGTGGTCCTGTTTCTCGAGCTCGGGGGGATAGTCCACCTGACTGAGCTCCTTCAGCGCTTCGTCGCGCGTGGTCTGACCCGAGACGATGAGGGACGACAGGTGCCCTTTCCGCTTGTCCCAGCCGAAGCGCTTGGGCAGGTAGGAGCCCTGGTAGTAGCGGGTGAAGACCGACTCGTAGTGCTTGCCGCCGTAGTCGCGCCAGCCGAGCTCGTCGGTGATGGCCTGCTTGGCCTCGGTCTTGACATACCGCATGTAGTTGAGCAGGTTGACGGTGGTCATCGGCCGCACGTAGCCGTACCAGAGGTAGCGCTTGAAGATCCCCATGGTCGGGTAGGTCTTGAGCTTCACCTTCCCGAAGCGGCGGTGGATCGCTTTCAGATGCCGGGCGTCGGCTCCGTTGAACCCCCAGGCGCTCGGCATGATCGACTCGGTCGCGAAGTTGGTGCCCGACAGGATGTAGCGGATGCCGTGCTTGGCAGCCTCACGGTAGGCGACCGCCGGAAAGGCGTGGTCCATCGGGATGTCCCAGTCGGTGACCCCCGACTTGAGGAACGACAACTGCAGGTCGCGCATCTCGCGCCAGTCCACGACGTCCGTGACCAGGTCCAGGCCGAGCTTGCTGACGATGTTGTGGATGTTGTCGACCGCGAGCTCGGAGTTCCAGCCGCTGTCGAAGTGCACCGCGAGCGGCCGGAGGCCGAGCTTCACCGCCTGCAATGCCAGGTAGCTGCTGTCGACGCCGCCCGAGACGCCGATGACGCAGTCGTACTGCTTGCCCTTGCCCGCCGCCTTGATGGTCTCGACCAGGGCGGCGAGTTCGTCGGCGCGCTCCCCCGCCATCGCCGCATCGACGAAGCGCTTCATCGTGCGGTCGTAGTTGAGCGCGTGATTCGAGACGCCGTTCTCGTCGAAGGTGATGTCGGGGTCGGTCGTGTCCATGACCGTGCGCGTGCACATCTGGTAGGCGCGCACCTGCGCGACGGTCGTCGTCATGACGTGACAGCGCGTCCGATGACGCGGTAGGTGGCATCCGGCCACTGCTCGGCGGACGAAACGCGCCGACCGTCGATGAACGCCCGGATTCCGGGCAGATCTGCCGGACCGATCGTCCGGTACTCGGCGTGGTCGGCCTGCACGACGGCGGCGTCTGCCGGCTCGCCCAGGTGGTACGGAGTGAACCCGAGGCGCTCCAGCTCGTCGTCGGCGTACATCGGGTCGTGCACCACCGCCGTCGCCCCTCGCGACTCGAGGGCCTCGACCGCGCCGAACACGCCCGAGAAGGCCGTTTCTTTCACGCCTCCGCGATAGGCGGCACCGAGTACCACGACTTTGGCGCCGGCCAGGTCGCCGTACGCGCCCTCCAGCAGCCCGATCGTGTAGTCGGGCATTCCGGCGTTCGCCTCGCGCGCTGCGCGCACGACGGTCGCCTCCGGGTCGTTCCAGAGGTACAGCCGCGGGTAGACCGGGATGCAGTGGCCGCCCACGGCGATTCCCGGCGAATGGATGTGGCTGTACGGCTGCGAGTTCGATGCCTCGATCACCTGGTAGACGTCGATTCCAGCCGTCGCGGCGTAGCGCGCGAACTGGTTCGCGAGACCGATGTTGACGTCCCGGTATGTCGTCTCGGCGAGCTTGGCGAGCTCGGCGGCCTCTGCGGACCCCAGGTCCCAGACGCCGTTCGGTCGGGCGAGGTCGGGTCTGTCGTCGAAGTCGAGCACCGCTTCGTAGAAGGCGACGGCGCGCTCAGCCGCCGCAGTCGAGATCCCCCCGACCAGCTTCGGATACTTGCGGAGGTCGGCGAACACCCGACCGGTGAGCACGCGTTCTGGTGAGAAGGCCAGGTGGAAGTCGACCCCCTCAGTCAGCCCGGAGGTCTTCTCGAGCAGGGGCTTCCAGCGCGTGCGTGTCGTGCCGACGGGGAGGGTGGTCTCGTAGAGCACGACGGTGCCGGGAGTCAGAGCGGCGCCGAGCGACTCGGTGGCCGCGTCCATCCACCCGAAGTCGGGTTCGGCCGTCTTCTCGTCGACGAAGAGGGGGACGACCACGACGACGGCATCGGAGCCCGGAACGGCGTCTGCATAGTCCGAGGTGGCACGGAGACGTCCCGCCGACACGAGCTCGGACAGCTTTTCCTGCAGCTGCGCTTCTCCCGGAAAGGGCTCGATGCCCTGGTTCACGAGGTCGACGACGGCCTGGTTGACGTCGACCCCGACGACGTCGTGGCCCTTGCTGGCGAACTGGACGGCGAGCGGCAGACCGATCTTGCCGAGCGCAATGACAGCGATTTTCATGTGCTCCTCCCTACTCAGTCTACGGGGCCCGGTTCTGGATCGCCGTGCGGTCGGAACGGGCCGGGTAGACTCCTGGGGCCGTCGAGACTGGAGTATCGCGCGTGAGATCTGTGTTCGCCCTGTACCGCGAGGTCGTCTCGATTCTGCCGATCCAGGGCCGCCGTTTCCTCTGGGTGTACTCCTGGTTGCTGGCGTCACTCTCGGTACTCGATGCTGCGGCGCTGGGTCTGCTCGCCGTCCTCATCGTGCCGATCAGCGCCGGTCAGGCCGCATCCCTTCCCCTGATAGGCCGGCTCGACACCGCCGGCGTTGTGATCGCCATCGTCGTCATCTGCGCTCTCATGATCGGCAAGGGCCTGTTGTCGGTCCTTCTGATCTGGTGGGCAACCCGTCGCATCAGCCGGTATGAAGTCGAAATCGGAGACCGGCTGTTCCGCGCGTACATCACGGCTCCTTGGATCGAGCGGCTCCGACGCAACTCGTCCGACATGCTGAGATTCAGCGACAGCGGTGTCGACACCACCGTGAACGCCTTTCTGCTTCCCGGGGCCACTCTCTTGGGCGAGGTGGTCAACCTCCTCGTCGTGATCGTCGCCTTGGCGATCGCGCAACCTGTGCTCGCCGCCGTCACCCTCGGGTATCTGCTCCTGCTCGGAGCCATCTTGTTCTTCTGGATTGCCAAGCGCGCGCGGACGGCCGGGGACATCAATGTCGACGCCACGGTCCGGACCTCGCGATTGATCCTCGAGATCGTCGCGGCGATGAAAGAGGTCGCTCTTCGCAACAAGGAGTCCGAAGTCGCCGGCATCGTCGAGGCCAGCCGCACCCGGAGCGCGCGGGCACGTGCCAACATCTATTTTCTCGGCCAGTTTCCGCGGTACGCGCTCGAATCGGGGATCATCGGCGGTTTCATCGTCGTCGGCGGTGTCGGGTTCTTGATCGGCGGTATCGACCATGCGATCACCGCCGTCGCCCTCTTCGGGCTTGCCGGGTTCCGGATGGCTCCAGCGGTGACGCGTCTTCAGTCGGTGGTCTCCCAGATGATCTCGGTGTCGGGCTATCCGCGACGGGTGCTCGAGGAGCTCCACGCATCGGAACTCAGTGTCGCTTCCACGGCTGACCGGGCGAGTCGCCAGCTCCCGGCTGCGCCGCATGTGCTTCGAGTCGAGGACGCGACATTCCGCTATGCGCCGGATGCGCCGCCGGCCGTGGAGAACGTGACCCTCGAAATCCCTTTCGGTTCGACGGTCGCCTTCGTGGGGGAGTCCGGTTCTGGCAAGTCGACCATGGTGGACTTGCTGCTCGGTTTGCTCGAACCGAGCGACGGCGCGCTCTCCATCGATGGCATCCCGCTGACCGAACTGACTCGTGCGTGGAGGTCACGCGTCGCTTACGTCCCTCAGGATGTCGCGCTCTTCGACGCTAGTATCGCGCAGAACGTGGCGCTGACCTGGTCCGCCGACTACGACGCAGGGCGTGTTCAGCATGCGCTGGAACTGGCTCACCTGTGGACACTGGTCAAAGGGCGGCCCGACGGCATCGAATCGCCCATCGGGGAGCGTGGACTGGGCTTGTCGGGTGGGCAGCGCCAGCGATTGGGAATTGCGCGCGCGCTCTATAGTGATCCGATCGTCCTGGTCATGGATGAGGCGACCAGCGCGCTCGACACCACGACGGAGGCCGCAGTCTCCGAATCCATCGCGGCGATCAGCGGCAACGTCACGCTGATCCTCGTCGCGCATCGCCTGGCGACGATCAAGGGCGCCGATCGGATCTTCTTCATGCAGCACGGCGTCCTCGCCGGTTCCGGTTCGTTTGAGGAGCTCGTTGAACGATTCCCCGATTTCGCCCGTCAAGCACAACTCGCGGGCCTGGCCTGATGGTCCGCGCCGAGCGACGTCGATCGTCGTAAGGCACAATGGAATGGTGACCGATGAGCAGAGTGCCGACGATCGCCGGGGCTCCGTCAGGGGGGCGCAGCCGTTAGTCGAGACCACTCGGCCGTGGCAGCGGTGCACCAGGACCATCATGGACACCTCCGATCCCGCGATCTGGTTCGACGACGAGGGCGTCTCCAACCATGCGCTCACCTTCGATGCCGTCGTCGCGCCGATCGTGGAGAGCGCACAATCGGGTGGCCGCGCTGCAGAACTCGAGCAACTCGTGCAGCGCATCAAAGCGGATGGCAGAGGGAAGCCCTACGACTGCGTGATCGGCATCTCGGGAGGAGTCGACAGCTCATTTCTCGCTCTCCAGGCCGTGCGCCTCGGCCTACGGCCACTCGCTGTGCACTTCGACAGCGGGTGGAACTCGGAGCTTGCCGTCGACAACATCCACAACATCGTGACCAAGCTCGGACTCGACCTGTACACACACGTCGTCGACTGGCGCGAGATGAGGGACCTCCAGCTGTCGTTCTTCAAGGCATCGGTGGCGAACTGCGATGTTCCGACTGATCACGCGTTCGGCTGGGTCGCCTATCAGCAGGCGAGGAAATACGGCATCAAGTACATCCTCTCGGGGGGCAACTACGTCAGTGAGTCCGTATTGCCGCAGTCCTGGGGCTACAACGCAGGTGACGCAACCCAGTTGAAAGCGATTCAGAAGCGTTTCGGGTCGGTCAAGCTGAAGACCTACCCCGTGATGGGTCTGTTCAAGCGCAACATCTGGTATCCCTATGTGCGCAGGATCAATACCGTGCGTCTTCTCGACTACCTCCCCTATCACTATCGGGACGCCAAAGACGAGATCACCCGCGAGCTGGGCTGGCGGGACTACGGCGGAAAGCACTATGAATCGGTGTTCACCCGCTATTTCCAGGGGTATTACCTGCCGATGAAGTTCGGGTACGACAAGCGTCTTGCGCACCTCTCGTCTCTGATCCTCTCCAAAGAGATCACTCGAGATGAGGCACTCGACGAGATGGAGTCGTCGAATTACCCCGAGGCACTGCGTTCACAGGACCACGAATTCATCGCAAAGAAGCTGGGCGTCAGTGTCGACGAGCTGGAGCGGATCTTCTCCCGACCGCCCCTGGACTACACGGCGTATCCCAACGGGAAGAAGTTCTGGGACGGTGTCTTCACGGTCACTTCGCGTGTCGGGGGAGCCCTGCGAAGGCTGGGGATGCTCCGATGAGCGTGTCGCTCGTCGATTACGGCCTCGGAAATCTCGGTTCGGTCGCGAACATGCTGAAGCGGGTCGGCGCCGAGTCGCGACGCGTCTCGACGGGCGATCAGATCATGGACAGCGAACGTATTCTTCTTCCCGGAATCGGGGCCTTCGACACGGGCATGTCTCTGCTTCGTCAGCATGACCTGATCGATCCGCTGCGCGAGTTCGCGGCCTCCGGGCGCCCGCTTCTCGGAATCTGCCTGGGCATGCAGCTCCTCCTGGACTCGAGTGACGAAGGGGTCGAGTCGGGCCTGGGACTGATCTCCGGAAGAAGCGTCCGATTCCCGGTCGACAGTGCGCTGCGTGTGCCGCATATGGGGTGGAATACCGTCACGCCCGTTCACGATGACGCCCTCGTGGCCGACCTCGATACAGACAGCAGGTTCTATTTCGTGCACAGCTACTACGTGGTCCCCGATCGAGACAGCGATGTCCTGGCCACCACTCCGTACGGGCGCGATTTCGCCTCGATGGTCGCTGCCGGGAACGTGCTGGGCGCGCAATATCATCCGGAGAAGAGCCACGCGTTCGGAATGACCATCCTGAAGAACTTCGCCGAGCTATGAGCGTCTTTCCTCGTGTGATCCCCGTCCTCCTGGTGAGCGACGGCTACCTGGTCAAGCCCGTGAAGTTCAACGGTGACAAATACATTGGTGACCCGATCAACGCGGTTCGCATCTTCAATGAGAAGCAGGTCGATGAGCTGGTCATCTGCGACATCGACGCGTCGGTCAAGGGCACGGGCGTCAACTACACGCTGATCGAGGAGATCGCGAGCGAAGCGTTCATGCCGGTCGGATACGGCGGAGGCGTCATGGGAGCCGCAGACGCCAAGCGGATCACCGGTATCGGCATCGAGAAGGTGATTCTGAACACGGCGGCAGTCGCTCGCCCCGAGACGGTCACCGAGATATCCGATGCACTCGGCGCGTCGAGCACGGTGGTCAGCATCGATGCCAAGAAGAAGGTGACCGGGGGGTGGGATACGTTCATCCGGCGGGGGACTCGGAAGACCGGGCTCTCTCCGGTCGAAGCGGCCCGCGAGGCGCAACGGCTGGGTGCCGGCGAGATTCTGGTCTCGTCGATCGACCGGGAGAGCACCTTCTCGGGATACGACCTCAAGCTGATCGAGGCCGTCGCCCAGGCAGTCACCCTTCCGGTCATCGCGTTGGGAGGCGCATCGGGCTACGACGATTTTTCACCAGCCCTTGCTGCCGGGGCATCTGCTGTCGCTGCCGGAAGCATGTTCGTGCTGAACGGCAAGCACCGCGCCGTGCTGATCAGCTATCCGACGCCATCTCAAGTCCGGGCCCTCTCGGTCGCCGAGTAGTGCAGGCCCTCTCGCGCCGCGCGGCTCGCGGCAGTCGGTCGGAATCATGACGCTGAAGACGGCTCGAGGCACTCGCGCCCTGCTGGCCCTTGAGGATGAGGGGCCGGACGTCCTGTTCGAATCGCTGGCAGGATCCACGGTGCCTCTTTGGCCAGACGTGCGATCGGCATTCTGGTACGTCATGCAAGCGCACGATTTCGGCGCCTCTCCGCTCCAAGCGGTCGCGTCGCGCCCCAGCAACGCCTGGTTGCGGTTGACGCGCGCTCTGCTGCCTTCTCCCGGGGATGCCCGCAACCTGAGACGCCGACGTCGCGCGCTCTTCCTCGTAAGCGGTGCGACGACCTATGACGTTGGTGGCGCCACGCGCAACTGGCTCGTCGGCGATTTCGCAGACGATCTCGCTGGGGACTCCGCTATCGCTCAATGGAGGCCGCTGGGGTCGTCGAAGCCGGCATTCTCCCCGACTCGGTCGCTCGATCCGATGGTGACGCGGGCAGCGGCGTATTCGAGGTTGTCGCGGCGCGGGATCGACGAGGGGCAGGTCCGTCGACTTGTGGGGGAATTGGCTGTCAGGCTCGACGCGCGAATCACGGGTTCACAGATCGACGCCATTGCATCGGCGGCGATCTATACCGCCGCGATGGCGCCGTTTCTCGTTTCACAGTTCTCACGCGTCCTCGATCGCGTCAACCCCAAGGTCGTCCTCATGGAGGACGCCTCCTATGGCGGATGGTCGGCGCTCGTCTCTCTCATGAAGTCGAGGGGGATCCTCGTCGCCGAGCCTCAACACGGTTGGATCGGACCTACTCACGGCGCGTACAACTTCGGCGCCGCGATGAGATCACCCGACCTTCTCGCCACTCTCCCAGATGAGTTGCTCACGTTTGGCGACTATTGGAGCGACGGTATTCGGCATCCGGCCCGCGTGACCGCTGTGGGAAAGCCGCATCTCGAGCACATGGCTCACGGGGCTCTCGACTGGAGTCATCGACCGCGAGAGGTGCTGGTGGTGTCAAGCGTCACGGACCCCGACGAGGTGATGGCATTCACGCTGGCACTTCGGCGGTCATTGACGCCTGACTGGCTCATTCGATTTCGACCACATCCCTCGGAACGGTCGGCGGTTGCCGCTCTCTATCGAGGCATGGTCGGGGTCGAAGGCATCAAGATCGATGAGACCAGCGACGTCTATCGCTCGCTCGCTCGGTCCAAAGGAGTGGTCGGCGTCTCGAGTACCGTGCTCTTCGAGGGATTGGCCATGGGATGCCGGGTGTTCGCCTTGGAGAACGCACTGAGCCAGTACTACGTCGGAGACGTCTTCGGGCCCACGATTCGGGGAGCGAGGGACGCCGACGTCGTGGTGCGTGGGCTCACCGGCAACCACGTGAGCTCCGGATCCACCAGTGCCCAGATGTGGAAACCCGACGCGCGACGAAACTTCGGCAAGTGGATTCAGAACCGTCTCGCCCCCTGAGCCGCCGAGGAAAGCTGCACGCACAGGTCTTTCCGGACACAACCGTGGCCTTGCCCCGATCTCGAAACGGTCAAGTTATAGTCGAATGTTGGTGACAGCGACGCGACGGGAAGGGGGAAGCCTGTGGGCGAGATGCACACGCGGGCCGACCGTCAACTTGTGACGCTTCGCTCGCGCACGCGGGGCGTGGCCGCCGCTTGCGTCGCTAGTCTCCTGGCCGCGGCAGGTCTCGTGTTCGGTGCCGCACCTGCCAGCGCGGTGTCAGACATCGACCGTTCCACAGCATCTGCCGCTGCACTCAGTGGATCCGGATTTGATCCCGGATTCATCATCACCGACGACCTGTTCTATGACAGCGCCGCGATGACGTCCTCAGATATCCAGGCGTTCCTCAATACGAATGTCGGGTCATGTCTCAACGGCAAATGCCTCAATGTCGCGACGGTTTCGCCACCGAGTTATGGGCCGTCAATCTCGCAGAACACGGGTAACACCATCTGTGGCGCTGTCACCGGGGGCTCGATGGCTGTCTCCGAATGGATCTTCCGTGTTCAGAGCGCCTGAGGCATCTCTGCGAAGGTGATTCTGGTCACCCTCCAGAAGGAAGAAGGGCTGGTCTCGGGTTCGAGCGCGCGCTCGCCCGGCGACTTTGCGCTGACGCATGCGATGGGGATGGCGTGCCCGGACACGGCCCCGTGCGACTCTGCGTTCGCGGGTCTCGCGACTCAGATCTATTCCGGCAGCAAGCAGTTGAAGACCTACAAGGCGGCACAATTCGCCCGCCAACCCGGAGTCCAATACATCGCGTGGTCGCCCAACGCCTCATGTGGCGGGACCAACGTCAACGTTCGGGACTACGCGACCGCCGCGCTGTACAACTACACGCCCTATCAGCCGAACGCGGCCGCATTGGCCAATCTCGGCGGCACCGGGGATGGATGCTCGTCGTACGGTAATCGCAACTTCTGGGTGTACTACAACACCTGGTTCGGCCCCAGCTATTACGTGGATGGCGCCGCGAAGATCGCTGCGGAATACGCGAGGACGGGCGGAGCGAGCGGCACTCTCGGCCCCGTCACCACCTCGCGGCCATGCCCGCTCGGTTCCGTCTCGTGCTGGCAGATCTATCAGAACGGGTTGATCGGCTGGTCGCAGTCGGGAGGAGCCTGGACCGTTCTTCACGGCGCTATCTACGACGCCTTCATGGCGTCGGGCGGTCCAGCAGGACCGTGGGGTGAGCCCACGTCGTTGGAGGACCCTGTCGCGGCCCCGGTCCCGAATGGCGGCGGAACCCGACAGAACTTCGAGCATGTCCAAGCCCTGTCGAGTGCACGTGGGGCGTTTGCCGTGTCGACTCTTGTCCTGTCGGCGTATGCGACCGTCGATTGGGTCCGAGGCTCGTTGGGTTGGCCGATTTCTGCCGCGGTGTGTTCGGGCCCGAACTGCGTGCAGAACTTCGAATCAGGCATGATCGGGCAAGCGGGGCTTCAGGCGTTCGTCATGGATCCAGGACTGCTGACGGCGTATCGCGCGGCTGGTGGTCCGCAGGGGTCGTGGGGGTTCCCGATTTCTCCTCTGGCGTCGTATGACTCGGTGAATGGTTCTGGTGCGCGGCAGAACTTCCAGAATGGTCAGGCGTTGTCGTCGTCGGCGGGGGTGTTCCTGGTCGGGGGTCGGATCTTTGATGCGTATGCGGCTGCGGGGTGGATCCGTGGCTCGTTGGGGTGGCCGACGTCGAAGAGTGTGTGTGACACCTCGGGTGCGTGCACGCAGCAGTTCCAGCACGGCTCGATCACCGCGCCGGCAGGCGGGGGAGCAGCGTTCATCGTCAAGTGAACCGTGACGGTCGGATAGAATTAGTGCTCCGTCGACAATGAGACCGTTGCGGTTGTGTCGCACGCCGAGTCTGGATAGGAAAACACGTGTCTGTTCTCGAAGACTCGAGCATCCTCGTCACCGGGGGCACCGGTTCGTTCGGGAAGGCCTTCGTCAGCTACGCGCTGAAGCATTTGAACCCCAAGCGCCTGGTGATCTTCTCCCGGGATGAGCTGAAGCAATACGAGGCCAGGCAGCAATTCAACGATGACCCCCGCCTGCGGTGGTTCATCGGAGACATTCGCGAAGAGCGTCGGCTTTTGAGGGCTTTGCGCGGCGTGGACTACGTTGTCCACGCAGCGGCTTTGAAGCAGGTCGATACCGCCGAGTACAACCCGTTCGAGTTCGTCAAGACGAATGTGCTCGGGAGTCAGAACGTGATCGAGGCATCCATCGACGCTGGAGTACGCAGAGTGGTGGCGCTGTCGACCGACAAGGCGTCCAGCCCGATCAATCTCTACGGTGCCACGAAGCTCACAGCAGACAAGCTGTTCATCACGGGCAACCACTACGCCGCCGCGTACGACACCCGATTCGCAGTGGTTCGCTACGGGAATGTCATGGGGTCGCGCGGTTCGGTGATCCCCTTCTTCCGGCGGCTGGGCGATGAGGGAAAGCCGCTTCCCATCACGGACCTCAGATGCACCCGATTCTTCATCACGCTGCCGGAAGCGGTGAGGATGGTGGTAGACGCCTTCGAGCTGATGCAGGGCGGCGAACTCCTGGTGCCTCGAATCCCCTCGATGAAGGTGACCGACCTTGCTCATGCGGTTGTGCCGGGAGCCGAGTTGATCGACGTGGGTCTTCGCCCGGGAGAAAAGCTTCATGAAGAGATGATCAGCCCCGAAGAAGGCCGTCGGGCGGTCACCGTCGCCGACGGAAAGTACTACGTGATCCAGCCTGACCTCGCGAGCTGGGGATACCGTCCGCCCGAGGGTGCAGTCCCTGTCCCGGAGGGCTTCTTCTATCGCTCGGACAGCAATGACCAGTGGTATACCCGGGATCAGATTGCCGAGATCATCCGCGAAGGTCTGTAGACATGTCAGGCACCTGGATGGTCACCGGCGCGACCGGTCTTCTTGGAGCTAACGCGGCTCTCGCCTTGGCTCCGAAAGCGCGAGTCGTCGGTGTCGCGCGACACGTGCCCACCGAGGCGCCGGTCGAGATCGTCGGCGTCGACCTGTCCCGCTCGTCCGATCGCGAAGGGCTCATCGCACGCATTCACCCGGATGTGGTGTTTCATGCGGCCGCGAATGCATCCCATGAGTCGTGTGAGGCCCAGCCGGCCGCGGCCGAGGAGCTCAACGTTGCCGCGTCCAGGGATCTTGCCGAGCAGGCGAACGCAATCGGCGCCAAGTTCGTCTACATCTCGACGGACGCCGTTTTCGACGGCGTCATCGGAGGGTACGGCGAATCGGACCTCCCCTCACCCACCTCGGTCTACGGCCGTACCAAGCGCGACGGAGAGCTCGCCGTGCTCGAGGCGGCGCCGACCGCCCTCGTCGCGAGGGTGAACTTCTTCGGATGGAGTCCCTCCGGGTCGCGCAGCCTCGCCGAGTTCTTCGTCAACCGGCTGTCTGAGGGGAAGCCTGCCCCCGGTTTTACCGATGTGCGGGTGAGCACCATGTATGTCGAGACCCTGGTGGATCGAATCCGGCGGCTCGTCGATGTGGATGCGACAGGCATCTATCACGTCGCAAACGATGAGAGCACGACGAAGTTCGAGTTCGGGCGTCGGATCGCTCGCGCTCTGGGTGTCGACGAGGAGCTGGTGCCTCCGACCCAGTCATCGGACGTGCTGTCGGTGAAGCGAGGGGCCGACCTCAGCCTCAATACTCAGAAGCTTCGGGAAGAGTTCAACCTCCCCACCACGCAGCAGAACGGTGTGGACGCGCTCTTCCAGGCCCGGGCCACCGGTCGCCGGGACGCGCTCCGCGCCTTCCGTTCCAAC
>Ga0207702_10002066_pt1 | contig 19424 bp, 14 predicted proteins | sample KBSCornC62_FD_184302 | JGI IMG/M metagenome (GOLD analysis project Ga0207702, IMG submission 184302) | Corn rhizosphere microbial communities from Kellogg Biological Station, Michigan, USA - KBS Corn C6-2 (SPAdes) (version 2) | ecosystem: Host-associated > Plants > Roots > Rhizosphere > Soil ...
CCCGGCGTAGACGAGGGGGACCGCCAGGGCGCCGACCGAGACGATGCGCTTGAGGTCGCGCGGGTTGACGTTGATGTCCGGAGCGAGGTCCGAGGCCGCCTCGATGCCGGCGTAGGCGAGCATCGCCACCACCGAGGCGTAGACGATGTCGTGGAAGTCGGGGCTGGTGAAGAGGTTGAGCTGGTCGGTGAGGCGGTCGGGGTGGAAGACCGCAAGCACGCCGACGACGATCACCGCCAGCTGCAGGGCGATGTCGGCGAGGGCGAGGATCGCCAGCGGCCGCTCGCGACTGCGCCCGGTGATGTTGAGCATGTTGAGCACGCAAGCGGCGACGATCACGGCGCCGGCGATGCCGATCTCCCAACCGGCCTCGGAGAGGTCGGAGGAGATCGGCTCGAGGTAGTGCGGGACCGAGATCGCGGCCAGGGCGGCGACGATCAGGTAGTCGATCAGGATCGCCCAGCCGGCGATGAAGGCGATCAGCTCGTTGAAGGCGTGGCGGGCAAAGCTCGAGGAGCCGCCGCGCTCGCGGATCATCGCGCCGCCCTCGACGTAGCTGAGCGTGGTGACGACGAAGAGCAGGCCGGCGGCGAGGAAGATCAGCGGCGTCAGGCCGAGGCCGCGATCGGCGACGACGCCGAGCGAGAAGTAGATCGAGAAGCCCACCGCCGAGTAGACAGCCACGAAGAGCCCCGGCACGCCGGTGGCGCGCTGCAGGAGCGGCTCCAGCCGCGGCTTGGAGGGCTGCTCGGCTTGCTGGGAGGGCTGCGCGTCCGGCTCGGGCGTGCTCACGTACGAGACGCTATCCAGAGCCGCCCGGCGCCGACGGCAAGGAAGGCGATGCCGAGGAGGGCGCCGACCGAGAGCGGACCGCCACCGTTGGCCAGGGTGGCGATGAGGATCAAGAGTCCGAGAAGGATGAAGACGAGCGAGAAGGCGCGGACGGAGCCCTGATAGATCCGCTCCGGAGAGGGCACGAAATTGATTCTAGGCGGAACCAGACACTCACGTGGTGCCAGGATTCTCTTACGGTTCAGCTGCGTGGGGGCGCTGGGCGGTGCCGCATTCGACCCCGGCGAGGCATCTCTGGAATCCGATCAACGAAGCTGCCGATTGCGAAGCCGATCGATATTGCGAACAGTGCGTAGACCCCGGCTGCCACGCCCGTGCCAACGTCAAAAGCTTTCAACAAGAGCACCAAGGCCGCCGTCAAAGCAAGCACCGAAATGTAAATTGGTGCGATGCGCAACATATTGTCTACATACTAGCTCACGTTGCGGATTCGATCACCATTATGAGGCACCCCACTCCGAGGCCACCGAAGAAGCCAAGCGCCGTCGCGCGATCGATTTCGCTCGGTGTCCGGCGCGAACGGATGCGGCAGGGCCGTAGGTGGCTCCGCGTTGTGTCGGGCGATATCTGATCGAGAACCTCTCGCGGGATCACGGCATCGAGCCCAGACCGGGCGGCGATCAAGCCAAGATCCCGCACGCCGTCGACGTTGCCCGGCTTGAGGCTGTTTTCGCATTCGCCGATGTGGTCGTGGAGCAGCTCCGCGGCCTGAATCTCGAGCAGCACCGTCTCGACCTCGACGGGCGGGATGCCAGCAAACCCGAGCGGCCCCTCTGTGCGAAGCCGCTCGGTCGACAGAGCTCCGCCACTCAACGACCATCCGGCCGGCACGGCAGCCGCGACCCTGGCGAGGACTCGGTCGAAGACAATTTCCCACCATCGTGAGAGGCGGGTCTTGGGACGGCCTACGCAGGCGCAGAAACCAGCTCGACACCACGCTGCGCACCCTGTTCGGAGACGACGATGACGCGGCAGGGGCGCTCGCCGAGGACGGTCTGCAGGGTCTTGTCGTAGAGGGGGCGGCCGTTGCGGTAGCGCAGGCCGACGACCACGGCGGCGGCGTTGATCAGCTTCGCCTCGTCGGCGATGTCGTAGCCGGCCTGGCCGGGACGGACCCGCTCGACGTGGCCGGTCACCCGCTGGCCGCCGATCAGCTTCGCCTGCTCGATCTTGCTCTGCGCCTCGCCTTCCTGGTCGGGGAGCTCGGCGTTCAGCGGCAGGTTGGTCGGCACGGTCAGCATCGAGTGGACGTGGATGCCCCGGCGACGCTTGGAGGCAAGCTTGATCGCGGTCGCGACCACCTCCTCGGAGAAGGGCTGGTCATCCTCGAAGGCGACGAGGACGCTGCGGTACTCGATCTCCTCGACCCCGAGCGGCTCGGGGGTCAGCACCTTGACCGTCTCGGTCAGCGGCAGGCCCTGGTTGCGGCGGTAGAGGACGTAGACGAGGATGCCAAGCGCCATCCAGGCGGTGCCGACGACGAGCGTGCGCGGGTTGAGCGCCATCACGACGATCCAGGCGGCGAAGGTGCCGAGGCCGCCGAGGACGGCCGTGAGCGGCACCTCGGCGCCGAAGGCGCGGAAGTTGAGCGGCGGCCTCCAGGGGCGCTCGACGCCCGACTGGCGGCGGCGCAGCTGAATCACGGCGATGTGGGCGATCGTGAAGGAGAGCATCGCCCCGAACGAGTACATCGTCGCCAGGAAATCGGTCTGGCCGGGGATCAGGGTGACGATCGCGATCGCGGCGAAGATCAGGATCGCGATGTAGGGGGTGCGGTACTTGGGGTGGACCTGGCGCAGGCCCTCAGGCAGCTGGCGGTGCTGGCCCATCGAGTAGGTGAGGCGGGAGACGCCGATCAGGCCGGCGTTGGTGGCGATCAGCAGGATCACCGCGGCCAGCACGCCGACGTAGTAACGAAGGATTTCGGTCGGGCCCGAGGAGAGGCCAAGGTTCTCGACGATGCCGAGGATAGGGTCGTCGGCGAACTTCGAGCCGAGCGCGGTCGCGTAGTGCCCAGCGGCGTCCTTGACCACCGGCATCGCCGAGAGGGCGACGACCGGGATCAGCAGGTAGAGGCCGAGCACGGCGATGACGACGAGGCCGACGCTTTTGGGAATCGTGCGCGCCGCGTCTTTGGCCTCCTCGGCCATGTTGGAGATCGTCTCGATGCCGGTGTAGGCGATCATGCCGACGGCAATGCCGAGGGCGAAGTCGCTCCAGCTGGGGGCGACCCCGAGGTGGACGTTGTCGACCAGGACCTGCGGGCTGAAGACCAGGACAAGGCCGATCCCGACCAGGACGATCTGGGTGGCGAGGTCAGCAATCGCGAGGACGAGGTTGAGCTTGGCGGACTCCTCGGTGCCGCGGATGTTGATCAGGGCGAGGGCGACGATCAGCACCGCGCCGCCGATGATGTCCCCTGGGCTGTCACCGAGCCAGGGCCAGAACACGGCCAGGTAATGGGGGACGAAAAAGGCCGAGATCGCGACCGTGATCGTGTAGTTGAGCATCTGCCCCCAGGCCGCGATGAAGCTGACCATCTCGTTGAAGGCGTGGCGGGCGAAGCTCGAGGAGCCGCCGGCCTCTGGGAACATCACCGTCGCCTCGGCGTACGTGGCCGCCGTGGCGGCGAAGATCAGGCCCGAGATGACGAAGGCGACGGGCGTCAGGCCGAGCGCAAATGCCGCCGTGACGCCGAGCGCGTAGTAGATCGAGGAGCCGACATTGCCGTAGGCGGCGGCAAAGAGCGCGCCGACGCCGTGGACGCGGCTGAGCGATTCGTCGCGAGGGATGCGTTGGGCCATCAGGCGCGAAGCAAACGTTTGGAAATCGACATCCGCCGAATATACGGCGACGCGACCCCGTCAATGGGCTTCGCGCACGACGGCGCCCGGCATACGCCGCCTAACTAGATTCCAGGCCGCGCCTTACGCGGCCTGGAATCTATGTGGGCATCTGTCCGTGAAGCAGCCCTTGAGTTGAGCCCCCTGCTCAGCTCCAGCCCGGTGGTGGCCTATTCGGGATGACCCGCGAAGGTCAAGCCTGTATGCGCAACGCCAGTGAGGAATACGTTGGCGCTGCCGTCCAGGGTTACCAGGACTTTTTTATTCCCATTGAGGAACAGTTCGTTAGATTCACCACTTGCGTTTAGGCCTAACTTCGGCGATTCGATTAAGTGGGTCACCTTGTCGGTTAAGAATTCACTGGGAACGCAGTCCCTGATCCTGAGGATCCCTCCGATTTTTACGTTTTCTCCAGTTGGACATTCCGGGCCCATGTTGAATGTCATGATGTTTGTTCCGACTTCCGGTTTGAATTCCACCGCGCCATTTCCTTCGTGTAACACGATTGAACCAACCATTTTGACCGTGGTTAGTTTCCCTTCTGGGATATTGCATTTCGAAAGGACCATGGTGGTGCTATCCGCTAATAATTCGAGGACTTCGCATTTTGACAACACCATGAAGCCTAAGACTTTCGCCGGAGCCACGAGATGTGTTTCCTTCAATTCAATTTCTTTGCATAAAATATGGAATTTAATTCCAACCAGCGTGCCTAAGAAGGAGAGATCGCCACCATCCAGGTTTGCTCCAAGCGTCGGTAATAAGGCTTCGGGAAGAACGACTTTGTTGACTAACCAGGTGGCCGCGCCCTGGGCGGCGCTGGCGCTGAAGGCCATCGCGCCCAGCACAACGGCGCAGAGCCCGAGCAATCCCAGTCTGGTGCGGGTAACTCGCATGCGGGTCATTCTTTGCTCCTCTCACTCTGGCCACGATCACACGACGAGAGCTTGGGCCTCCCGCTGCCTCGGGACCGGTTTAGGCGCCGCCGGGGCCTTGGCCCCGGCGGCTTGACTGGTTCTCCTTACGGATTCGCTTCGTCGTCGTTCCGCACCACCAACGCCGCGGCGACGCTGACGGTGTTGTTGAGGACCGCGGTATTCACGCCCGCGGCGGCGGGAAGGCCGGCGGCCGTGTTGATGATCGGGTCGAGGATCAGTTCGGCCAGGACACCGCCACAACCGGTGGCGCCGGGCGCTGACCAGGCGTTGTCGACCAATTTGTTGTCTTTCAGCACGAAGATGCTGCCTTCTTCTTCGAAGCTGCCTTGTCCGGACGAGCCCGTGATCGGTTTGTTGGGCGCCGGCGGATTGGTTTCTCCCGAGGTCAGCTTCCAGATGATCGGCGAGCTCGAGGAGCCGACGTAGCAATTACTGCCCAGAAAGGGGTTTTCCAGATGGACCTTGACCGGCATTTCAAGCGCGGTTTCGACTTCGCCCGAGAGGTGATTTTCGCTGATGCGGATTTCAGAGGCGGGCCTTGCCAGTTCGAGCGTGGAGTTGAGTCCGGTGAGGCCGTTTTCGAACGTCACTTCGCAGCTGATGCGCAGAAGGACTTCTTTGATTTCTTTGCAGTTGATGATCCCCGCCAGACCGCCGGGGACAGGCTGAGGCGATTTGGAAAGGGTTACGCCGTTGGTGGCGCCGTAGAATTTGGAGAAATCTTCTTCATCCGCAACTCCGTAGCCGCCCTGCAGCGTGACCGGGTTTACGATCGGCACTTTCTTGGAGCCGAGCACCACTTCCCCGGAGTTGGTAACCGAGAGGATGCATTTCCTCACTTCTGTGTTGTTGTAGGGACAGTTGACGAATTTGGTGAAGTTGCCGGTCAGTTTGGCTTGGGCGCCGGCCGCAAGACCGAGCGCGATAAGCGCAACGATGAGCAGCGCAGTGCACGCCGCCCTTCCTCGATGATCTTTCATGATGTATCTCCTAATCGATTCTTTCGGTCCCTAGTCCAAGCCGCCGGGGCTCCGCCCGGCGGCTTGGATGCTTGCTTTAGAGCTGCTTGCCCTAGGGGTGTTCTTCGTCGAATTTCCTCACTGCCAGGGCCGAGGCGACGTAAACGGTGTTTTTGAGAATCGCCGTGTTCCTGCCTGCCGCGGCGGGCAGGCCGGAGGCGGAGTTGATGATCGGGTCCAGGATCAGTTCGACCAGGAAGCCGCCGCAACCAGTTGCTCCAGGCGCCGACCAGGCATTATCGACCAGCACGTTGTTCTTGAGCTTGAGGATGCGGCCTTCTTCGAGGAATTCGCCTTCCCCGCCCGCTCCGGTGATCGGGGTATTGGGGGGCGGCGGGCTGGTCGTGCCGCTGGTCAACTTCCAAAGCAGCGGCGAGCTCGAGGAGCCGACGTAGCAACCGCTGCCCAGGAAGGGGTTTTCCAGGTGGACCTTGACGGGCATTTCAAGCGCGGTTTCGACTTCGCCCGAGAGGTGATTTTCCGAGATCCGAATCGCGGAAGCGGGCTTGGCCAGTTCCAGCGTCGAGTTGAGACCGGTAACGCCGTTTTCAAAGGTCACTTCACAACTGATCCGCAGGAAGAAATCGCTGATTTCTTTGCAGTTGATGATGCCCGCCAGACCGCCGGGGACGGGCTGGGCCGCTTTTGAAAGGGTGACGCCGTTGGTGGCGCCGTAGAACTGCGAGAAATCTTCTTCATCCGCGACCCCGTAGCCGCCCTGCAGGGTGACCGGGTTGACGATCGGCACTTTCTTGGAACCGAGCACCACTTCCCCGGAGTTGGTCACCGAGACGATGCATTTCCTCACTTCTGTCGGCAGTTTGTAGGGGCAGTTGGCGAACCTGGTGAATTCGCCACTCAGTTTGGCCTGGGCGCCGGCGGCGAGGCCGAGCGCGACAAGCGCGGCGAGGAGGAGCGCGGTGGCGATCCTTCCCTTGCTCGAATGGACTCTCATTACTCCCTCATTCCTGTGTTGTTTTGATTGTGTTGGAAAAGTGTTGGTGGCGTGCTCATCCACGCGCGTAGGTCGCGGAGAGGAGGCCGACGTCGCCTGAGACGTCGAGGATCTGTTTGCGCAGCTCACGCGCATCGAATCCCCTTGCCGGGGAGAGCGAGCGGGGCAGCGCATAGAGGGCGAAGATGTAGATTTCCCCACCGGAAGGGCAGATCTCATAGCCGCGCTTGCCAGAGCTGTTGGTTCCCACAACCGCGCCCTTTGGCAGCTGTCCGGCTTCGACGCCGTCCGAGCCGGGATCGAGGCCGGCTACCGCCCAGTCGACGAAGAGTTTTCCTTCGACGGGCGCCAGGTTCATCGCGTAGAGAATCAATTCGGCGCTTCCGGCTGGCACGCCAGACCAGCGAAGCTCGGGCCAGATGTCCCTGCCGTCACAGGTGTAGGTGGACGCGAGGCGACCGGCGCCGCCTTCCGAAGGCAGGATCGCCGGGCTTTGCAAGCTCATGTCGGCCACCGTGGCGTTGGCGATTTCGGTGGGCGTCGGGGCTTGCTCGCGGGGACCCTTGGGCTGGGCGATGCGAGGGCCCTGCTTTTGGCCGGGCGCAGCGGTATCGCCGTGGGTGGCTGAAGCCGCCTTAGGATCGGTCCCGACCGTATTGCTCGCCTTGGCCTCCTTGCTTGCAGAAGAGGAGTGCCCTTGCTGAGCAGCAACGCTCGTGCCGGTGCCGCTACCGGCGCTTTGCGAACCAGAGGACCCTCCCCCGCACCCGCAGAGCAAAAGCGCCGCAAGCGCGAGCGCCGGGATGAACCCAGCGCTCGCGCTCTTGGCAGGTGACGCTAGGAAACGGATAGCGCCTGTTCTCTGTGCCACTGGAATGCTTCGGTCGGGAAGAGCCCGCTCCATTCAGCTTTGCCGCTGAGCGCTTTCAATTCTGTTTTGGTCGCGCTAAACGTCGTCGCGTTGAACGTAGCGGTTTCTTTGGTGTTGTCGATCAGCCCGCCGGCGGACCCGGTCACAGGGACCAGGGTTTCGCCCAGCGCGCATTCTTCCCCGGCATAGACAATGCCCACCCTGACACCTTCGATGATGATGTAAGGAGAGGTGCTGACCGTGGTCAGTTTCGATGGCCACGGCAGTTTTTCAGCGCCGATTTTTTTAACCGAGCAAACCGGGCTGTTGGTGGTGCAATTGTAGAGAGGGACTTCTGTCACTTCCCCCTTGCCGGTACCGCTTTCATTTTTGATCGTTAGTTTGTAGAGGAAATTTTCACATTTTGTGGTCAGACCTGGGATCGTCAGGGAGCTTTCAATGGCGCCCCCAAGGATCACTTCCGTACCTTCCAGCGCTTTGCTTTCGAAATTCCATGCCGGTGTTGCGCTCGCGCTCGTGGCGAACAACGCGCAAAGCACCGCCAGGGCCGCCAGGGCCGCGCCGATAGCTGTTTGCCTGCTTCTCATCGTCTCATCATCTCCTTGCGCAGTTCTCGCCTTACGGGTGTTCTTCATCGAATTTCCTCACCGCAAGGGCGGATGCGACACTGACCGTGCCTTTGAGGATCGCCGTGTTGTGCCCGGCTGTAGTGGTCCCGAGCTGCGCATTGATGATCGGTGTGACGAGGAAGGAGAGAATGCCTCCACAGCCACTCGCCGTCGGTGCCGACCAGGAGTTATCGACGAGCACGTTGTTTTTCAACTTGAGGATGCGGGCTTCTTCGAGGAATTCGCCTTCTCCACCCGCGCCGGTGATCGGTTTGTTGGGTTCAGGCGGACTGGTCGTGCCCGTGGTCAGTTTCCAGGTGATGGGAGATGCTTCAGAGCCGACGAAGCAGTTTTTGCCCAGGAAGGGGTTTTCCAGGTGGACCTTGACCGCCATTTCGAGCGCTGTTTCGACTTCGCCGGAGAGGTGGTTTTCCGAGACCCGGATCGTCGAGGCGGGTTTAGCCAGTTCGAGGGTCGAGTTGACCCCGGTTAGGCTGTTTTCCAAGAAGAATTTGATCAGCGCTTTGACCAGAGCCGGTGAGGAGGCTTCGGGCACGATGCCGAGCAGCCCACCGGGGACGTTCTGGGGTGCTTTGGAGAGAGTGATGCCGTTGGTGGCGCCATAGAATTTGGCAAAGTCGTCTTCTCCCGCCGCCCCGTAGCCACCCTGCAGGGTGACCGGTTTTTCGAGCGGCACTTTCTTGTTGCCAAGTACCACTTCTCCCGATTCGGTCACCGAGACGATGCATTTCTTGACTTCCGTGGGGAGTTTGTACGGACAGTTGGCGAATTTGCTGAATTCGCCACTCAATTTCGCCTGTGCGCTCCCGGCGAGGGCGAGGGCGGCGAGGGCGAGGGCGAGGAATGCCGTCGCCACCACCCTCGTTCTGTGCTTTTGCATGACTCTTTATCTCCTGTTCATTGCTCGATGGACTGGGATAGCTACCTGCCGATGTGAAGCTTTTGCTGGGAACGGTGTGGGCTGCTAATGCCCTCCCCCGTGCTTGGCCTTCTTGCCGCCCTTGCCTTTGCCGCACTGGGCCTTGACCGGCGGCCTGGTGTCGTGGACCTTGCCGTTTTGGCCGTCCAGCTCGAGGGTGGCGCGATGGGTGCCCTTGCAGATGTTGGTCGAGTTCTGAAAGAGGCCCTTCTTGCCACCCTGCAGGGTGACGACCGCCTTGGTGACGGGCAGGTCGGGGACCGTTTCGAAGGTGGTGCGAATGCCACCGTTGACCGAGTCCACCCGGCCGTCGAGATCTACCTCGATCGGCTGCGAAGGCGGCCCCCGCAGCGCCGCGACCACGTCGGGCAGCTTGTGCGAGGAGGAGCGCAGGTATACCGGCCCTTTGACGGCGTAATCGATGAGAGGGCTGGTGGCCTTGACGTGGCCGTAGATCGAACCCGCCGGACATTGGCTCGCGGCAAACTGCACCCTGGTGCAGATCGTGCGGAAGTGGGCCTGGTCGATGAACTCCGAGGGCGGCAAGGCAAAGGAGATGCGCGCGGTGTTGGCATCGCCCGCTCTGGCGGTGAAGACGGTGCGAAGGCGCGGGTGTCCGCCACGGTGGATCGGGCCGAAGAGCTTCGCCGTGAGAGTGGGCTTATAGCGGAGCGACTTGCAGCCGCCGACCTGGAAGCGCTCTGAGAGCGGCGCGGCTTGACCGAGGGTCGACAGCGCTTGGCCGCCGAAGGACTTGACCGCGCAAGAGGTCGGGTTGAGGGTGAAGTTGGGGCGCGAGGCGCGCAACGCAACCGAGCGCAGGTCGATCGGCACCCCGTCGAGTATCTGGGGCAGCGGATCGGAGACCGCGCGGCCCTGGGCCGTTTCGGGGTCGAGGTAGAGCGCGATCCTGACTACCACCGCGCCGAGGTCGAAGGGACCGGCCACGGCGGGGGCGATCGTGACGATGCTGAGTGGAGCGCCTTTATAGGGGCCGGCCAGGTAAGCGTGGCCTTGGGTGTAGTAAGGAGTTGGGCCCGCCCCGGCCCCGGCCACCACGGTGCCGATTTCCGAGGCCGCGGGGCAACTGGGGTCCGATTGCTCGAGCACGCCCTTTTGGGGAGCTTCGCGCGAACGGGCCTTGCCGATGTCGGCCTCGGAGCACTGCGCGACCCCCGCGAGCTTGGCCGAGAGGCCAGTCGGCAGGGTGGATTCGATCTTCGCGAGACGCTGGCTGCCGTCTCCGCGAGACAGCTTGAAGAGCAACGGGCTGTATTTGCCGGCCTGGGGAGCGAGGGTGCCGGCGCTGAGCTTAGGGGCGTTTGGCACGGCGGCCGGGGTAGTCGGGCAGACCCCGCCGCCGGGAGCGGCGCTGGTCTGGAAGCCGCTCACGGGGAAGGCGTCTTTGCCTTCGGGGGCGCTCCAGGGGGTAAGGCTGGCTTCGGTGGTGAATTTGCCGCAGGTGGGCGGGGTGACCAGCGCGCCGCGGGGGCCGCCAAAGAGGTGCACCGTGACGTCTTCGAGCGGCAGCTCAGGGTTCTGCCGGAAGCGGGTGGTGATCTGTCCCGTATTGGGATCCAGCTCACCTTCGCCCGCGAGCTTGGCGACGATGCCGGTCTTGGGGTCTTCGACCACGAGGTAGACCGCGATCAGCGAGCCGAAGGGATTGGCGAATGGCTTGGCTATATAGACGGAGCCGTGCAGGGGTTCGAGCTTGGGGTTGCCTTCGACGTCAAGCGCCACTTCGTGTTTTTCGTTTCGCTGCACCAGTGCCGGCGAGCTGACTTCGAGGGCGCCGATCTTGGCCGCATCGGGACAGCTTTGCGGTTGCTTGGAGAAATCGAGACGGCCTTCTTCTTCTCCAAGGAGGCCGATCTCGTCCTCGCTGCATGCGCCGAGGCCAGCCGCTTGGGAGGGGTTGACTGCCAGGCCAGCGGGGAAGCGGATCGTGGCGTCGCGCAGCGGCGCGGGCGAACGCGATTCGAGGTCCATGTCTTGGGGCTGGTGCAGGGTGAAGTCGAGGCCCGAGGGGGAGTCCGAGGAATTGGTAGTCGGCTGGGCGACGATCGTCGGCTTGAAGGCGACCTGTTTATCGCCGCAGCCTTCGAGTGAGATCGGTTTGCCAAGCAGGTCGGCGCTCCCGTAATCGGCTTTGTGTTCTTTGGCGGGGGGGCTCGGTTCCTCCCAGGTGTCGGCCCGCGCTTCGAAGTGAAGCGGCTGACCCGAGCACTCGGCTGGCATCGTCAGGAGCGCGGTTTTCTCGCGCGACACTTTCGAACATTCGCCTTTACTGAGCAAGCAGTTTCCTCGGATGGTGTCATGGGCTTCCGCGGTTGGAGCCCCCCAGACCTGGGCCTGCACGTTGAAGATCGGCTCGCGACCGAAGGCGATCACGTCGGGCACGGTGGCCTCGAGCCCGTAGTCGGAGTCGCTGCGTACGCCGATCACGATGTGGGCAAAGATGCCGATCTGAGCGACGTCGAGTGCGAGCTCGGCCACGGCGCCCGGTGGCGGGACCATGTTGTAGAGGTTGTCGGTTGCGAGGACGTTGGAGCCGACCTGGACCAGGGAGGTGATGTTCGAGATGCCTACCTGGGAGGCATCGGGACAGCCTTTGTCGGTCAGCTCGGCCTCAGTACAGAGTTCCTTGTTAGCGGCAGGGTCGCCGACCATGCCGCGGGGCAGCCTGACCGTGAAGTCCCGCGGGTGTCCGTCATTGGTCAGCCCGTCGCCAGGGTTTTCGGTGGGAAAGCCGAAGGCGACGGTCTGCTGGTAGGGGTGGGAACCGGTGAGGAGGGCCGGGGAGCCGTCATCTTCGGTCACCGGGGCGCTGAAGCCCGGCAGGAAGCCAAAGGCGAGCGGGGAGACCTGCACCTGGGTGGGGAATTCGGCTTCGGCTTCGGCTTCGACGCCGCCGCCGCTCGCGGTTGCTTTGGCGAGGTAGGTGCCGGGAGCGGCGCTCACCGCAACGGTGACCTGGGCCATCAGCAGGCGACTGGGTCCGAGCGGGTCGGAGGTTTCACAGCTCGCCTCTTGGCCGACGAAGCTACAGCTAGAGGTTGCGCCCGGCTCGTTGTCGATCGAGCTGATCGCGGTCGGCGTGAGCCCCGCCGGCAACGTCAGTTTGACCGTCGAGGTGCCGACGGTGGGGGCGCCACCGACGTTGGTGGCTAGGACCAGGTACTGAGGTTTGGGATTGGCCCCGGGAACGAAGTTGGACGGCAGCGGAGTTATCGTCAATGACCAGGCGGGAGCCCCAGCCGCCGATGCGCCGGCGGGCCAGAGCATCGCCAGCGCCAGGCAGATCGCGGCCAGGCTCGACAGCATCGCCTTGGAGCGCCTCACCGTCCTGCCCTCCCCTTGGCGCCGGCTCTCTTGTGCTTCTTGTGCCGTTTGTGTTTCTTGTGCTTGTGCTTTTTGTGCTTCGGCACCGGGTTGCCGGGGCCGACGAAGGTCGGAGTGGCGGGGGAAGATTCCGCGGGCGCAGGGGGCGGTTCGGGGCGGCAGGCCTCCGGACTTTCGCAGGGCACGGGGGGCGGCTGGTTCTGGGCCGCCAAACCGCCTTCCACCCGGGCGTCATAGACGTCCTGCAGTTCGTCCTTGTCTTGACCGACGAGCTGTTGGCGGGTGAAGAAGAAGACGTCTTCACCGCTCGCCGAAGCGTCAGCGAAAAGCGAGGGAAAGCGATCCTTGCCGGTCGAGATGAGGAAGAGACAACCTCCGTTCAGCTGGCTGTAGGAGGGGCCCCCTTCTTTGCAGCTCCCGATCCCCGGCGCCTCCCACTCGTAGACATCGAGGCAGGAGGGGAAACCCTGGTCACCCGATGGCGGGCAACCCGCCGGGGGGTTGCCGTTGGTGTCTTCGGGACTGAGCGCTTCGGCGGTCTCGAAGAAGGCGCGCTCGCCATCGGCGGAGAGGGCCCGCACCGAGACCGCGGCGGAGCCCTGTGGTGAGTAGCCCGGAAAGGAGACCGAGCCTAGGCTCGGTCCCGTTACCGGCGCCTCTCGGCTCGGACGGCAGCTCGCGCAGCGAATCTCGGGGTCGCCGACGCGGTAGCGATAGAGCTCAGGCGTCCCTTCGTTGTCATATTCACCGAGCTTGCCCCGAGAACTGAAGAGCAGCGTCTTGCCGTCTTTGCTGACGAAGGCGGTTTTGGCGACGTATTGCCCATCGCCGAAGAGCCCTTCCGGGGTCCCCACCCAGTCCACCGAGTCGGGCCTGGCGCCGCCGCCCTCGAGCCGCGCCACGAAGCTGATCGTCCCTTCGTGCCAGAGATAGAGGCTGCAGGCCCCGCTCATCGAGGGCACGGGGCCATGACAATTGCCCGCTTCGGCCTGCCCCGTCCCGTCGAGATCGGCGTTGGCGGCGAAGTAGACGTATGAGCCATCGGCCGAGACACCCAGAACGCCCTGCACTTCAGCCCCGTTGACGTCCGCGGAGTCCGGCGCCAGGTCGCTGAGCGGCGCCCCACTCGCGCCCGGTTCATAGCGGTAGAGGTCGCTGCCGGGGTTGGAGGCCCCCTCGCCGTTGGTAGCCCAATAAAGGTGGGCAGCGTCGGCGGCGAGCCCGTTCACCGCTCCTTCGGTCTTGACGAATTCTGTGTCGCAGCCGGGAACCGCCGAGCAGGGACCCAGTTTGGGGAATTCGGCAATCGCGATCCGTCCGATCGTCCCTTCGCCCTGGGCCACCCAGTAGACGTAGGGACCCTCGACTGCAATTCCTCGCACTTTGCTGTCGTTTGCGATGAAGACGAATTCTTCCGCCCCCCCTTCCAACGGCACTCGTTTGACGAAGGCCCCTTTGTTTTCGTCATCCCCCTGCATCACGCCGAAATAGACGTACGTCGGGCTCAACGCCACCCCTGAAAGAGGTTCGGCTCCTTTCGTTTCGTAAAACGCCTGTTCGACTCCGCCGCCGCCAAGCGCCGCCCGTCCGATCGTTCTCGTCGATAGGCCACTGCCGTTGTTCGCCCAGTAAAGATGGGTTTCGTTGACCGCGATCCCCTGCGGATTGGAGGCGCCGCAGATGAAAGTTGGTTTGACGTTACTAGGCGGGGTCCCTTCTTCGATGTCGGCCCGCCCGATCGTGCCGCCACCGTCCAGGGCATTTCCTTTACCATCCAGCCGCCCCGTGTTGGTCCAGTACACGTGTTTTTCGTCGACCGCAACGTAGCGGGGAGTGCTGGGAACGGCGACCTCTTTGAATTCCCCCGGTTCGACTTCGACTTCGCATTCGCCCTCAGGAGGGACGATGAATTCGGGGTCGACGTGTCCGCCGTTCAGGTCGGCGCGGCCGATCGTTCCTTGTGTCGGGTCGGCCCAGTAGACGTGGGCGCCGTCGACGGCAACGCCCACGGCGCGTTTTGGGATGAATTCGGGGTTTTCGATGCTCCCGTCGGCGATACCGGCGCGGCTGATCGCGGGCGCCGGCTGTTCTTGGCCAGTGTTGGCATCGTCGGTGAGCATCTCGTGGGAGATGAAGAAGGCGCTCGAGCCATCGGCGCTGGCAGCTTGCAGGGCGGCGGGCTGTTCGCCGGCGGGGTCCAGTTTGGCCCGTCGGGAGGCCGAAACGTGAAGCGTGCAGGCATCGGCCGGTTTGGTGCATTCTTCTTCGCCGCTGCCGTTGACGACGACTTCGCTCTGGGGCTGGGTTGGGTTCCGCCGCAGGTAGAGCTGGCCGCTGCCGGCGGCGGTGAAGTAGACGTCCCCGCCTGCCGTCACCGCGTGCTCGTCCTCGAGGTAGTAGGAGCGCGCCCCCCCACCTTCGCTCAGGGTCTTGTGGCTGGTTCCCGCCGACCAGTTGTAGGGGCCGGCGAAGGCTCCCTTGGGCGGTGATTTGCCGTCGTTCAGCACGCTCGCCAACCTCAGTTCTCCCGTCGCCTCATCCCAGGCATAGACATTGGGGGCGCCTTCGACAGCCGCATCGATTGGTGCTTTGTCCGCTTTCGGCGGCAGCTTCGACTTTGCTTCGAAGATGACCCTTGAGCCATCCTGGTTCGCGCCGGCGTAGGCGTATTCGGCTTTGGGCTCATAAGGAGCAACGACGACAGGCGGGCCGCCCGCGGTCGAGAGCTCAAGGAAGGCGTTACTGGGTATGCCCAGTTTGGTCGCCATGACAAAGGTCTTGGAGTAGTCGGGCAGCCACCCCATCACCCGGGCGCGCTCACCGGTATCCGGCGGCGGGAAGAGGCCCTGCGTGGACCAACCCGCTTCGCCTTCGCCGCGGCTCGCCAGGTAGAGCGGCAGCCCTTGGGCGCCGACACCACCAGGAATTCCGAAGGTCGAGCCGAAGGTGATGCCACGGCCATTGCGCGCGGCCCTGACTAGGGGCTCTTCGCCCGTCGCGTCACCGCCGTCCTTGTCGATCGGAGTGGCCTGCTCATAGGCCCTACCGTCCGGCAGCCCCGTGAGCGATGGTACGTAGGTGGCAAAAATGCGATCGGCGCTTCGGGCTTCGCCGTCGGCGTTCAGCGCTTCGACCAGGAAGTGGTAGATCGTTCCCGACGCGAGGCCCCTCACCGTCACCTCGACGTGCGCTGGCGAGCTGCCGGCCGGGATCACCGCGTTTACTTTCGGGGCCTTCGCGCAGATCCCGGGCGCCGTGCAGTCTTTGCTGCCGTACTCGAAGTGATAGGCCGTTTCTTTGCCCTGGGGGTTGATTTCGGCTTCCAACGTTGCCGAACTCCCCGTGACCTCGGTGGCGGCTACTTTGGTGATCTGCGGGACAGCCGCTGCGGCTGGCTCGCTCCAGAGGACAAGCGCGCACAGAGTCGCCAACGCCCCCACCATCGCTCTCTTTCCCCCTATCCCCTGCATTCCCACCTCCGCTGTAGCTCCTGTCTCTCCCTGGTACCCGCAAGCCCGGACCGCGCGTCGCGCTGTCCGGGCTTGCGTCTCTCTTATCTGCTTATGACTTGCTGCTTTGCTCTTTACTCCTAGTTGGCTGGCCTATTCGGGATGTCCCGCGAACGTCAGGCCGCTATGTACGCCCGTAAGGAACACGTTGGCGCTGCCGTCCACCGTTGCCAGGATTTTTTTGTTCCCGTTGAGGAACAGTTCGTTCGATTCCCCACTCGCGTTTAGCCCTAACTTCGGCGATTCGATTAAGTGGGTCACCTTGTCGGTTAAGAATTCACTGGGAACGCAGTCCCTAACCCTGAAGACCCCGCCGACTTTGACGTTTTCGCCGATCGGGCATTCCGGTCCCATGTTGATCGTCGCGAAGGTCGTTCCGACTTCCGGTTTGAATTCAACCGCGCCGTTTCCTTCGTGTAAGATGATCGATCCGATCGATTTGACCGAAGTGACCTTTCCTTCGGGGATGTTGCATTTCGTCAGGAGCATGGTGGTGTTGTCCGCTAATAATTCAAGAACTTCACATTTTGTGAACACCACGAAGCCTAAGACTTTCGCCGGGGCTACAAGGTGGGTTTCGTTCAGTTTTAGTTCTTTACATAAGATGTGGAATTTGATTCCAACCAGCGTCCCTAACAGCGTGCCATCGCCACCATCCAGGTTGGCATCGAGGGTCGGTAATAACGCTTCTGGGAGCACGTTGTGTTCGACTAACCAGGTTGCCGCGCCTTGGGCAGCGCTGGCGCTGAAAGCCATCACGCCGAAAATCGCGACGCAGAGGCCCAGCAATCCAAATCGTGTGCGAGTCATTCCTTTAGTTTCCTCTCACTATTTTGGGTTACGGTTCTACGCGACGAGAGCCTTGCGGGCCTCCCACCGCCTCTAGAACGTCCCACGCTCGAGGCGGCGGCGCAAGTTTTCGAGCCTCGCGTTTTCTATCTCCAGCTGCTCGGGCGGTGCAAACGCTCGCCCGAGCAGCCTTGTGGCTTCTGGAGAGGGACCCGAACCTATGGACAGGGGAATGCGGCACCCGTCACTTTGCTGCAACCAGTGACGGCAAAGGAACCGATCGCCAACGCAGTCGGTTGAGTGGGCTTATCGAAGACCAGCATAGCGCCAGCCGGATCGGCTCCAAATTCTTCTTCGAGAGAGCCGCCGAGCTTGTCGACTTCTTTGAAAGTGGTTCCCTGCACTTCCACGTTCTGATTGACAAAGATGCAGAGCTCGCCGGGCTGGGCGTTCGGGGATGTCGCTGTTCCGACTCCACCCGACTTGCATACATCCGGCACGGCTCCGGTCTCAATAAAGTGGACATGCGCCGGTTGGACTTGTTCTGCCAATCTGATCGGGAAGGAGATCGGCACGCGGATGCCGTTGGTATCGGCTTCGGTGCCGTTCATCGTCCAGGTTCCAACCTCGGTGGCACCCGGTGGAAGGGTTCCATTTGCGGTCCACGGTGAGCCTTCTTTACCTTCTTCACCTTTTTTACCTTCTTTACCTTCTTTACCGTTACAGACGAATTCGCCTTCTCCTTCGGACTGTTGTTCAAGCCGGACTTCGGTGCCGCCCTGTGAGTTACAGACGGCGATATTGCCGGTTGGAACTCCCGTCAGCGTTACGCTTTCGCCTGGAGGGCCTTCCCCTCCGGGGTTGCCGGGCGACCCCGTGTCACCCTTTGGGCCGATGGGGCCGGTGGCACCCGTTGGGCCTACGGCGCCCGGCTGACCCGGTTTGCCCGCAAATTTCTTGGCGATCGATTCCACCTGCTTTTTTTGCTTGTGGGTAAGACCACCACTTGCGGCAAACGCACCGCCGGTCAGCGCGACGAGCATCGCTATTACGGCGACCGTCAGGCCGGGACTGTTGGCAGCCAGCCTTTCCTTGAACCTTTTGAGCACATTGACTTCTCTCATGATGATGGGTTCTCCTCCCTGTTTGTTTATCTCTTTTCGTGGTCCCACCCACGATTGATGAAAGCGTCGACACCTCGCCGCAGGCGGCCGTGGTTCATGCGATCAGCGCGTGCTCCCCGCGCTCGACCTCAAGCTCCCCCAAGCCGTCAGGTTCCCCTGTGTGAGGAGCAAGGAGGAGATAGGCGCAGGCCGGCGCAGCCTCGAATAGCCGGGCGCCTCGCCCTGCCATCACCTCGTTTTGAAGCGCGCCCCAGAGCGCCGCCGCCGAAGCCGTGGTGACGAGGTTTCCGGCTCCGGACGACGACGTGCATCTGTCGATTACGCCGGCCACCGCGTCGATCAGTCGCTGGTGACAGCGGACCCGCCACGCCCCCGCGGCCGGCCCTCCGTCGAAGCAAAACCTGGCGAAGTTAGGGTCAGCGGCGACCTGATCGCAGAGGGCCGCCGCCGTTCGGCGAACTGCGTCCGTCGGTGTCTTACCGTGTTCGTTGCCGGCTTGCTCTGCCAGAGCTATGAGCTGACCCGCCCGCGCCTCGAGGGCGGCATCGAGGCAGTCCTCCACCCCCTGGAACCTTAAGTAGAAGCCGCGGCGCGGCAAGCCAGCGGCAGCAGCAATTCCCCCGACGGTGATGGACTCGCGGTCCTCCTCCGCACCAAGCCTTACCGCTGCAGCGAGGAAAGCGGCCAGGTCGCCGCTGCCCTCTGGGAATGGCCGGGCGAGGTCTTGCCCTTGATCTTCCAGGGCAAGGGATCGGTTCGGCTCCGTCAGTTGCGCCGCCGAACAGTCTTGGTAGGAAAGGGCCCACCGCACCAGTTCGTCGCCCAGGCTCGCGATGTGCCCCTCCTGACTGACCAGGTGAAGGCGGACAACCCAAGAAACACCGGAAAGTATGCCGCTGGCAACAAGCGGGGGCAGCGTCCCGCCGAGGTACCGCTCGATGGAGCGACTTGCCTGCCACGCCTGCTTCCACGCGGCCCCGCCGGCCGCGTAGGAGTCGATGAGCGCCAGATGGGCCGCGGGAAGATCGCGATCCCACTCATCCAGGATCGCGGCGATCGTCGACCGCAGACGATCCGCATCGTCGACGACCCTCGCGTCCGCGAGCTCGAGCCTGCCCAAGATCCGCTTGTGGACGAGGTGCTGCACGCGCAGGAGGCACTCCTCCTTGCCCGAGTAATGCCGATAAAAGGCTCGCGTGGATACTCCGGATCGTCGCGCGAGCTCACGCACAGTGACGGCGTCGTAGCCCTGCTCCGCCACGATCTCGATCATCGCTCTTTGGATGCGTGCCCTCTGGTGGCGACCAACGGCGGCCGCGGACTTTCCAGGCCCCGGTTTCAGCCTGCTCGATGGCGTCGCGGTCTCCGTGGTCGGATCGGCCTTCGGCGGTCTCACCCCGCCTCCGCGTGCCGGCACCTTCCCCTGCATCCGCAGCTGCGGCAATCCCGTCTCCCTCTCCGTTTAAAGACCCAAAAGTATCTGGAAAGCTCTTTATTCGTACCAGATTTTCTAACTGCTGACAAGCGCGACGCACCGGGGTCTCATCGCACCGCGACGACGCAGCACGCCAACCAGGCCACTCGACCGCCCTGACAGCGGGCGAGAACCGATTTCAGGAGCGGCGCCAGCG
>Ga0207702_10002069_pt1 | contig 19408 bp, 19 predicted proteins | sample KBSCornC62_FD_184302 | JGI IMG/M metagenome (GOLD analysis project Ga0207702, IMG submission 184302) | Corn rhizosphere microbial communities from Kellogg Biological Station, Michigan, USA - KBS Corn C6-2 (SPAdes) (version 2) | ecosystem: Host-associated > Plants > Roots > Rhizosphere > Soil ...
CGATTCTTTCGGGATCTCCGCCCCCCACTTGATGAAGGTGCGGATCGCGGTCGGGGCCATGTAGATAATCGAGACGCCGTAGCGCTCGACCAGCTCCCACCAGATGCCCTTACTTGGGTAGTCGGGTGCCCCCTCCCACATCACGCTGGTGGCGCCGTTGAGCAGCGGCCCGTAGACGATGTAGGAGTGGCCGGTGACCCAGCCGACATCGGCCGCGCACCAGTAGACGTCCTGCTCGGGCTTGAGGTCGAAGACGTAGCGATGGGTGGCGGCGACGCCGGTGAGGTAGCCGCCGGTGGTGTGCAGGATCCCCTTCGGCTTCGCGGTCGAGCCTGAGGTGTAGAGGATGTAGAGCGGGTGCTCGGCATCGAACGGCTCGGCCGGACACTCGGGGTCGGCGGCCTCCATCAGCTCGTCGTAGAAGCGGTCGCGGCCCTCCTTCATCGGGCAGTCGACACCGGCGCTGCGGACGACGATGATCGTCTCCAGCGTCTCGAGGCCCTCCACGTGCTCGTCGACCTGCGTCTTGATCGGCGCCGTCTTGCCCTTGCGCCGGGCGCCGTCGACGGTGATCAGCGCCTTCGCCTCTGAGAACTCCATCCTCTCGCGCACCGCCTCGGCCGAGAAGCCGCCGAAGACAACGTTGTGGGGAGCGCCGATGCGGGCGCAGGCCAGCATCGAGACGACGACCTCGGGGATCATCGGCAAATAGATCCCGACGATGTCCCCGGCGCCGACGCCGGTGTCCTTGAGCGCGTTGGCGAAGCGTTTGACCTCGGCGAGCAGCTCGGCATAGGTGATATCGCGCTCCTCGCCCTCCTCGCCGCGCCAATGGAAGGCGACCCGGTCGCCCCGACCCGCCTCGACATGGCGGTCGAGGCAGTTGGCCGAGGCGTTCAGCTTGCCGTCGGCGAACCATTTGTAGAAAGGCGGATTGGACTCGTCGAGGCCTTCGCTCGGCTCCTGCGCCCAGTCGAGCAGCTGCTTGGCCTGCTCCATCCACCAGGCCTCGGGGTCGGCGGCGGCCCGCTCGTAGACCGACGGATCGGTGAGAAGAGCGCCCGAGCGGAACTCCTCCGGGGGCTCGAAGCGCTCGACCTCGAGCAGCTCGCTGAGGCGCTCTTCCAGGTTCGAGGACCCCTCCAGCGTTGCCATCTACCGCCTCCTTTCCTCCCTCGTGACCGCCAGGGAGCGGACCGGCAGAGCCGTCCGCCCAAAGGTCGAGTTGACCACTGCTGCAAACGATGCATACCAGGCCGCCGCCGCCGTCGCCAGGCCGAACCAGCCGCCGATTTCGACCATGCCTTCGTTTTCGCCGGCGTTGCCGATACCGAGCAGGAAGAAGGTCACGGCAAGCAGGAAGAAGACGAGCGCGATCGCCGCGGTCGTGCGCAACGAGGCGACGAACATGTAGGTGGTGAAAATGCCCCAGGCGATCAGGTAGAGGCCGACCGCGTCACCGACGTGCGCCGCCGGGATCTCGCCGGCGAAGAAGGTGACGAACGCCCAGAACGAGAGCCAGAAGGCGCCAAACGAGGTGAAGGCGACGGCACCGAAGGTGTTACCGGTGCGGAACTCCCACATCCCGGCGAGCACCTGGGCGAGCCCGCCATAGCCAAGCGCCAGACCGAGGACCACCGGCTCTCCCGCTTTGTTGACGAGATCGGCGTTGAACATGCTGAGCACGAAGGTGGTCAGGGCGAAGGCTGCGAGCCCCAGCGGACCCGGATCGGCAGGTGTCCATCCTTCGCGTACCTGCGCCGCCCCTACGGACTGAGCTCCACGCTCGCCTGCCATCGGCTCGCGCGCCCGAATCGATGCGGACTCCATGGTGTCTCCTTTCCCTCGTCCCGCTCACGAGGGGCAACCCAGGGAGCGGGATGAACGTTGGCTCCCGCCTTTGTGCTCATACCCGTTGTTGCCGCTTCCTACACCCTGAACGGCCTCCTTCCATTAACTGCGGAAGCCATCTGTAGCCTCATCCCCACGATGCTTTTCAGACAGATCATCCACGAGGACCTCGGTTGCGCCTCCTACCTGGTCGGCGACACCGCCTCCGGCGTCGCCGCCGTCGTCGACCCTCAGTGGGACATCGATCCTTACCTGCACCTGGCGCGCCTGCACGGCGTTCGCATCGAGCACGTGCTCGAGACCCACAACCACGCCGACCACGTTTCCGGCCACGGCCGCTTGGCGCGCGCCACCGGTGCGACGATCCACGTCCATGAGCTGGCCGAGGCGACCTATCCGCACGAGGCCTTCGCCGACGGCTGGACGCTGCCGCTGGGCGGGGGAGCGAGCGTCGAGGCGATCCACACCCCGGGGCACCGGCCCGAGCACACCTCCTTCCTGCTGCGCGACGCCGCCCGCGGCGACGACCCTTGGGCGGTGTTGAGCGGCGACTGCCTCTTCGTCGGCGACGTCGCCCGGCCCGACCTCGCGGTGGAGCCGCGCGAAGGGGCCGCCGCGATCTTTCGCTCCCTGCACGAGCGGCTGCTGACGCTGCCGGAGGAGACCGAGGTCTGGCCGGGCCACCTCGGCGGCTCGCTCTGCGGCAGCTCCGGGATCGATCTCAAGACCTGCTCGACGATCGGCTTCGAGCGGCGCCACAACCGCGCCCTGCGCTTCGAGACCGAGGCTAAGTTCGTCGAGGAGGCCGTGGCGACGACCGGCAGCAAACCCCCCAATGTCGAGCACATCGTCGCGCTCAACCAGGGGCCGCTGGTCGAATCGATCTCGGCGCCGACGCAGCTGACCCCGCACGGCTTCGAGGCGGCGATCGCCGCCGGCGCGATCGCGGTCGACTCACGCACAAACGAGCAGTTCGACGAGGCCCACATACCCGGCGCGATCAGCGCCTCCGGCTATGACACCGGCTTTGCCACCAAGGTCGCCGAGATGGTCCCAGTCGACGCCGAACTGCTCGTCGTCGCCGCCTCCGACGGCAAGGAGCTGGAGGCGACCGAGCTGCTGGCCGCGGTCGGCCTGCGCGTGCGCGGCTTCCTGGGCGGCGGCATGACCGCCTGGCGCGCCGAGGACCGGCCGGTCGAGCGGATCGAAGCGATCGACCTCGCAGAGCTCGCTCGGCGACTCGACAACAGCGATCCGCCGAGCGTGCTCGACGTGCGAAGCGCGGCCGAGCGGGCCGAAGGCCACGTCCCCGGGTCGATCCACATCCCCTTCGCCCAGCTTCGCGAGCGGCTCGACGAGCTGCCGCGCGACGCCCCGATCGCGACGATCTGCAAGGCAGGCAAGCGCAGTGGCTTGGCCGCCTCGATCCTGCAGCGCGAAGGCTTCGAGGGTGTGATCCACGTCAGCCGCGGCAACGCGGCGACCTGGGGCAAGCTGGGCGCGCCGACGGACTAGTACCCGGGCGGGTGGCGGGCGACGAAGCCTTCCGGGGAGTCAACCGGAGAGCTGTGCCAGCGCGGGCCGGGCCCGCCGACGGTGTCGAAGGCGAGGCCGGCGATGATCATCCAGGCGTGTTCGGCGTTGGCGTAGACGGTGATCCACTGGCCGGGGCCCGGTTCGCCCCAGGTCTCCAGGCCGGTCGAGTCGAGCGGGCTTTCGAGGAAGCCGCCGCCGTGCAGAGCGAAGCTGACCGCGCCGGAGCAGTCGTAGCCCGAGGATTCGAAGGAGCCGTGACCGCCGCCCCAGATGTACGGGGTGGTGGCGATCGAGTTGGCGGCTTCGATCGCGCCGGCGATCGCCGCGGGCGCTTCGCTCGGCACGCTCGCCTGGCTTTCGGAGATGAAGTTTGCGCTCTGACCAGGGGTCAGCGGTGCGGGCGTGCCGGTGACGGGCGCCGGTGCGCCAGTTGTGCTGGCGATCTGTTCGGAGATCGAGGCGAGGTTGTCGCTGAGCGCTTCTTCGCGCGACTCCAGCGTTTCCATCGCGGCGCGGCGTTCGGCCTGGGCCGACTTCAGTTCGGCGAAGCGGGCCTCGGCTTCTTCGCGGGCGGCGGCGACTTCCTTCTCCTTGGCGGCGATCGCGTCGCGCGCTTCTTCGATCTGCGCCCGCACGACGGTCATCCGCTTGACCGCGGCACGCGCTTCGTCGCGCAGCCCCTTAACCCGGGAGGCGACCGAGTCGTCGTACTGCTGGATCTGGTCGAGGTAATCCGCGCGGGTGTTCACTTCCGACCAGCTGGCCGAGTCGAGCACGACATTGAGCATGTCGGGACTGCCTGACTCATAGATCGAGACCAGCCGTTCGCGCAGAACCTCGAGGGCGCGCTGCAGGCGGGCCCGGACCTCGGCGAGGTGGCGCTGGTCGGCTTCGAGCTTTTCCGTCGCGGTATCGAGCTCATCCTGCTTTTCGGAGAGTTCGGCCTCGACCGCGGCCTGCTGCTGGCGCAGTTCAGAGACTTCGCCGATCATCGAGTCGATCGCCCTGTTCTGTTCGGCGATCGTCGCCGCCAGCGTGCTCTGGTCTTCGCGCACGTGACTGAGCTTGCCCTGGGTGTCCTGGAGCTTTTCTTCCAGGTTCTTTGCCGGCGCCGAAGCGACCACGCAGAGGAGGGCCAGGAGCGCTGCCGCGGGCAGCAGCAGCCGCAATGAGTTGCCGCGAAGAGGAGCGCGCATCGGCGGCGCACGGTAGCGAACCCCTCCGGCAATTGTTAGGAGTCGCTAATAACCTGCAAGATCCCATGCAGATCTACGCAAATTGGAGGATTTCTAAGAGACGTCCCGACGCACCAGGCCCTTCGGGGTCCCTCCCCAGGCCGCTTCGCGGGAGTTCCTGGGGAGGGACCCCGAAGGGCCTCACGCCGCCGGTACCCCCGCGCGGCCATCGAAGCTTGGGTAGCTCCGGAGGGTGCCGGTGCTCCTCCCCAAAACACTCAAGCGCGGCTCCTGCCGCGCGTTTTGGGGAGGGGCGCCGGCACCCTCGTCAGCTATGCGAGCAGCTTTGCCTTGGCCTGGTCGAACTCCTCCTGAGACAGAGCACCCTTCTCCTTGAGGTCGTTCAGCTTGTGCAGTTCGTCAGCGGGCGTGGTGTGAGCCTGTTCGCGGACGTAGGAGTCGAAGTGCTGCTTCGCCTCTGCCTGCGCCTTGATCGTGCGATCGCGCATGCCGCTGCCGCGGGCGATCAGGTAGATCAGCGCCGTAAGGAAGGGGATGAAGACCAGGAAGAGCACCCAGCCCGCCTTCGCCCACCCGGACGTCTCGTGGTCGCGGAAGAGGTCGCTGAGGATCGTGATCAGGATCCAGATCCAGATGACGAAGAAGAAGACCTCGAAGGCAACGAGCAGTGCTTCTCCGAAGTTGATGTCAGCAAACGGCAAGGTGAATCCTTTCGGCGTTGGCGGGATACCGCCAACCTACCTAGCCAACGACAATCTTGCCGTGCATGAAGGGGTGAATCTTGCAGTGGTAGCTGAACGTCCCCTTCTGGGTAAAGCGCACCGCGACGCTGTGGCCGGGCTTGATGTGACCGGTGTCAAAGGCGCCGGAATCGGTCGCGGTGTGGGCAGTGCCTGAGGAGTTGGAGAAGACGACCCTGGTGCCCTTGGCGATATCGAGCGTGTGAGGATGGAATTCGAAGTGGTTGATGTTTACCGTCTTCGCGCCGCTGGCACTGGCGCTGGGGGCCGCGGCAGGGGCAGCCTGGGTGGCGATCAGGACAACGGCAAGGACGAGTGAGGCGACGATCTTCTTCATGGCCCGACCTACGGGACCACCCTCCGCGAGGTTCAAAGTCGTTGTGAAAAAAGCACCGCGGAGACAGCCGTCGCCAGGTTGAGGCTGGAGACCCCGGCGCGCATCGGGATCGCCAGGCGCGCGTCGGCGCGATCGAGCAGGGCGTCGCTGAGTCCGTAGCGCTCGGTGCCGAAAGCGAGTATCGAACGCGGATCGAGCTCATCCTCCCCCAACCTCCCCCCCTCGGGATCGATCGCCACCAGGGGTCTGCCGCCCGCGGGCGGGAACTCGATCCGGGCCACCGGCAGGGCGAAGTGCAGTCCCGCGGCGCCGCGCAGCGCCTCCGGATGCCAGGGATCGTTGCTGCCCGTGGTCAGGACGGCCGCCGCATCGGCGGCCGCGGCCACCCTCACGCAGGCGCCCATGTTGCCCATCGTGCGCGGGTCCTCGAGCAGCACGACCGGCGCCGGGCGGTCCGCCGCGAGGATCGCGGCGACATCGACGGCCGGCCGGCTGGCGATCGCAACGACCCCTGTGCGGGGGGCGTGGGGGACGATCTGGGCCAAGAGCTCGGCGTCCACCGGCGTGGCTCGCCCGGCCAGTGAGCCGGTGAGGTCGGGGGCGAGGCCCGCCGCAAGGCGATCCAGCTCATCCGGGTCAGTGGCGACGGCCTCGATCACGTCGGCTCCGAAGCGCAGCGCGTGCTTGAGCGCGTGAAAGCCCTCGAGCACTGCCAGGTACGGGTCGCGGCGGGCGGCGCGGAAGCGCTGGACGACAGGGTCGCTCACCGCCCCATCATGCCGTGATTCAGATGCGCTGAGGAACTCCGGCGGCGCTGTGCCGGACCGCGTGAGCGTCGCCGTTGGCGAGGAGCGAGTCGACCATGGGCGACAGGTAGCGGGCGGTGAGCCTGCCGTTGTGCAGGATTTCCAGGTGGCGTGGGCTCGGGCTCGACGCTCCCTCCCCCACACCTCCTTCAGCGCCACAGAGGTAGCGGGGCCCCTGTGCGGTCCAGAGCACCGCCTGCATTTGCGGGCCGGCCGCTCGCGCTCCGGTCCCTAGGCCAAGCGCGACCGCAATCGCTTCCGCCACCGTGTCGGCCTGCTGGCTGGCGAAGGGACCTTGCTTGAAGAACAGGGAGCTGACGTCCCCCGCCGCGTATATCCGCGCCAGTCCGACCACGACCCCGTGCTCGTCGACGGGAATGAAACCGTCCTCGTCGTGGGGAATGCCGCCGATCCGCCCGCCCTCGAGGCGCGGCAGGGCGATCACCGCGTCGGCCTCGATGTCCTCGCCGGGATGGACGCGGAGGCGTCCTGCCGTGAGCGAGATCGGCCGGGCCCCAGCGATGACGTCGATGTGACGTTCCGCCAGCAACGCGCTCGTCTGCTCGGCGGCGCGGGGCCCGAAGACCTCCAGGGGAGCCGCTTCCGGAGTAACCACCGTGATCCGAGTCCGATCGTTGGCGGTCCTGTCGAGCACGTTGGCCGCGAGCAGCGCCAGCTCGTAAAGCGGCAGGACCCAGCTGGGGCCGGGCGGCATGGTGAAGGCGAGTCGACGCAGGCGGCCCAGGCGCAGGTCCGCGAACACGTCGCCCACCTGGCCTTCGTCGGAAACCCCCCAGTAGGTGACCGCGCCCGGCACCGACCAGAGCATGCGCGCTCCGATCGCGACGATCAGGTGGTCATAGGGAAGCCGCCCGCCGTCACGACCGACGGCGATGCGTCGCGCGGGTTCGACGGCGGCGATCGCGCTCGGGTGGAGCGAGGCGCCGCAGAGCTCGCTCAACTCGCGCAGGTCATAGCGAAAGGCCCGGGTGGTCCCGTACGGCTCGCCGATGCCAAAGGGGCGGTAGGCGAATTCGCGGCTCGGGTCGTGCAAGCTGACGTCGACCCGTTCGCCGGCAAGGTCACGCAGTGCCAAGGCCGCCTCGAGCCCAGCGACGCCAGCCCCCGCGATCAGGACCCTCTGTCTCTCCGGGTGCCGTCCGTTACCTGTCATGCCTGGACCCTAGGGCCGGCGCGGCGGCCCTCCATCCGCAGGAAGCCGCCGATCGACTGCGGCTTTTCCGCGAGCTCAGGCGGCTGTATCGCTACCGCGGGCCCGCGCCAGCGCGGCTACGACCTCGGCGTCGGAGACCTGGCCGAAGTCCGCGTACCACTGGCCGACTCCCTGCATCCGCGGCGGCGCGACCAGGCAGACGACCTGATCGGCCTCGCCGCGCAGGCGCGCCAGCGAGTCCGGCGGGCAAACCGGGACGGCGAGAATCAAGCAGCGTGGCTGACGGCGGCGGACCTCGCGCAGGGCGGCGGTGTCGGTGACGCCGGTGGCGACGCCGTCGTCGACGACGATCACCGTGCGATCGCGCGCAGAGAGGGGCTCACGACCGCCTCGATAGGCGGCGACCCTGCGCCGCAGCTCGACCGTCTCGCGCTCGACAATGCGGACCAGCTCGCCGCCGTCTATCTCCAGCAGCGCCAGCGCCTCCGGGTCGAAGACCCTGGTGCCGCCCTCGGCGATCGCCCCGATCCCGTACTCGGGGTTGTGAGGGGAGCCGAGCTTGCGCACGGCGAGGATCTCGAGCGGTGCTGCCAGCAGCCCCGCGACCTTCTCGGCCACCGGTACGCCGCCGCGAGGCAGGCCGAGGACCAACGGCCGCTGATCGGCGAGGGGCAGCAGGTGCATCGCGAGCTGGCGGCCGGCATCGGAGCGATCGGCGAAACGACTGGCCTGGGTTCCCTCGCTGTCGAACATCGTCTTCGATTGTCCTGACGACCCACCGCGGCTTCATCGGGGTATTCCCCGGACTCCGTTGGGCTCTACCCCGGCGGCGGAATTGCGATTGCTTGCGCTCGCGTACTAGGCGCGCCTGGCCTCGTCGCGCCGGTGGCGGCGGACGAGGGGCGCGACGTAACCGATCAGCGCGCCAATCGCGACCGCGGCGAGCAGGGTGATGATCAGGGGGGCGTCGACGGTGATGAAGAGGACGTCGACCCGCACCTGCTGGGAGTTTTGCAGGGCGACGATGAGCACGAGCGTGACCAAGACGCCGACTCCCCAGGCGCGCCAGTTGACCGGCTTCCTTTGCTCGGACACAAAGCCATCCTAGAACTGAGCGAGACCGGATCTCTTCCGGCCAGTCCGCGGGCGGCGGAGCTACTTGACCGGCGTCGCCGGCGGGGCGCCCTTCTTCAGCAGGGTCGCCAGGTAGATGACCACGGGGGTCGAGCCGCGATTTGCCGCCCGATGGATGTCGGATGGCTGCTCGACGATCCACTGTCCCGCGGCGATCCGCCCGGTCTGGCCGGCGGCGATCGTGCGCACGGTCCGCGGCTGCTGATCTGACTCACCGCTGCGTACGAGGACGGATCCGCTGCGGACCGAGTAGGTAAGGACGCCGGCCTGAATATGCGCGACCTGTGTGCCTAGGTGATGGTGCAGGGCCAGCTTCGCGCCCGGCTGTACCACCACGCGGCTGAGGATAAGGGTGCGACCTGGTGCCCCCTGGACCTTGTCGGTCTGCGCCAGGGCATTGCGAACCGCGGTCGGTTCCCCGCCCGGCTGCCCGAAGGCGACGGGCAGGGCCGCTGCCAAAGTGCAGGCGGCGAGCAGGGCGGTGACGACCAGATAGCGGTGGCGAAGGGGCACGGCGGCGAGAAGACTAGGAAGCCGGCCGGATGACCCTCGCCGATCAGCGACCGCGTCCCTGGAACCGCCCCGGCCTGGGGAGCGGCTCGCCGAGGATCAGGCGAGCCCGGTAGTAGAGAGCTTCGAAGGTCTGAGTGTCGAGCTCGTCGACCGCATGCTGCTCGCGTCCTGGCTGGGTCGCCGCTGCGTCGGCCGGCCCTCCCCCCACTGGATGCTGGCGAAGCACGCCGTTCAGGCTGCCGAGCGAGACGAACGTCGTGTGTTGTGGCGCCTCACTCATCACCTTTCCTTTCTCGTCTTTACTGACTATCTAACTCAAGAATAGCAGCCGCAATTCCCCGGCGCATAATCAACGGCAGTGGCGGTCGGAGCGAGGCGCCACCCGGCAAAAAGCGCGCCCCGCCCCACGCCTCTTCAAACGGCTGCAGATACCTCTGCGTCCTCGCCACCCGGTGAGCGGCGGGGAGTCGAGGCCCCGCTGCCTTTGGGTGACGGCTCACCGCTGAAGCTCTTGGTCCTGCCCGGCCGCAGGTAGACGATCTGGCCCTGGCGCAGCTCGAGCTTCTGCAGCTCGGCGCGGGTCAACTGGGCCCAGACCTCGGTCCCGTCGGCAAGCATGAACTCGACCCGGATCTCGAAGCCGAGGGCGACGATGCGCTGTACCAGCGCCTCCTCAGTGTTTTCATCGGGGTCGAGCACGACGTCCATGTCGTGCGGGCGCACGAAGCCGTCGCCGAGCCGGTTGACCTCGCCGACGAAACTCATAACGAACTCGTTGGCCGGGTGGTCGTAGAGGTCGTCGGCGCTGCCCGACTGCTCCACCCTGCCCTCGTTCATCACCACTAGCTGGCCGGCGACGTCCATCGCCTCCTCCTGGTCATGGGTGACGAAGATCGTCGTCACGTGCATCTCCTCGTGCAGGTTGCGCAGCCAGATGCGCAGGTCCTTGCGCACCTTGGCGTCGAGCGCGCCGAAGGGCTCGTCGAGGAGCAGCACCTGCGGCTCGACCGCCAGCGCCCGGGCCAGTGCCATGCGCTGGCGCTGGCCACCGGAGAGCTGCGAGGGGTAGCGGTCGGCGAGGCCGTCGAGCTGCACCAGCTGGAGCAGCTCGTGGACCCGGGCCGAGATCTTCGCCTTTTCCCACTTGCGGATCTTCAGCCCGAAGCCGACGTTCTCGAAGACCGTCATGTGCTTGAAGGCGGCGTAGTGCTGGAAGACGAAGCCGACTTCGCGCTTCTGCGTCGGCTTCTTCGAGACGTCCTCGTCATCGATCATGACGCGACCGGCATCGAGCGTCTCAAGGCCGGCGATCGCCCGCAGCAGGGTCGACTTGCCACTGCCGCTGGGGCCCAGCAGGGCCGTCAGCGACCCGTTGGGGACCTCGATCGAGACGTCGTTAAGCGCCTGAAAGTCACCGAAGCTCTTGCTGGCTCCCTCGACTGAGATTCCCATCAGGCGTCCTCCTTTCTCTTTAGGACGTTCATTGCCAGGAGAGTGGCCAGGGCGAGCAGGGCGAGCACGACGGATGCCCCGAAAGCCCCGGCCTGGTTGAAGTTCTGGAACTGCTTTTCGACGAACAGGGGCAGGGTTTCGGTCTCGCCCGAGATTTGGCCGGAGACGATCGAGACCGCGCCGAACTCGCCCAACACCCGTGCCGTGGTCAGCACCACGCCATAGGCGACGCCCCAGCGGATCGCCGGCAGGGTGATCCGCCAGAAGGTCTGCCAGGCGTTGGCGCCGAGGGTCGAGGCGGCCTGCTCCTGCTCGGTGCCGATCTCCTGCAGCACCGGCACCGTCTCCCGCACGACGAACGGCAGCGAGACGAAGATGCTGGCGAGGACCATGCCGGGGACCGAGAAGAGGACCTTGATCCCGGCTTCGTCGAGGCCGGGCCCGAACCAGCCTTTGGTCCCGTAGAGGAGGAAGAGCGAGAGCCCGATCACGACCGGCGAGATCGCGAAGGGCAGATTGATCACGGCATCGATCAGGGCGCTGCCGCGGCGACGGTGACGCACCAGCAGCAGGGCGCAGCCGACACCGAAGATCGTGTTGAGCGGCACCGCGATCGCGACCATCAGCAGGCTCAGCTTCAGGGCGTGCAGGCCATCAGGGGAGGTGATCGCTTCGAGCGGCGGGGCCAAGCCGTGCTCAAACGTCTTGTAGAAGATCGTCACCAGGGGTGCGAGCAGGAGCAGAGCGAGGTAGCCGAGCCCGAGTGCGCGCAGTCCCCAACGGCTGCGCCTGGCGCTAGTGGGTCTCATCGTCGTCGCCCCCCGCGGTGAAGTCCTCGCCGCTCATCGGCATCACGGTCAGCCCGGAGCCGCCGCTGCGTTCGTGGCGGCTGCCCCAGCGCTGAACCAGGCTGATCGCGGCGAGCATCAGCAGCGAAGCGGCTAGCAGGACCACCGAGACCGCGGCGGCTCCCACTTCGTTGCCGGACTCGATCTGCTGGCGGATGAACACCGAGGAGACCGTGGTGTTCGAGAGGCCGCCGGCGAAGAGGAGCACGGAGCCGTACTCGCCGAGCGCGCGGGCGAAGGCGAGGGCAACCCCGGCGGCGAGGCCCGGCAGCAGGTTGGGGAAGATGATGCGGCGGAAGACCGTGAAGCCGCCGGCGCCGAGCGAGGCCGCCGCCTCCTCCATCTCGCGGTCCATCTCGATCAGCAGGGGCTGGACCGCGCGGACGACGAAGGGCAGGGTGACGAAGAGAAGGGCCACGACGACAGCGGCCTGCGTCGCTGCGAGATGGATGTCAAAGGGGCTGTCGTTGCCGTAGAGCGTGATCAGGGTGAGGCTGGCGACGATCGTCGGCAGCGCGAAGGGCAGGTCGATGACCGCGTTGACGGCGGACTTGCCCGGAAACTCGTCGCGGACGAGGAGCCAGGCGATGATCGTGCCGAAGATCGCGTTGATCACGACCACGATCAGCGAAGCAACCACGGTCAACTCGAGCGACCGCAGGGCCTGAGGGGTGGTGACCTGGTGCCAGAAGGCGCCAAGGCCGTCTTCAAAAGCCTGGCTCGTCAGCGCCGCGAGCGGCAGCAGGACGATGACGCTCAGGTAGAGCACCACCGTGCCCCGCCCGAGGCCGGCGCCGACCCCGGGCAGGCGCAGGCCCGCCCGGGGTGCTGAGGCTGTCGCCGTAGACGCCTCCATCGATCAGCCGGAGGTCGAGACTCCGAGTTCGCTCTCGATCTTCGCGACGAAACCGGTTTCGTCGTCGAAGAATTCGTCGTTGACCTTGCCCCAGCCACCGAACTGGCTGATCTTGAACAGGTCCTTCGGGGTCGGGAACTGCTTGGGGTCGACCAGCTTCGGATTGACCGGCCGGTAGCCGTTTTCCGCCCACAGTTCCTGGCCTTCGTCGGACCAGAGGAACTTGAGGAAATCTTCCGCCGCGGGCTCCGGAGCGCTTTCGGTGACCGCGATCGGGGTTTCGATCTGGATCGTCGAAGGCGGAATCACGTATTCGACGTCTTCGGCCTCGTTTTCGGCCTTGATCGCCTCGTTCTCGTAGCTGAGCAGCACGTCACCCTCGCCCTGGGTGAAGGCGGCGAGCGCGTCGCTGCCGCTGCCGGGCTGCGCCTTGGTCTTTTCCAGCACGGTCTTGACCGCTTCAAGCGCCTGTTCGGGCGACTTGCCCTCGTTGATCGCCGTGCCGTAGACGGCCATCAGGTTCCAGCGGGCCGAGCCGGAGCTGAACGGGTTCGGGGTGACGATCCCGACGTCCTTGGTCTGCAAGTCGTCGAACGAGTGGATCCCCTTCGGGTTGCCCTTGCGGACGACGAGCACGACGACCGAGTCGGTGGCGATGCCGCCGTAGGGCTGTTTTTCCCAGTTCTTGGAGACGAGCTCGCCTTCTTCGACCAGCCGTTCCATGTCTCCCGCCTGGGAGAAGTGGACGACGGACGCGGGCTGGCCGGCGACGACCGCGCGGCTCTGATCGCCGGAGGCGCCGAAAGAGTTGCTGAAGCTGAGGCCGCTGCCCGCCGAGGTCTTTTCGAACGCCGGCTCCAGGTCTTCCTGGTAGACGGATTCGGGAGTGGAGTAGCCGACCACGTCGAGCTTGCCGCCCCCTGAGGCGGCGCTGCTGTCGTCGCTGCTGCTTCCACATCCAGCGATCACAGCCGCCAGCGCAACCAGTGCGGCCATGAGGGCCGCGTTGACGCCGCGCCGTCGGGTTACCTTGCCCGCTTTCCGCATAAACAAGAATCCTCTCTTTGTCTACTGATTTAGTTTTTTGAGCAACTTAGTTCTAAAAGAAGTTCGGCAGGGTAGCACAAAGTCGATCGGCAAAGTAGTGAATGCTGATCCGGATTCGGTATTGCCGTTCCGGTGCGCCTTCTCCCCCTATAGGAGGGACAAAGCGCACCGGAAGGTCAGGCGGTGAGGACGCGGCGGTCCTCGGGGCCGGGGCGCAGGATCAGCACCTCGGCCGGGGCCTTGGCGAGCAGCCAGACGAGGTCGTCGCCGGAGAAGCCGGCGGCCCCGGTGGCGGTGGCCGAGACGACGACGCGGTCGAAGGTCTCGTGCTCAAGCAGGCGGCTGAGCGCGTGGCGGTAGCTGCGCCCGCGTTCGACCCTGGCGTCGACCGGCACCCCCTGGCCGGTGGCGCGCTGCTCGATCGCCTCCAGCATCGGCATCGCCTTAGCCGCCTCCGCCGGGATCGCGCACTCCAGCGGCAGCTGCTTCGGCACCGCGGCAAGGTAGGCGGGCATCAGCGTCGCATGCTCGGCTTTGGCCAGGCGCAGAGCGGCGTCGAGGGCGCGGCGGGAGATCTCGGTGCCGGTGAAGGGCAGGAGGATCTGGTGCACCTGCTGGGGGCGCTCGGAGCGCTTGCCGCGCCAGCGCGTGCTGGCGATCAGGTAGCCGCCGGAGAGGCCGAGCAGGAGGGCGAAGCCGACGAGGAAATGCTCGATCACTCGCTCTCCTCCTTGCCGCCGCGGTGGGCGACGATCCGCACGTCCACCCCGCCCGGCGTCGCTCTCATCAGACGCTGCGGCAGCGGTTCGCGCAGCCGGCCCAGGCCTTTGCGCGGCAGCGACTCCCCAACCATCAGGTAGGTGCTGCCGCGCTCGCGCACCACCCGCGCCACCGCGACGACGAGGTCGTCGTGCTCCTCGATCAGCAGGGTCGCGCCGAGCACCGAGGCGAGCTGGCGCAGGGCCGTGACCTGTCGCTCGACGTCGCCCTCGATCGGCTTGCCCGGCGGCTTCACCCAGAGCAGGTCGAGGTCGGTGCCGAGCCGCTGCGCCGAGCGCCAGGCGCGCCGCACCAGGCGCTGCGAGCTGGGCTGCGGCCGCACCAGGGCGAGCAGCCTCTCCCCCACCGCCTGCGGCACCTCGGCCGCGACGCGCTCCTCGCGCGTGCCGAGCTGCTCGGGAACGTGCAGGGTGAGCCGCTTGGACTCGACCTCCTCGGCCACCTGGCGCAGGCTGACCTCGCGCAGCGCCGCCAGGTTCTCGATCCGGAAGAAGTTGTCGAGCGCGGCCTGGATGTTGTCGCCCGGGTAAACCTTGCCGGCCCGCAAGCGGGCAACCAGCGCCTCCGGGGTGAGGTCGATCAGGACGACCTCGTCGGCGGTGCCGAGCACCGAGTCGGGGACCGTCTCGCGCACCCGCACTCCGGTCAGCTCGGCCACCCGGTCGTTGAGCGACTCGAGGTGCTGCACGTTGACGGTAGAGAAGACGTCGATCCCAGCCGCCAGCACATCGGCGATGTCTTCGAAGCGCTTGCCGTGCTCGAGCCCCGGCGGGTTGCTGTGGGCGAGCTCGTCGATCAGGGCGAGCTCCGGGTGGCGGGCGAGCACACCGGGCAGGTCCATCTCGTCGACCTCGACCCCGCGGTAGGCGACCTTGCGACGCGGCACCAGCTCGAGCCCGCGCGCCTGAGCGCTGGTCTCCTCACGCTTGTGCGGCTCGAGGTAGCCGATGGCGACGTCGCGTCCCGCCTCCGCTTCGGCGCGGCCCTCCTGCAGCATCCGGTAGGTCTTACCCACCCCGGCCGCCATTCCGAGAAAGATCTTGTAATGGCCGCGGTCCATCTCCGCGCCCCCGCTCAGGCTCCCAACAGGTTGTGGACGACGAGGTCGATCAGCTTGATGCCGACGAACGGGGCGATCAGGCCGCCGAGGCCGTAGAGCAGCATGTTGCGGCGCAGCAGCGCGGTCGCGCCGATCGCCCGGTAGCGGACGCCGCGCAGAGAGAGGGGGATCAGCAACGGGATGATCAGCGCGTTGAAGATCACCGCCGAGAGGATCGCCGATTCCGGCGTCCCCAGCGACATCACGTTGAGCGCGTCGAGCGGGCCCCGTTCGCCGGCCACGGCGTAGGTGGTGGCGAACATCGCCGGCAGGATCGCGAAGTACTTGGCGACGTCGTTGGCGATCGAGAAGGTGGTCAGCGCGCCGCGGGTGATCAGCAGCTGCTTGCCGACCTCGACGATCTCGATCAGCTTGGTCGGATTCGAGTCGAGATCGACCATGTTGCCCGCCTCGCGCGCCGCCTGCGTGCCGGTGTTCATCGCCACGCCGACGTCGGCCTGGGCCAGGGCGGGGGCGTCGTTGGTGCCGTCGCCGGTCATCGCGATCAGGCGACCGTCGGCCTGCTGCTCCTTGATCAGCTCGAGCTTGCGCTCCGGCGTCGCTTCGGCGAGGAAGTCGTCGACCCCGGCCTCCTCGGCGATCTTCGCCGCGGTCAGCTTGTTGTCGCCGGTGACCATGATCGTGCGGATGCCCATCGCCCGCAGCTGGTCGAAGCGGGCGCTCATGCCCTCCTTGATCACGTCCTTGAGGTAGACGACGCCGAGCACGCGCTCGTTGCGAGCGACCGCGAGCGGGGTGCCGCCCTCACGGCCGATGCGGTCGAGCTCGCCGCGCAGCTCGGCCGGCGCCCTCCCGCCCTCTGCGGTGACCCAGGACTCGATCGCGTCGCCGGCCCCCTTGCGCAGCCGCGTCCCGTTGAAGTCGACGCCGCTCATCCGCGTCTCGGCGCTGAAGGGGACGAAGGTCGGCTCGTGGCCGTCGAACTCGTGCTCGCGGATCCCGTAGCCCTTGGCGAGGACGACGATCGAGCGCCCCTCCGGGGTCTCGTCGGCGAGCGAGGACATCTGCGCCGCCTCGGCCAGCTCCTCGGCGCCGACCCCCGACATCGGCATGAACTCGACCGCCTCGCGGTTGCCGAGCGTAATCGTGCCGGTCTTGTCGAGCAGCAGCAGGTCGCAGTCGCCCGAGGCCTCGACCGCGCGGCCGGAAAGGGCGAGCACGTTGCGGCGCACGAGCCGGTCCATGCCGGCGATGCCGATCGCCGAGAGCAGGGCGCCGATCGTCGTCGGGATCAGCGCGACGAGCAGGGCGATCAGGGTCGTCTCGGAGAGCTCGGTGCCGGCGAAGAGGGCGAAGGGACGCAGCGAGACGACGACGATGACGAAGATCAGGGTGAGGCCGGCGAGGAGGATGCCCAGCGCGACCTCGTTCGGGGTCTTCTTGCGCTCGGCGCCCTCGACCAGGTTGATCATCCGATCGAGGAAGGATTTGCCCGGCTCCTGGGTGATCTCGACGACGATCCGGTCGGAGAGCACGCGGGTGCCGCCGGTGACGGCCGAGCGATCGCCGCCGGCCTCGCGGATCACCGGCGCCGACTCGCCGGTGATCGCCGACTCGTCGACCGAGGCGATGCCCTCGATCACGGTGCCGTCGCCGGGAATCACCTCGCCCGTCTCGACCACCACGACGTCGCCGCGAGCCAGCTCCGAGGCGGGCTTCTCACCGCCGTCGCGCAGGCGGGCGACGGTCTCGGTGCGCATCGAGCGAAGGCTCGCCGCCTGGGCGCGACCGCGGCCCTCGGCCAGCGCCTCGGCGAGGTTGGCAAAGACGACCGTGAGCCAGAGCCAGATCGTGATCGCGAGGCTGAACCAGGCGGGCTCGTTTCCGCCGCCCAGCGGCCCGCCGCCGAAGACCCGGATCAGCCAGGCGATGGTGGTGATCGCGGCGCCGATCTCGACCACCAGCATCACCGGGTTGCGCGCCTGCACCCGCGGGTCGAGCTTGCGCAGCGACTCGAGCAGGGCCGGCCGCAGGACCCCGGGATCGAAGAGGGAGCGAGCCTCGGTCTCGGTGCTCATCTGAGCGGGGCCTCCTTTTCGAGCGCGATGTTCAGCTGCAGGACGTTGACCCCCGGCTCGCCGAGCAGGCCGAGGAAGCGGCCGTCGGTGTGAGCCGAGATCAGGTCGTCGACCTTTGTCAGTGACAGCCGCCGGACAGCGGCGACGCGGTGGGCCTGGATCCAGGCGTTGGCCTGGGAGATGTGGGGATCGACTCCGGAGGCCGATTCGGTCACGGCGTCGACCGGGATCCGCTGCTTGGAAAGGCCGCGGTCATACGGCTTCTCCCGCGCCAGGTAAGTGGCGAGATTCCTGCGCACGGCGTCACGCGCTTCGACGCTGTTGGGACCGAGGTTGGAGAAGTGGGTGACGTCGCCCGAGTATCCGGTCGCCGAGGGGCGCGACTGGAAGTAGGCCGGCCTGCCCCCGAAGTCCTGGCCGATCAGGCTCGAGCCGACGACCCGGCCATCGAAGCTGACCTGGGAGCCGTTCGCTTTGCCGGGGAAGACCAGCTGGGAGATGCCGGTGATCGCCAGCGGGTAGACGATGCCGAGCACGATCGTCAGCACCACCACCGCGATCGCCCCCGTAAGCAGATCCCGCCGCATCAGAAGAGCCTCGTGGTCAGGCTCTGGACCACGGGCCCGAGCAGCAGAGCGGGAAAGAAGGTGAGGGCGCCGACCAGGATGACGACGCCGACGAGCAGGAAGACGAAGGTCGGGTTGTCGGTGCGCATCGTCCCCAGCCCCGGTGGTGAGGCCTTCTTGCCGGCGAGGGCGCCGGCGATCGCAAGGACGAAGAGGATCGGCGCGAAGCGGGCGCCCAGCATCACCGCGCCGCCGAGGATGTCGGCGAAGGAGATCCCGTAGGCGCCTACGTTGCCGGGCGCGTGCGGCTGGACGAAACCGGTGTAGCCGGCGAAGGCCGAGCCGTTGTTGTTGGCCTGCGAGAGGTAGGCGTAGAGCGTCTCGGAGAAGCCCTGCGGGTTGACCCCGGCGAAGAGCGAGCGCCTGCCCAGCGCGCTCGCCGAGGCGATCCCCGAGGAGAGCAGAACGACCAGCGGCGTCAGCAAGACGCCGAGTGAGACCAGCTTGATCTCGCGCGCCTGGATCTTCTTGCCCAGGTACTCCGGCGTGCGACCGACCATCAGGCCGCCGATGAAGACGGCGAGCAGGACGTAGAGCAGCATCGAGTAGAGGCCCGCCCCGACGCCCCCGAAGACGACCTCGCTGAAGCCGAGGTTGACGAACGGCACCGCTCCTCCCAGCCCACTCAGCGACTCGAAGGCGGCGTTGACGGCGCCGCAGGAGGTGACCGTCGTCACCGCCGTCCACAGCGAGGAGCCGGCGATGCCGAAGCGCTGCTCCTTGCCCTCCATGTTGCCGCCGGTGGAGCCGTGGAAGGCGTGAGTGTGGAGCCCCGCGGCGTGCTGCGCCGGCGTGCCGTGCTGCTCGGCCATGTAGACGATGGCGACACCGCCGGCGAAGAGCACGAACATCGCCGCGAAGATCGCCCAGCCCTGGCGCTGGCTGCCGACCATGCGGCCGTAGGTGTAGGTGAGGCCGGCGGGAATGACCAGGATCAGCAGCAGCTCGGCGAAGTTGGTCAGGCCGCTCGGGTTCTCGAACGGGTGGGCCGAGTTGACGTTGAAGAAGCCGCCGCCGTTGGTGCCGAGCTCCTTGATCGCCTCCTGCGAGGCGACCGGACCCTGGGCGAGAGTCTGGGTGCCGCCGCTCAGGGTGTGGATCACCGTGTAGTGGTCGAGGTTCTGGATCACGCCCTGGGAGACGAGGAAGAGGGCGGCGAGGATCGAGACCGGCAGCAGGATGTAGAGCAGGACCCGAACCAGGTCCTGCCAGAAGTTGCCGATCTCACGGCCGCTGCGTGCGACGATGCCGCGGATCAGGGCGACGACCACGGCGATGCCGACCGCGGCCGAGACGAAGTTCTGCACCGCCAGCCCCGCCATCTGGGCGAAGTAGGTGAGCGTGGCTTCGCCGCCGTAGTACTGCCAGTTGGTG
>Ga0207702_10002071_pt1 | contig 19406 bp, 16 predicted proteins | sample KBSCornC62_FD_184302 | JGI IMG/M metagenome (GOLD analysis project Ga0207702, IMG submission 184302) | Corn rhizosphere microbial communities from Kellogg Biological Station, Michigan, USA - KBS Corn C6-2 (SPAdes) (version 2) | ecosystem: Host-associated > Plants > Roots > Rhizosphere > Soil ...
CCCGCTTCATGAACTGTACGTCGACATGCTGACATCGGCGACGAACTTTCGCTACAGCCGCGCGGACGCGTTCGTGGACGTGGACGCGCGCTTCTATGCGGCGCGGTACCTGCGCGCCTGGCAGCTCCAAGCGCTCATCGACGAAACGCTCGTCGAGCGATACGACGTGGATTGGTGGCGGAATCCGCGCGCCGGCCCGTGGATCTGCTCCGCGCTCTTTGGCGAGGGCCAGCGCGAGCTGGCGCAGGAACAGGCCATGCGCGTGTCGGGCAAGGAGCTGACGTTCGCGCCGCTAGTGCGCGCGGTGGAGCGGCTGCTCGGCTAGCCGTCACCGCGCCAGCGCGAACGTGACGATCGCATCATCCTTGCCCCACTGATCCCCGCCCCCGACGGCGATCGCCACGTACTGGCGGCCGCCGACCTCGTACGTCATCGGCGTCGCGCGGCCGCCGGCCGGCAGCGCGCCGCGCCACAGCTCCGCGCCCGTCGCCGCGTCGAACGCGCGGAGCGAGTTGTCCATCGTCGCGGCGATGAACACGACGCCGCCCGCCGTGACGATCGGGCCGCCGAGGTTCGGCGCGCCGAGCGGGGTTTTAGAGAGTGCTGATAGCTTCGGATCGACGAGCGAGAGGTCGCCGAGCGGAACCTCCCACGCCTTGGCGCCGGTCCGGAGATCGATCGCCACGAGCGCGCCGAATGGCGGTTTGGTGCACGGCAGGCCGCTCGGGCCGAACAGAAAGCGGCGGCGCATCACGTACGGCGTGCCGTGCATGCGCGTATACTGATCGCCAAGGCGCGACGCATTCGTGCGCGCGTCGGCGGTATCGAACTTCTCGAGCGGGATGAGCTGCACCATCGCCGCGATCCGGTTCACCGGCACGATCGCGAGCTGGCGGGTTGGCTCGAACGCGAGGCCGCCCCAGTGCGCGCCGCCAACGTTGGACGGAACCGCGAGTGTGCCTTCCAGGCTCGGCGGCGTGAACACGCCGTCATTGCGCAACGGGCGGATCTGCGCGAGGCATGCGTCGCGATCGGCCGGCGCCGGGCCCCAGACGTCGTCGAGCGTCATGCCCTGAGGGCTGAGTGGTGGAATGACCCTGTTGAACGGCTGCGTCGGCGACGCGTGCTCGCCGGCGACCGTGCTCGCGGGGACCGGGCGCTCCTCCACCGGGAAGACCGGCTTTCCGGTATCGCGATCGAGCACGAAGAGCTGGCCGGTCTTGAGCGTTTGTAGAACGACGTCGGCGCGTTTGCCGTCGTGCGTGATCGTCGCGAGGACGGGCGGCGCGGCGACGTCGTAGTCCCACAAATCGTGATGCACCGCCTGGAACGACCACACCACTTTCCCGGTCGAGGCGCGGAGCGCGACGATGGAGTTGCCGTAGCGATTGTCGCCAACGCGCTCGCCGCCGTAGTAGTCGGGACTCGGGCTGCCGGTGGGAACGAACACGAGATCGCGCGCGGAGTCGGCGGCGATGATCGACCAGGCGTTTGCGGCGCCGGTGACGTGTCCCATGCCGCTGCGCCACGTCGCGTATGCCGGATCGGTCGAATCGCGCGGCACGGGATCCCACGTCCAGCGCAGCGCACCGGTGCGGGCGTCGTACGCGCGAACTTCGCCGCTCGCCGCGTTCACGCGACCGTTGTCCGCGACGGCGGAGCCGGTGACGACCAGACCATTGACGATTGCCGGAGGCGAGGTGAGCTCGTACTCCTCCTCGTAGAGCGGGGCAATGTGGAGACCTCGTCGGAGCGACACCGTTCCGTTCTGGCCGAAATCGCCGCACGGTGTGCCGGTGCGAGCGTCGAGCGCGACGATCCGCGCGTCGATCGTCCCGACATACACGCGGCGCCTGCACGGCGCACCCGCCGGTGCCTTCGCGTCGAACCACGTCGAGACGCCGCGATTGGCGGGATCGCCCCAGTCGCCGCGCACCGCGTGCGCATCGTACCGCCAACGCTCCGCTCCCGTCGCTGGATCGAGCGCGATCACGCGGCCGAGTGGCGTGGACACGTACATCGTGCCATCGACGACGAGCGGCGTCGCCTCGAACCGCGTTCGGTCATCGCTCTGCGCCGCGTCGCCGGTGTGATACGTCCACGCGACGGCGAGCCGCCGGACGTTCTCGCGCGTGATCTGCGTGAGTGGCGAGTACCGGGTGCCGAACGCGTCGTGGCCGTTCGCGGCCCACTCGCCGGCGGCCGGTTGCTGCGCGGCGGCCGGAGCGGCACGGACGAGTCCAAGTGTGAGCGCGAGCGCGAACGCGGCGCCGGTTTCGAGAATTCTCATGCGGGTCTCGGAAGGATCGACGTGCGAAATATTCCCGGGTGAGCCGCGAGCGCCTATGAGAGCGGGTCCGGCGGGACCGGCGCGGGACGGGCGGGTGTGCGGCGGGACGAGCGGGTCAGCCGCGCACGCCGAAGTCGCGTTCGACGGCGCCGCGGAACCGCCGGCTCCATGTGAGCTCCGTGCCGTCGTGCATCGTCACTCGGTAATCGCCGTGCGACCACTCCGTCATCTCGCGGACGGCGTCCAGCCGCACGATCGTCGATCGATTGATCTGGATGAACTTCGCGGGATCGAGCCGTGTGGCGATCGTCGCAAGCGTGGCGCGAATGCGATGTTCCGTTCCCTGCGCATGTAGCGTGACATAGTTCCGATCGGCCTCGATGCGATCGATTCGGTCGACCGGCACGAACAGGGCGCGTCCGTTCTCGATGACGAGGATGCGCACGAGCGGATCGCGCGCCGCGGTCTTGATCCCCGGGGCCGCCGCCACGAGCGTGAGACGCGCCCTCGCCCGATCGAGCACCTGCTCGAAGCGCGACGGCGAAAAGGGCTTGAGCAGATAGTCGACGGCGCCGACCTCGAACGCCCGGATCGCGTGCTGATCGTCGGCGGTGATGAACACGACGTAGGGAGATTCGTGATCCGAGATCGCGTCGAGCACGCCGAATCCGTCGAGGCCCGGCATCTGGATGTCGAGAAAGACGATGTCGGGCATCGACCGCCGGATCGCGGCGACCGCATCGCGGCCGGTTCTGGCTTCGCCTACGATCTCGATGTCGGGCGCGGCCTCGAGGAGTCGGCGGACCTTCACGCGCGCCGGCTCCTCGTCGTCAACGATCAGCGCCCGCATACGGCGCGTGCGCGCGGTGTGTCTCGGTGAGCGCCAGCGACGGAATGGCGGGAGCGGCGGCGCGGGCCGGCACACGGACCGACACGCGAAACCGATTGCCGTCGCGGCGCGCGTCGAACCGATGCGCGTCACCGTACAGCAGTTGGAGTCTGTCGCGTGTGGCGCGAAGCCCGGTCCCGGTGCCCGGCGCGCTCGTCGGCTGCGCGGCGACGTCGTTTTCCACCGTCACGTCGAGCCACTCCAACTCCCGCGCGATCGCGACGGTGACCTCGGCCGCTCCGCCGTCGATCGCCGATCCGTGCCGAACGGCGTTCTCGACGAGGGGCTGGAGGAGGAACGCCGGCAGCGCGAGCGAAGCCGAGGCCGAATCCGCGGCGATGATGATCGAGAGGCGCTCGCCAAAACGCATCTCCACGAACGCGACGTACGATCGCAACAGAGCCAGCTCCTCGGCTACGGAGATCTGTTGGCGATCGCCGGTTCGCAGCGATTGGCGCAGAAGGTCGCCGAGGCGGCTGATCATCTCGTCCGCCGTCGCGGGGTCGTCGTACACGGTGGACGAGATCGTGTTGAGCGCGTTGAACAGAAAGTGCGGTTGCAGCCGATCGCCGAGTGACGCCAATCGTGCTTCAGCGGCGTCGCGCGCCAGCTCGAGCGCGTGGACCTCGCGGTCGCGCAGCCGGAGCTGCACGCGCAGAAACGTGAGCAGGCAGAGAAAGAGCGCGTACGCGAGCACGTCTTCGCCGGCTTCCATGAAATACCGCCATGGCATACGGCCGTAGTCGTATGCGCCGAGGCCAAGCAACGGCGAGAGCGCGGCGCGGCTCGCCCACATGAGCGTCGTGTGAGCGAGCGTGTAGGGCACGAAGGCGGCGGCGTGCCACGGGAGGCTCCGCCGCCAGCGATCCTGCGCGACGGGGAATTTTCGCTCGGCGAACGCGATGATCGGAAAGACGAGCATCGCCGCGTAGGCGCCCGTACTCTCCTCGAGCAGCCGCGTCGCCCACGTGCCGACCTGACCGCGCGTGACGTCGTCGAGGTAGAAGTACGTGAAACGCAGCAGCGCGATCGCGGTGAATATCGCGAGCAGTGCTGGCCACGAGATGCGCGGGGAACGTTCCGGCAGCTCTGGCAATACGTCACCCGCTAGGCCTGCGCTGTCACTCTGCATACACCGAGATTACAGCGGGCCTTGCCCGCGCGCCACGGAAGTTGCCCCAACGGCTCGCGTTCCGTCTATGTTCTGCGATGTCGCACCCACCTTTCGGGCCCCGATGACTCACGCACGGGCCGCCCTCCTCGTCCGTACCCTCATCATCACGGCCGCCGCGCTCGCCTGCGCGATGCGGCCCGTGGTCGCGCAGAATCCGACCGCGGACCTCGAGGCGAAGCTGCCGGCGCTCAAGGGATTGGAGCGTGCGCGCGCGCTCGCCAAGCTTGTCGATGCGCACAAGCTCGACGAGCCGGAGCGTGCTCTGCGCTACGGGTCGGAAGCCAACAAATTGTTCTCGATCACGCCCGACCCGGTCGCGAACATCTCGGCACTGAACGAGATGGGATGGGCGAGCATGACGCTCGGGCGCTACGACTCGGCGAGCTTCTACGCCGACAGCGCGCGCCGGTTCGCCGAACGCGCGGGCGACAAGGCCGGCCAGGCGCGCGCGCTGAGCAACCTCGGCTCGCTCGCCCAGCGCATGGGCGATCCGACCAACGCAGTGCAGCTCTTCAACCAGGCATTGGTGCTGCAGCGGGCCGCGGGCAACGATCGCGAGCTGGCGAACTCGTTGAACAACCTCGGCTTCGTCTACTCCACGGACCTGGCCGACTACGCGCGCAGCCTGTCGCTGCACCTGGAGTCGCTCTCGATCCGGCAGCGACTCGGTGACAAGGCGGCGATCGCGCTGTCGCTCAACAACATCGGGATCGTGTACGATCGCCTCCATCAGTACGACCAGGCGCTGTCGTACTTCAATCGTGCTTTCGCGCTCCGACGAGAGCTCGGCGCCAAAGCGCGCATGGCCGCGACGCTGAACAACATCGGCGACACCTACTTCGACGCGAAGGACTACGCGAACGCGCTCGTCTACCAGCGCCGAGCGCTGGAGATTCGCGCCGCGCTGGACGATCGCTCGGCGATCGCGCTCTCGCATCGGAACATCGGGCTGATCTACATCGCCATGAACCAGCTCGACGCCGCGCGGCGCGAGCTGCAGACCGCCCTGGCGATCAGCGATCAGTTGCCGGACAAGGGACTCGCCGCGCAGATCCATCTCGGCATGTCGCAGGTGGAACGGGCGAGCGGCGTGCCGGCCAAGGCGGAGGAGCAGGCGCGCGCCGCCCTCGCGCTCGCCACCGCCATGCCGTCGCGCGAGTTGATTCGCCAGTCGACGGAAGAGTTGGCGTCGGACCAGGAAGCCCAGGGGCGCCTCGCAAGCGCCCTCGAGGAGGTCAAGCGCGCCAAGGTCGTGAGCGACTCGATTTTCACGGCCAACACCGCGCGGCGGATCGCGGCGCTCGAGCAGATGTACTCCGACGCCCAGCGCGGCCGCGAGCTCGATTCGCTGCGGCGCGAGCAGGCGGAGCTCGAGCTGCGCGCGAGTCGCCGGGCCATCCAGCGCGACGGGGCGGCGGCGATCGCGCTCCTGGTCGCGATCGTGGCGTTCGGGATGTATCGGCGACGGGTGGAGCGCGGCCGCCTCGCCGAGGCGCTGAGCGTCACCGACGCGCTGACGGGCGTCTGGAATCGGCGGTACGTGCAGCAGATGATGCACATGGATCTGGCGGCGACGCTGCGCCGCCATCGCGTGAGCGCGTCGCGCGGCGACTCGCCCGACGACGCCGATCTGATTTTCCTCATGCTCGACGTCGACCACTTCAAGGCCGTGAACGACCAGTTCGGGCACGCGGCCGGCGACCTGGTGTTGACGCAGCTCGCCGCGGCGCTGCGCAAGGCGTGCCGCGACTCCGATGCCGTCGTGCGGTGGGGCGGTGAAGAGTTCCTGATCATCGGCCGATTCGCCAACCGGCAGCAGGGCGCGCGCACGGCCGAGCGGCTTCGTCAAGCGGTCGAGCGGCACACGTCGGTGCTGCCCGACGGACGCGCGGTGCGCGTCACGTGCTCGATCGGCTTCGCGGCATACCCGTTCGATCTCGCCGCGCTCGATGCGCTCGGCTGGGAGGCCGTGGTGCAGATCGCCGACGAGGCCGCCTACACCGCGAAGCGTGAAGGCCGCAACGGCTGGGTTGGATTCCTCCGCAACTCCGGTGTCGGGCCCAAGCTCACCGAGGCGCCCGCGAGTCACGACGAGATGACGCTGCTGGTAGACCAGGGGCGGATCCGCCAGGAGTCGTCGTGGACGGTGCGCGCCGCCGACGCCCAACTGTCCTTCCCGACGCCAGAGCGCGCGCAGCCCGCCGTGTAGATTTGCGGCATGGCAAAGCCCATCGCCGTCGTCACCGGTGCGTCGAGAGGGATTGGACGCGCCACCGCGCTCCGCCTCGCCGGCGACTTCGACATTGTCGCGGTCGCTCGATCCGAGGACGAACTGGCGGCGCTCGCCGCGGAGATCCACCGCGCGGGCGGCACCTGTCATCCGGTACGGCTCGACATCACAGATCCCGATGCCGTCACGGCTGAACTGACCGGCGTCGACGCGCAGGTGCTGGTGAACAACGCCGGCGTCGGCACACTCAAGCCGTTCATGGAGCTCACGCGCGCCGAATGGACGCGCATGGTCGACGTGAACTTCAACGCGCTCTACGACGTGACGCGCGCCATCCTGCCGGCGATGCTCGCGCGCAAGTCGGGACACATCGTCGTGACCGGCTCGATCAGTGGCCGCAGCGCGTTTCCCGGCGGTACCTGCTACGCCGCGACCAAGCACGCCGCGATCGCGTTCACGGAATGTCTGATGCTCGAGGTCCGCGACGCGGGGGTGAAGGTCTCCGTGGTGAACCCGGGCTCCGTCGCGACGCATTTCTCCGAGCGATCCGACGCGAGTTGGATGCTGTCGGCCGAGGATGTGGCGGAGGCGATCGCCAGGGTGATCGACACGCCGCCGACCGTGCTGATTCACAGCGTCGAGGTACGAACGCTCACCGTCCCAAAGAAGAAATAGCGGCAATCCGGTTCGGCGGACCGCTGGCTCGATCTCGCTGGAATTCTTAACTTCCCACTCGTGACGAAACCGGTAACGTCGATCCAGGATCGGCTGCGGGCGGCACCTGGCCAGCCCGATTCGGCGGTGCGCGAGCTGCTCGCCGTGCGCGAGATCGTCCACGCGTTTCTGACCGCGGACCGTCCGGAAGAGGTCTATCAGTTCGCGCTCGATCGCGTGAGCCCGCTGGTCGGCGCGACGCTCGCCTGCGTGTATCTCATCGACGACGGCTCGGAGCTCATGCGCCTGGCCGCGGTGCACAATTGGCCCCAGCGCTGGGCGCACGTCCTCGGCGAGATGCGCGTGCGCCTCGGCCACGGCCCGAGCGGCGAAGCCGCGGCCGAGCGGCGCGCGATCGAGGTGCTCGACGTGTTCGCCGAGCCGGCGTACGAAGACTGGCAAGAGGTCGCACGCGAGCTGGGCTTCCGTTCCTTTGTCGCGCTGCCGCTGCAGACCAGCCAGGCCGTCGTCGGCACGGTCACGTTCTACTTCGGGCTCGCGAATGCGGTGACGGCTGAAAATCGGCAGCTCATGCGGATGGTTGCCGATCAGATGGCCGCGACGGCCGAGAAAGCTCGGCTCATTCAGGATTTGCAGCGGGCGAACGGCGCGTTGCGCGAATCGCATGCGACGCTGGAGCGGCAATACGCCGATCTGCTCGAGGCGCGCCGGATCAAAGATGAATTTCTGGCGAACATTTCCCACGAGCTGCGCACGCCGCTCACCGCCGTGATCGGCTACATTTCGCTGATGCAGGAAGGGCTCGCCGGCCCCATGAATGGCGAGCAGCGGCACACGTTGGAGCAGGTGAAGGATTCGAGCGAGCAGTTGCTCGGTCTGATCGCCGACCTCCTCGAGCTCACGGCCTTGAAGCGCGGCTCGGTCGCCGCGTCGATCGCGGATGTCGATCCACGGGATCCGCTCCGCGACGCGATCGCGAAGGCCAGCGGGCGCAAGGCTGGCGTCGCGCTCGAGGTGCAGGAGCCGGAGGATGTACCGGTGATGCGCAGCGACCGCGCGACGCTCACGAAGGCGTTGCGCGCGTTGATCGACAATGCATTCAAGTTCACGCATGAAGGCGCGGTGCGTGCATCCGTGCGGGTCGCGGCCGACCGCGTGCTCTACACGATCGCGGACACGGGAATCGGGATTCCGGCCGAAGCGCAACGCCTGGTTTTCGAGGAGTTCCGGCAGGTGGACGGCGGGCTCACGCGCGAGTACGGCGGTCCGGGCCTGGGCCTTTCTTTGGCGCGGCGGCTCGCGCGTCTGCTGCAGGGCGATGTGTCGGTGACGTCGACGCCCGGCGCCGGCTCGACGTTCACGCTGGATGTGCCGTTGCGGTTCGAAGCACCTCAACCGAGTTGATCATGAGCAAGTCTGAATTGACCGTGCAGGAGCTCACGACGGACCTGAGCCCCGACGACGTGCTTACGCGGGCGAAGACGTTCTTCTCGACGCGCCCGTCGCTGTACGCGACGTTCCTCGACAAGGAAGGTCCCAATTTCTGCTCGTTCCGCGGGCAGGGGACGGAAGAGATCGTGATCGGCGTCGCGCCGGCGGCCGACGGCAAGGGCACGCGCGTGACGGGATCGAGCTACCTGTTCGACATGCAGGTCGCGCGCTTTCTCTCGACGATCGCGCCGGCGGGTGTGCTGTGAGCGTGCCGTTCGTGGACAAGCTCCGCGCACGGAGCTCGACGATCCGCCTCGCGCCGGAAGGCGTGGACACGATCATGATTCGCGTCGAGATGCCCGAAGTCTGGGATGTGGTCCGCATCGCCGTCTCGCCGACGGAGCCGGTGCTCGCCGTGAAGGCGTGCGCGCTCGAGGCGCTCTTTCCCGAAGCGCAGTTGCATGAGGATTTCGTGCTCAAGCTGCGCGGGTGGGAGATTCTCGATGAGAGCGCGTCGGTGGGCGACGCCGGGCTCACCGACGGCTCGATCCTGCTGCTCACGCATCGGCGCCGCCGCCCCGTCCGCTAGCGTCGCGCGGCCGGCATGACCATCGCGCCCGCGGGGCACGACCGCGATTCCCTGATCGCCGCCGCGGGCCGGCTGCGGCGCGAGGTGCAGCGGCGGATCGTCGGACAGGAGCGGGTGCTCGACGAGATCCTCATGGCGCTGATCGCCGGCGGCCATGCGCTGCTCGTCGGCGTGCCGGGCCTTGCCAAAACGCTCATGGTCCGGTCGCTCGCCGATGCAGTGCATCTCGACTTTCGGCGCATTCAGTTCACACCCGACCTCGTGCCGAGCGACATCACGGGTACAGAAATATTGGAGGAAGATTCTGTATCCGGCGCGCGGAGCTTCCGCTTCGCCCGCGGGCCGATCTTCGCCAACATCGTGCTCGCCGACGAGATCAATCGCGCCCCGCCGCGCACGCAGGCCGCGCTGCTCGAGGCGATGCAGGAGCATAGCGTGACCGCCAGCGGCGACACGATGCGCTTGCCCGAGCCGTTCTTCGTCCTCGCGACCCAGAACCCGATCGAGCAGGAGGGCACCTATCCGCTGCCCGAGGCGCAGCTCGACCGGTTCGTGTTCGACATCCGGCTCTCGTATCCCGCGGAGGACGAAGAGATCGCGATCCTGCGCAGCACGACCGGCGCACCGCCGGAGCGCGTCGAGCCGGTGATCGGCGCCGATGAGCTGATCGCGCTGCAGCGCGTCGCGCGCGAAGTCGCCGCGGCGGAAAGCGTGCTCCGCTACGCGGCGTCGCTCGTTCGCGCGTCGCGCCCCGATGCGCCCGATGCGCCCGCGCGCGTGAAGCAGTACGTGCGCTGGGGCGCCGGACCGCGCGCGGGCCAGTCGCTCATCCTCGGCGCCAAAGCGCGCGCGCTGCTCGACGGGCGCGTCGTCGTCGCGCCGGAAGACGTGCGGCGCGTCGCGCACCCGGTGCTCCGGCATCGCGTGCTGCTCAACTTCGCCGCCGAGGCGGAAGGGCTGAACGTCGAGCGCGTGATCGACGATCTGCTCGAGCGCATCGAGCCGCCGCGCAGCGATATCCGCGTCTGAGATGAACGGCACGGCGTACGGCGCGCTGCTCGATGCCGTGCGGGGCGTGCACTGGCCGGCGCGGCGGCACGTCGGCGGCGGCCTGCCTGGCGCGCATCCGTCGACGCTGCGCGGGAGCTCGTCGGAGTTCAGCGAGTACCGCGTCTATCGGCAGGGCGACGATCCGCGGCGCGTCGACTGGCGCCTGCTCGCGCGCAGCGACCGCGCCTACATCCGCGTTGCCACCGATCGCGCCGTCCTGCCGACGACGATCGTGCTCGATACATCGGCGTCGATGGCCTTTCCGGTGGTCACGCGAACGAAATGGACGCTGGCGCAGGAGATCGCGGTCGGCCTCGCGGCGGTCGCGCACGCCGGCGGCGACGCGGTCGGCTGCGTGCTTCGCGACGAGCGCGGTGGGGTGTGCGTGCTTCCACCGCGCTCGCGCCGCGACGCCGTGAATGAGATCGCGCGCGTCGTTGCGGCGGCCGATCCCGACGGTGACGCGGCGCTTACGCCGATGCTCGCGCTCGCGCGCACCCCCCGGTTGGCGATCGTCACCGATCTCCTGGGCGATGCGGACGCGCTGCTTCGCGCGGCGCGGGCACGCATCGCCGCGGGCGGGGACGTGCATCTCGTGCACGCGATCGCGCGCGAGGAGATCGATCCGCCGGCACGCACCATCCTCGCGGAAGATCCCGAAGCGCCAATCGTTCAGCGTATGCTCAACGAGCGGACCCGCCGCGAGTATGACGAGGCGTTCGGCGCCTGGAGAGCGGAAATGGCACGGCAATGGCGCGCGGCGGGTGCGGCCTACGTCGAGATCATGACCGACGAGCCGGCGGCGCACGCGGTGCGCCGAATCGCGGAGCCGCGGTGACCTGGCTGCTGCCATCGGCGCTCATCATCGGCGGCATTGCGGCGCTCGCGGCCGTCGCGGTGCACTTCGTGGCGCGGCGCCGGCCGATGGCCGAACCGTTTCCGACGGCGCGATTCATCCCGCGCCGGGCCAGCCAGGCGCGCGTCACCACGCTCGCGTTCAGCGATCTCGCGCTGCTGCTGCTGCGCATGTTCGCGATCGCGGCGATCGCGCTTGGTGTCGCCGCACCGGAGTTCGCCGGGGCGCGAGGCCGCGTGACGCGGATCATCGTCGTGGATCGTTCGCGCGCGGTGGGCGATCCGCGCGCCGCGCGCGACAGCGTGCGCCCGCTCGCTCGATCCGGCGACATCATCATCGCGTTCGACAGCACCGCGCGCATGGTGTCGGCGGTCGATACGGCGCCCGACGGCGCACGCGGCTCGATCTCCGCCGGACTCGCGGCGGCGGAACGCGCGGCCGCCGCCGTGAGCGCTAGTGCCGACTCCGTCGAGCTGATCCTGGTATCAGCATTTACGAATGAGGAAACTGATTCTGCGACAACGCATATTCGCGCCGCGTGGCCGGGCCGGGCGCGGCTGATTGCCTTGCCGCCGGCGCGGGCCGCATCGTGGCGCCCGGGCGTCGTGGTGCATGCGAGCACCGGCGATGCGCTGCGCGCCGGACTCGCGCTCGCGGGTCTCGTGCGCGATACGGGCGCGGTGCACATCGAGCGGAGTGAGGTTGCGCCGGCGGACTCGGCGTGGGCTCGCCAGCCCGGGAACGTGCTCGTGCACTGGCCCGCGGGCGCCGGCGATGCGCGGTGGCCGGCGCGTCCGACCGTCGACGCCATCGGCGGCGTCGCGACGTCGGACGGGACGACGCTCGTCGGACGCTTTCCACGCGTCTGGCGGCCGCTCGGCACGCCGGTGGCGCGATGGGCCGACGGCGAGGTCGCGGCCGGTGAGACGCGGAGCGGCGGGGGCTGTCTCCGCGATGTGGGAATTCTCATCGATCCGGCGAGCGACCTGACGTTGCGGCCGTCGTTCCGTTCGTTCGCGACGGCGTTGCTCGGACCGTGCGGTGGCACGCGCGATTCCGCTCCGATCGATTCGACGTCGATGGCCATCCTCGCGGGCGCGGGTCCGCTCGCATCGGCATCGTCGCTCGCGGAGAATGCCGGCGTGAGCTCGCCGTCGTCGGCGTGGTTCATTCTGGTGGGCGCTGGCTTGTTGATCCTCGAGCTCGCGCTGCGTCGGCCGGCGCGGCGGGCAGTGGCATGAGCGCGCTCGCGGCACTCCGGCGAGTTCGCCTGATCCTGGCGTCTGGCGTGATCGTGCGCGCGATCGCGTGGGGGCTCGCCGCCGCGGGAACGCTCCTCATCGGCGCCGTGCTCGCCGACATTGCGGCGCCGCTCGCGCTCGGGGTTCGCGAGGCGCTCCTCTGGATAGCCGGCGCGAGCGGGCTGTGTGTGGCATTCGCGCTCGCGGTGCGCGATCGCGCCGTACTCTCGGCGCGCGACGTCGCACTCTGGATCGAGGAGCGCGAGCCGGCGCTTCGCTTCCGCCTGATCTCGGCCGTCGAGCTCGGAGACCCGCGGCTCGCTCGCGACGTGGCGCCGCGGAGATGGCCCGTGCTCGCGATGCGCCGTACCGGCCGAGCGCTCGCGACGCCGGCGCTGATCGTGGCGGTGATCGGCGCGCTGCTCGTGCTCTTGCCGGCCGGCGCGGTGGCGCGAGTGCGAGGCCCGCGTGCCGGCGATTCTCTCGAGCGCGCGGGGGTACGCTCGTCCGGCGCGAGCCGGCTCGAGCCGCTCGTCGCACTGGTGATCGCGCCGGCGTATGCGCACGCCGCACCGCGATCGATCGACAATCCGGCCACGATTCGTGCCCTCGTCGGAAGCGAGATCGTATTGCGCGGCCGCGGCGCGGCGGCCGGCATCTTCGCCCGGATCGGGAACGATTCCGTGTCCGCCGCATCCGATTCGGCGGATCGCTGGTCGATCGCGGCGCGCGCGCCGGTCACGCCCGCCGCCATCGAGTTGGTCGATCGCGGCTATGAGAAAATCATCACGAGCGAACCAATCCACGACGCGCCTCCGGTCGTGACGCTCGCCTCGCCCGCGCGCGACACCGTGCTGCGCGTGGCGCGCGGTCGGCTCTCGCTCGCTGCCACGGCCAGCGACGACATCGCTCTGGAGAGCGTCTGGTTCGAGTTGATCGTCAGCTCGGGCGAGGGCGAGACGTTCACGTTTCGCTCCGCCGAGCTGCACAAGACGCCGGTGCATGGGAAGGCGTTCGATCTGAGTGGCGCGCTCTCGCTCGATTCGCTGCATCTGAAGGCGGGCGACATCCTGCACGTTCGCGCCGCCGCACGCGATGCGAACGACGTCAGCGGCCCCGGAGTCGGCTACTCGGAGACCCGGGCGATCCGCGTCGCGCGGCCGGGCGAGTACGATTCCGTCGCCCTCGATGCGGCGCCTCCCACCGACGAAGACAAGAGCATCGTGAGTGAGCGAATGCTCATCATGCTCGCGGAAGCGCTCGACCGTCAGCGGCCGACGCTCGTGCACGACTCGCTCGTTCGCGAGTCGCAATCCATCGCGGCCGATCAGAAACGGTTGCGGCGCACGGTGGGCGACGTCGTCTTCTCCCGCCTCGGCGGATCGCCGAGTGGAGAGGAGACGGTCGGCGCCGACTCGCCGGCCCGCGCTCGCACGATGCAGGAGCTGCTCGCGCGAGCCGATTCCGCGACGTCGCGCGCGATCGACCCGACCGATTTCGGCGGCGGTGAAGCACCGGTGATTGCGGTGAACACGCCGCTGCTCGAGGCATACAACGCGATGTGGGATGCCGGCGGCGCGCTCGAGATCGGCGAGCCTGGACGCGCGCTGCCGTTCATGCGGCGTGCGCTGGCCGCGATCGAGCGTGCGCGGCAGGCCGAACGTGTGTACCTGCACGGGCGAGCGCCGCAGATCGTCGTCGACGTCGGGCGCGCGCGACTGCAGGGGAAGGACAAGGGTAGCTCGAGCACGCGGCGCCCGCTCACCGCGTCCGACAGCGCCGCACAGACGCGGGAGCTTCGGTTCGCGCGCGCCATGGAGATGCTCGACCGCGCGCGCCCGGCCGCGATCGACTCGCTGCTGCTCCTCCGCATCGACGCGCTCTCGTCGGCGCCGGAGCTCGCGGCGGCCTTGCGCGACGCGACTACGGCACTGCGGGGCGACGAGGCACGCGCGGCGGCGACGGCGCTCGCACGAGCACGTCGGGCGCTCGGCGGCATCCCGGTCGCGCGCGATTCGCTCAGCCGGTGGGGTGTGGTGCCGTGATCGAGGAATTCGTGTTCGCCACGGCCCAGTACGAGTCCGGTGATTGGGACAGCGCGCCGTTCGTGCCCGCGAACATCATCGATACCATCGCACGCTACACGGAAATCCCCGTGGCGCCGATCGGGGTCGTGGCGCCGCTCTCGGAGGAGCGCATGCTGCGCTACCCGCTGCTCTATCTCACCGGGCATCTCCCGGTGCGATTCAACGCCGCCGAGCAGCGCAACGTGCGGCGGTTCGTGGAGCGGGGCGGCCTGCTGTTCGTGGATGACCACGACCACGACGTCGACGGCGTCTTTCACAAGTCGGCCACCGAAGAGATCGCGCGGGCGGCGGGGCCGCTCGCCGAGCTGCCGAACGACCACCCGCTCTATTCATCATTCTTTAAATTCGATGGGCCGCCGGCGACGAGCCAGGAGCTCAACGGCTGGGGCGACAATCTCGTCCACACGCACCTGCTCGCGGTGCAGCGCGAGGGCCGGATCGCGGTGCTCTACAGCAGCAAGGATTACAGCTCGGAGTGGAATTATCATCCCGAGAATAAGCGTTTTCTCGCGGTCGATAACACGCGATTCGCCGTGAACCTGGCGGTCTATGCGCTCACGGCGTAGTCGCCTCGAGCTCGGCTGCCGGATCGCCGCGTTCGCGCTGATCGGGTGGTTGATCGGCACGAGCCTCTTTCCGCCGCGGCCGATTCGCACCGAGCGTGCGGCCGCGGCGACGATCGCGCCGCGGCTCGCCGCGTGGACGCGCATGCCCCCCGCGAGCGAGCTCCACGTCGATCTCGACACCGTGCCCGATCCCTGGATCGTGGACTGGCTCGCCGCGCTCCGCGCGAGCGGCCACATCGTGCGATGGAGCGGCTCGCCGTCCCCGGCGGCGATCGTCGCCGAGCCGGTCGGCGATCCGCGGGCGCACGTTCGCGTGGGCGTCGCGTCCCCGAATGGCGCCTCGGTCGTGCTGTCGGATGACGCGGCGCTCATCGATACCATGCACGTCGCGTCGCTTGGCGCACTGGAGAGCGTACCGCTCGTCGTCGGCGCGCTGCACGCGAGCGTTGGCGGACAGTCGCTCGAGATCGCACGGCCCGCCGCCGTGCGATCGCGCGCGGTGTTCGTCGTCGGGCGCGCCAGCTGGGAAGGGAAGTACGTCGCGACGGCGCTCGAAGAGGACGGCTGGTCCGTCATCGCGCGATTCGCCGTCGCGCCTGGCGTCGAGGTGACAGAGGGCGCGCCGATGCTCGACACGAGCCGCGTCGCGGCCGTGATCGCGCTCGATAGCACCGTGAGTCGGCTTGGCGGTGCGCTCGCCGGCTACGTGCGCGATGGCGGCGGGTTGATACTCGCCGGAACGGCGGCGAGCGCCGCGAACGTGCGCGCCGTTGCCCCGGGCGTGGTCGGCGGCCGCATCCGTCATATCGTGCAGCCGGCGCAGTCGATCGCGCTCGGCGCGACCGGCTTCTATCCGGTGACGTCGCTCGCGGAGAATGCGGTACCGCTCGAGCGCCGCGATGGTGTCGTCGCGGTCGCCGTGCGCCGCATCGACGCGGGACGCGTGATGCAGGTGGGCTACGACGATACGTGGCGGTGGCGCATGGCCGGCGCCGAGGGCTCGGTGGACGCGCACCGCACGTGGTGGTCGCGCGTGGTGGACGCGGTCGCGTACGTTCCGGCGAGCCCCGATCGCGCGCAACGGGCGAGCGCCCGCGCCGCGCCCGTCGCGCGACTCGTCGAGCGGCTCGGCCCACCGGCGTCGGCGAGCCGCTCGAACACGTCGGGCGGCCCGGATCGCCGTATTCTACTAACGCTCATTATGATTTGCTTGCTGCAGGAGTGGAGCTCGCGCCGCTTGCGGGGCCTGCGATGACGGTCGCGCTCATCTCGAGCGCGGAGTGCGGCCGCCACGACACCGGCTGGGGGCACCCGGAGCACGTCGGCCGGCTGCGCGCCATTCCGTCCGCGCTGCGCCAGGACCCGGAGCTTCTCGCGCGTCTCGTCCACGTCGAGGCACGCCACGCCGAGGTCGACGAGCTCGCGCTGGCGCACGATCGCGGATATGTCGAGCGCGTGCGGTCGATGGCTGCCGCGGGCGGCGGCCGCCTCGATGCGGACACCGTGACGAGCGAGGGCTCGTGGGATGCGGCGACCGCCTCGGCGGGCGCAGTGCTCGACGCGATCGACTTCGCGCTCGGCGCCGGCCCGCGTCGGAGCTTTAGCGCGGTGCGGCCGCCGGGCCACCACGCGCTCCGCGATCGCGCCATGGGGTTCTGCCTCTTCGGCAACGTCGCGATTGGAGCGCATTACGCGCGTGCGCGATACGGCATCCAGCGTGTGCTCATCGTCGATTGGGACGTCCACCATGGGAACGGTACGCAGGCGCTCGTCGAAGAGGAGCCGGACATGCACTTCGTCTCGATGCACCAGTGGCCGTGGTATCCGGGCACCGGCGCCGCGGAGGATCGTGGTGCGCATCACAACGTGTGGAACGTCCCGATGCGCGCCGCGCTCCCACCGGAGGTCTACGTCGACGCGTTCATGCGCGCCGTGGATCAGGCGTCGAACGCGTTCGCGCCGGAGCTCGTGCTCGTGTCGGCGGGTTTCGATTCGCTCCGCGGCGACCCGCTCGGCGGTTTCACGCTCGAGTACGAGCACGTCGCGCAGCTCACGCGATTCATCGTGGAGCACGCGAACGCGTGGTGCGGCGGCCGCGTCGTCAGCGCACTGGAGGGCGGCTACGATCCGGCGCGGCTCGGCGAAGCGGTGCTCGCGCATCTGCGCGCGCTCGAGGACTGAACGCGTCAGCGGGGCGTGGGCGGCTCCTTCGAGAGGATGAGCGTGATTGGCGCGGTGTCGGCGGGCGAGATCGTCACGCTCAACTTCTTGGTTGCGTAGCCGGTTTTACGGACGGTGATGGAGGACGCGCCCTCTGGCAGAAACGCGAGCGTCACCGTTCCGGTCGCCGTGGTGAGCGCGGTCGTTCCCGAGGAATCGTCGACGACCTGCGCCTCGGCGAGCGGCTCGCCGGACGCTTCGTCAAAGACTCCGAGGACGCGAAAGCGGTAGCTCGGCGACGAGGGCTTGGACGCCGTCGCGCGCCGCTTGGGCGTCCCGACGACGTACGTGCCGCGGCCCGGATCGTACGCCACGCCCGGCTTGAGCACGATGAACAGCGCGCTGCTCGCGTGCAGGCCCGGCATGGACGTGTCCATACAATCCTTATATTCCATTTCTTGAATGTGCTCGGGCTTGATGGTCCAGAGGATCGACCAGACGCTGTTGGGCGTTCCCGCGAGCCACGAGCCCCGGACGCGCGGCGCGTGGGCTTCGGCGAGCTCGTTGACTGGCGGGTCGACGATGCGCTTGCCGTTGATCCACACCTCCTTCACGCCGCACCCGGGCGCGCGGCCGGTGAGGATGTCGGGCTTCATCTTCGTCAACACGTCCATGCCGTTCATGATGAGCCGCGAGCTGTTCGCGATCTCGTCGGCATCGACGTAGTAGCTCTTCCGCTTCACATCCTCGTGAGCGGTGACCGTCATGGCCTCGAGCGTCGGCGGGGCCGGCGTGAGCACGATGTCGACCCTGATCGTGTCGGCCTTGGGCGCGGCGACGTACCGATCGGCACGCCGATAGCCGATCCGGCGCGCGGTGACGTCGTAGTCCTCCTCCGTGCGATCGATCGCGAGCACTCGCATCCCGTGCGCGTCGGTGACACCCCGTGCGAGGATGCGTGCAAGGTCGTGGCTCACGAGCACTTCCGCGCCTTCGACGGGCGCGCCCGCGGTATCGACGACGTGCACGCGCACCGACAGCCGTTGAGCGTTGGCCGTGACGGCGAGCAGACAGGCGAGAACAGCGGCGATGCTGGCGCGCATTCAGATCATATGAAAACGCAGGGCGAATGGCGCAAGGCTTGGGGCGCAAACAGCGAACAGCGCCGACTTCCAAACGGCGCTGACTTCCGAACGGCGCCGACTTCCGAAGAGCGCTGACTTCCAAACGGCGCTACGCTTCCAAACAGCGCGGCCTTCGGCAGAGGCATAACGGCGCAAGGTGCGAACTGCGGGTAAGCGCGCAACGGCTGACGACGGGTAGATGCGCAACGGCTGACGGCGAGCAAGTGCGCGACGGCGCGGCGCGTGATCCCACGTCCCGATGATCGAATTGATTCTCGCATTCGCAGCGGAGTTTGCCTCGCCGGCCGGCCGTCGGCCGAGTCGCGCGGTCGGATCCTCGCGCCGTTTGGCGCGGTCAGCACGTGCGCCTTCGCCCGCCGTCAGCACTTTGCGCCGTTATGGGTCTGCCGAAGGCCGCGCTGTTTGGGAGTCCGCGCAGTTTGGAAGGCAGCGCAGTTTGGAAGGCAGCGCAGTTTGGAAGGCAGCGCAGTTTGGAAGGCAGCGCCGTTCGGAAGTCAGCGCCGTTCGGAAGTGAGCGCCGTTAGTTGTTTGCGGCGTTCGTTGTTTGCGCCGTTAGTTGTTTGCGCCGTTCGCCCCGCCCCCTCATTTTGCTTCCCATGGCCTTACGCCTCTACGGCATTACGCCCGCCGACGCGCACCACACGGCGCCGGAGGGCACCGGGACGCTGCTCGCCATCGCGCTGGTCCCGTTTCGGGATCTCTCCGCGGTCGCCTCTGAACAGAATGCCTTCACGCTCGACGAACCCACGCCCGCCGATCTGGCGCGGCATCGGTCGATCGTCGACGCGTTGTTCAGGCGAACGGCGGTGCTGCCGGCGCCGGTCGGTGTGCTCTTTCGCACGCCCGACGTCTTGAAGCGATGGATGGAGCTGCACTACGTGTCCCTGACCGGAGCGCTCGAATTCGTGGAAGACCGCGCCGTCGCGCGCGTGCACACCCGCCGCGCTGACGGCAAGCAGGACGACGTGGAGAGCGGATCCGATCTCGCCGCCGACGCCTCGGAGGTGTTTCGCGCGCTGCGCC
>Ga0207702_10002072_pt1 | contig 19390 bp, 16 predicted proteins | sample KBSCornC62_FD_184302 | JGI IMG/M metagenome (GOLD analysis project Ga0207702, IMG submission 184302) | Corn rhizosphere microbial communities from Kellogg Biological Station, Michigan, USA - KBS Corn C6-2 (SPAdes) (version 2) | ecosystem: Host-associated > Plants > Roots > Rhizosphere > Soil ...
AGCTCGCGTTGATCGGCGCGATCTGCGTGCGCTGGCCCTTGGAAAGGCTGGGGGTTTTCTTGGTCGCGTCGAGCTGGAAGCGTTTTAACAAATCGTTTTCGATGTCGCGATTCCAGTTGGTGCGGAACGATGCCAGATATTCCAGCGTGTCGCGCACGGTCATCCACGGATAAAACGCGACCAGGTCCGGCACATACGCGAGCCGTGATTTGATGGCGACCTCGTCGCGTCGCGGGTCGAGGCCGAACACGCGCACCGTGCCGGCATCGGGGCGGAGCAAATTGAGCAGGCATTTGATGGTGGTGGTTTTCCCCGCGCCGTTGCGGCCGAAGAAGCCGTAGCATTTGCCCGGTTGAACTTTGAGCGAAAGTCCGTTCACGGCGTCGTGCTTGCCGTAGCGTCGCACCAGGTTTTGGATTTCGATGATGGGCGAGTCAGTGTTCATGCGGTTCCTTGAAAAATTGTTGGGCTGGCGAAAGAGAAGGAGCTGGCAAATCCGCTGCGTTTCCCCTCACCCTGACCCTCTCCCTCGGGGAGAGGGAACAGCCGTTGACTGCGTTCGAAAAAATCAATGGCCATCGAGCAGAAGCCGTTGATGGATTTGCCGAGGCGCGGGGAGGGGAAATGCGACGCGCAAAATACCCCTCGCGTTGGCAGGCTCCAATTGAAGTCAAAAGAACTTTTCATTTGGCCTCCTTCACCTTGCGCTCGAAGGCGTCGAGCCGTTCCTTGACGAGGGCGAGGAAGGTGTCGCGGTTCACCTGGAGGTGGTGCGCGGCCACGACGGCCTCGTCAATTTCCTTGGTCAAAATCTTCGCCCGGGCGGATTTGGTGAAGGGGGAATCGCTCTCCTTGAGGAAGCAGCCCTTGCCGGGAATCGTCTCGATGACGCCCTGGCTTTCCAGTTCCGCGTAGGCCTTGGCGACGGTGTTGCGGTTCACGCGCAGTTCCTCGGCGAGCGGGCGGATGGAGGGAAGAGGTTCGCCCGTGCGCAGCCCGCCGGAGGCGGCAGCGTAGCGGATCTGGTCCACCAGCTGGAGATAGACCGGCTTGCCGGACTTGAAATCAAGTTGCAGGAGCATACGCGGTGACTGTCATAGGACAATGGGACAGTTGGTGGCGGGTGTCAAGCCGGAATTTTCGAGCTGGCGGCGGCGGCCTTTGAAACCCGGGTTGGGGGAGTTCAAGTAAATCGGTGGCCATACCCTGGCGGCGCGGCAGCGCCGCCCCACCTCGATTGGGCAGGGCCGAGCGACCGTGCGGACCCCAATTTCCTGAGGATGGCGTGGCCATGGTTCTGCTTCAAGCGCTTTAAAAGCCGGTGAGTTTGCGCGCATAAACGCGGTGGATTTGCAGGGTGACGAGGTAGCGCAGGGCGTCGGCGGGATCATCGCCGCCGGCGCCCTCCTCGTTGATGTTGGACTTCAGGACGTCGCCGGGGCGGTCGGGGTCGTGCTGCAAAAAAGGCAGGCAGGCGAGGAGGCGCGCGCAGCGCGGATGGATGAACAGCGTGGGCACGATGCCAGCATCGGGGTCGCCCAGGCGCTGAGCGATGGCGGACCAGCCGGCCACGCGATCCATATTGGCGGGCTGCAAGGCCAGGCCGAACTCGCGGTATTGGCGGGCGACGGAGTCCCCGTTGCTTTCGCTGCCGAAGGCATCGGAGCCGGCGACGAATTTGGCGAGGATCCGCCGCCGCTGCAACTGGTGCCAGAGGGCCTCGCGCTCGGTGCAGGCATCCGGGAAGCGGGCCAGGAGATGCTCGCGGAGATGGGCGGGGGAACAAAACACCTCGTTTCGGGCGAGCATGGCCTTGACGGCCCGGGCATGGCGGGCGGGGATCCAGAAGCGCTCAGCATGTTCGTCCAGGACGTAGAGGGTGCCGGCCGAATCGCGGCAGCCGAGGAGGACGACGGTGGGGTGGGTGTAGCCGTAGTCCATGGCGGCGAACCACTCGGCGCCATAAGGCGGTTTGAAATCATCACCGAGGACATGGAGGCGGGGCGAGAAATTGCGGAAATACTGGCCGGCGGCAAAGTTCCAGCGCCCCTCATACCAGGCGTCATGCTGCCAGCCGGTGAGGCGGGCGAGGTCGGCCTTGTAACCGGGATTGATGAACGCGTTGTCATCCACGCGGGCGGGGATAAACCGGGTGTCGGTCTCGCGGCCGGCCTGGTGGGGGACGATGAATTTTTCGAGATACCACTGGTGGCCGACGCCGCCGGGATTGGTGGTGGAATACATCCGCGGACGCCAGTCCGGCTTCGGTAGGCAAATTTGAATCTGCAAGAATCACACCTAACCTGGTGCTTTTCTTCGGCAGTCACCATCCGTTCACAGTCGCCGCATCGAATGAGGCCAGTGAAGGCAAATTCGTGACGAGTCTGCGGACGTGGGCTGCCTTTGCGGCCCAGCAGTGTCTGCACTAGGTCATACTCCGTCGCGGTTACCATCGGTTCATGCTTGCCCTGATAGGGATAGCGCTTTCGTCCAGAGGATTCGGCTATGCCGTCCTTGAGAGGGAGAACACATTGGTGGATTTCGGCAGGAAACGCCTGTATGGCGACAGAGATGGAGGAACAGCGGCCGGCATCGAAAAGGTAATTGCCCGCTACCAGCCGTACGCGCTCATTTTACAAGATGCAAACAAAGCCAAAGGAACCACGCGCACTGCTCGCATCAAAGAATTGAGCCGCGAAATTAATGCGCTGGCAAAAAAGAAAAACATCAAGATCGTGAAGATTTCTGGAAAAGAATTACGGGCCAAGCTGCTTGGGCATGAGGACGGAACCAAACATGAGATGGCGGTTTTGATGGCACAGCGATTTTCTGACAGGCTGGCTTCACGCCTGCCACCAAAACGCAGGTCATTTGATAATGAAGACCCGCGCATGGACTACTTCGATGCGGTGGGCTTGGTGGCATATCTTCGTCCGGTCCCTCAACCCGGCAATGGCAGTCAGGCCGAAGGAATAAACAATGGCAACTGACGTTGTGTCTTTAAATTATTTGCGGGTCTGGATTTGATATCAATCGTCGTCACTTGCAATCGGCGTTTCACCACTGGCGAAAACGTTTGGCTTACCGTTGGAATCATTGCCCCTTACATCGCAGGCTAGCTCATAGACAGTGAGCGACTTTTCGGCCGGTAATAATTCCGTGTCGCCATGCTCGTAGTCGCTAGAACGGTTTCAGATATTCTTGCTGATGCTCGGCTGGAACTGCGTGGGTTGCTGTTTTTGTTGAATGGGACACGGACTACTCAAGCCGTCGGTGCCACGCTTGAACTTATTCAGGATGCCGTTGTGCATGACCACTTGCTTCATATTGATCGCCGCCTTTTTACGGCCTTGAATCCGACGAACTATTATTTGAAAACAATGATAGCCTATTATCTACCAATGAAACACGATATGTTCTGGTGCGTTTTGCCATTTGCTGCCGTCCCAACAAAGAGCCCGCCCGTTTGTGGCCAAATGTGCGGGAATACCGACGGAGCGCAGCGCGGCGACATAAATTATTTCGAAACCTGCCTCATCCGTAATTTGCCTGAGCCAGATGTCTGGAACCTCATGGCTTGGATTTGATAATGTGGCAATGGTCACACGTTCACGCAGGTGGCGCATGACGGCTTGTGCCGCATCTTCCAGAACAGTCTCGTGGCGGATACGAGGATAAAATTCCTCCCACAAGGAACGCCGCCAGTTCAATTGCTCGTCAGGTCTGCCGGTAATGGCTGGAGACAGGACGTAATCTCGATAGATATTGTCGTCCACCTGCCAGTTGATGAGTTTGCGGTTGTAGCCAGCGAGTTCAACGTGTGACAACAACGTTTTCAATTTCTGCTCGTGCCAGATAGGCTGGCCGGCCAAGAAATCAAAATCGGCCTGGGATTTTGACTGGATTAGGAAATGATTAGCGAAGGAAAGTGATTTGGAACTAACCGGAAATTGCGGGAGCATCATACGGATGGTGCATTCTGCAATTGCCCAAGATGCAAGAATCGCAGCAAGCCAGCGCAATACCATTTCGCCACGGTCCAACCGGGTCTTTTTTATCAAACGGTTGCTACGGTGGTGAAGCCATATCAACAATCCTCCGACCATCCAAATTAGTGCCGGCAGGAAAAACCACCATAATGGTGGCGCTTCGGCCTGCCACTGCGCAATGGAGTGATAATTCCGCCATGCGCCTTCCCCGAGCAAATGAGTACGGCAGCATTCAGCGAAGCTGCGGAAGACCGGCCCCCGTTCCGGCTCCATGCCATGCGGAAGGCCCGGGATGATTTCTAATTTAACAGGCAAACCGTTGGCTTTTAAAATTGATGCCAGTTTCCAAGTATTCGTCCAGGGGAATACTTCATCAGCTTCGCCGTGAACCAGCAGAATCGAACATTTCGAATTGGTTGAACCGACATTGCGCTGGTTTGACGCAGCCAGCAGAAGGGAATCGGGAGTTGATTGATCCGCTCCCCGGCCACCTAACTGGATGAGCAATTGCGGCAGAAGTTTTGGATGTGTCCGGGCGAAATCAAGCATTCGGTTCGCGCCCAGACTGAATCCGACCCAGCACACAGCGTTGGTATCTGCCCAATTTTGCCGGCCGAGATAATTGAGCAGCGATTTAAACTCATCGCTGAAAACCGCTTGGTTGTCTTGGTTGTATTCCCAACTCACAACGGCCAGGCCAAGTTCTGCCATCTGGCGAAGATCATTGCCATCATTCATCAAAGTGCCACCGGCACCATGAGCATAAATGACAACTGGACACTTACGGACGGGCTTGGGCAGCACGGCGACACATTTGAAAGAATCGTGGCCGGCGGTTTTTAGGGTGAACCATTGACGGGAGAACGGATCTTGTCGTTTGGCCCAGAGCAGTGCACCAAGAAAAACCAGCACAAGGAAAATAGCTGGCACAAATTTTCCGGTTTGGAGCGAATTAAGCAGCTTCATTGGTCTATGTTTGCGGTCTTCCGGACCGGAGCGACTGTCCTGGTCATTTCGTGTTTCATCGCACTTCCTAACTCCAGCAAAACCCAGAAAACTGCTGCAGTGGATAATTTAAACAGCCCACCATCAAACCAGAGGCCGATGAGCAGCACGATGGCCCCGGCTCGAAAGGATGCTTGCAGCCAGTCCACTTCGTCCGCTTCCGCTTTTTGTTTTCCCGAATTACCTTTTACGGTCAAGGACAGCCCGAGATATGTTACAAAGCAAAGCAGGGTTGGAATTCCCAGCGTGGCGGCGAGCAGGAGATAATCATTCATTTCAATCGCGGCACCTTCTTGGAGTCTGGGGGGAAGATAATAGTGTTCATACAACGGCCTTGGCTGGTTCCAGCCGGCACCAAACCAAGGATGTTCGGAGCTAATTTGCAAGGCCCCTTCCCAAGCAACCACCCGGTTGCGCCATGAAAAATCAACCGGATTGACGGACGACAAGACGCGGCGGGCTGGATGCCAGTCCGTCTGCCGAAAATGCCAGAACAAAAGTATCCCGGCGGAGAACAGGATGACAATTATTGGCAGCCAATTATTTTTTACCCGCGAAACACAAGACGGAACCAAATGTAGAATTCCGAATTCGGAATTCGGAATGGCTGGCTTTCCAGATTTCCAAGAGATTGAGGGTGAAAGCTGGCAGGCCAGATACGCCAACCCACAAAATGTGGCAAGCCAGGCCCCCCGGCTGTAGCTATGGAACAACCCGCAGGCCAGCAAAATGACAGCCAAAAGATTTGACCCAATTGTTAGAAATTGCCGAGCAGTAAGACCTGTGACATTCGATTGCAATGGTCCAGTTTCTCGGCGTTGAATCTTGGGCTTCAGAGTCAGGACAATTTGGCCTATGGCCAGCACGATTCCCGTTCCCATGAGGAGGCCGAAAATATTGGGATTATCCCACGGCCCGGTCCACCGCACCTGTGTGGCATATTCGTAGGAATGATGCGACCCCGTGTTCCAAACCGAAGCCAAACACAGAAACAACAATAGCACATGCGGAATCCGAAATGCTGAATTGGGAAATAATCTTACATTGAAGGCCATCCAGACCACGATGCCTTGACCAATTACCACCCCTGCGAGAAAAATCAAGGCTGGCATCGATGGGCAACCTTGAATGGCATAGCCTATTGAGCCCACAGCCAATAAATAAAGCAGCCAATAAATTCTCGCCGCAGGTCTGTGCGCTTTACCAGCGCTTTTCCCCGCCTTCCAGCGCAACAACAGGAGGGATATAAAGTAAATGCCCAGACACAGATAGACCATCCATTGAGAGTCAGAATCTTGAAGAATGGCTGTAATCTTTCTGAGCATTGATAGAACCGAATCGGTGGAAGCCTGCCAAATGCTTTCGGTGAACACCTCGGGACAATGCCCTTGCATATCTAGGTTTAATGCGCTCACAGAAGGATCAAATAGTTTCCCCGGCGGAGGAACGGGTATTGTCGTCCTTGTTTTTAGAGTTCATCTTGGTTTTCATGCTGGTTCCTTCAGCGTGATGCCCATGTTGCAGTGTGGGCACGAGATTTTTTCTCCGAGAGCGTGGGCTGGAAACTGGATATGTTCCTTGCAAAAATAACAGGTGGTTTTGAGGTTTTCATCGGGGCGGCGCAGGACGATGTCGGTCTGGCAGTGCGGACAGGGAATTTGCTGGCCGAGGTTCCGCAGAGAAAATTGAATGTGCCCGCCGCAATGGGCGCAAGCCGTTTTGACGTTCACTTTTTCCTGCCGGATGCGGATCTGCTCGGATAACCAGACCAAGGTCATGGCCGCGAAGCCGCCCGTCAGAAGATACCCGAAAATTACGCCCAGCAATCCATACATGGTGCTGGTGGATGTTCCAAACACATCGCTCATTATTCCCAAGTAGCCTTGCACACCACCTTTTGCGCCCATGCCATACAAGCCGATTTGATAGCCCATCAAGGTCGTTGCAAACCATAAAATGGCTGTCAATTGCAGGCTGATTTGACGGCCAAACAAACAAATCAAAGCGGCAACAAAAAATAATCCGCTGGCAATCCAATACAAGACGGGCAATTTAAGATTGAAAACTGCCTCATGAGCGAAGACAAAATCAGTGGGTTGCGTTTGAAAATTAGCGAGCATGAAAATGGTGGCCAGTGCCAGCAGCATTGACCCAACAGAATAGATGTAGGCACGAATCAATTTTTCCATAGGATGATCTCCCACAATAATTCGTGCTGAAGCCAGCAGGGGCTTTTTAGCATTCGGCATGAATATGTTTTCGCTAGCTTCATTAATGTCAGGGCTGGCGGATAAAGGTGGCAATTTGTTCCATGCGCTCCTGTTCCAACCGGATACTTCTTACGATGTGGCCTGCGCCGGGGTGAACCATCAGTATCGGACGGATGCCCCGTGCCGCCAGATGATCCTGTGAACCGAGCAGCCGCGCTTCGACTTTCTCGATGTCCAGTTCACCGACATCCAACGCAATCGAATGAGTCTGTGCCTGGTCTAAATTTGGAAAATTTTGCATGCTGAACAGGAAGGCTCCTTTCCAGACATCAGGATGTGACGAAAGCAAGTGATCCGCAGCGTAAGAACCGGCGCTGACACCCAGCAGATAGACATTGTTGGTATCAACGGCGAATTGTTTCGACAAGAACTCGCAAGCACAAAAGGCGTCATCCGCCCAGTTTGCCTGGCTTCTTTTCCGTCGGTCCATGCTTACGAAATAGCCGCCGTAATTCGCAATTCCCTGCGCCCAGCGATCCCAAACATTGCCCAGTTCTCCCGCCCCCATGATGCCAACCACCAGTGGATGTTTCCGATTTCCATCAGTTCGGACTGGCTCCAATAGATAATATGTCAGTTGTTCGCCCGCCGCATTGGTGACATAGCCTTCCAGCACGGGCGCGTGCGCTGCGTATTTAAATGGCTTTTCAATGCTGGGCACCAGGCAGTCCACGGCTCTTGACCGCAAATCGCACTTCCAAATTCCCGGAGGCTCGTCACCGCTGGCTGTGATGCCGTAGAGTTGGACGCCGTTAATAAAAAAGTCGTTGAATTCATCCGCACACGGAAGTTCCACCGGCGGCTTGGAACTGAATAGTTTAATGACAAGTTGGTTCGCCCCATCCTCATTTTGATTAAGATAAGCATAGCCCTGTGCATTGTTAATGAATTGGACTTCGACTGGCCTATATTCGCTGGTGTCCAATCGAACCAAATTGGTGAATGTATCATGGCCTGACAAGATGCGAGGAAAATAATTTATTAGAAATTCACCCTCTTGATCTTTGCAATGTAGAAGAAATTCTCCCGCACTGGCGGAATACGAAAACTCGATCAACGTGCAATTGGTGGCGTGCCAGATGGCATTAAGCGCACGTCCTCGCTCGCGGACATATATGGTGTTGGACTGTTGCCACACAGCCGCATCAAAACCCCAAGCCGCGAGCGATGTGATTTTGCCAGCAGGGAGCTTTGTATTTGGGAGAAGAACCTTTTTTTTATCAGGCACTTGAGGGATGGCCGGAATTTTTGATTGTTTTGCACCGGTTTCTTTTGCGGGATCATCGTGGACATGCGCCGCTTTGTTCCTGGCTAAATCGTCTGTTTTGGCGGAGTCACGAGGCGATTCGTAAAACAAATTCCGGTTCCAACCGGTTGGTGATTTTGAAAATTCAGCTAGTTGATCGCCGTCCGAGCAAAGCAAGGTTCGAGATGACAGCCAGGCGCTGGTGGAAACGGGTTGCCTAAATTTGCCCTTGCCCAGTTCTGCGCCAGAATCTCCGTCACAGACGACAATTTCTCTCCTGCCGCTCCGAGCATAGGCAAAATACTCATCGCGTGGTGACCAACCGAGAATTGTCACCGTTCGATTGGCAGCGAGCTCGCCCGTCCCCGCTTCATTGACGACTTCGCTCACCAGCTGGCTCTTTCGGGTGGTGGTATTAAGCAAGAAAACCGCCCAGGTGTCTTTTGTCGTGTATTTGAGATATAGCAACTTGGTATCAGCATGATTCGGCACCACTTTGCCGGTGGGAATCCGGATGGAAGATAACTCGTCGATGATTTCCTTGAGGTGAGCCGGCTGTTTGGCGGCCACCCTAGCCATCGCCAGTCGATGACTGACAATGACCAGCAATGGGATGGTCAAGGTCAAAGCCCAGGCAACCCGGTTCTTCCAACACCCCAGCACTCCGTTTCCGACGGAAAGCAAGGTGGATAAAGTAAATTCCAATCCCTGGTTAAGCACTTCTGAAACCGGTTGCTGATACCATTTGGGCGGGGTTTTTCTAGGATACACCGGTCTCATAAGATCGGAATTAGGTGAATGATTACCGTGTTGATACAACCCGTAAATTTCTCCTGCAATCGGCTGATGCTGCCATGGGTTATTGATTTGGCCCGGATACGGACTTTGGCCAGAGCTGAAAATAATCCAACTCCGATAAATGTTTCATCACGCCGCCATTTCAAAACGTCTGTCAATGGCGTAGTCACAACCCCGGGCTTTGGTCTATGATTCCTGAAATTCATTGAGGTTGTTGAAATCAATAGCCGATAATAGGCTTGAGACTTCAATCGGTTCACGAATGGTTCATAATCCTAATTTTCGCAAAATGTCATTTGAGGGTTGAATATTTTGGGGATGCAACGAGCGGGACACCCAAAGCTCTTTTTCTCCATCTTGATCAACCAAAATGTAATGATTGGTTGTCCACGTCTTCCATTCCTGATCACGCAACTCGATGTTTGCAGCCAAAAGCAACTGTTCGGGCTGGTTTTTTTTGACCATTTTCAACAGGGATGTATTTGTCTGGCCGTATTTGCCATCCAATTGAGTCAAGCCAATCAACTCTGGTGGTATCAGAACATGATTGGCAAACGCATATTCTGCAAAACGGGTATAGCACCATTTTGTAGACTTGGCGTTTTCCTTGATGGAAAGACACAACTCGTTGTCTTTGACTGCGGGTAGGCGGTGTAACTGCTTTAATTCAGCAACGAAATCTGGAACAGTAAACCCCACCCAGAAGGCAAAAATGGTGACCGCCGCGAGCATGTTCAGTTCGTTGTGAGTGTCAATCTGTCGGACTGAATTTTGAAGCGGCTGGGCTGAAACCGGGCCGGCCTGAAAAACACTCAACACACTGGAAAAAGCTGCGGCAAAGCCAGCGGTTCCCAGCATGGCCATGGGAATATAAAATTGAGCCATCTCTGATTCCGGCCAATATCCCCATACCCACGCCAGAATTGTCACCGTGGCCAGCCAGGCCGAAGCAAACAAAAGTGGCGCTGGATACTTTCGTTTGGCTAGTTGAAAGATGCCGAAGCCGGCGGCCAGCATCAGGCCGGGATTAAAAAACAAGGTGTTCAAATGGAACTGCGGCTGGTTTTCTATCGGTCCAGTTGGCGAATTCAATAAATGTCTGAAATTAACATTGGGCGAGAGAACCATGATAATTAAAGTTGCCATAACCAATCCAATTCCCCAAAAGCGCAAATATTTACAGGCAGATCTCCATTCCCATTGTCGAAAGACAAAAACCACAAAGGCTGGCAGGACCGTCAAGGCCATGAATGTGATCTGAGTGGCACAGGCTAATAGGACGCCGGACAGTAGCAGCCTTTTCCAGCCAGGCGGATGGACCGGTTTATAGATTATGGCAGTTGCTAATATTGCAAAGGAAATTGCTGGCAGCCCGGGCTGGGCTGACATGGACAACATTAACATGCCCTTGACGGAAAAACAGAATATGCCGACGAGCAACAACCTCAGGCCACCAACCACATGATGCAACATCCATCCTAATGCGACCAGCATCGTAGCAGCCGAAATAAGAGTGAATAGGCGCGCAATGCCGGCGCTGGTTCCAAATGTTTTGAACAAGGCCGACACCATCATTGTATAGAGCCAGGGCTGATTGATTTCCAGGTCCCCAACGGCTGCCGGCCGCTCGGATAAAAGCAAAGCCTTGGACAACTCCGCCCCCTCGGTTGCGCCTGTGGCTACGGCCGCCCAGGCCGGACTCCAGACAAATGTGATTCCCAAAACAAGTGGTATCAGCAGTGAACAGAGCAGCCAGTGTTGTGTGAACAGTTTCATTTAATACGGGTTTCCCTGACCCAGCTCATAGCTCCGATGAGGAAAAACCAGATTGATAACGAAAGCAAAAGTTTATCCTCATGCATTCGGAGTATGGGTAAAAGACTTGTGGCCCCGGCTAGACAGGGGCAGGGGGTTCCGCCAAGTAAGGAGTGCAGCCAACGGTAGCAGACGAAGCTGGCACCTATCAAGGCAAGCCCTTGCGCCGCCCTCAATGGGCGCAGGAGAAATATAACTCCGACGCCCATCTGAACTTCGATCAATCCCATGAATAGCGCCACTTTGTTAAGCGGCATCGGAATGACTGCGTCTTGCGTGGGCGATACCAAGCCAGCCGACCAGGCATACAATTTAAGCAACCCCAAAGTCAGCAGAATCACCCCGGCAAGTTGCGGCAACCCTGGCTCACCGCTTGTTCTTGGCATGGACATTATATTTTAGCCGCCTTGTCCGCAACTAGTCCCGGTGGTCACAGCACCTGGAAATTGCCAAAATCCTGAGCCGTTCGGACAGGTATAATGACAGTGCGGGGTGCCATCGCTTTTGGCATCGGTGTAGCCCGTGGTGCCCGTTGTAACCCAAGGATAGCTTGACCCATTGTCGAGACTGCAGGTGGCAGACCCGCGACTGGCACGGGCTGGACAGGTTCGGCTGCTGGACACATAGCAGGCCACCGCGATCAATTGGGCGGCAATCAACATCGCCACGCCAGCGCTGATTTTTTTTCTTAACATAGGTTTGTTTGGTTTACGTTGAGGTTTCTTGTTCTTGTTTTTTCGTCCGCCCCCTGGCGACCATGAAATAGGCAAAAAAGGCGAGGGACGGAGTCCCCATCACTAGGGCGACGATGACGGGATGCTGAGTCGGCGGATTGAACCGCTCAATGCCGGGGTATTGCGTGTCAATTGCATCGAGCCGACCGCGTTGCCCCACATGATACAACACTCCGTTTGAAGAAATTGAAACTTGTTTGAATGGGTCTGTGCGCACGCGGAACATCTCGGGACGATAGCCATCTTTTGCATCTGGATCCAACCCCACAATCAAGGAGTCGATGTAATTGACGTGCGTAATCCGTTTTCCAGAGTCGTCACTATCTTCAATCGTTATCTGGCGTGGCGGAAACATGCGATCGGAACCATAATCGTAATGAACCCTAAAAATCATTGAGGGAGAGGAATCAAAGGAGTATTCAATCGTTTCGGGAAGGCCGTTGGTGTAGTTGGCAATGGCACCGTGGGCGGAGCCATGGTTGGTTGACTGCGCCGTAAAATGATTTTGGTCGTCCCATTTTAGGTTGGCATCCACCAGATAATCCAAACCGAGCCGGCGAATCTTTGCCAGATCCTCGAGTTCAAAATCGAAAAAACCACGGAGCCAGTTGTCGTTTGAGGCTCCGCTTTGCCCATCCTTTGGCACCAAGGAAACTTGATCCTGGCCCTCCCACAATCGCCAATAAAAACGGTCTGATGCTCCGGATATATTTTCATTGCCCGCCACCACCGGGCGGCTTTTGGGGGTCTGGCCAGGGGGATTGTCATAAAGCGGCGACCCATCCAGATGTTTCTTATAGTAACCGTTCGGCTGCCAGGCTGCTTCGTAGATTCCCACTCCTTCTTCGCGGCGGGGATGATGCTCATCCGTCACATCCACCCGGTAGTTCCGATCCAAACCAAACTGGATTTTTTTTAGCCAGGGAGGATTTGCGAGAAAATCTCGGTATGACTGCGCCGCCTGAGTAATGGAATTGCTGCCGATGTCCGCAGCTTCTAACTTTTCCGCGCCGACATGGAGAAAAGTCAAAAAAATCAGAGGTGCTTGCGCGAGCAACTGGCGCTGGATGTGGACACAATGCCCGTCTTGTTTGTCGAACATCCAATGCCATATTCTTTTCATGGTTGCCCCACAGGTTTGAGGGTTGAGGGGTAAAAGAGGGTTGGCTTGCAGGTTTCAGCCTTGCCAAAAGATTGCAGAATGATGAAGCCGGACAATTTCATGCGTCGCGACCAATATGCCGCAAGCGTTGTGTGGCGTTCAAAAGGCTTGTTGTGTGGCAAAAAACACGGCAAGACGGATTTCAGAAGATTTCTTTGGCATCCTTGCGATACCAAGGCCGGTTTTCGACCATCCGGAAGCCAACCGAACCATCTAGCCAACCAGGCTGGCTAGCCGTAAATTAATGCAGGTTTTCTTCGTTCCTTCACACCTTGACTATTCAACGGTTTACCCGATGCCGAGCCAGGAACATCCTCCGTCGTGTTTTGATTCTTAAAACACACTTTACTGGCCATTTTCGGCCAGCCATTGTGCTGCGCATTGGTATAACTCGACGGCATTCTTGACTCCCAGCTTTTCCTTGATCTTGGCTTGGTAGCTCTCCACCGCAACCGGGTCGAGCTTGATCTGCCTGGCAATTTCAGGCGAATTCAAACCGCGACCAATGAGTTGAAAAACTTCGAGTTCGCGGTCGGAAAGCCGGTCCATCGCTGAGGGCGACACCGCCTGTTCCGCTTGCTCCAGTCGTCCGAAAATCGCCTCGTCCAGGTCCCGGTTGACGTAGATGTGTCCGGCCAGAACCTTGCGAATGGCAGTAACGACTTCCGTCGGCGATTCGTGCTTGGACACATAACCCTTGGCACCCGCCCGCAGGGCGCGCTCCGCGTAGGGTGGTTCCGCGTGCATCGAGATCACCAGCACGGGGACTGTCAAGTTGCGCGCTTTCAAATCCTTGATCAATTCGAGTCCGCCAATTCCGTTCAAGGTGAGATCAATAATCGCCGCGTCCGGTTGGGTTTGCTCAATGACGGCTAGGGCATCCTTGGTGTTGTCCGCTTCGCCGCACACCGTCATGCCGGGTTCCCGGCTGATGAGTTGCACCAGCATGGCACGAAATAACGGGTGATCCTCCACTATGAGGATCTTTTTTGTAACTGACGTCGTTGCCACGCCATAATCTGCGGCATGGTGTGCCGGTTCGCAACAGTCTAAATGTGCCGTGAAAAACGCCACGTTCTGAGTGGCAAAAATGTAGATGATTGGTAAAAAAGGAGGGAATGGGAGGAGGAGTATGGTGTCGTGGGAACCTCAATTGAGCCTACTGGCCGCTTTCGGCCAGCCAATGTGCCGCGCGTTGGTATAGCTCGGCGGCATTCTTAACTCCCAGCTTTTCCTTGATCCTGGCCCGGTAGCTGTCCACCGTGGTGGTTCCGAGATTGATCTTCCCCGCGATCTCACGAGAATTCAGCCCGCGACCAATGAGTTGAAAAACTTCGAGTTCGCGGTCGGAAAGCCGATCCATTCCCGAGAGCTGCACCGCCTGATCCGCGCGTCCCAGCCGCCCGAGAATCACCTCCTCAACGCATTGGCTGACGTGGATGTGCCCCTCCAGCACTTTACGGATGGCGGTGGCAACATCCGTCGGCGACTCGTGCTTGGATACATAGCCCTTGGCGCCCGCCCTCAGGACGCGCTCCGCGTAAATGTGTTCCGCATGCATCGAGATCACGAGCACGGGGATTGTCAAGTTGCGCGCTTTCAAATCCTTGATTAATTCAAGCCCGCTGGAACCATGCAGGGTAAGATCGACAATCACAGCATCAGGCTGGGTTTGCTCTATGAGGGTGAACGCAATCTTGATGTTGTCCGTTTCCCCGCAAACCGTCAGGCCGAGTTCCTGACTGATGAGCTGCACCAGCATGGCACGAAACAAAGGGTGATCCTCCACGATGAGGATCTTTTTTGTGGCAACAGCAAAAGATTGAGTCTTGGCGTGAAAGACGTCGTTTAGGGGGAGCGGGTGGGTATTTCGCATATTACAATTGTTCCTTCGTCCGGGCGGGAATCTATTTTGAGTTCGCCCCCCAAAATGTGTGCGCGGTATCGCATCGAATCCAGTCCGATGCCGGTGGAGCCATTGGGCATGGCCGCCATGCCTTTTCCATTGTCGGCAATGGTCAACCGCAATCTGTTTTGAATACTGCTCACAACAATCGTGATTTGTTGAGCCTCCCCATGCCTTATGGCGTTGTTAACCGCTTCTTGGGCAATTCGGTAAAAATGCATTCCATCTTCCGGAGTTTTGGCTGAAATCTCACCGATTTCGTGGCAGGAAACCGAGACGCCGGTCAGAAGTGAAATGGTGCTGGCAAAATCTTTCAAGGCCGACAACAGGCCGTCCCGCTCCATTTGCACCGGAAAAATGCCTCGGGCCAGATTGCGCACCAGTGTGCCGGCGTCTCCAATCAATTGGGAAATTTGATCCGCCTTTTCCGCTTCCTGCTGCCCACGGTGGCGCAACTCATTCGCCAGGAAAGTTGTGGCGTATCGAATGGCGGCAAGTTGCGGACCCAGACCGTCGTGCAAATCCCGTCCTAGTCGTTGCTGTTCTCGCTCGCTGATTTGCAGGATTTGTTGCTCCATGGCCTGCATGCGCTCCAGCGTTGCAATCCGTAGCTGGTCGAGTCTGCGCCGATCTTTCAAAGCGGTTACCGCCAACACGATGATTGATAAATTGAAAAAATTGAAGAGCGCAGCCAGATCATACCCCCAGCACGTATGAAAAGGATTATTTCCGATATCCGCCGCCCAGTCAGTCACAGCGCAGAGGAAAGCAATAACAAAACCCAGAGATCTTCCTGAATGCCAAGTCATCAGAATGACGGGGAGTGCATACAGTGGAAAGAAATTCAATTCCCACAGCGTCACATGATCCACCCATCCGACCAGTCCAATACTAAGCAATGCTTCCAGCATTACTTGCCATGTTGGTTGAAACCGAAATGTATCCCGGAACCCGCTCACCCCGGATAAATAACAGGGCGCAACAAAATAGGCAAGAGTGCGTCGGCGTCCACCATTGTCTTCATTCTGAGGAAGATCAGACTGTTAAAAAACGTCTTCATCAAAACTCAGTCCAAACATTGAAACGGAATTTTGATGTGAATTGGATCCAATGGATGCTTTTTGGAATTGTCGCTTTGAAGAGCGTCTTGACCAGAGAAGCTGCCGGGTGATGACCAGTTCAAGCTGGCGCTGAGTCTGGTTTGTGAGCCACTTCTTATTTCGTTTCAATACCTTCAAGTCAGGGGAATAACAGCGAACCTCGCTTGCCATGTTTTTCGCCACACGACAAGCCTTTTGAACGCCACACGCCACTTGAGGCATTATGCTGGCCACGCATGAAATCTATCCGTTTCATCACACTCCAGCCATGGAACAGGGTTCAAGACCGCAAGCCAACTACGTTTTTATTCTCAACCTTCAACTTTCTGGGACAATTATGAAAAAACTGCTTACTGCATCATTGGGTGTGCTGACATTGGCGTCGATTAATCTGCATGGGCAGACAAATGACGCAGATTATTCAGTCGTCAGTCGCGGAGCCAATGACCGGATTTGGCAGCGAACGGAGTTGGAATATAACGCGACCGGGGACGCCGTGCCCAAGAAGCACCGCTATACCGAATTGGCGACCGGCTTGAATCATTGGGTGAACGGCGAGTGGGTGGCGAGCCGCGAACAGATAGATATTTCGCCGGATGGTGACTCGGCGACGGCCACCAACGGCCAGCATCAAGTTTATTTCCCGGGCAACCTGCGCAATGGGGTGAAGTTGGTGACCGCGTCCGGCAAGGTGCTATGGAGCCAACCGCTGGCCTTGGGTTATTTTGATGGAAAGAAGAGCGTATTGCTGGCCGAATTAGTCAACGCAAATGGGGAAGTGCTGCCTTCCGGAAATCAGGTGAAGTATGCCGACGCCTTTGCCCGATTGGGTGCCGATGTGGTCTACACCTATACGATGGCAGGATTTGAACAGGACGTGGTGTTGCGAAAACAGTTGCCCGCTCCGAGTTCCCTAGGGCTTGATCCGGCGACGACCCGCCTGCAAATGTTCACTGAATTTTTTGATCCGCCGGAGCCTGGGAAAAAGGCCCGGTTTGGCCGGGGACATGTCAGCATAAACGCATCGCAATCCGGGGCGGATGATTTGACCGATACGACCCTGGATTTTGGTGGGATGGAGATGGGGCCGGGACAGGCGTTTTCGGTGACGGATTCACTGCGCATGGAAGTGCCGCGCGGGCATTCTGGCCATGGCCGGCCCGTCTATAAAACCTGGGTGCATGCGCTGGGGCGCTCTTTTTTGATCGAGGAACTACCTTTTGATGATGCCTTGGAAATGTCGCGGCAGTTGCCATCAGGTCAGGGGAGTTCGGGGACAAACTCCAGTCATCAACTGGGAGCGTCGGTGGGGCAAGTATGGCCGGCGAAGCTGGCGACCAGTGGAGCGAAGCCGGGGCTCATGCGGTTGGCGACCTTGGATGCGAAGACTGAGTCAGCCGTGGTGCTGGATTATTTTCTGGTCAACAACGGCCAGACAAACAGCACGTTTGCCGGGGACGGAACCTATCTGATCAGTGCCGCGTGTCTCTTGACCGGGAACACCGTAATCGAAGGTGGCGCGGTGATCAAGCTGGATGGCACCAACAACGCCTCTCTGCAAATCAATGGAGCTTTGGATTGTCGCACCGGCCAATATCGTCCGGCAGTATTTACAGATAAATATGATGACTCAGTTGGCGAGGCCATCACTACCAATGGTGTTACGCCCGTCACCCAGACCAACGGTTATTATCTGCGTCTGACTGGCACCAAGAATTACACGGTTAAAAACCTGCGGTTCAGTTATGCGCAGACGGGACTCTGGCTGGATGAGCCATCCCCCTATACGGCGGATGTTTGGGACAGCCAATATGTCTCTTGCCAGGCGGGCGCGCTCGTTTCCGGCACAAATGATGTCAGGTTTCACAATGCACTGTTCGGACAATGCGGATCGGCCGTAAGCTTTAGCGGTGGTGCATCATTAAAGGGCGAGCAGGTCACGGTATCCGGCGGTAACTTGTGGGACACCAACAGCACAACTCCAGCGGCGGTTTGCCTGACCAACAGCATTGTTGTGGGAATAGTTGGCAGTGGACCGTCTTTCAGCACCAACAACGTGGTTGTCAATCCGGGCGGCACAATCTTTCAAAATGTTGGAGCAGGCAATTACTACCTGGCCAGTGACACCTATCGCAAGATCGGCACGACTAACATTGCTCCGGCAATGCTAGCAGAGTTGCGACAGAAGACCACGCGCGTTCCGCTGACCTATTCTTGGGAATGGATTGACGTGGGAATGACCTTGGGGCTGGCGGTAGCGCGTGACACGAATGCGGCGCATGTGGATCTGGGCTACCATTACGATCCGTTGGATTATTATTTTGACGGCTATAACGTGTTGTTCAGCGGCACGTTGACGCTGAATACTGGCGTGCAGGTTGGATTCGGCGGGCCGTTTTACATTGAACCCGGTGCCAGTGTCATTTCACAGGGCAAGGCCGACCAGCTTAACCGGTTGGTGCAATGCCGGACCGTGCAGGAGACGGCGACAAACTGGGCCGGCGACCCGACCCTGTCGAGCGATTCGATGTTTGATTCGATCACGGTGAACTGCCGGTTCACGGAATTTTCGCGTCTGGCCGGGCCGGGCGGGCATGTGAGTGACGATTACAAGGGCGGCACGTGGAATTTTCGAGACTGCCAGTTTCACGGGGCGCAAGTGTCGTTTGTGGCTCAGAATTACTCATTGACTGTGGGAATGACAAACTGCCTGTTCGACAACACCAAGCTGTATGCGGGGGGAACGAATTTGAATTTGAAGGCGTATAATGATCTGTTTTATCAAGCGGATGTCTGGTTGGAAAGCAGCTACTCCGGGAATGCTTTCACGTTCAGGGACAATTTCTTTTGCCGGAACAGCCTGACCAATCAGATTGTGAGCGGGACGACAAACTTCGATCACAATGCGTATGTGACCAATTACACCCTGTTGGGGACGGGAACTGGTGACGTGATTGTTAGCAATTTCACCTTCCAGACTAGTTGGCTGGGGGATTTTTACCAGCCATCCAGCAGCGTCTTGATTGATGCTGGCAGCCGCTATGCGACCAACGCCGGTCTCTACCACTACACGGTAACCACCAATCAGGTCAAGGAAGGCGGTTCGCTGGTGGACATCGGCTACCACTATGTGGCTACCGATGGCAACGGCAAGCCGGTGGATAGTGATGGCGATGGGAATCCGGATTATCTGGAAGACGCCAATGGCAACGGGGTTACGGACGGGGGAGAGACTTCGTGGGCAGTGGCCCCGGCGATCACAGTGCAACCGACCAACCAGACGGCCAACGTGGGCAATATGGTAGCCTTCTCGGTGTCAGCAACCGGCACGCCACCGTTGACCGTCTGGTTGGTCGGTTGCACTG
>Ga0207702_10002073_pt1 | contig 19387 bp, 11 predicted proteins | sample KBSCornC62_FD_184302 | JGI IMG/M metagenome (GOLD analysis project Ga0207702, IMG submission 184302) | Corn rhizosphere microbial communities from Kellogg Biological Station, Michigan, USA - KBS Corn C6-2 (SPAdes) (version 2) | ecosystem: Host-associated > Plants > Roots > Rhizosphere > Soil ...
TGCGACGGAGCTGGCCAACGCCTTCCGTTCCGCGAATCCCGTCGCAACTGTCACAGCGGCCGCCAATTTGTCCGCAGCGTTAAACGACAGCAAAGACGAGCCTTTTGTCGCGATCACCGGCTCGCTTTATCTTATCGGCGAGGCGCTGGAACTACTTGATCTTTCACCGGCAAATACGGACGAGCGCGGCTTGAACGAATGGACGGCATCAAAAAAGCCGCGATAAGCGCGCAGCAAGTTGAATCGAAGCGCTACTTATTCCTCCGCAGCCGCCCCGCTGGCGCGTTGACGTTTGGCGAAACCTAACTACTATTTTCGCTGATATGGATTACGCTGACACCTTACCCAAGCAACGCCCGTTCGGCGGCACGACCCGTCCCGATGCCTGGTGGCTGCAACCGCTCGTCGTCTTTCTCGGATTTTCCGCCTTCATCATCTACTCCACCTGGGCCGCGTTCCAAGGCGTGAGCGACATGAAAGCCGGCGTGCCGAGCTATTGGTTTGGCGGCAATGGCGCGAATTATCTTTCGCCGTTTTATTCGCCTGAATTTTGGGGCATCTCGCCCCACGCCATCGGTAAACTGCCGTCGTGGTGGCCAAGCTGGGCGCCGTTCTCTCCGGCCTTCCTGATTCTGTGGGCACCGGCTGGCTTCCGTTTCACCTGCTATTATTACCGCGGTGCCTACTACAAGTCGTTCTGGGCCGACCCCATCAACTGCGCCGTGGGCGAACAACGCAAAACCTACCTCGGCGAACGCTATTTCCCGCTGATCATCCAAAACGTCCACCGCTATATGTTTTATGTGGCGGCAATCTTCATCGTGATTCTTTCCTACGATGCGTGGCTGGCCATGTGGTTCAAGGATGCGGCGGGCAAGGAACATTTCGGCATCGGCGTGGGCACGGTGGTGATGACGCTCAACGCAGTTTTCCTCGGCCTTTACACCTTTGGCTGCCATTCGCTGCGGCATCTGATTGGCGGCTTTCTGGATTCCAAGTCCAAGGCACCGACGTGCGGCAAGGCTTACAACTGCGTGAGCTGCCTTAACCGCAAACACATGATGTGGGCGTGGATCAGTTTGTTCTGGGTGGGCTTCACGGATGTTTACATCCGCCTCTGTGCAACGGGTCACATCAACGACTTCGTCTTCTTCAAACTCTAAACTCCGAACCGAAAGATTCCTGTGGCTACCAATTACGAAACTCACGAATACGACGTCCTGGTCATCGGTGCGGGCGGTGCTGGTTTGCGCGCGGCGATTGAAGCGTCAGCGGCCGGCGTCAAAGTCGGCCTGATCTGCAAATCGCTCCTCGGCAAGGCGCACACCGTGATGGCCGAAGGCGGCATGGCGGCGGCGATGGGCAACGTGGACGACCGCGACAGCTGGAAGGTCCATTTCGCCGACACGATGCGCGGCGGCCAATACGTCAACAACTGGCGCATGGCCGAGCTGCATGCGAAGGAAGCTCCGGCGCGCGTTCACGAACTCGAAGCCTGGGGCGCAGTGTTTGACCGCACCAAGGAAGGCAAAATTTCCCAGCGCAATTTCGGCGGCCATCGTTATCCGCGCCTTGCGCACGTTGGCGACCGCACGGGTCTCGAACTCATCCGCACGCTGCAGGATCACGGTATCCACCAGGGCATCACGGTGCACATGGAATACACCATCGTGTCGCTGCTGAAAGATGGCGACCGCGTGGTCGGCGCGTTTGGCTACGACCGCGAGCGCGGCCGTTTCCGGGTTTTCAAATCCAAAGCTGTCGTTGTTTGCACCGGTGGTTTGGGTCGCGCGTATGCCGTGACCAGCAATTCCTGGGAAGGCACGGGCGACGGTGTTTCCCTCGCATATCACGCGGGCGCGGAATTGCTCGACATGGAATTCATCCAGTTCCATCCGACCGGCATGATCTGGCCGCCGAGCGTAAAAGGAATTTTGGTCACGGAAAGCGTTCGCGGTGAAGGCGGCGTGTTGCGCAACAAAGACGGCAAGCGCTTCATGTATGACGACATTCCGGACAATTACAAGTCGCAGACCTCGACCGATCCGGAAGAAGGCTGGCGCTACACACAGAACGACAAGAACGCGAAGCGTCCGCCGGAATTGCTGACGCGCGACCACGTCGCCCGCTGCATCAATCGCGAAGTCAAGGCCGGTCGCGGCAGCCCGCACGGCGGCGTGTTCCTCGACATCTCGTGGATCAAAGAAAAGATTCCGAACTCGGCTGAGCACATCAAAAAGAAGATTCCTTCCATGTATCACCAGTTCATGCAACTGGCGAACCTCGACATCACCAAGGAACCGATGGAAGTCGGCCCGACCACGCATTACGCGATGGGCGGCATCCGCGTGAACGGCGAGACACAGGCAACGAATATTCCCGGCCTGTTCGCGGCGGGCGAATGCGCTGCCGGTCTGCACGGTGCGAATCGTCTCGGTGGCAATTCCCTCTCCGACCTCATCGTCTTTGGCAAGCGCGCGGGCGAATACGCCGCGAAATACGCGAAGGAAAATGCCGCTGGCAAAATCAACGACGCGCAGGTCGAGGCTGCTTACAAAGAAGCCATCGAACCGTTCGAACGCGCGGCGGGCAGCGGCAGCGAAGGTCCGTATCAGGTGCAATACGACCTGCAGAACATGATGCAGGCCAACGTCGGCATCGTGCGCTTGCAGAACGAAATGGAATTCGCCCTCGCTGGCATCGAGAAACTCAAGGCGCGGGCGGCCAAGGTTGCCGTGCAGGGGCATCTCGAATACAACCCTGGCTGGCACACGGCGATTGACCTCAAGCATCTGCTCACCGTTTCCGAAGCCATCACGCTGTGCTCGCTCGACCGCAAGGAAAGCCGCGGCGGCCATTTCCGCGAAGATTTCCCGGACAAAGACCCCGAGGCGGCGAAATACAACTCCGTCATTTTTAAAGCGGCGGATGGCTCCATGAAATTACGGCGCGAACCGATTCCGCCGATGCCCGAAGCACTGAAACAAGTCATCGAGGAGATGAAATGAATAAGACTGTCACCTTCCGAATCTGGCGCGGCGACGCAACCGGCGGCAAGTTCGTGGATTATACCACGGAGATTACCGAGGGTCTCGTCGTCCTGGACGTCATTCACAAAATCCAGGCCACGCAGGCGAACGACCTCGCGTGCCGCTGGAATTGCAAGGCCGGCAAATGCGGCTCCTGCTCCGCCGAAGTCAACGGCATCCCCAAGCTCATGTGCATGACGCGCATGGACACGCTGAACACGGACAAGCCTATCACCATTGAGCCGATGCGGGCGTTTCCCAGCATCCGTGACTTGGCGACTGATGTATCGTGGAACTTCCGCGTCAAGACCAAGATCAAGAAGTTTAATCCGCGCAAACCCGACGCCGAGGACGGCACCTGGCGCATGCAGCAGGAGGACGTGGACCGCGTGCAGGAATTTCGCAAGTGCATCGAATGTTTCCTCTGCCAGGACGTCTGCCACGTGCTGCGCGACCATCACAAGCACGAGGAATTCATCGGCCCGCGCTTCCTGGTTTACACCGCCGCACTGGAGATGCACCCGCTCGATACCGAGGACCGCCTGGCGGAATTGAAGCAATCCCAAGGCATCGGTTTCTGCAACATCACCAAGTGCTGCACCAAGGTCTGCCCCGAGCACATCACCATCACCGACAACGCGATCATCCCGTTGAAGGAACGCGTCGTGGACGAATACTACGACCCGCTCGGCTGGCTCTGGAAAAAGATCCGGCCAAAAGGCTGAACAGTTTTACCACCAAACCCACGGTTCACGCCGTGGGTTTTTTGCATTCGTCATTTCGAACCGCTGGCAAGTCGTATAAACATAAAATGGCCGGACTACCCTGTTTTGGTGATACACCAGTGCAGATTTCTCAAATAGAATTGCAATTCTCGCATGGCACACCGGAATAAAAATTCGTTACATTGATGCCATCAATAATTTTATGAAACCATACCTTCCTCTGGGCAAATTTTCCTTTGGCATGGGCGACCGCTTCGCCCATCAAGGCAAGGCGCAACTTCAGGCCTGCGTGCTGGCCACGAAACTGGGCGCCGAATTCATCCCCGTCTGGAACAAGTCCAACCGCGAACACTCGTTCATCGGCACCGAACCCTCCAGCTTACGCACCGAAGCCGACGACGCCGTTAAAGCACTCGGTTGGACGAAATCTTATCACGTAGACGCCGACCACATCCGTCTCGAAACGGTGGACCGCTTCATTGCGCCGTCAGATTTCTTCACGATTGACGTGGCCGACTCGATTGGCAAACCCGCCGCTGCGGCCGACGTGAAGGTATTTGTGGATCGGCACCCCGAACTCACCGGAAAAATTTCCATCCCGCACATTGACCGGCCATTCGAGATTTCACGCGCTGAAGTTGAGCGCGTGGCGAACAAGTTTTTGCTCGCGGTGCAGGACGCCGGCAAAATCTACGAGCACATCGCCAAGACCAAGGGCGCGGCCAATTTCGTCACGGAAGTCTCGATGGACGAAACCGACAGCCCGCAAACGCCGCCGGAACTGTTGATCATTCTCGCCGCAATCGCCGACCAGAAAATTCCCATCCAGACCATCGCGCCGAAGTTCACCGGCCGTTTCAACAAAGGCGTGGACTACGTCGGCGACGTGAACCAGTTCGAGCAGGAGTTCAACGAAGACCTCGCCGTTATCGCGTTCGCCATCCAAAAATATGGCCTGCCACCGACGCTCAAGTTGAGCGTCCATTCCGGCAGCGACAAGTTTTCCATCTACGAACCGATGCGCCGGGCGTTGAAGAAATTCGGGGCGGGCGTCCACATCAAAACGGCCGGCACGACCTGGCTCGAAGAACTCATCGGTCTAGCCGAAGCGGGCGGCGATGGCTTGGAGATCGCAAAGGAGATTTACGCCTACGCCATCGAGCACGTGGACGAGTTCTGCGCCCCGTATGCCAGCGTCATTGATATTGATAAAGCAAAACTGCCGAGCGCGGCCGCGGTCAATAGCTGGAGTTCCAAGCAGTTCACCGATGCGCTGCGCCACGACCAGAAAAATCCCGGCTACAATCCGAGCTTCCGCCAGTTGCTGCACGTGAGCTTCAAGGTCGCGGCCAAGAAAGGTGATCGCTACCTGAACGCGCTCAAGAAGCACGAGGCGATCATCGCCAAAAACGTGACGGAAAACCTTTTCGAGCGGCACATGAAACCGCTACTTTTGGGCGCGTAACCTATGCCATTCATCCACGAAGATTTCCTGCTGGGCAACCAACCCGCACGCCGGCTTTACCACAAGTTCGCCGCCGCGGAGCCGATTTTTGATTACCACTGCCATATTTCGCCGAAGGACATTGCGGAAAACCGGCAGTTCAAGAACCTGTTCGAGATCTGGCTGGAGGGCGATCATTACAAATGGCGCGCGATGCGCAGCAACGGCGTCGCGGAAAAATTCTGCACCGGCAACGCTTCGCCCGAAGCGAAGTTTAACGCCTGGGCGGAGACGGTTCCCCACACGCTGCGCAATCCGCTTTATCACTGGACGCACCTGGAACTGAAACGCTACTTCGGCATCACGGATTTGCTGAGCGAAAAAACGGCGGCGAAAATCTGGAAGCAGGCGAACGCCAAGCTGGCCACGCCGGCTTACACCACGCAGAGTTTACTCAAGAAGATGAAGGTCAAAGTCGTCTGCACCACGGACGATCCGGTGGATGACCTCGGTTATCATCGCGCGTTTGCCAAGTCCGGCCATCCGACGAAGATGCTGCCGGCGTTCCGCCCGGACAAGGCACTGACGGTAAATCAGCCCGCCGGCTTCAACAAATGGGTGGAGCAGCTCGCCATGGCTGCGAACGTGGACATCAGTAGCTTCAGCGCCTTCATCAGCGCGCTGGAGAAACGGCATGAATTTTTCCATTCGCAGGGCTGCCGCTTGTCCGACCACGGCATGAATCACTGCTTCGCGGATTTTTGCAGCGAGAAAGTAGCCGCCGCGATTTTCGACAAGGCACGCAAGGGCGCGGCGGTAACGCCTCTGGAACATTCGCAGTTCGCCTCGTTCATGATGGTGTTCTTCGGCCACCTCGACGCCAAACGCGGCTGGACGAAGCAGCTTCACCTCGGTGCGCTGCGCAACAACAACGACCGCTTGCTCACGCAGCTCGGACCGGACACGGGCTTTGATTCCATCGGCGATTTCCCTCAAGCCGGTGCGCTCTCGGCATACTTGAACAAGCTCGATTCCGAAAACAAACTGCCCAAGACCGTCATTTACAACCTGAATCCGGCGGACAACTACGTCTTCGCCACGATGATCGGAAATTTCCAGGACGGCACGATTCCCGGCAAGATCCAATACGGCTCGGGCTGGTGGTTTCTTGACCAGAAGGAAGGCATGGAATGGCAGATCAACGCGCTGTCCAGCCTTGGCCTGCTCTCGCGGTTTATCGGCATGATCACGGACTCGCGCTCGTTCATGAGCTATCCGCGCCACGAATATTTCCGCCGCACACTCTGCAATCTCATCGGCAAGGACATCGAAGCCGGCGCGATTCCAAACGACGAAAAGCTTGTCGGTCCGATGATCAAAAACATCTGCTACGCGAACGCGAAGAACTTCATGGCGTTTCCTGGCGTGAAGTGACCGTAATTTCTTTGAAGCACTAACCCCTGCTCATCGGTGCCAATTTTTATTGGATGATGAGCGTGGATTGGCGGTTGGTCTTTGGTGCAATAATCTCAAAGCGTTTTGCCGAAAATCCCCGTTTCACAGCGGCGGGCTTTGCTGCATCTTCCGACCATACCCAACTTGAAAATCACCGCCATCCTCCTGCTGTGCCTGCTGGCTGCCCGCCTGCTGGCGATTCCCGCTTTCCCCGGCGCGGAAGGTGCCGGCGCCAACGCCGTCGGCGGACGCGGCGGCACAGTTTACCACGTCACCAATACGAACGATTCCGGCGCAGGCAGCCTGCGTGATGCGGTGAGCGTAGCGAACCGCACCATTGTCTTTGATGTTTCCGGCACGATCATTTTGCAGACCGACCTGAAGATCACGCACCCCAACCTCACCATCGCCGGCCAGACCGCGCCGGGTGACGGCATCACGCTGGCGCGGCGTTTGACCTCCGTGCAAAACACCCACGACGTGATCATCCGCTTCCTCCGCTGCCGGCCGGGGGATCTGGACACAAATTTTCAAGACGATGCGTTCCATTTCGTGAGCGCCACGAATTGCATCGCGGATCACCTGTCCACCTCGTGGAGCGTGGATGAATGTCTTTCCACCACGCATTCCACGAACGTCACAGTGCAGTGGTGTTTGATTTCCGAAAGTCTGAAAAATTCGCAACATGACAAAGGGGCGCACGGCTACGGCGCGCTGTTGCGCTACGGCTACGGACAACTGACGTATCATCACAACCTTTTCCAGCATCACGACAGCCGCAATCCGCGCCTGGGCGACAACCTCAAACTCGATTTCGTCAACAACGTCATCTACAACTGGGGTGGAATGGCCGGTTACTCCGGCACCTACGAAAACGACATCGTGGATTCGCCGCCGGGCTTTACGAATTACGTCAACTACGTCAGCAATTATCTCGTCGCCGGAAGCAGCACTTCCTCGTCCAGCACGGCGTTCCGGGGCTACACCACCAACACCGTCATCTTTCAGACCGGCAACCGGATTGATTCCAATAAAAACACCACGCTCGACGGCGCGGAAACCGGTTCCGCCATGTTTGCCTCGCCCTACACCCCTTCGGCCACGCGCTACCCGCTCAACTCTTCGGTCACCGCCGATGCCGCGCCCGCTGCCTACCAGCGCGTGCTCGCGTTCGCCGGTGCCTCCGTCGTGCGCGACGAGGTGGACACCCGGCTCATCGGCACCGTGCACAAGCACACGGGCCGGCTGGTGGACGCCGTCGGGCCAAATAATCAGGCCACGGATTACGTCACCAACACCATCAACGGCACAAACTACATTTTCGTGCGCGGTTGGCCGGGGCTGAATTCCACCCCGACGCCAACGGACACCGATCAGGACGGAATGCCCGATTACTGGGAAAAGAATCTGGGGCTAAATCCCGCCGTCGCGAACAACAACCATGTGAATCCCGATGGCTATACCGACTTGGAAAATTATCTCAACTGGCTCGCCAACCTGCACGCGACGGGCCGGGTGAATCAACCCCTCGCGCCCAGCCTGCGCAGCTTGACCGGCAATAACACGAATTTTAACTTCACCGTGGCCAACGCAACCAATGGCAGCGTCACCCTGGCTGGCGACGGTTTCACGGCGCAATTTCTACCGGCGACGAATTTCATCGGCCTCGCCGCGTTCACGTTCAACGCCAGCAACGCCGTGGATCATATTGCATTCGGGCCAACGATCGTCACGCTCCTGATCACCAATGCGTTGCCAGCCATCGTCACGCCCCCCGCCGGCAGCACGAATTACGTCGGCACCACGAACACCTTCACCGTCGTCGCCGCCAACGCTGCGCTCACATATCAATGGCGGAAGAATGGCACCAACCTCGCCAACGGCGGTAACATTTTCGGTGGCGTGACCAACGCAACGCTCACGTTCACCAACCTCGTCGGCGCCAACGGGGGAAATTATTCCGTCGTCGTCAGCAATTTCACCGGCGTCGTCACCAGCTCCGTCGTAACGCTCGTGATTGTTTCCAATACGGCCCCGACGCTTGCCGCGATCTCCAATCGCACCGTCATGGCCGGCGCGACGCTCACATTCACCAATTCCGCGAGCGACACGAATGTTCCGGCACAGACGCTGACTTTTTCGCCGTTGAATTTCCCGTCCGGCGCGAGCGTCAATTCCAGCAACGGAATCTTCCACTGGCGGCCGACCATCGCGCAGGGCGGTGTGACGAACGCCATGAGCGTAGTGGTCAGCGACAACGGCTCGCCGGTTTTAACCGCCACGCAATCCTTCACCGTGGCCGTGCTGAATCCAGCGCAACCTTTGCTGCAAGTTTCCACCGCTGGCGCGCAGTTCAATTTTTCCATCGCTGGCGATGTCGGTCCGGATTATCTAATCCGCGCGTCCACCAACCTGACGGACTGGAGCACCATCCTTACCACGAACCCGCCGCTGATGCCGTTCACTTGGACCGATTCCGACACGGGCAGCTTCCATCAGCGTTTCTATCGCATCCAACTCGGGCCGTAAGCGGAAGAGCGGTGCAATTTTTTCAAGGCGGTTTGCCTAAATAGTGCGTATCGCAGCGCTGGGTTTTGCCTCATCATCATGCCAATCCAATGAAAATCGCCATCGCCACTCTCTTGGCCCTCGCCTTGCCGTTGTGCGCCGCCACGTTCAACGTCCGCGACTTTGGCGCGACGGGCGACGGGAAGACGTTTGACACCGCCGCCATCCAGAAGGCGCTCGACGCCTGCAAAGCTTCCGGCGGCACCGTGGAGTTCCCGGCCGGAAGCTATCTGAGCCAGCCGATCAAAATTTATTCCAAGACGACGTTCCAACTGGACGCCGGCGCGACGCTCTTCGCCAGCACGAACCAGGCGGATTTCATGAAAACGCCCGGCGACTGGCTCACGGCCAAAAGCGGCGGCGATTTCGTCCCCTTCATCAGCGGCAAGGATTTGACGGATGTGACGTTCACCGGCAGCGGAATGATTGACGGCAACGGCGCGGTCTGGTGGCCGGAAGCAGAAAAGGCGCGCCAAAAAAAATCTGGCTACACCCTGCCGCGCCCGAACCTCGTCGTCATTGAACATTCCACGAATTTGCGCTTCGAAAACCTTACCCTGCAAAACTCGCCGAAGTTTCATCTCGTTCCCTCGGACTGCGACGACGTGGTGATTTCCAACGTGACCTTCGTCGCGCCCGAGCGGGCGCCGAACACCGACGCCATGGATCCGAGCGGACATCGTTACCTCATCACCAAGTGCAAGGTGGACGTGGGCGACGACAACATCGCCATCAAGGCCGGCAAAAAAATCCCCGGCCGCGAGTTTCAGAGCGAGGATTTCACCATCACTGACTGCACGTTCCTGCACGGCCACGGCATGAGCATCGGCAGCGAAACCGTCGGCGGCGTGCGCAATGTGACCGTGCGCAACTGCACCTTTGAAAACACGGAGAACGGCATCCGCATCAAGTCCGACATCCGGCGCGGCGGCATTGTGGAGAATCTCGTCTGCGAAAACATCACGATGAAGAACGTCAACCCGGCCATCACGCTGACGTGCGTTTATCAAGGCACTTCCGCGGGTGACAAGCAGCCAGGCCTAGCCCAGGCGAGTGCCGTTTCCGGCGGGAACGTTCCTATCTTCCGCAATATTCGCATCAGCAACCTGACGGCCACGTGTTCGAAAGCGGCGGGCTTGATTCTCGGCCTGCCGGAAAGCTGCATCGCCAACGTGGTGTTGGAGAACGTGAAGATCACGGCAGCCAAGCCTTTTGCCATTTCCAATGCGAAGGGCGTGAAATTGAAAAATGTTTCCGTGTCGGTGCCCAAGGGCGAGCCATTCAAGCTGGAAAACGCCGAGGTCGCCGGGCTCCCAGAAAAATAGTGCGGGCGCCGCGTTTCGGCGCATAATTTTCCGAACGCCCGCCCGCTAAAAACTGTCCACTCCAAACTACACCATGAAATTCATACGACTCCTAATCGTATTGTCGGCAATCCCGGTCTCCGTCTTTGCCGCGCCAAGGCAACTGGCCGTCACCGCCGTGAATAAGCTGTCCATCGCCCGCCCCAGCCAGACCATTGAGTTGACCGCCGCGCAACTCGCGCCGCTGGACGAAAAGAATCTCTCGAAAATCCACGTCACCGACGCAGCGGGCAATGAACTGGTCTGTCAGGCCGTGGACACGGACTACGACGCGTTCCATCAGCCGGACATCGTGATTTTCCAATCTGATTTTGCCGCCCGTGAAACGAAAACTTTCTTTGTGATCGCCGGGGCGAAACAGGAATTCAAGCCGGATCAATACGAAGCCTTCGGCCGTTTCGTGCGCGAGCGCTTCGATGATTTCGCGTGGGAAAATGACCGCATCGCGCATCGCACCTATGGCCAGGCGCTGGAGACGTGGGCAGGCGAACCGCTGTGCAGCAGCACGATTGACATCTGGTCCAAGCGCACCAGCCGCCTCGTCATCAACGAATGGTATCTGGCTGACAACTACCACGCTGATGAAGGCGACGGCGCGGATTTTTATTCAGCCGGCCCGAGCCGCGGCGACGGCGGCAACGGCCTTTGGGCCGCCGACCGTCTGTGGACCTCGCGCAATTTCATCAACAGCCGCGTGCTGGCGAACGGCCCCATCCGCGTGCTGTTTGAACTGGAATACGCGCCGTTTGAAGTCAACGGCATCAGCGTCTCGGAAGTGAAGCGCGTTTCGCTGGACGCCGGCCAGCAGCTTGACCACTACCAGAGCACTTACAAAACTTTCTCTCGGCCCGATCGTCCGCCAGTGATGCTCACCGCCGCCACTGGCTTGAAAAAGGCCGAAGGCGAACAGATGGCGCTGAACGCCACCAACGGCTGGTTCGTGAAATGGGAGAATATGGAAAAGCAGGCCGGCCAGCAGGGATTGGGCATCATTTTCGATCCGGCATTATTCCTGAAACAGACGGATGACAAATTGAACCAGCTCATCATCACCAAGGTTTCCGACGGTAATGTCTCGTCCTACTGGGCGGGCTTTTGCTGGAACAAGGCCGGCCAGTTTACCGATTTCCCTGCGTGGAAAAAATACGTGGATGAATTCGCCCAAGGCCTCGCCTCGCCCATTGAAGTTAAAATTTCCGCCAAATAATTGGTCAACCCTTTCGCCTGCAAACCAAAAATTTCCATGAAAACTCAAACTCGTTTCTTACTGAGCATCCTTTGTCTGACCACCCTGCTCTTCGCTCCGGCCTGCCGGGCGATTGATAGCTCCCCTGCTCCCGCGTCCAAGCAGTTTGGCGGCGCGACGCCGCTGCAATGGTCCGTGCGCATGGCGGATTCGGAAACCACGCGGCGCGGCGACAGCCTCGCCTGGCGACCCGACGGCAAGGCCAGGTGGGATTATACCGCCGGTCTGTTCACCCTCTCGCTGCTCAAGCTGAACGCGGCCGTGCCGACGCCCGCCTACGTGGATTTTAGCAAGAACGCGATCGGCTCCTTCATCGCCGAGGATGGGAAAATCCAAGGCTACAAGCTGGAGGATCACAACATTGACAACGTCGCACCCGGCAAAACGGCCATCGCGCTTTACGAACTCACCAAGGATGAGCGTTACAAGAAATGCGCCGACCTGCTGCGCAAGCAGCTCGACACGCAACCACGCACGAGCGAAGGCGGCTTCTGGCACAAGCTGCGTTATCCGTCGCAGATGTGGCTGGACGGATTGTTCATGGGCGCACCGTTTTATGCCGAATACACGGCGGATTTCCACGGCCCGTCGGCGGACTTTGCCGACGTGGTCAAGCAATTCATGCTGGTAAAGGAACATCTTTACGATTCAAAAACCAGTTTGTTCTATCACGGCTGGGACGAGAAGAAGGTGCAGGATTGGGCGAATAAGACGACCGGTTTGTCCTCCAACTTCTGGGGTCGCGGCCTCGGCTGGTTCGCGATGGCGCAGGTGGACGTGCTGGATTTTCTGCCGAAGAATCAACCGGGGCGCAATGACCTCATCGCGCTCGTGAAGCAAACTGCCGATGGCATCGTGAAATGGCAGGACCCGGAAACCGGCCTCTGGTGGCAGGTGCTGGATAAGGGCGGCAAGTCGGGCAATTACCGCGAAGCCACCGCCAGCGCGATGTTCGTTTATTCCCTGGCCAAGGCCGTCAACCGCGGCTACCTCTCGCGCGATTACGTCCCCGTCATTCTCAAGGGTTACAACGGCATCATCTCGCAGCTCATCAAAACCAACGGCAACGGGAAGATTTCCCTGACCAAATGCTGCTCCGTGGCCGGCCTCGGCTACGGCCGCGACGGTTCCTATGAGTATTACCTCCGCGAGCCGGTCGTTGACAACGATCTCAAAGGCGTCGGGCCGTTCATCCTCGCCGGCATCGAGGTTCAGCAACTTCTCGGCCTGCCGATGCAGGGGCACCATGAGCTGAAACCGACGGAGGCAGTGAAACCCTCCGTAGCCAAGGAATGGACACAAATGCCCGCCATCCTCGACCGCATCGTGGCGCCAAAATTTCCGGGCCGTGAATTTTCCATCATTGATTACGGGGCCAAGGCCGACGGCAAATCCGATTCCAGCGACGCTATCACCAAGGCCATTGAAGCCGCCTCGGCGGCCGGCGGCGGACGCGTGATCATTCCGGCCGGCGAATATCTGACCGGCCCGATCCATCTCAAGAGCAACATCAACCTGCACCTCGACGGCGGCGCGACGCTGAAATTCAAGACCGATCCCGGCGCGTATCAACCGCTCGTCTTCACGCGGTTTGAAGGCATGGAATGCTGGAATTATTCGCCGCTGATCTACGCCTACGAACAGGAAAACATTGCCGTGACCGGCGAAGGCACGCTCGACGGACAGGCCAGCGACGAAAATTGGTGGTCGTGGAAAGGTCGCAAGGTGCAGCCCGGCGAGACCGATCCGAAAATTCAAACCAAAGCCCGCAAGTTGCTCGACAAGATGGTCGCCGACAACACGCCCGTGAGCGAACGCAAGTTTGGCGAGGGCAGTTATCTGCGTCCGGCCTTCTTCCAGCCGTATCGCTGCAAGAACGTTCTCATCGAAGGCGTCCGCATCCGCCGCTCGCCCATGTGGGAAATCACGCCCTGCCTCTGCACCAACGTCATCGTGCGCGGCGTAAACATCGTTTCGCATGGCCCAAACAACGACGGCTGCGACCCCGAAAGCTGCCGCGACGTCTTGATCGAGGATTGCCTGTTCGATACTGGCGACGATTGCATCGCCATCAAGTCCGGTCGGAATAACGACGGACGCCGCGTGAATGTGCCATCGGAAAACATCATCATCCGCAACTGCACGATGGCCGACGGCCACGGCGGCGTGACCATCGGCAGCGAAATCTCCGGCGGCTGCCGCAATGTGTTCGTGGAGGACTGCGTGATGGACAGCCCGGAACTGGACCGCGTGTTCCGCTTCAAGTCCAACGCCGTGCGCGGCGGCGTGGTGGAAAATATCTTCATGCGCAACGTCACCGTGGGCCAGGTGGCCGACGCCGCGTTGCAGATAGATTTTGTCTATGAGGAAGGCGCGAAAGGCGCATTCCCGCCGACCGTCCGCAACGTCGTCATGGAAAACGTGAGCGTGGCGAAAACGCCACGCGTGCTGAATGTCGTTGGTTTTCCCGGCGCGGAGATCAGCGGCGTGCGGATTTACAATTCCAGCTTCAAGCAGATCAAAAAACCCGATCAAGTGGTGGAAGCCGACGTGAAACTGGTGGACTGCGTGGTGGAAAAAGCCAAATGAAGCGGTAGAGCGTGGACAAACCGTCCGCGCCCCGGTTATTTCGCCGCCAGCCTTTCGGTCAGCCACGCGGCCACTTTGCCCTGCCAGCCAGAATCAAATTTCTTCCAGTCGCTGATGCGGTGCTGACCTTCGGGAATCATGATCAAGTCGCACGTCACACCGGCGGCTTGCAGGGCTTTTTGAAACGCAAGTGATTGATTGGCGGGCACGGTTTTGTCCGCGCTGCCTTGCACAATGAGAAATGGCGGCAGGCCGGGCTTCACATACATCAGCGGGGAATTTTCCTTTAACACGCCGCGAACCTCGTCGGTGATGTTACTGGAGGCGTAGCCGAACAGATTGCGCATCGAGATGCTCAAGCCGCCGCGCCGTTCATTGTCCGCGACCAGATCTGTCGGCGGCGCAAAAGCGGCGACGGCCTGAACCTGCGTATCTGGCGCGGCGTGCGTTCCCGCCAGCGTCACCAGATGTCCGCCTGCGGAGTAGCCGAGCAACGCGATGCGATCAGGATCGCCCTTATATTCCTTCGCATGCGCCTTGACCCAGCGAATCGCCGTCTGCACGTCTTCGTAGCACGCAGGCCAGCGGTTCGTCGGCGCGAGGCGGTAGTTGATGGTGAACCACGCGAAATTCGTCGCCACGGGCGCGAAGACGGGGACGATGTCCGTTTCCTTGTCGCCTGCCATCCAACCGCCGCCGTGGACGATGAGCACGACGGGGAACTTCCCCTCGCCCGCCGGCACATGGGCGTCGAGCAACAGCTTTTGTCCGCCCGCCTCGCCGTATTCGATGTCGTATTTGGTCGCGGCGGTATTCGGGTCGAGCGGCTTCAGCGTGGGATTCCAGCCATCCGCACCGCCAAGAACTTTTTCCACCGTGATTTTTTTGGCGTCTGCCGGCGAAAGCTGCTTCGTCCAGTCTGGCCGGTTGGTCGGACTGGCACCCGCGCCGGTGGAGTTGAATTCCGCGTAACGTATCGTCGCGTGCGCCTCGGGTTTTTTCCAGTCGTTCCAACCGACGGGCCGCACGACTCCGGACATCTCACAATTCAAGAAAATCGTGCTCGCATAGCTGCGCCACGGGCGACCGAGGAATGTCTTCACGCCCGGTTCGCCGGTGATTTGACAGTGGTTGAAGACGTAGCCGAACGGCACGTCAACCGGCGTGGAAGCGGCGGTCAGGTAGCCATCCCGTAACGCATGAATTTCGCACTTCTCAAACCACGCCGTCGCCGCGCCGAAAATGAAATCCACATGACCGGCGATGTAGCAGTGCTCAAAATATTGCCGGCCCCGGTTGATGAAAACCGTGTCCTGCCAGCCAAGGAAGCGGCAGTTGCGGAATGCGGCGCGGTCGCCGTCCACGCGGATGGCCAGCGCCTGCCCGACCGGCCCGGCAGAATTTTCGAATGTCAGGTTCTCCGCCGTGAAATCATCCGCATCAATCGTCGTCGAAGGCGTTTTGAACGTGCCGATGGGTTTGCCCTCGGCGTTGGTGATCCCTGCGTAAAGATCGAAGGTGAGCACTGTGTTCGTCGGACTGGCACCCACGAGTTTGAAGAAGCTTTTCTCGTGCTGAATATAAATGAGTTCCTTGTAAGTGCCGGGCGCGATATGGATGACGACGGGATTTTCGCGGCTGCCCGACGGCACGGCCATGATGGCGGACTGCACGGTCTTGAATGGCGCGCTGCCATCGGTGGCGACGTAGAGATTGGTTTGTGCGAAAAGTCCGGCGGCAAAAAACACCGCAAGCATGAGAACGGCCAAAGTTTTTAGTTTCATGCGGTAAAAACTAAACGAAGCCCCCGCGGGTCACCACGTCGAAAGTGTTGTGAATTCCTGCACAATGACGGACGATTTCGGCACTTGTCGGATATCTTTCACCTCCCCAGCAACGTATCCTTCGGGCTGCTGGTCGCGTTGAAGATTTCATTCTTGAATTTTTCCCGGCAACTGGGGCAGATGCCATGCGAGAAGGTCGCATCGGTATGGGCGCGGACATAGTGCTCGACGCTTTGCCAGTAGCCGGTGTCGTTGCGGACGTTTTTACACCAACCACAGATCGGGATCAGCCCGGATAATGTTTTTACTTCCGCGAGGGCTTTTTGCAGCCGGCCGATGAGTTCGCGTTGCTCGGCTTCAGCCCGGCGGCGACGGGTCATTTCCCGACCGGCCACCCCGTTGGCAACGATCAATAACACGGCAACCACGATGCTGCCATATATCAACAGATGGGCGGCATGATGATAATCCTTCTGCTCCGCGGCATCTCCCTTGACCAGCAGCTTTTTTTCTTCATCGGTAAATTTCACCAGATCATTGATGGCCAGATTGGTGGCGTCTTCATTTTCCAGGTCCTCATCCGCCTGCAAAGCGGCGGCGGCTCCTTGCCGGGCAAAGAGGCCAATCACCTTGTCGTCGTTGGAAAAAACCGCCTTCACGGCCGCCGCAAGCTCCCCCAGCCGTTTCTGCTGTTCGGGGTTGTCGTGCGTGAGTTCGACCAGCTGGGTGAGTTCCTGAAGATCAATGTTGGTATCGTTTTTGTATTCGATGAGCAGGTTCGCCTGTCCTTTGCGCGCATAACTTCGCACACTGCTTTGAGCATCGATGAGTTTGTCTTCAACCGTTTGCGCCTCCAGAATGGTCTGAAAGGTTAGCTCGCGCCAACTGGTAGCTTTTTTCAGCTCTGTAACGGTCCGCAGCGAGACCACGGCGATCATGACCATCAGGATCACGGAGGCGGCGATGGGTGCCCAACGAAGGAGTTTGAAATGTTTGTCTTTCATCTTGGAAAAATAAATCTGACCGGCAATCACCAACTCATGCTTGGCCCCGGCAACGGTCTAACAGCCCCCGAGGTTGGGACACGGAATTTATCCCGTGCGCAATGGCAACGAGGAGTTGTTCCACCGTATAAGGCTTTTCGAGAATGGCCAACCCCGGAAAAATGCTCTTGAGCATTTCATTCTCGAAAGCCCAGCCGAGCAGGATAATCCCGCCCCCTGCCGCGACGAGCCAGCCATCCCATCGTGAAAAGATTTTCAGCCAATGAGCCAACCGAACGCTATTTCCCAGCGATGACATATATGATAACAGCCTGAGCAGCATATTCTAGGCCGATAGATGATCGTCAAAAGTGAATGGACATTGCGGCTGAATCTTTTGCTTTGGTGGTTCCAGAGCCATTTGCCGCCCGCCTTTAAGACACCACTGCATTCAATCAAGACAACCGGAAACCGAGGAAGGCGACTGAAAGCGCGCCACCTCAAATTTGAATCTGCCGTGAACTTACGGCGCGCAAGATTACGCAAAACCTATGCTTACCAGTCAATGGCTGGAGCGAGCGGGATGCAAGCCCGGCAATCGGCTGAAAATCAAATTGATTAAAGCGGAAAACTTACGGTGAGATTCCTGGCAGTGAACGATCCCAATTCACCTCGATCAGCTAGACTCTGCGTTTTCAATGGCTCAAGACGATTTGCTGCGACTGGACGTCATGATTTTGAAGTTTTGAAAACGGGAAAATTCACAAAGCAATCGCTACAATTGAAGATGGTGCGCGGTAGAGGTTTCGAACCTCTGACCCCTACCGTGTCAAGGTAATGCTCTACCACTGAGCTAACCGCGCAAAGGGAGGCAGAAGATGACAAAGCGACGGTAAATTGGCAAGCCAAAAGCCGGACCGATTGGGAACCTTCCGGCGGGCAAATTCAACTTTGAACTCACTGCGCTGAATTGCTACGTTGCTCACATGGCAAGAAAGTCGGTTGAAGATTCCAATACGAAGAACGGTTTTAACGATGTCATCGGCATCGCGCTGCTGGCCTTTGCCCTGCTGCTGCTCGTCGCGCAATTGTCCTTTGACCGCTACGATCTTTCCTCCGTCCGCGTCCCCCCAAACAAAGAAATCCACAATTGGATCGGCACCATCGGAGCGTATCTGGCGTGGCTCACGTTTATCCCGTTTGGTATTGCGGCCTATCTGTTGCCGTGGATTTCCGCCGCGTTTGGTGTCGCCTACCTGCTCAACATCCTCGGCTACCTGCGCGACCGTCTCCGGTGGTGCCTGCTCTGGACCATCATGCTGTTCGTCTCGCTCACGGGATTACTGCACATGATGAACCACGTTGACCTCATCGCCGATTGGACCAAAAATCTTTATACCTCGTTCGCCGGCGGCTGGCTGGGCTATTTAACTTACGGACGCATGAACCGCTATGATTACGGCTTCATCCTGCTGGGCAATCTTGGGGCCACCATCGTTTACGCTTCGCTCGGCTTGATCAGCCTGCTGTTCCTGACCAATTTCCAACTCGGCCACTGGATTCGCGCCTGGTTGCAAAAGGAAAAGGCCGAACCCGAAGATGAATCCAAGTCCGCCGAGGAAATCGCCTTGGAACGCCGTGCGAAGGAACTGGAAAAGCAAAAGCGCAAGCTGGAGGAGGAAGTCGAGAAAACTGGGCGTATCGTGGAAAAAACCGCCAGCGGTCTCGGGGCCGACGGTTTGCCCGTGCCCGAACCGACCGTGCGCGATTTGAGCGTGCCCCAAGCGAAAGGCCCGCGCTTCCGTAAAACCACCCTGCCGGAGCCGCCCAAAGAAGTGGCACGGGTTGAATCCGACGCGATGGAAGTCGGCGAGGTGATTCATGCCGAGGAAATTCCTCCGGCGACCACGGACGAAATTCTCGGACGCAAACCGGTTGAGAAGAAATCCGAACCCGAACCGGCCGCCACCGAAAACATCGAAGCCGAAAATCCGGGCGCGCCAAAGGTGGAACCCATTATCACCATCGCAGATGGTTCCGTTCCGCCCGCCCCCGCAAATCGCCCGAAACTTCCGCCCAAGCGCCCGAAGCCGATGACCGTCGCCTCGGTGCCAATGATCGGCAACTACCAGTTGCCGCCGATGGACTTTCTCCAACACGCGGACATGACCGTCAAACCCACGGAATCCAAGGAGGAATT
>Ga0207702_10002082_pt1 | contig 19328 bp, 19 predicted proteins | sample KBSCornC62_FD_184302 | JGI IMG/M metagenome (GOLD analysis project Ga0207702, IMG submission 184302) | Corn rhizosphere microbial communities from Kellogg Biological Station, Michigan, USA - KBS Corn C6-2 (SPAdes) (version 2) | ecosystem: Host-associated > Plants > Roots > Rhizosphere > Soil ...
GAAACCTTCGGCGGGCTCGATTTCGTCAGCCGTGGAGAGTTCGATGCCGAGAAGGACATGGCCGCGAAAGCGCGCGAGGAGGCCGAGGAGCTGAAAGCCCGGATCGCCGCTCTCGAAACCCGCCTGAACGGATAGGGACGGAGGGGCGCCAAGCCCTTGCCCCGGCCGGCTGGCGCCGGCACACCCTTGCCATGGCCGCGCCGCATCCCGAACCAGCGATCGTCTGTGCCGTGCGCGCCCATGGCGAGACGGCGGTGATCGCGCGGCTGCTGACGGCCGATGCCGGGCTGGTCGCTGCCTATGTCGCCGGCGGACGCGGGCGGGTGCTGCGGCCGGTGCTGATCCCCGGCAACGCGGTTTCTGCCGAACTTTCCCAGCGTTCCCCCGCCAGCCTGCCCTTCGCGCGGATCGAACTGGTGACCAGCCGCGCGCCGCTGCTGGGCGAGCCGCTGCCGGCGGCGGCCATTGCCTGGGCCACCACGCTCGTCGCCGCGGCCCTGCCCGAGCGCCAGCCCTACCCGGTGCTCCACGGCGCGCTTGGCGCCCTGCTCGAGGCTGTCGCCGAGGCGCCCTCAGCCCGCGGCTGGCTCTCGGCCATTGTCGCCTTCGAGGCGCTGACCTTGCGCGAACTCGGCTACGGGGCGCCGCGCAGCCTGCCGCCGCATGGGCTGTTTGCTCAGAATCTGGCGCTGTTCGACCGGCTCGGCCCGCAGCTGGCGCGCTATCCGCTTGCCGATACGCGAACCGATGTTATGGCGGCGCGCGCCCTGCTGCGCGAGCGGCTGGGCAGGATCGGACAGGAAGGCTAGGCGGGTTTTCACATGAAGATTGCGGTTTTCGCGGGCGACGGCATCGGGCCGGAGGTGACGCGGCAGGCAGTGCGCGTGCTGAAGGCGCTGGACCTGCCCGGGCTGGAGCTGACCGAGGGTGACGTCGGCGGTGCGGCCTGGCGCAAGCATGGCCACCCGCTGCCCGAGGCGACGCTCGCCATCGCGCGCGAGGCTCATGCCATCCTGTTCGGCGCCGTGGGCGATTTCGAATGCGACAAGCTGGAGCGCCATCTGCGGCCGGAACAGGCGATCCTCGGCCTGCGCAAGGAGCTGGGCCTGTTCGCCAACCTGCGCCCGGCCAAGGTCTTCCCGGGGCTGGAGGACCGTTCGGCCCTCCGCCCGGAAGTGGCCGGCGCCATCGACCTCCTGATCGTGCGCGAGCTGAACGGCGACGTCTACTTCGGCGACAAGGGGATCGAGACCCTGCCCGGCGGCGGACGGCGCGGCTGGGACATGATGAGCTACACCGACGAGGAGGTGCGCCGCATCGCCCACGTCGGCTTCAAGGCCGCCCAGGGCCGCCGCGGCCTGCTCTGTTCGGTTGACAAGGCGAACGTCCTCGAAACCTCGCAGGTGTGGCGCGACACCGTGCTGGAGGTGGCGAAGGAATATCCGGACGTCACGCTGAGCCACATGTACGTGGACAATGCGGCGATGCAGCTGGTGCGCAACCCGGGCCAGTTCGACGTGATCGTCACCGGCAACCTGTTCGGCGACATCCTTTCCGACCAGGCCTCGATGTGCGTCGGCTCGATCGGGCTGCTCGCCTCGGCTGCCATGGCGGTCGGTACCAGGGGGCTGTACGAGCCGATCCACGGCTCGGCCCCGGACATCGCCGGCAAGGACATGGCGAACCCGATGGCCTGCATCCTTTCCGCCGCGATGATGCTGCGTCATTCGTTCGGGCGCGAGGCCGAGGCGGCCCGGATCGAGGCGGCAGTAGCGAAAGCGCTGGCAGACGGCGTGCTGGGCGGGGACCTCGGCGGCTCGCATGGCACCGTGGCGATCGGTGACGCCGTGTTGGAAAGGCTCTGAGCGATGGGCGCGGGGGACAAGGCGCTGCAGCTAGGAATCGTGCTGCCGACCTTCAACGAGCGCGGCAACCTGCGCTCGATGGTCGAGCGGATCGATCGGGCGCTGGCCGGGATCGCATGGGAAGTCGTCGTCGTCGATGACAACAGTCCCGACGGCACGGCCGACGAGGCGCGGGCCATGGCCAACGAGGACCGGCGCGTGCGCGTGCTGCAGCGGATCGGCCGGCGCGGCCTGTCCTCCGCCGCAATCGAGGGCATGTGCGCCACGGCGGCCCCCGTTGTGGCGGTGATGGATGCCGATCACCAGCACGATCCCGAACTGCTGCCGCAGATGCTCGCCGCGATCGAGAGCGGCCAGTACGATCTGTCGTATGCGAGCCGCTTCGCCGAGGGCGCCAGCACCGAGGCCTGGGGCCGGCCGGACCGGGTGAAGGCCTCGGGCCTGGCCAACAAGCTGGCCCGCAAGGTGACAGGCGTGACCCTGTCGGACCCGATGAGCGGCTACTTCATGTTGCGCACCGAAGTGCTGCGCCGCGATGCGAGCCGGCTTTCGGGCGTGGGCTTCAAGATCCTGCTGGATATCCTCGCCACGGTCGACGCGCCGATGCGGATCAAGGAATTTCCGCTGCACTTCGCCGCCCGCGCGGAAGGCGAATCCAAACTGGACCAGACCGTCGTGTTCGAGTTCCTGGTCGGCCTGTACGACAAGTGGCTCGGCCGCTTCGTCCCGACGCGCTTTGCCCTGTTCGGCACGGTCGGCGCGCTGGGCGTCGGCGTCCAGCTCGGCGCGCTGTGGGTGCTGCTGCATATCGTCTTCGGGGAACGCTTCGTCTACGGCCACTGGTCGAACGAGACGACGTTCAACGTCTCCAACACGCTGGCGGCCATCGTCGCGATGAGCTTCAACTTCGTGCTCAACAACGAGCTGACCTATTCCGACAAGCGCCTGCGCGGCTTTGCCCCGCTGATGCGCGGCTGGGCCAAGTTTGCCGTCACCTGCTCGCTCGGCCTGCTGACCAACGTCGGCTCGGCCGCGGCGCTGAAGGCCATGGGTTTCCACGACATCGTGGCCGTGGTCATCGGCATCGTGCTGGGCTCGGTGTGGAATTTCGCGCTGTCGAGCAAGTTCGTCTGGGGGCGGTATTAAGGGGTGGTGACCGGTCAGCCGCTACGCGCCTGACCTCGCACGGCAGCGGTCGCTCGCGCAAAGCCTTTGACGGAGGTCGAAGACGCGCCACGTCAACGCCAGGTCGGCAGCCACATCCAGTACTGGAAGCTTGGCTTGCCGCAGCATAGCTGGGCCGCCGAGATGATCGGGAAGAAGCCGGCGAACAGCACCAGCGAGATGCCCAGTGTTCCGGGCGCGATCCAGCGCCAGCGGTCGGGCCGGCGCCACAGCGCGTCGAGCGCGAGGGCCAGGCAGGCCATCAGGAAGGCGCCGGGCAGCAGGTAGTGGTAGTAGAACTGAACCGGCTTGCCGTTGGCGATCCACATGCCGATCGAGACGAGGTAGAACAGCGCGGCGGCCAGCGCGTCATTTCGGTTCCGTTTCACCCCGGCCCATAGGCACCACAAGACGGCGGGGATCCCGGCGAGAGTGGACAGCGGATTGCCGATCATCACGATGCCGCGCTGGCCGCCGTCAATGTTGGAATAGAGGAACCAGATCGAGCGCTCGTTCAGCACCCATTGCCACCAGATCGACTGGTACGGGTGGTGCTTGATCACAGAGTGCTGCAGCTTCAGCATGTAGAACTGGTAGTCGACGATGTGCAGCGGATCGACCGGCTTTGCAGCATAGAAGAAGGCGGGCAGGAAGGTCGCGAAGTAGACCAGCAGCGGCAGGGTCCCCAGCCACAGCGCCGCCTCGGCAAGGCTGATCCCTTTGATAGGCGGGCCGCCCGTCGCCAGCAGGAAATTGCGGCCATGGCGGCGCAGGCGAATCCACAGGAAGGCAAGGCCGGGAAGGGCGGCGGCCGCCAGCGCGTTCCACTTCGAGCCCAGCGCAAGCCCGAGGAACAGGCCGGCGAGCGCGAGCCGCCAGCGGGCCTGCCGCGGGTGGCGCACGGCCGCAGCCAGCATCCACATGGCCAGCATCACGAAGCTCGCCATGAAGATATCGAGCATGGCGATCCGGCTCATCACGAACCACATGAAATTGGTGGCCAACAGAAGCGTGCCGACGACCGTCGCAAGGGTCCGGCCGCTCGCCAGCCACAGGGCGCGGCTGAAGGCGAACAGGCCGAGCGTGCCGAACAGCGCCGGGAAGGTGCGCCAGCCCTGCGGGGTATCGCCGAACAGGCGGATGCCGGCGGCAAGGATTTCCTTGCCGACCAGCGGGTGTTCGGCGTTCTGGGGCCTCGCCATGGTGAGGAGGACCTGTGCCGCCTTCACATAGTGGACCTCGTCGAAATAGATCCGTGAGGGGATGCCAAGGCGCAGCCACAGCAGGCCGAGGAAGACCGCCGCGATCAGCGCGCACCATCCGGCCGGATCGCGCTGGTCGGCGGGGACGAACGGGGCAGGGGCGCGCAACTGCATCGCCGCCGCGATTAGCGGTCCAAGCGGCGGCCTTGCAAGCCCGGCGGCCAAATCCTAAGGCATCGGCATGAAAAGGACTACCGGACAGGATCGCTCGATCACCGAGAGCTGGCGCCCCGCAACCCGCGCGGTGCGCGGCGGCACCTGGCGTTCCGAGCAGGGCGAGACGAGCGAGGCGATCTTCCTCACGTCGGGCTTCAGCTACGACGACGCGCAGACCCCGGCCAACCGCTTCGCCGGGCTCGAGCCGGGGATGACCTATGGCCGCACCCAGAACCCGTCGGTGCAGATGCTGGAAGAGCGGATCGCGCTGATGGAGGGGGCCGAGGCCTGCCGCGCCCAGGCGACCGGAATGGCCGCGATGACCAGCGCGCTGCTCTGCCAGCTGTCCGCCGGGGATCACATGGTCATCGCCCGCGCCGCCTTCGGCCCGACCCGCTGGGTGACCGACAACCTGCTGCCGCGCTTCGGGATCGAGGCGACGGCGGTGGACGGGCGCGACCTTGATCAGTGGAAGGCCGCGATCAGGCCGAACACCAAGGTGTTCTTTTTCGAGACCCCGGCCAACCCGACCATGGACATCGTCGACATCGCGGCGGTCTGCGGCCTGGCGCGCGAACACGGCATCCGCTCCGTGGTGGACAACGCCTTCGCGACCAGCGCGCTGCAGCGGCCGCTGGAACTGGGGGCCGACGTCGTCGCTTACGCGGCGACCAAGCTGATGGACGGGCAGGGCCGGGTCCTGGCGGGTGCGGTCTGCGGCGATGCGGACTTCATCAACACCGTGCTGCTGCCGTTCCAGCGCAACACCGGGCCGACGCTGTCGCCGTTCAATGCCTGGGTCGTGCTGAAGGGGCTGGAGACGCTGGAACTGCGCGCCGTGCGCCAGGCCGAGCAAGCGCTGGAGGTCGCCCGGTTCCTTGAAGGCCGCGTGCCGCGCCTGCTCCACCCGGGCCTGCCAAGCCATCCCCAGCACGAACTGGTCAAGCGCCAGATGCGCATGGCCGGGTCGATCTTCTCGTTCGAGGTGGCCGGTGGCCGCGAGGCAGCCCATGGCTTTCTAAACGCCCTGCAACTGATCGACATTTCCAACAACATCGGCGATTCCAAGACGCTGATGACCCATCCCTCGACCACCACCCATTCGAGCCTGACGCCCGAAGTGCGCGAGACCATGGGGGTCAGCGAAGGCCTGCTGCGGATCAGCGTCGGGCTGGAGGATCCGGCCGACCTGATCGACGATCTGGACCGCGGCCTCACGGCTATTGGGCTGTAATTACAGTGTTTTATTTTGATCGGGGTGGGAACGGCCGGGCTTCCCCGTCGTTCTGTCCCGGTCGGGCGCGCTCTTTGTGCGTTTGCTTTTGCGCGCCTGTGCGGGGCGGGCAGGCAAGACGGGATTGACGGGCATAGACTTCATGGACGCCGCCTCGCTGCTTGCAGCCATCGTCGAAGGATCGAGCGACGCCATCGTCGGCAAGTCGCTCGACGGCACCGTATTGAGCTGGAACCATGCGGCCGAGCGGATCTTCGGCTACGGCGCGGACGAGATGGTCGGCCAGTCGATCCGGATCCTGATTCCGGATGACCGGCAGGCGGAAGAGGACGCGATCCTCGCCGCGATCACGCAGGGGGAGCGCGTCCCGACCTTCGAGACGATCCGCCGGCGCAAGGACGGCAGCGCGATCCACCTTGCCGTGACCGTATCACCGGTGCGGGATGCACAAGGGCGCGTCGTCGCGGCGAGCAAGATCGCGCGAGACATTTCGGCGGCCCGGGCGGTGGAGCAGGCGCTGCAGGAGAGCGAGACGCGCTTCCGCCTGATGGCCGACAATATCTCGCAGCTGGCCTGGATCGCCGCGCCGGATGGCACGCTCACCTGGTACAACCGACGCTGGTACGAATACACCGGCACGACCTTTGCCGACGTCGCCGGGTGGGGCTGGCGCTCGGTCCACCACCCGGCCCATGTCGACCGGGTGGAGGAAAAGTTCCGTTCCTGCGTCGGGGCCGCGGTGGAATGGGAAGATACCTTCCCGCTGCGCGGCGCAGACGGGCGCTATCGCTGGTTCCTCTCCCGCGCCCTGCCGCTGAAACGTGACGACGGCAGCGTGATCTGCTGGTTCGGCACCAACACCGACATCACCGAGCAGCTCGAGGCAGAGCGGCGGATCGAACTCCTGCTGCTGGAGGTCAACCACCGCTCCAAGAACATGCTGGCCCTGATCCAGTCGCTCGCCCGCCGAACGGCGGCGACCGCGACCGATCCGATGGAGTTCGTCGGCCGGCTCGAGCGGCGGATCGCCGGGCTGGCCGCCAATCAGGACATCCTCGTGAAACAAGCATGGAACGACGTGCCGATAGCCGAACTGGTGGAAGCGCAGCTTTCGTTCCTGGGCGAGGCGCGCGGCCAGATCCACGCCGGCGGGCTGCCCCTGGACCTGCAGCCAGCCGCCGCCGAGACGATCGGCATGGCCCTGCACGAACTGGCCACCAATGCCCTCAAGTACGGTGCGCTATCGCGGTCGGGCGGACGGGTCGACCTGATCTGGGCACTGAACGGTGAGGACAAGGTGCGGCTGGAGTGGCGCGAATCGGGCGGCCCCGCCGTGGCTGAGCCGCAGCGCCACGGCTTCGGTACCCGCCTCATCGCCGACGTGCCGCGCGGCAAGCTGGGCGGGCGGGTGAGGCTCGACTATGCGCCGGACGGCTTCGTCTGGACGCTGGATTGCCCGGTCGAGCGAATTCTTGCCCTCAAGGACGCTTGAAGCGCACCGCGCAGCGTCGAAAACTGTTCATTAGCGGAACGGCGCCGGCGGAAATGGGTTTTCCCATGTGCGAGATGAGGCTAATCATGACGGGCATGAAGGGACTGTTTCAACACGCTGCGACAACCGACGGGATCACCGTGCGGGTGGCGGTGAATTTCCTGCCGGAGCAGTCCCGCATCGATGCGGGCAAGTGGTTCTGGGTCTATCACATCCGGATCGAGAACAATTCCGACGCTCCGGTCCAGCTGCTCACGCGCCACTGGCGCATCACCGACGGGCACGGCGTCGTTTCGCTGGTCGAGGGCGACGGGGTGGTCGGCGAACAGCCGCTGATCGCGCCGGGCCGCAGCCATGACTATGTCTCGGGCTGCCCGCTCAACACCCCGCATGGCTCGATGGAAGGCCGCTACACCTTCGGCCGCGACAATGGCACTCACTTCGAGGCGGCGATCCCCTTCTTCCCGCTGGCCGCTCCCGCCACCGCGGGCTGAGCTGCGCTTGCCCACCGGGGTTGCTCCCTCTAGAGCAACGGCATGAAGCGCACCCACCTGCCGCTCAACGCCCTGCGCGTCTTCGATGCCGCCGCGCGGCACCTGTCGTTCACCCGCGCCGCGGACGAGCTGGCGGTGACCCCGGCGGCGGTCGGCCAGCAGATCCGCGCGCTGGAGGACGTACTCGGGGTGGTCCTGTTCCGCCGCACCTCCAAGGGGCTGGAGCTGACCGACGAGGCGGGCGAGGGGCTGGAGGCGCTGCGCACCGGCTTCCTGCACTTCGAGGATGCGGTCAGGGCCATGCAGGCCGGGCAGGCGAGCCATGTCTATACGATCGCCGCGCCGCGCGAATTCCTTGCCGGCTGGCTGGCCCCGCGCCTCGCCGCCTTCCGCGCCGACAATCCGGAAATCCGCTATGTCCTGGTCGATGGCGAAGCGGCTGACTTTACCGAGGCAAACCTCGACCTGGCCGTGCGCTGGGCGGAAGGGCCCGGCGAGCTGGAGGGCGTGGCCCTTGGCCCGGCCCGTCGGGTGACCGTGGGCGAAGGGCCGTGGATCGCCTGGCCGGGCGATCCGGCGCCGCAGGGCCAAGGGGCCGAGGAGGCGCCCGTCCACGTCGGCGACGCCGGGCTTGCGCTGGCGGCGGCGGCGGCCGGCCTCGGCCAGGCGCGCGTGCCCGAACTGCTGGCGCGGGCCTGGGTCGAACAGGGCCGGATTGCCGCCATGGGTGCGCAGGAGGACTGCCGCTTCGGCTACTGGCTCGTCGCGCCGCTGCCGCAGTGGCGCCAGAAGAAGGTCCGGGCACTCGTCGCGGCGCTCACCGCCAGCGCATAGGGTAAGGACGGCGGCACCGCGAAAGGGCTTTGCCTCGCGCCAAAGCGCGCCTAAAGCGCGCCGGTCATGGATCACAACGACCGCGATCTGCTGCCCGAGGGGCTTGAGGACCGTCTGCCCGGCACCACGCCGGCCAGCACCCGCGTGGTGCGCGCCCTGCTGGATGTGATGGACAGCCACGGCTACGACCGGGTGCAGCCGCCGACCATCGAGTTCGAGACCTCGATGGCCAGCCGCATGGCCGGCGTCCAGTCGCGCCGGATGTTCCGCTTCGTCGATCCCGCGTCCCTCCGGATGATGGCGATCCGGTCGGACATGACGGTGCAGGTTGGCCGCATCGCTGCCACCGGCCTTGCCGCGGCGGCGCGGCCCCTGCGCCTCGCCTATTCCGGGCAGGTGCTGACGATCCGCGGCGACGGGCTCGATCCTGCGCGCGAACGGCTGCAGGTCGGGGCCGAGTTGATCGGGTCCGACAGCGTCGGCGCCGTGGGCGAGATCGTGGACCTCGCCATTGCCGCGCTTCAGGCTGCCGGCGCCACCGGCATCTCGGTCGACTTCACCCTGCCCGACCTCGTCGACACGCTGGCCGCCAAGGCCTTTCCGCTGGACGCGGAGGCCGTCGAGGCGGTGCGGCGCGAACTGGACGCCAAGGACGCCGGCGCCCTCGTCGCGGCGGGCGGCGCGGCCTACCTGCCGCTGCTCGAGGCGATCGGGCCGTTCGACCAGGCGATCGAGCGGCTGGTCCGCTTCGATGCCGGCGGCGCGCTCGCCTCGCGGATCGCTGCGCTGCGCCAGATCGCGGCCCGGGTGGCCGGCAAGGCGCGGCTGACGCTCGACCCCTCCGAACGGCACGGCTTTGAATACCAGTCGTGGTTCGGCTTCACCATCTATGCCGAGGGCCTGCGCGGCGCGGTCGGCCGCGGCGGCACCTACGCGATCCTCTCGGGCGCGCAGGGCAGCGAGCCGGCAACCGGGTTTTCGCTCTACCCCGATCCGCTGATCGATTCGCTCGCCGCGGCCGAGGCCCGGCGCGACACGCTGTTCCTGCCGCTCGGCCACGATCCGGAAACTGCCACCCGCCTCCGCGCGATCGGCTGGCGCACAGTGGCGGCCCTGTCCGACGCGGACGACGCGCGGGCGCTCGGCTGCACCTACCGGCTCGATGGCGACGAGGCGGTTAAGCTGTAAACGGGGACGGCTGGCGTGGTTACCGCCCCGCCACCTTCTCCAGCCACGCGTCGACCACGCCCGTCGCCGCGTAGGCCGGATCGCCAAGGCGGCGGTTGATCTCCATGTGACCCATCAGCCCGGTGCCCGGAAATCCGCGCCGTTCCACTGCCGTGCGGGCGGCCCTGAGTGCCGCTTCCAGTGCCTCGGCCTGGCGGGTCCCGTCGGGTCGCTGGACATGGAGGAGCAGGAAGGCCGGAGCGTTCGGGGGCGCCGCCTGCAGCGTGGGGGACAGTGCCCGCTGGCGGGCGGGGTCCGTGCCGAAGGCCGCGCCATAGGTCGTCTGCATCATGCCCGGGCCGTCCTTCACCTGGGCCGGCACGTCATAGGCCGCGCCGTCGACCGGGATGACGCCGGCAAGGTTGGCAAAGGAGAGGCCGGCCTCCTTCAGATAGCGCTCGTCCGTGCCGACCAGCGCGACAAGGTGCGCGCCGGCGCTGTGGCCCATCAGCACGACCCGGCGGGTGTCCACGCCCAGCGCTGCCGCGCGGTCCACCACGGCACGCAGGGCAAGCGCGACGTCGGCGGCCTGCTGCTCTACCCTGGCCTGCGGCACCAGCCGGTAGTTGATCGAGGCGAAGGCATAGCCGCGTGCGGGGAAGTGCGCCGGCTTCCACCGCCCGGTCGCATTGTCCTTGCTGCCGCGCTGCCAGCCGCCGCCGTGGACATAGAGCACCAGCGGAGCGGGGCGCACATCGCGGAATTTCTCGGTCGGGCTGGAGCGTTGCACCGCCGGCCAGAAGTCCAGCACCTGCAGCGGATCGCGGCCATAGGCGATGGTCTGGCCCGCGGCGACCGCGGGGGCGGCCTTGTCGGCCGCGGCGGCGCGTTCGGCAAAGCGGGCGCGCATGCGCTCCCGCAAGGACTGCGCATCCGCCTCGGACAGGGCAAGGGCAGGGCTCAGGGCAAGGACAAGCAACAGGGCTTTGCGCATGGGTCGGTTCCTCCCGTCAGGAATGATAGGTCGCGGCCCGGTTTGCGCCAACCATGCGCGGCGCGGCTGAACCGGAGCTTAGCGGGGTCTGACTCACCTTGCCCTTGGCCGCACAGTCCCCTAGGGCGCGCGGTCGTAACCTCCGTGCAATAGAAAGAGCAGGAAACCTTGGCCAACGTCACCGTGATCGGCGCCCAGTGGGGCGATGAGGGCAAGGGCAAGATCGTGGACTGGCTGGCCAGCCGGGCCGATGCCGTGGTGCGGTTTCAGGGCGGGCACAATGCCGGCCACACGCTGGTCGTCGGCGATCAGACCTACAAGCTCTCGCTGCTCCCCTCGGGCATCGTCACCGGCACGCTTTCGATCATCGGCAACGGCGTGGTGCTCGATCCGTGGCACCTGCGCGCGGAGATCGCCAAGCTCGAAGGCCAGGGCGTGGAGATCACGACCGAGAACTTCGCCATCGCCGAAAACGCGCCGCTGATCCTGCCGCTGCACCGCGACCTCGACGGCCTGCGCGAGGCGGCGGCCGGTTCGGGCAAGATCGGCACCACCGGGCGCGGCATCGGCCCCGCCTATGAGGACAAGGTCGGCCGCCGCGCGATCCGCGTCTGCGACCTTGCCCACCTCGATTCGCTCGACGCCCAGCTGGACCGGCTCTGCGCCCACCACGATGCGCTGCGGGCCGGCTTCGGCCAGCCCCCGGTGGACCGTGCCGCGCTTCTGGCGGAGCTGCGCGAGATCGCCCCGTCGGTGCTGAAATATGCCCAGCCGGTGTGGAAGCGCCTGAACACGGTGAAGAAGGCCGGCGCGCGCATCCTGTTCGAGGGCGCGCAGGGCGTGCTGCTCGACGTTGACCATGGCACCTATCCCTTCGTGACCAGCTCCAACACGGTGAGCGGCACGGCGGCTTCCGGGTCCGGCCTCGGCCCCAATGCGACCGGCTTCGTGCTCGGCATAGTCAAGGCCTATACCACCCGCGTCGGCTCCGGCCCGTTCCCCACCGAGCTGGAGGACGAGACCGGCCAGCGGCTGGGCGAACGCGGGCACGAGTTCGGCACCGTCACCGGCCGCAAGCGCCGCTGCGGCTGGTTCGACGCCGTGCTGGTGCGCCAGTCCTGCGCGATTTCCGGGGTGACCGGGATTGCGCTGACCAAGGTGGACGTGCTGGACGGGATGGAGACGGTGAAGATCTGCACCGGCTATCGCCTGCGCGGCCAGATCCTTGACTATTTCCCCAGCCACGCGGCCGATCAGGCCGAGGTGGAACCGATCTACGAGGAAATGGAAGGCTGGAGCGGGACCACCGCCGGCGCCCGTTCGTGGGCCGATCTGCCGGCCCAGGCGATCAAGTACATCCAGCGCGTGCAGGAACTGATCGAAACCCCGGTGGCGCTGGTGTCGACCAGCCCCGAGCGCGAGGACACGATCCTCGTGCGCGATCCGTTCGAGGACTGACGCCGCTTTTCACGTGGCGCCGCGCGGCCTAGCATGGGCCGGTGCGCCGCCTGTTGTTCCTGTCCGCCTGTGCGCTGAGCCTTGCCGCGCCTGCCGCCGCGCAGGAGCCGGAGGCCGCGCTGGTGCGCGTTGACAAGGCAGCGCGAAGGCTGGTCGTGGAGGATGCCTCCGGACGCGTGTTGCTCTCGCTCAGCGGCATCCAGCTTGGCGATCCGGTCGGGCCAAAGCGGGTCAAGGGCGATCGCCGCACGCCCGAGGGCCGCTATGTGATCGACTACGGGAACGAGGGCAGCGCCTACCGGCTGTCGCTCCACATCTCCTATCCCAGCGCCGCCGACCGGGCCCTTGCGGCGCGGCTGGGGCGCCCGGCCGGGGGCGACATCTTCATCCACGGTCAGCCAAATTCCCTCCGTTCCGGACGTATCGCCGGGGACTGGACCGATGGCTGCATCGCCGTATCGAACGAGGAAATCGAACGATTGTGGGCACTTGTGCCAGATGGAACGCCGATTCTCATCGCTCCGTAATTCTGCCTACCTATTCTTGGGGGTCTATCCCCTTTACATACGGAGATTGACGTTGCTAACTTTAAAGAATAGCGGTCTCTTTTCGCAGCTGGGGAAGAGTCATGGCAACTACGCCGGATGCCGTCATTGTGGGCAGCCAACAGATTCGTGTCGAGGCGGACCAAATTCCGTTTGCCACAACTGGCCTGGACTGCCCGACAATATACGCAGACATGATCCGTGGAACGTCGGTTCAAGGCGAGGTTGCCAAAATCTCGCTTATCGAACACAAAGTGCATGCTATCGCCAACGAAGTGCAGGCGTATCACGTCGCCAATATCGTCATCCCAGCCTCGCAGTTGCGTGGTTGGGGGGCTTATTTCACCAAGCTGGCGGATGCTGCCGGGTTGCCGACCACAGATGTCTAAACGTCCGGCGCTTCGAATTGCTGGAGGAACTGAATCCTCTGCCAGCAAGACCTTTGTCAGCATGGAGCCTAGCGGTTCTTATGTGTCGACAGGCATCATCGACGAGCACGGTAATCCCTATTTCAAGGGGACGCCTCCGCCCGTGCCGCCAGGTGGCGGCGGGAACGATGGGAGTGGTCCGGTGAAATCCTTATTCTCGCTCGACATCCCGCGTGATGTGCAGATCGCCAAGTGGGGCTTGGCCACGCTGGTAGTGGCTTTCGGGTCGGCTTTTCTCTACTTCATTGCAGAGTTTAAGGACGTTCGAAAAGACATCTCATCCATCCAGTCGAATGTGTCTGCTCAAACCGCGACAGTCGCGGCCGTACAGACTACATTGGAGAGGATTGAAGATAAATTGGATCGGATCGATGACCACACTCAAGGAAGCCCGGGAACAAGGCAGGCTGAGCCAGTTCATTCAGGAACGGAAACAGGAAGCAGGAAACCCTGACGCTTTCAACCGCGCTTTGCAGTCAATGGCCGGAAAGTCGAAAGAAGCTCCGGAAGCATCGCCTCCGGCCGATCCCGCCGATTGAAGCGATACTCGAATTCCTTGACGTAGTGGACAAGGTGCTTGGTGCTGACGCTGGTATGCGTCCCCTTGATCGAGCACTTGAGGTGCCGCCAGAAATTCTCGATCCCGTTCACTGTCGCGCCGGTCGTGAGGGAGACATATTCCTCTTGGCTGTGGTTCACGGTCTGATGGCGATAGCCCAAGGTGGCGAGGCCGCCGTAAGCCCGATGCTCGTCAGTGTGGATGGTGCTGGCCTTCTTCACGGTCGCCCGGATCATGGGAAGGAGCGTGCCGCTCGTGCGGTTCGGGACGACATGAGCAACCAGATCGCCGCCGACCTCCAGCATTCCAAACACGGTTGCCTTGTTCGCAGCGGGATCGCCGCCGTGCTTTTCGCGCTTCGTGCGACCGCCAACGAACGTCTCGTCAATCTGGACCGTTCGGCCCAGACCGCCAAGCGGGGCTTCGCCGTCAACGTCCGCCATGTGCTCACGGATCAGCGAGGCCATGCGCCACGCGGTCTTGTAGGTCACGCCTAGCTGGCGCTGCAATTCCTTGGCGCTGACACCATGGCGCGTCGTGGTGAACAGGTGAATCGCGTAGAACCACAGTTGCAGCGGGGTCCGCGTCTGCTCGAACGGGGTGCCCACGGTGGGGTGCAGGTGGTGCCCGCACCACTGGCACGAATAGGCGCGCTCAGCCTTGATCCGAAACCACTTGGACTGGCGCTCGCACGCCGGGCAACCGAAGCCCTGCCCGAACCGCACGTCAAACAGGTGCTGCAAGCAGGTTTCATCGTCAGGAAACTTGCGGAAGAACTGCGCGGTGGTGAGGGGCTTCGTGCTCATGCACCATCATATGGCACAATTTGTTACGTATGTAAAGGGGATAGACCCCTATTCTCGACTTGGACCGCATTTGTTCTATTCCCGTTCAAATTGGAACGGAGTCGGAACACATGGGCAACACCAGCTTCGCAAACCCCGCGCACCAGCTCGCGCCGGTCGGCAACTTCAGCTATGCGGCAGCCAGCAGCCATGGCCCCGCCAACGATATGGGCGGCATCGCGCTGACCCTGGCGATCTATGCGGACCGGCCGCACCTGCGCGAACAGCTGCGTGAGGATGCGCTGATCGCGGGCTACCGGGTCAGCGAATGCGCCCCGCTTGATCGGCTCGAACAGGAAGACGGGAGGCCGCTCGCCGAAGTCGTGCTGGTCGATTGCCCCGTTGCCGGAGGGGCACGCCTCGCCGCCCTCGCGCGGATGGACATGCGCGTGGCCGAAGCGCGCGGCCAGCTGATCGTCTCGACCACCGCGGCCGGCCTGGAAGACGTGTTCGGCTGCCTTGACCAGTCGGCCCCGCAGATCCTGGTGGACGGGTGCGAGGCTGACCTTGCCCTCGCGCTTGGCCGGGCCCAGGCGCTCGCGCCGGGTCGGCGGGTGCGCGAAATGGCCGACGAGGACCGGATCCAGCTGCTCCGCCTGACCGAACAGGTCGGCCGGCTGGCGGCCCGGCTGGGTGAAGGCGGACTGGCTTCGCCGAATTCGCGCGTGGAATCTCCGGCCATTGCCTTCCGCGGTGCGCCGGCGGAGGAGGGGTTGCTGATCGCCCCGGTGGAAAGCGAGTTTCCCGATCCGCGCATGATCCGCAAGATCCTGCGCCAGCGCCAGCAGCGCGCGCGGTTCTTCGATGCCGATCTGTTTGCCGATCCGGCCTGGGACATGCTGCTCGATCTCGCCGCCGCGCGAGAGGAGGACAAGCGGGTCTCGGTCACCTCGCTGTGCATCGCCGCCGGGGTCCCGCCGACCACCGCATTGCGCTGGATCGGGCAGATGCAGCACGCCGGCCTGTTCGCGTGGGTGGAGGATCCTTCGGACCGCCGCCGTGCCTTCATCGCCCTCACCGAATCGGCCGTGCGGGGCATGGCGCGCTACTTCGCGGCGATCGGCCTCGCCGGTCCTGCCGCGGCCGGCGGGGCGGGCGTACTGCCGATCTGATCGCAACGCCCTCTTCCCACGCCCGGCGCGATCCGGCATGGCAGCGTCCGGACGATCCGGGGGAAGGGCTGAATGAGGCGCAGGCATCTGCTTCTGGGCGTAGCCGGCCTCGCGGCGGGGCTGACCGGGCTTGCCGTCGCCAACCAGCTCACCGCCTTCAACCTGCTGGTCCCCAAGGACGCCGGCTCCGAGGTTGCTGCAGCGGGCCTCGCCTACGGGCCGGGTCCGCGCGCCAGGCTGGACATCTACCGCCCGTTGCGCGCGGCCGGGCCGCTGCCGGTCATCGTGTTCTTCTACGGCGGGGCCTGGGAAAGCGGGCGGCGGCAGGACTATGCCTTCGCCGGACGGGCGCTGGCGGCGCGCGGCTACCTGGTCGTCATACCGGACTATCGCGTGCGGCCCGAGGTGCACTTCCCCGACTTCCTGCGGGACTGTGCGGAGGCCGTGCGCTGGGTGCGCTCCCACGCGCGAGAGCATGGTGGCGACGGGGAGCGGATCGTCCTCGCCGGCCATTCGGCAGGTGCCTACAACGCGGCCATGCTCGCGCTCGATCCGCAATGGCTCGGGCCGGACCGGGCGGCGGTGCGCGGGCTGGCCGGCCTTGCCACTCCGGCCGATTTCCTGCCGCTCGACGATCCGGCCAGCATCGCCACCTTCTCGCGCTGGCCGCGGCTGGAGGAGACCCAGCCGATCCACTTCGCCGCCGCGGGGGCGCCGCCCGTCCTGCTGCTCCACGGCGAGGGGGACGAACGCGTCCGCCCGCGCAACAGCCTGCACCTGAAGGCCGCGCTCGATCGGGCCGGGGCGGAGGCCGAACTGCGCCTCTATCCCGGCGTCGACCACGTCAGGATCCTCCTTGCCCTGTCACGTCCGCTGCGCGGCTCGGTGCCGGTGCTGGACGATATCGATCGCTTCGCCCGGCGGGTCGCCGGCGGTGTCTGGTCCGCGGCGGGAGCCACCTGACCGAAATGTCATGAAACCCGCCGCCTCGTTCGGCCGTTAGGGCAGCCATGGAGTCAACAGGCAGACCGGCACTGGTCACCGGTGGTGAATCGGGCATCGGCAAGGCCTGCGCCCTCGCGCTCGGCGCGGCGGGGCATCCCGTGACACTTACCTATTTCACCGACGAACCGGCGGCCGCTGCGGTCGTGGCGCAGATCGAGGCGGGCGGCGGCAAGGCGCTCGCCCACCCCTGCAACGTCGGCCAGGAGGCGGAAGTGGAAGCGCTGTTCGCCGCGGCCGAGGCGGTCCACGGCCCGGTGCGCCAGCTGGTCAACTCCGCTGGCCTCAACATGAGCGGAACCCCCGTCGCGGCCATGTCGCTGGCGCAGTTCGACCGGGTGCTGAGGGCCGATCTCTATGGCCCGTTCCTGACCTGCCGCCGCTTCGTGCGCGCGCTGGAAGGGCTGGATCAGGGCGGGCGCATCGTCAACATCTCGTCCATCCACGAACGCGCGCCCCGCCCCGGCGGGCTTGATTACGACGCGGCCAAGGGCGGCCTTGCCCAGCTGACGGCAACCCTTGCGCTGGAGCTGGCGCCCCGGCGGATCGCGGTCAACGCGGTCGCCCCCGGCATGATCCTCACTCCCATGAACCAGTCAGCCCTCGATCATCCCGCCGAACTCGCCGCAAAGGAGGGCGCGATCCCGTGGGGCCGCGCCGGCCGGCCCGAGGAGGTCGCTACCCTGGTCTCGTTCCTGCTGTCCGACGCGGCCGACTACATCACTGGCACCACCGTCACCATCGACGGTGGCCTGTCGCTCACCGTGGCGCTCGGCGCATGAGCGGGACCGCGCCGGATGCCTCGCGGGTCGTTCTGGTAGACTTCGCCGTGGAGGGGCTCGACGTGGTCACGCTCGACAGTGCCGGACCGGACGGCCTGCTCGACGGGCATGACCTAATGAGCCCCTACGTGTGGGAACGCGATGGCGCGCTCAACCTGCTCGTCCGCGTGCTGAAGAACCCGCTGGGCGCGGACGATCCGACCGGGATCATCTATGCCGGGACCTCGCAAGATGGCCTCGCCTTCGCCATGCAGGACAAGCCGGCGATCGTGCCGGGCCCCGATCCGGTCGACGGCGGCGGGGTCGAGGATCCTACCGTGGTGCTCTCCGAAAAGCAGGTGATGGTGTTCTACACCGGCGTCGAAACCGGCCGGACGCAGGGCTCGTTGCTGGTGGCCGAAGGGCCGGAGCTGTCCGACCTCACCAAGCGCAAGGTCCTGCTGAAGGCGCGCAAGGGCGAAGGCAACATCAAGGAAGCGACCGTCGCCCGCGGTGCCGACGGGCGCTACCGCCTGTTCTACGAATATGCCGCCGAGTTCCAGCCCGGCCCGGATGGAACGAAGGTCGCGGCCTCGCGGATCGGCATGGCGGTGGCGGACAAGCTGGAAGGCCCGTGGAAGGTGGCCGACGATCCGTTCACCGTGCGCGAGCACGCCTGGGACAACTGGCATCTTTCAACCGGGCCGATGCTGATCCGCGATGGCGAACCGCCGGTCATGTTCTACAACGGTGCCACGCTCGACGCGCGCTGGCGGATCGGCTGGATCGCCTTCGACCCGGACTTCACGACCGTGGTGGACCGCTGCATCGAACCGCTGATCGTCCCGCCCCCACCGCGGTTGCGTTCGGGCACGGACATCGCCTTTGCCGCCTCGTGCATAACCCAAGGCGAGGACATCCACCTCTACTTCTCGCTGGAGGACCGGGTCCTGCGCCGGGCCACGCTGGCCTGTCTGACCCCGAAGCATTGAACGGACATAAAGGTTCCGTGCGCAAGGTGCCTCATTCCGGGTCAATGCCGCCGCGCTTGCGGGCCGCGGCGCCGTCTTGGGGCCGAGCACGGCGCAAACTTCGTTAACGCCCTTTCATCCGCCGGGGCCAGCGGGCATATTCGTACCAACCGGCGGGCGAATGGCGCCCCCGGCAGAGGACTTGCCTGCCACGTGACGGCTCCCGTTCGCTTTCCCCGGTTCTTCGTCACCAGCCCGGGTCCGTGCCCCTATCTGCCCGGCAAGACCGAGCGGAAGGTGTTTACCGAACTCAAGGGCGATTCCGCCGATGCGCTGAACGATGCCTTGGCCCGGATCGGCTTCCGCCGCAGCCAGTCGGTCGCCTACCGCCCGTCGTGCACCGATTGCGTCGCCTGCACCTCGGTCCGCGTCGCCGCGCGCGAGTTCCGCGCCTCGGCCACGCAACGCCGCAATCTGAAGCGGAACGACGATCTGGTCGTTACCGAGTGCGCCCCCTGGGCCACGGCGGAGCAATACGATCTGCTCCGCGCCTACCTCGGTGCGCGCCACCCCGGCGGCGGCATGGCGCAGATGGACGAGAGCGATTTCGCCGACATGGTGGAACATACTCCCGTCACAAGCTTTGTGATCGAGTACAGGGAACCGGGAGACGGGATCACGCCCGGACGCCTGGTCGGCGCGTGCCTGACCGACCGGCAGGACGATGGCCTGTCCATGGTCTACAGCTTCTTCGATCCCGAGCATGAGGCGCGGACCGGGCTTGGCAATTTCATCATTCTCGACCACATCCGCCGCGCCGCCCGCAACGGGCTGCCTTACGTCTACCTCGGATACTGGGTCGCCGGGTCGGAGCGGATGCAGTACAAGATCCGCTATCGGCCGCTCGAGCGGCTTGGCCGCGAAGGCTGGGAACGGATCTCGGATGCCGAGCATGACAGCCTTATCCGCGCCGTTGCCAGCGCCG
>Ga0207702_10002093_pt1 | contig 19237 bp, 16 predicted proteins | sample KBSCornC62_FD_184302 | JGI IMG/M metagenome (GOLD analysis project Ga0207702, IMG submission 184302) | Corn rhizosphere microbial communities from Kellogg Biological Station, Michigan, USA - KBS Corn C6-2 (SPAdes) (version 2) | ecosystem: Host-associated > Plants > Roots > Rhizosphere > Soil ...
TCTGCACCTCGCGCATAAACAATCGAGCCATCGGTCCGCCTTCTTCGAGGTAATCGGTTTCGCGAAAACGCTGCAGGGTAGCATTCACGTCATACTGAACGGCGCGATGGATCACTCGCCACCCCGCACCACGTTTCTCCAAAATGGTGAACTGCGCGCGCGGGGTTCCATCGAGAGGAAGTCCGACAGATCCTACCGTGATGATTTTTCGATGTTCCCAAAGCCGGACCGAGCAAAAATGATTATGCCCGCGCACAATCCATTCGGGCGTGTCCGGCGAAAACATCGGCGCGATCATTTCGTCGGGTGTGTAAGGGAAAACCAAGTCGTTATCGCTCCGACTCGATCCATGAACGAAGAGAACATCGGGGTAGTCGGTAAACTGATACGTCGTCGGCAATGCCTGCATTTCTCGTCGGCGATCTTCGCCGACCTGAGCGCAGGCGTATTGCACCGGACCAAACCGCGGCGTATGCCATTCCGAAGCGGCGCGCTCGGTGTTTAAATCGAACAGATAACGTTCGTGGTTCCCACGGAGGACGGGACAACTCAGCGAGCGAACACGATCCCAACAGGCCGCTGAGTCCGGCGATCCCACCACCACGTCGCCAGCGACCAGAATCCGATCCACCTGCTCCCGCCCGACCTCGGCTAGTACCGCTTCGAGCGCGGGAAGGTTTCCATGGATATCGGCCAAAATCGCGATCCGCATCCGACAAGTCCGGGCAAATCGAGCCCCTGGATCAACTCACAAAAAAGCGCGAACGAGGTTTCGTTCGCGCTCGAGCAGTCAGCCCCGGCGTTTAGCGGCGAAATCGAGGATCGACAACGACCGGACGTGAAACGGGAACGACGCAACGGATCGGCTCACGACCCCGGACAATCACCTCAGACCGACCATGAAAAGCGACGACCGGAGCGCAATACACGACAGGACGCGCAGGAGCGCAGACCGTGACGGGACGGCAAACCGGGCCGCTTATGACGACGGCAGGAGGGGCAACATAGACCCGAGTAAAAGCCGAAGCTGAACCAGCCAAGGCGGTGAGACCGAGAGAAATCAGGAGGGTTTTCATACGGGTACAGAGACGCTCCGGTTACACCCCACGGTAACCTATAAAGGCTTGGGGCAATTGTAATGGAAGCGGCTGGCACCCTGAAACGCCGCATTTCAACAGGGCGCAGTTCGAAGTTGGCTTCTTTCGCAATCTCGCCTTGAACCATTTCCATTCCACGCTGGCTGCGCGGACGTCCGTAAGGCGGAGATTAAATAGAAATATAGCATCATGAAGTCTGTTCCACTGAAGGGAAGTGAGCGGTATAAATTCGAGGGAGCCACGGCGACGGGGCTGGCCGACGAAAATGAATGGCTAGAAATTTCGGTGCGGGTTCGGCGCAAAGCGGACCTGCCGAGTTTTGAAAACTTCGGCCTTCCGGGCGGCCCACAGACCCCGCTCAGCCGGACCGATTTCGCTGAGAAATATGGCGCCGCCGACGCCGATTTTGCGAAAGTCGAGGCCTTCGCTAAGGCTCACGATCTCACCGTCAACGCGAAGGACTCCGCCACCCGCACGATCCATTTAGGCGGCACGGTTGCGGCGTTCAGCAAAGCCTTCGAGGTGAAACTGATTCGCTACCAGCATGCCAAAGGAACGTTCCGCGGACGGCTCGGTGCTATTCACATCCCGCTAGATCTCGATGGCATTATCACCGGCGTATTCGGTTTGGATAACCGTCCCCAAGCTCGCAAACGCTCACAGGTGCGGCCCGTCCCTCCGGGTACCTCACATGTTTCTCCGACCCGGCCCTGGTTCACCGCGCCCGAACTCGGGCAATTGTATCAATTCCCCGAAGGCGACGGGGCAGGACAAACGATCGGCATTCTTGAATTTGGTGGCGGTTTCGACACCAAGGATCTCGCAACGTATTTCCAGACGATTGGAGTCGCCGAGCCCAAAATTCTGGCCGTCTCCGTCGACTCTGTGGCGAATCACCCGAACGTCGATCCTGACAGCGACGGCGAAGTCATGCTCGATATCGAAGTCGCCGGAGCGCTCGCGCCCAAAGCGACGATCGCGGTTTATTTTTCAAAATTTACGGAGAAAGGCTGGGTCGATATTCTAACCTCGGCCGTTCATGATAAGATCAACAAGCCCTCGGTCATTTCGATCAGTTGGGGCTTCGCCGAGGGGAAACTCATCTGGACGGAACAAGCTATTAATCATGTCAATGAAACCCTTCACGAAGCCGCTGCGCTCGGGGTAACTGTGTGCGTCGCATCTGGCGACGATGGCTCCAGCGACGACGCGGAAGACGGCCACGCGCATGTGGATTTTCCCGCGTCGAGTGCCTACTCCCTCGGGGTTGGCGGTACGTCGTTGAAAGCCTCGGCGGGAAAAATCAAGAGCGAGAAAGTTTGGAACGATGGTCCCCGTCAAACCGCGGGTGGCGCAGGCGGGGGCGGGGTCAGTTCGGTTGAGCCCGTTCCGTCCTGGCAAGCCAGCCTCGCTCCCGTGAGCGTGAATCCCGGAAAAAAAACGGGACGCGGCGTTCCGGACGTCGCCGCGGTCGCTGATCCGAACACTGGGTATTATGTGCGTTCCGGCGGGAAGAACGGTGTCGCGGGCGGCACCAGCGCGGCCGCTCCGCTTTGGGCTGCGTTGATCGCGTTGCTCAATCAAAAGCTCGGCGCGCCCGTGGGCTACCTCAATCCGCGTCTTTATCAAATCTACGGCCCCGCGAAAGTGCTGCACGACATCACGACGGGGAACAACGATACCCAGGGTCTCGTCGGCGGATATCCGGCAAAACCCGGCTGGGACGAATGCACCGGCTGGGGCTCGCCCCATGGCATCAACCTGCTCGCCGCGCTGGCGAAAAAGTAAAGCGACAGATCACCGCTCCGCTCGGAGTGCGGTGACTCGTCACCTCCTTCGAAGGCGAAATTCATTTCGCCTTCCAGCGACACTGCTTACTCATGCTATTGCGGGCAGATGAATCTGCCCGTCCAAGGCGGTGACGAGTCACCGCACTCCCCCCGCGGAGGTTACCGCATCACTCAATTTTAGGCGGGTTTGCTTTCCGATTTTCCTCAGCTCTTCATCAGCGTCTTCAACGCATTCGACGTTTTCTCCGGCGGGGGCAACTCGTCGGGCGGGTGAATCGGGATCACGGGGTGCCACTTGTACCAATCCTTGTTCACCTCGGTCGCCAGTTGGAATTCGTGGCCTTCTTGCGCAACCGGGCCGGGCTGATCGGGAGTAACAAAAGAGATCGCTCCGGAGAGAAGGGATTCAACCGAGGTGTTGCGAATCTCCGCGCCGAACAAACTGATCTTGATCGGAATTCCACCCGCGTTCCAAAACTGCGAGTTCGTTCGCACGAGGTCGACGTACTCGGGCTGCACGCGGATTCGAATCACCACGCCCGTCGCATCCTCCGTCAAGCGGCTCGTCTCCACGCTTCCGACTCGAATATCGCGATAAAACACAGGGGCCTGCGGCTGCAACGTCCCCAGGCGATCCACCCGCAATAAAAACGCACGCCCCTCCCCTGTGTTATCCGGCGCCGGTGTTTTATCGAGTCCCCGAAATGTCGTCGCCGGGGCACCATTGCCAGGACGCACGTTCAACCGGACGCCGCTCACCAGCGTATCCAAGCCTCTGATACCGGAAAAACCGATCTCCGGATGCACGATCCAAAATTCCGATCCGGCGACGGCGAGTTTGGCCGCATCGCGATCGAGGCGCAGTTTCACCCGCACGCCACTGAGATCCTTTTTTAATTCGACCGAGCGCACCGAGCCGACATCGACGCCCTTGTGTTCGAGGGTTGTCTTACCCGGCTCGATCCCGCTGCCATCTGAGAATTCAATCGTGATCTCCGGCCCATGGTTGCGCCATTCGCGATAAATCATCCAACCGGCGACGGCCACGGCTATGATCGGGACAACCCAGATCAGCGAAAAAGTTCGCCCATGCGAAATAACAGGTTTGGGAGTGCTCATGAGATAACTGGAAATTAGGCGTTGGGTTTGACGCGTTGGTGCGCTTTAGAATTAACCGGATTCTCCGCGGTGTGGGCTTCATCGGTTTGGTCATCATCCTCATTTGTTTCCCAGAGAAGCCGCGGATCGAACAACTGGGTCGCGATCATCGTCAGAATCACGACCGAGGCGAAAGCGATGATGCCATGCATCGGTGTGACCGAAGCGAGATTACGGAAACGGACTGCACCGGTCAGGAAAGCGACGAGAAAAACGTCGAGCATCGACCAGCGCCCGATTGCATTGATCATCGAATACAGACGCGTTAACCGACGAGAGTTCGGCCGACGTCCGCCACGCACCGAGTAAAGCAGCCATGCGAGTCCTCCGAGTTTCAAACCCGGCACGGCAACGCTCGCAGTGAAAACGATCAACGCGAGAGCCCAAAGATTTTCGTTCCACAGCAAGGCGACGCCACCGAAAATCGTGGTCACGTTTGGAGGCGATCCCGCCGTCGCAAAGGTCATCACCGGAAGCACGTTCGCGGGGATCAGCATAACCGTCGCAGCCAAGGCGAATGAAGCCGCCAAGTCTTTCCGCGGAAGGTCGCTGAACGGGTTCGTCACGTCGCTTCCTTTTTCTCCGGCGTGGCAGCTTGCGTGGCCAACACGCGAGCGGGCTCGAGCGTGAAGGTTTGCCAAGCGGCGAGCATCGCTGTCGCGGCAGCGGCATAACAATAAAAGCCGACCCCCATTGTCGTCTGTGCGAGGGAACCGATTTTGAAAAACGAAACAAGCACCGCCAAGACATGGATCTCCGGCATCGACCAGTGCTGGAGTTGATGCGCCGCCTTTACCCAAGGGTTACTGTGATCGTGCGCATCCCTGCGCCACCACGTGAGAATGAGCGCAAGAAAAGTGATTTCGAGCAGCGGCGCGACCACGCCGCAGAAGAGCACCCACGTCGACAGGCTCGGCATGTGATGGCGCCACAATCCGCGCGATCCCGAGAGCAACGTACTGGTTCGTGTGTTCCCAAAACGCGCCAGCGTGACAAAAGGCAACGTCGACGCGGGTACGGCGAGAATCAGTGCGGTCAACGACAAAGCCAGAGGGGCGTTGAGACCGCCGAAACTCCGCCGTGCCATCAATGTTCCGCAGCGTGCACAGCGCGCTTTCTGTCCTCGTTCCAGGCGGATCGGCGCATGCGATTGCGCGCAAACGGGGCAGATCAACTGTGTGCTCAGGTCAACATCAGCCATGGGAGCAGGAAGAACCTGCGCTCAAGCGACCGTACTTGCCGACCTGAGTTCGGAAGCGAAGCGAAGATTTACCTGTTCTCGGCGAGAACGGGAAACGGCCCGACCCTGCTATCGGTCAAGTGTCCCAGCCGCCGCCGAGGGCTTTATAGAGCGAAACGAGATCGGCGCGGATCGCTCCTTCGCTTTCTGCCAGTTGATCCTGCGAGGTGAGGAGCGAGCGCTGCGCGTCGAGCACCACCGTCGAATCGGCGAGGCCGTGTTGAAACTGCTGTCGCGCGATCATGAACGCGTTATTCGCCGCCTTGACCGCGTCTTCGAGGGAAGCGCGGCGGACTTGCTCCATGCGATATTTGACGAGGGCATCTTCGACGTCGCGCAACGCTTGCGCCACGGTGGATTCATACGAGGTGAAAGCCTGCTTCTGCGCTTCGTTTTGAACGGTGATGTTCGCTCGCACCTTGCCCCAATCCAAAATCGGCCAGCTTACGCCGGGCACGATCGAATAATAATGGCTCGACCAGCGCGGCAGCGCGGCAAGTTTACTGCTATCGAGCCCAGCCGTCCCGGTGAGCGCGAAACGCGGAAACAAACCCGCCGTCGCTACTCCCACCATCGCATTCGCAGCGGCAAGCTGGCGTTCAGCCTGACGCACGTCCGCGCGACGACGCAAAATGTCAGAAGGGACACCGACGGGAACTTCGAGCGGAATTTTCGGCAAAGGCGCGACCACGCCGAGTTCGTCACTGAGTGCATTGCTCTCCAATCCGATAGTGAACGCGAGTGAATGAATCAGGGTGCGCTCCGACGCTTCCTGCGCGGGGATCGTCGCTTCGGTCGAAGCGACTTCAGCCATTTGACGCGCCACGTCTAATTCCGTTTGAAACCCTGCTTTAAACTTCGCCTGCGAGATCGATAGAATCTCGCGCTGCGCCTGCAGATTTTCTCGCGCGATTTGCAGTCGGTGCTGCGTCGTGCGCAATTGAATATAAGTGGTCGCAACTTCGCCCATCAACGAAACCAGAACCGCGCGCTGTCCCTCTTCTGCCGCCTGCACTTCGGCATTGGCGTATTGAATCTCGCGGCGCGTGCCGCCGAAAATATCGATTTCCCACGACGCGTCGAAACCTGCTTGAAAGAGTTGCGTCGTCACTCCCGGCAAACCGCCGTTGCCGAATGGGCTCTGCGGGCCCACCGGTCCACCGCCTCCGGCTGGGGCTGACGCGGCACCGCCACCGCCTCCAGCCGAGGAATCCGCGCGGGTGCGCATCGGATCGCTCGAGTTGGAAGAAGCCAGATTGCGAACCGAGCGCGAAACCGAATCAGAGCCCCCGCCGCCTGACGGGCTGCTGCTCCCACCGAGAGGCAAGGAAACATTCTGCGATCCGCGACCGCGATTGTATCCACCATCGACATTCACATTTGGGAGCAAACTCGCCCCTGCTTGCAAACGCGCGGCGCGCGCCTGCCGCACGCGCGAGGCGGCGATGATCAAGTCGCGATTTCCGTCGATCGCCCGCTTGATCAACGATTCCAGTTCGTCGTCCTGAAAGGTCAGCCACCAGCGCTGCACCGCGTCCACACCCGGCACGATCCGGCTCTCCGGCACCGCGGTTTCGTTCTTCACTTTCACTTCGGAAAATGTATCCGCAACCTGAGTACGAGGTGGTGTGTAGTTGGGGCCGACCGTGCAGCCGCCCAAAACGGCGGCAGCGCCCAAAACGTAAAATCGGGAAGTGACTTTCATGAAGATCAATGACCGGCGGGCTGACCGCCCTTGGTCTTGCGTAGAAGGAAAGCGATAGGAACGCAGCACGCCGCCATCAACGTAAGAAACCAGAAAATATCGATGTAGCTCATCAGCATCGCCTGCCGTTGCACGATCTGATCGAGCTGCGCGAGTGATAGTTTCGCGTACTGTTGAAAACCGCGGCTGTAGACGCTCATCAGTTCCGCCAGACGCGCATGATGGAATTGTCCGCGCCGCGATAAAAATGCAATCGCCACCGAAATCCCGAAGCTGCCGCCGAGATTGCGCATCGTGTTGATCAGAGCGGAAGCGCTGTTGCTCTTGCCCGGCGGAAGTCCGGCGTAGGCCACGGTCGAAATCGGTACAAACAGGAATGGCAGTCCCACCGCTTGAAAAACCCGAGCCCACGCGAGTTGATGAAAGCTGACTGACGCATCCAGCGTGTGCAGATGCAGACAAGCCAGACACTCGATCACGAGCCCGAGAACGATCAGGTACTTAGGCTGAATTTTTTTCAACGACGCTCCGACAATTGGCATCATGATCAGCGTCGCCGCTCCTCCAGCCGTCAAAGCGAGCCCCGCTTCTGTCGCGGTGTAGCCCATCATCACTTGCATGAATTGCGGCAGAATCTGCGTTGTGCTGATGAGAATAAACCCGGTCGTGAACATCACCGCCATCGATGCGGCGAAACTCTTATCTTTGAGCAGCGGCAGATCGACAATCGGCGCCTCGAAAATGAATTCCCAGATCACGAGAAAACATAACGACATCGCGGCGATAATGGCGAAGACCAGAATAAATTTCGACGACAGCCAATCGTCCTCCTGCCCTTTATCCAAGACAACCTGCAGGCAGCCGAGCCCAACCGCGACCAAGATAACTCCTAGATAATCGACTTTCAGACCACCGTGCAGCGCCTTCTCGCGATCCTTTTTCACTGCGGGCGGATCGACCAAAATGCGCCAACTCAAGAAAAGAGAAAACAGGCAGACCGGAACGTTGATCAAAAAAATCCAACGCCACGTATAGTTGTCGGTGATCCATCCGCCGAGTGTCGGCCCCAGCGTGGGTGCAACCACCACGGCGACGCCGTAAAGCGCGAATGCCTGCCCTCGTTGGTCCGGCCGAAACGTGTCCGCCAAAATCGATTGTTCACTTAGCGCCAAGCCTCCGCCACCGATGCCCTGCATCACGCGGAATAAAATCAACCAGCCCAGCGACGGGGCCAAACCGCAGAGCAGTGAGCTGATGCCAAACAGCGCGACGCAGCTCATATAAAAACGCTTCCGCCCGATCACTGTCGCGAGCCATCCCGAGATCGGCAAAACGATCGCGTTGCTCACAAGATAGCTGGTCAACACCCACGTGCTCTCGTCCTGCGTGGCCGAGAGATTCCCAGCGATGTGTTGGAGCGAGACGTTCGCGATGCTCGTGTCGAGCACCTCCATGAACGTCGCCATGGAGACCACAACGGCGACAAGCCACGGGTTGTGCGCACCGGCGGCGGAGCGCTCCATCGAAAAAGCGTGATCGGGAGCAGGCATGCGCGACGGCAGCAGTCAGGGCTCGATCGATACCTTCACTTCGACCGACATGCCTGGTCCCAGGCGGCGCTCGGGATCGCTCGGAAGTTGATCCAAAACGATTTTAACCGGCACGCGCTGCACCACCTTCACCCAGTTACCGGTGGCATTTTCCGCCGGCAAACCGCTGAAGGCTTGGCCCGTGCCTGCTTGAAAGCTGTCGACGTGTCCCGCGAGATCCATGTCCGGATAAGCGTCGACGTGCACCTTCACGGGTTGACCGCGGCGCATCCGCGCGAGTTGGGTTTCCTTGAAATTGGCCGTGATATAGACTTCGCGTGGGACCACGGCCATGATCGGCGTGCCGGGAGCCATGTTGTTGCCGAGCGCGACTTGCTTGCGGGAAATTCGCCCAGAAATGCCAGCGACGATTTTCGTGTATCCAAGATTCAACTTCGCCTGCTCCACTTTGGCTTCTGCCGCTTTCACTCCGGCTTGGCCTGCCTCGATCATACTATCGGCGTACTTCAGTTGCGCTTCGGCGGCGGCGACGGCCTTGCGCGCAGCCTCCGCTTGAGCCGTGCTGGTTTTTTGCGCAGCGATCGCGTTGTCGAGCTGTTCCTGAGAAACGGCGCCGACATTGTCCGCACGCAGCGCTTGATAACGGGTGAGCTGGCTCTGCGCGTTTTCCGCGCTCGCTTGGGCGACGCCGAAGTTGGCGCGCGCCTGATCCACTTGCGCTTCGAAGACCACCTTCTGCGCCTCGGCCTGGGCAACTTGCGCCTGACCTTGCGCAGAGGAAGCCTGCGCCTGGAGGAGTTGACTTTGATAGTCGGCCGGATCGAGTTCGGCGAGGGTTTGGCCCGCTGCAACCTCCTCGTTATCGTTGACAAAAATCTTGGAAATTCGGCCGGCGACCCGAGGACTGACCTGCTGACTGTCGACATCGATCTCCGCATCTTCGGTCGATTCGTACTTCTTCGAATTCAGCCAAAGTAGTGTTCCTGCCACTACAACAACGACGAGCACGAGAAAGACGAACCCCGCGACCAATGGTTTTTTATACCACGGTTTTCCCTTCGGCTTTTGCTCGCCAGGATTTCGTCCAGCCTCCGGCTTTTGATTTTTCTGGTCGTTGGAATTTTCCTGGTCCTCGTGCGGAGGATTTTGCGTCGATGATGAGGAGGTGGCGTTTGGCATACAGAACCGTTCACGGCAGGAACCTGAGACGATCGTTTCCAGCTCACGCGCCGATTGCATTTTTTCAAACAGCCGGGCGGTTTTTTTCGCGGTTAAACCGCGCCCGCGTGCAAATGAGAGGAAATCCCGATGGCTCGATGAGGACTTTGTCCCGGCAAACCGTTTTGTTTTGTGACACTCCCGCCGCGATTCTTTCAAAATTTTAAGGAAACTATTCTCCCGCCAGCTCGTCACAACTTCTCATGGAGCCGAAGACTCTGTTACCTCGCCAGATCCTGGATGAAGATTTGAAGATCGTGCGCGCCACGCTCGAAGCTATTTCCGACGACGTTCGTTTTTACTCCGACGCCTCTGCTCTCGCCCTTGCCCAAACGGTCGAAAAACTCGCTCTTGCCCAGGCAGAATTCGCGCGGTCTCCCAATCAGGTGCCCTGAAATTGCAGGGCACTGAGCCGTTGATAGAGTCCGTCCGTTCGCGCGGACAATTCGTCGTGCGTGCCGATTTCGACGATGCGTCCGTGATCGAGCACCGCAATCCGATCCGCGTCGCGAATGGTCGCAAGGCGATGGGCGACAACAAAGGTCGTTCGGCCCCGCATCAGAGTTTCCAGCGCTTCCTGCACCAGGCGTTCGCTCTCGCTGTCGAGCGAACTCGTCGCTTCATCCAAGATCAAAATCGCCGGGTCCTTCAAAATCGCTCGCGCAATGGCGACGCGCTGACGTTGCCCTCCAGACAGTTTAATCCCGCGGTCGCCGACGAGGGTTTGATAACGTTCGGGAAAACCAATGATGAAGTCGTGCGCATTGGCTTGTTTCGCTGCCGCTACAATTTCCTCTTCGGTCGCCCCCGGCTTCCCGTAAGCAATGTTCTCCGCGATCGTTCCGCCAAACAAAAGGACATCCTGCGGCACCAACGCCATCTGCGACCGCAGCCAAGCTAGCGGGTACTCGCAAGCGTCTCGCCCATCGATCAAGACCGCACCCGTGGCCGGACGATAGAAACGCAGCAGCAAGGCGGTGATCGTCGACTTGCCTGCGCCGCTCGGACCGACCAAAGCGACCACGTCGCCCGGTTCAGCGAGCAAGTTCACATCGGTCAGGACCGGCATTTCAGGACGCGAGGGATAACGAAAACTCACGCCACGAAATTCGACACGGCCCTGCACGCGTGCAGCAGCGGGCCCAGACTGAGATGACGCCAGATCAACAACGGATAATTCTGTTGGCTCGGTCAGAAGTTCGCGCACGCGTTGCGTCGCTCCGATCGTTTTCTGAATTTGAGTGAACAACTCGGCGGCCTGTCCCATCGCCCCAGCAATAAAAGTGGTGTACAGCACGAAACGCGTGAGCTCGCCTGGAGTAATTTCCCCGTTTTGCAAAAGGCGCGCGCCAAACCACAACACGATGACAATTCCTCCGAACAATGAAGCGATAATAAATGCGACGAAAGCAGCGCGCCATTTCGCCGTCCGCAACGCGGCCGTCAGGACTTGATTGTTCGCGTGCTGGTAGCGCGCCGCTTCGAACGACTCGTTCGCGAAGGCCTTCACACTGGCAATGCCTTGCAGCGTTTCTTCAACGACGACACCCGTGTCGGCAAGGCGATCCTGCGTCGTCCGCGAAAGGCCACGCATTTTCCGTCCAAACGTCACCGCCGCTGCGATCAAGATGGGCAGTGTGGCGAGCATGACCAAGGTCAGCTTGCCCGAAGTCAGCGCGATGAGGACGATGCCGCCGAAAAGAAAAATCGATTGCCGGCATAGCTGCGGCAGCGCGTCGACCAGAGCGCTTTCGATTTGTGCGATATCGGTGGATACGCGACTCGCCAACTCGCCGACACGTCGCTGGGTGAAAAACGTCATCGGCAGTCCGATCAGACGCCGGTATGTGTCGCCGCGCACATCGGCCAAAGCCGATTGGCCAACCGTGTTGAACGAGAGTGCGCTGCCGAATGAGCCCAATGCCTGAATCGTTATTGTGCCGATTAGAACCAGAGCGATTTGGTTGAGATGAAGCGTGCCGAAAAGCGGAAGCTTCGCCCCCAACGGGTGCATCGCGGCGTCCACGAGCCCGCCCGACAGCATAGGGAAAACCAGGGCCATGCTGCTTCCGACAAACAGACTGCAAAGGCCAAAAATGAAACGCTTCCGATACGGTTTGATATACCGAAAAAATGCGATCATCTGCCCGAACGATTCCTTGTTGAGTTTCGCTTTGGGCAAGCGTTCGAGTTGAGCCTCTTCTTTGCTGGGTTGGCGGCGCGACACGCCGCAGACGTTGCCCACGGCAGCTCAAAAGACAAGAGGCGCGGACCGTTACGGTGCACAGCGCGCAGGAAAAAAACTCCGCAGATGCAACCCGGGCTACGCCAAAAATAACTCTGAATCGATCGAAGGTCCTAGACAACGAGGTCCATCCTCTCGCCACGCGAGCGGGTCGATGCACATGCGCCTCGCCGTTTTGGCGACGTCCCAGGCGTGGTAGACCACGAACTCGGTTTTTCCATCCGGGCCGAGAACCACGGAATTATGCCCCGGTCCCAGCACTTTTCCCGGAGTGCCTTTCAATACAGCGGGACCTGCAAGACTCCATTCATCAATATAGGGTCCAAGCGGATGATCGGCCACGGCATAGCTTACTCCGTAGTCCGGCCCCTGCCAATTTCCCCCCGAATAAAGGCAATAATACTTCCCGTCGTGCGGCACGACGAAGGGACCTTCGACCGTGTGCCAAGCATCCCAATGTCGCTCATACCAAAAACGATTTCGTTCGTAGATGTGCCAATCGCTACTGGCACGAACCACCAGGCGCGACGGCCCCTTCAGCGTCACCATGTCATTGTTCAACTCGGCGACCGCGACACCGGTTCCTACCCGTCCATCGAAAAAATCTTTGGCGAAAAACAGGTACCATCGACCGTCGTGCGGATCGCGAAACGGATGCGCGTCGATCGAAAAAGGTTCTTCCGGAAACAAGTCTTTTCCACTGTCTACAAACGGGCCGGCCGGGTGAGTCGCCGTAGCGACGCGAAGGCGTCCATTCGCCGCATAATAAAGATAAAACACGCCGTCTCGCTCAGCGACCTCCGGCGCCCAGTACGCAATGGAAAGATCGGAAAGATAAGGGACGAGGCTCCCCCCTAACGGCTTCCAATGCACCAGATCATCCGAGCACAACACAGGAAAAACCCGTCCGTCCCCTTGCCTTCCGTTTCCCTCGTCCGACCCGGTCCCGTAAGCGTAGTATTTCCCTGAATACCGAAAAACAAATGGATCCGCAAGGTAACCCGACCAAACGGGATTATGATAAACCAGCGAGGTCGCCATGAGACGGCTAACCTGTGCGCGGTTGATGGCAACTCAAGTGGAGTAGCCGAAAAATCCTCGAAAACCGTCAACTCGCGAGTCCAAGCAGTCGGTCCGGCTTGGCCGATGGCCGCCAGATCGGACGATCACGCGGCACGGGCGAGCCCAAATCAGGCAATCCGTCCACCGTCCAGGAATGCAATTGCGCTCGGACTTCGCGGTCGGTCCAACCATGCGCCCGCGTTTGCTTGGCGTGATAGAATAACCAATCCTCCCCGGAAGGCGTCTGCAGGAATCCGCAATGCCCAACGCCCAGCGCATGCTCGTTGCTGGAAAAAATTGGCCCCATTTTCCGCCAGGCTTTTGGATCGGTAAAAGACCCACCTTCGTGAACGAGAAGCCCCAAACAGTATTCAGAAGTCCACGACGCACTCGCCGAATAGACGATAAAGGTTCGTCCGTTACGTTGAAGAATTTGTGGTCCCTCGCAAATCGGCATGCCGCCGCGTTCCCAAGTTTGGGTCGGGGTCGTCAAAAGCACCCTCCGACTCGAAAGCTTCGTGGGCGAAGCCATCCGCGCGAGATATAGATTTTGCTGCCCGTCTTTGCGTCCAGCCCAACCGGACCAGACGAAGTATCGCTCGCCGCTTCCGCCTGTCAGCACGGTTCCGTCGATCGCCCAACCGCTGGTTTCCAGTCGGCGCGGTGCATGGTAATCTCCGAGAGGGCTGTCCGACTTTCCTTCCAACACCCACATCCGATGATTCTCGTTTCTCCCGTCGTCCGCGGCAAAGTAGACATACGGTCTTCCGTCAAAGAAATGGAGTTCGGGAGCCCAAATGGATTTTGAGCACAGTCCACGTCGGGACGGCTGCCAAATCCGAATTCGCGGCGCATGAGCAAACGTTAGAAAGTCGGCCGAGACGCGAAGAAAAATCCCCTCGGCCGTTGACTCGCAGTAATAGTACCGTCCTTCGAAAAAGCTGACCTGTGGGTCCTGGGACGGCGCAGGCAAAATCGGATTCTGCGCCACCGGCACGGTCTGAACGGCCGGCTGAGGAAAACGCATCGAAGCGCGCGAAAAAGGCCAGTGACCGTGGCTAGGTTGAGCAGACTGGCGGCGACCAGGAGCGAAAGTGTGATGCACGATTTTCCATCGGCTCGCCCCATTCGAACTGAAGGGACTCCGCCATCGCTTTCACCGTCTTTGACAGAGTCCTTAAAACTAGCGAACAGCAGAAATGATCGCGCGAGGGAGCCAAAGGATTTTGCCGTCTGATACGTAACTTTAATTAACCTAAGATACGCTCATTCCGCCGGTCGCGATTTCCAGGTTTAACGACTTGGGCCAGCCGGTCGAGCGGGCGAAGCCGGAGGCGCGGGCTTACCGGCATCCTTGCCAGTACGTGCGTCTTCTTTTTCCTTTAACAAGTCATCCAAGGGCGTGACGTGGGCGGCGTTGACGTCGACATCGAGCACCTGGAGATCGCCAAGCTCGATATTTTCATGGAGCGCCTTTTCCGGGGTAGTGAAAACCGCATCCTTCATATCCACGCCAATATGAGGAGCTGCCAACTGGACCATGGAAGGCAATGACGTATCTAATGCCAGACCGGCCGACGGGCACGCAATTCGTGTTTCCCAAAGTTCGGCGATATGCCCCGCGTTCGCTTCGCGGGTGCTGTAAGCCCGCAGCAGCGCTAAATATAAATCCGCTGTGGCGTAGTCGTGGAGTTTGGACTGTCCCAACGCCGGGATGATTCTGCGTCCCACGTGCTGGACGCTCATGAATCCTTTTTCATCCGACTCGTCCCCACCGTCCATATATTTGTCTCCGGCCAAGAATCGCAGTGCCGGCGGAGGACCCACGCTCAGCCCACCGGTGTACATCGTGCCCCAGGTCATGACGATAATCTCCGTGGCTTCGTGCGTCTTATCGGCGGACAGGTAGTGATTCCTCGCGAGTGCGCGCACCACCGTGTCCTGCATTAATTTCATATTAGGCTCCTTGTCGCCCGCGACAGGTCGACCCCAATCCTTAAAGCCCGCATTGATGGCTTCATAATAAATCGGGTGCTCCTTGGTCGGGACTGGAAACTTCCTACCATCGGGCTTCATGTCTGTGACGGTCATCACATCCAGCGAATGAAAATGAAATCCAGCCCGTAGCATCGAAGCCGAAAGGCCAAAAAAAGCCACAACCGCTAGGCTGAGGCTGAACGAACGCAGTGCGATCGAGAAAGGAAAACATCCCTGCCCTCTTCGCCACTGACCGCGAGTGAGATCTCTGCAGGCCATAAGTATTGGGGATAAACGAGACTGAAATGAACCGTCTCGTTTGGCAAGACGAAGCTCCGCTCGAAAAGTTGCTCCTCTCTCGTTCTGCCAGTCCCAGGCATTGCCTTCGCCCTCTCGTGCCCCGACAAGAGGAGCTGGCCCCTAACCTGATTCATGAGTCGCAAACTTGTTACGGACCTTGCCTTGACCTCGAGCAAATCTCGTTGAACAGATTCGAGCGTGCCTACCTCCATTGCCAACGCTTCGCTCTTGTCCGCGCCGCCGGAAGCACCGAAATTCGATGTTCATGATAAAGTCGCTCTGGTGACGGGCGCTGCCCGCGGCATCGGTCGGAGTTGCGCCCTCGCGCTCGCCGCCGCCGGCGCAGACATCATCCTCGGTTTGCGCGATTTGAAGCAAGACAGCGGCACGACCGAGATGGTGCGCGCCACAGGCCGGCGGGTTTTCCCGGTCCAGCTCGACGTCACCGATCACTCGCAGATCAAAGACGCGGTTGCAAAAAGCCTCAGCGAATTCGGCCGCATCGATATTCTGGTAAACAATGCGGGCCTGGGACCGCCCGCAGCCGCCGAAAATGTCACCGAAGCCGATTTCGATCTGACCATGTCGGTTAACGTCAAAGGCACGTTCTTCATGAGTCAGGAAGTGGGTCGCGTCATGCTCGCGCGCAAAAGCGGACGGATTGTGAACCTCAGCTCGCAAGCAGGCTTCATCGCGTTGCCGACGGAGTCGGTTTATTGCATGAGCAAAGCCGCGATCGCTCACCTGACGAAGTGCTTGGCGGTCGAATGGGGCCCGCATGGCATCAATGTCAATGCCGTGGCTCCCACGTTTATTCGCACCCCCGGCACTGTGAAGTGGCTTCAGGATGAGACCTTTCGTCAGGATCTACTCGCGCGTATTCCACTCGGCAAAGTCGGAGACCCGATCGACGTCGCGGGCGCAGTGGTTTTCCTTTGTTCGCCGGCGTCCGCGATGATCACGGGAACCACGTTGATGATCGACGGCGGTTGGACCGCGCGGTAAACAAACCCGTTTTCCAATCGGTCCTAACGATAGAAACCTGGCACAGTGGACAACTGAACCGTTCTTCATCCCCCATTTTTCATGGTCTCCGAATCCTCTTCCACCTCGTCGCCCTCCACCGCGGAAATCGCTGCTGCCGCGCTCAAGATTATCGCGCAAATCGAGGTGCTCTTTCCCGAATATCTGAAGAATCCGGAAGACGCCGCAATTTCGACGGGGAATCTTGGCGTCTGCATCATCGATGCCGACGGACATGTCTATGGCCGTTTCCTGGGTCCCACCACTCCACGCAAGCGTGACCTTTTTCGCGTCGCCTGGGTCAAAGCCAGCCAAGTTTGGATCACGGGAATGAAGACCTTCGACTACGAGCGAGAAGTCTTCAATCGCACGATCGACGAGTCGAAGCACGGCAACATTAGCCATCCCGATCTGATCGGCTGGGAAGGTGGCCAACCGATCACGCTGAAAAACGGCGCGAAGATTTCGATCGGCGTGAGCGGCATGCGCGGGATCAACGATCTCGAAATCGCCGTGCGTGCGGTCGCGGCGGCAGGATATTGATGCGCCCTCCGTCCTGGGAGCGCGGACATTCTTGTCCGCCATCATAAATCTGTGCGCCCGCGCTTATTTTTCGATCTCGAATATCTGCGGCCTACGGCCGCGTTAAAGGTGCGGACAAGAGTGTCCGCGCTCCCAGGGGCGTGAATCTTTCAGCTTTGGACGGATCGATGCGAGATCGCACGCCATGCGATGAATCCTTCGATTCCTTCTCAGGCTTTGCTGATTCTTCTCTACTGATTGTTTTCTCGATCCTCGGAGCTGGGTTGACGTCATTGACCGAGCTTCGCTCTGTTGTCCAAAAACATCGACAGCATGAAATATCGCGCGTTCGGCAAACATGGCCTCAAGGTTTCGGAAATCGGTTTCGGCGCGTGGGCCATCGGCGGGTCTTGGGGCGAGCAGAAAGATGCTGACTCATTGGCGGCGTTAAATCGCGCGCTGGATCTGGGCTGCACGTTCATCGACACCGCCGCGGGTTATGGCGATGGCCGCAGCGAGCGTTTGATTGGCGAGGTATTGCGCGCGCGTAAAGCGTCAGGGAAACAGGAGAATATTTTTGTCGCGACGAAAACCCCGCCGTCGGAAGGCAACTGGCCACCGTCCCCGTACGACTCCGCGACGGCACGTTACTCGGAAAAATATCTACGCGAGAATATTGCCACGCGCCTCAAAAATCTCGGAGTGAGCAAAATCGATTTGCTGCAGTTGCACACTTGGACTCGCGCGTGGAATCGCGATCCCGCGCCATTTAAAATTCTGCGCGATATCCAACGCGAAGGTCAGATCGGACTGGTCGGCATTTCCACACCGGAGCACGACCAGAATTCAGTGATCGAGTTGATCCGCGGGGGCTGGGTCGATTCGGTCCAGGTCATCTACAATCTTTTCGAGCAGGAGCCCGCGGCGGAGCTGCTCGACGCGGCGAAGGAAAACGGTGTCGGCGTAATCGTACGTGTCGCCTTCGACGAAGGCGCGCTTACTGGAAAGTTTACCCCTTCCACGGTTTTCGCGAAGGACGATTTTCGGGCCAACTATTTCGCCGGCGACCGTCTCCCGCGCACGCTCGCGCGCGTGGCGGAAATCGAGAAAGACCTCGGCGGCAGCGGCTACACCTTGCCTCAGGCTGCGCTTAAATTCGTTCTCGCGCATCCCGCTGTTTCCACCGTTATCCCAGGCATTCGCAACGTGTCGCAGGCCGAAGCCAATTGCGGCGTGAGCGACTTGCCTGAGATGGCGCCACGGTTGGTCGAGCGACTGCACCGGCACAACTGGCTGCGGGGATTTTGGTATAGCGGAAAGTGAGGCACCGAAAATCTCCACCCCCCTGGGAGCGCGGACATTCTTGTCCGCACTCAAAAATCTGCGCGCCAGCGCTCTTTTTTCGATCTTGAATATCTGCGGCCTAAGGCCGCGTTAAAGGTGCGGACAAGAATGTCCGCGCTCCCAGGGGGAGGCAAAGCGGCGCCTCTTAACGGCCGGACGTCGGCCTCAGCGCAGTTGCAGTGACTCGCCTTCGAATTCGATGCCGAGCGTCGGGATCACCACGGCCTTCCGATCGCCTTGCTTGCGCACGTGACCGGCTCGCCAGGCATCGTAACCGGCGGCTTTCGCAACCATGAGCACTTCCGTCTCGATCGCAGGTGAAACATACGCCGCGAAGCCTACGCCCATGTTGAACGTGGCATACATTTCTTTCATCTCGATCGGGCCCGCCGTGCGCAGAAAGCGAAACAACTCCGGCACCGGACGTGTTTCCGTGATCTCGTAAACAAACGGTTCTTCGGGGCGCATCAGCTTGCGCCAACCATGACCGGTGACGTGCGTGAGATAATTCAACTTCAACCCGCGGCGCTGGCATTCGCGCACAAACGCGACATAAATCACAGAAGGCGCGAGCAACGCTTCGCCATAAGTGCGGCCATCAGGCAGTTTTGTCGCGTAACCTTCCGGCAACTGATCCGCGATCTTCCGGCAGAGAGTCAGGCCGTTCGTCTGCACACCGGATGAAGCGAGGAAGATGATCGAGTCGCCATCGCGCAGATTGGCTTCGATGCGATTGGCTTTCGGTGCGATTTTTCCAACGGTCGAACCCGCCAATACAATCGTATCCGGATTAACAATACCTTTGAGCGTCGGCGTTTCACCACCGCCCCAGACCGCACCAGCGAGCCGGCACCCCTCAGCAAAACCAGTGACAAGATCGTTCGAACGGAGATCGTCGGCAAACCACTTCGAGTCTCCCACCGCCGCATGCATGGCCACCGAAATCGGCAGCGCACCGCACGTGATCAAATCGTTCACCATCGTTGCGACGGTATCGATTCCGATC
>Ga0207702_10002095_pt1 | contig 19230 bp, 20 predicted proteins | sample KBSCornC62_FD_184302 | JGI IMG/M metagenome (GOLD analysis project Ga0207702, IMG submission 184302) | Corn rhizosphere microbial communities from Kellogg Biological Station, Michigan, USA - KBS Corn C6-2 (SPAdes) (version 2) | ecosystem: Host-associated > Plants > Roots > Rhizosphere > Soil ...
GCCGTGCAGTGGGTAGCAGACCTCGAGGCGCAGCGTGTCGCGGGCACCGAGCCCACACGGCACGACGCCACGGGCGAGCACCTCGTCCCAGAGCTTCGCGGCGGCCTCGGCCTCGACCAGCAGCTCCACGCCCAGCTCGCCGGTGTAGCCCGTGCGGTTGACGACGCAAGCCGTGCCCCCGACCTCGCCGTCCGCGAACGTGAACGCCGGCGCTTCCGCCAGCCCGAGCCGCTCGAGCGACCGCGGGCCCTGCACCGCGATCAGCGCGTACTCGTCAGAGACGTCCCGGACCTCGACGCCGTCGGGCTCCCGCTCGACGAGCCACGCGAGGTCCGGCTCCCGGTTCGAGGCGTTGACGATCAGCAGGTACCGCTCCGGCGCCAGCTCGTACACGATCAGGTCGTCGACGATGCCGCCGCGCTCGTTCGTCAGCAGCGTGTACTGCGCGAGCCCCGGCTCGAGCCGCTCGACATCGTTCGAGAGCACCCGCTGCAGGAACTCACGCGCGCGACGGCCCTCGACGACGACCTCGCCCATGTGCGAGACGTCGAAGGCGCCGGCGTCGTTCCGGACGGCGCGGTGCTCGGGAATGACGCCCTGGTACTGCACCGGCATCTCCCAGCCGGCGAAGGGAACGAGGCGCGCGCCGAGGGCGACGTGGCGCTCGTAGAGCGGCGTTCGCAGGAGCGTCTGCATCGGCGGCTGATGCTACTGAGTCCGAAAAGGGAGCCGCCCCGGCTTCGACTGGGCAGTCGACGCCGGGGCGGCCGGACCGGGTCATCGCGGGTCAACCGCTACGGTCGACCCGAGAGGGCACAGCGATGATTGCCGCGACCGGCCGCGGTTAAACCTCGATCGCGAAACTCGTCAGTCGCGCAGGAACGACGGCACTTCCAGCACGTCGTCCGTGAGCTCGAAGCGCTCGGACGGCTGTTCGCGCTGCTCGCGCTCGCGGCCTTCCTCGGACGCCTCGTCCGGCCGGCGCCGCCTGCGCAGGCGGGACGGGCCGAAGCCCGTCGCGATCACCGTCACGCGAATCTCGTCGCGCAGGCCCTCGTCGATCACGGCGCCGAAGATGACGTTCGCGTTCTGGTCGGCTGCAGACGTCACGACCTGCGCGGCCTCGTTCACCTCGAAGAGGCCGATGTCGGGGCCGCCGGTGACGTTGAGCAGGATTCCGGTCGCGCCCTCAATTGACGATTCCAGCAGCGGCGATGACACCGCCGTCCGGGCGGCCTCCGTCGCGCGGTTCTCGCCGGAGGCGCTCCCGATGCCCATCAGGGCCGAGCCCGCCTCGTTCATGATCGTCCGGACATCTGCGAAGTCGAGGTTGACGAGACCCGGGATCGTGATCAGGTCGGTGATGCCCTGGACGCCTTGGCGCAGGACGTCGTCGGCCATCGTGAACGCGTCGAGGATCGACGTCCGCTTCTCGACCACCTGCAGGAGGCGGTCGTTCTCGATCACGATCAGCGTGTCGACCTCGTCGCGGAGCTCGTCGACGCCGCGCGACGCGACCTCCGCGCGCCGCCGGCCCTCGAACGAGAAAGGCTTCGTGACGACGCCGACGGTGAGCGCCCCGATCTCCTGCGCGAGCTTCGCCATCACCGGCGCAGCGCCCGTGCCCGTGCCGCCGCCTTCTCCCGCGGTGACGAAGACCATGTCCGCGCCCTTCAACGCCTCCTTCAGCTCGTCGCGACTCTCCTCGGCCGCGGCGCGGCCGACGGCTGGATCGGCGCCAGCGCCGAGTCCGCGCGTGACGTCGGAGCCGATCGGCATCTTCACGTCGGCGTCGCACATGAGGAGCGCCTGCGCGTCCGTGTTCACCGCGATGAATTCGCAGCCCGTCAGGCCGGCGTCGACCATTCGGTTGACGGCGTTCGAGCCGCCGCCGCCGACGCCGACGACCTTGATCAGGGCCAAGTAGTTTCCGCTTTGATCCCGCACGCTCAACCCGTCTCGACCTCAAGCTTCGGTGGACAGTACGTCTTCAGCGCTCGGCAGGGTACGCCCGATCGACGCCCGTGTCAACGCAAGTTGAGCCGTTGAGGCTAAGCCTGTGGCTGAGGGTTTAGGGTTGTGCCGGCGACCGGCCGTTCCGGAACGCTCACGTCGAGGTAGACGAAACCGCGCTGCGCGCGCAGCCCCGGAAGGATCCGCTCGGCAACTGCCAGCTTCAGCGGCACCGCCTGGAGCTCGCCCAGACGCAGCTCGAGCCCGGACGCGAGCATGAACGTCAGGTCGCGCTGGCGCACGCGCACCATTCGGATGCGCAGACCGAAGTGACTCGTGCGCGCGAGCGCGAGGGCGCGAACCGCCCGCAGCGCGAGGCGGTCGCCGACGGGACGGCCGATCTCGGGGTCACCGGAGTGCGCCACCCAGATCCGCGGCAGCTCCGGGTGCGTCTTCAACGGCACCTCGGCGATCGTGCGGGTGCTCGACGCGACGAGCCACGCCTTCGTTCCGCGGCGGGCGACCGCGACCGGATGTTCCGGCCGGACGGTCACGCGGAGCGTGTGCGGGAACTCGCGGTCGTACGCACCGGTGACGACGTCGGGCAGCTTCGCGAGCCGCCGGTCGATCTCGGCCGAGCTCAACGAGAGGAGGCTCGTTCCGTCGATCGGCGCGAGCGCAGCCGTGACGTGCGCGGCGACGGGAGCCGGCGCGCCGACGACCTCGATCTTCTGCACGGCGAACATCGGCGTCTCACGCGCGAGCACGTACAGCCCGACCGCGCCGAGCACGATCGCGAAGCCGACCGCGAGCGACCGCCCCGACGGCAGCGCGCGCATCACCGGCGCCCGCTCCAGCCCGGGAAGGTGCACGACGGCGGCGCGCGCGCGGGGTCGCTGAGAGGTGCGCTGGGGCACGGGGCGCAACCTTCGCCGCCCCGAGCATGCCTCCTACTCGGCCAGCGGCGGGAGCTCGAGCGGCCCGAGGAACTCGACTTCGTGCACGAGCTCGACCCCGTACTCCTCGTGCGCACGTCGCCGTGCCTCGGCCATCAGCGCGATCGCGTCGGCGGCCGTCGCTCCGTCGGCGTTCTCGATGAAGTTCGCGTGCCGCGGAGAGATCCGCGCGCCGCCGATCCGGTGGCCCTTGAGGCCACAGGCCTCCAGCATCCGCCCTGCGCTCAGCTCGTGCTCCGGGTTCTTGAAAACGCTCCCGAACGTCCGCTTGTTCGTCGGCTGCGCGGCCTTGCGGAGCGCCTGCAGCCGCGCCACGTTCGCCCGGATCTGCTCCTCGGGCAGCGCGCCGAGCGTGAACTCCGCTCCGGCGACGACCTGCCCGTGGCGCAGCCCCGAGTGCCGGTAGCTGAGGCCGAGCTGGGCCGGCGTCAGCCAGCGAGCACCCTCGTCGTCGACCACGAGCGCGCGGTCGAGGACGGTTGCCCAGTCGCTTCCGTACGCGCCGGCGTTCATCCAGACGCCGCCGCCCACGGTGCCGGGGATCGCGCAGGCGAACTCGAAGCCGCCGAGCGCAGCCGCCCGGACCCGGTGCAGGCAGACAGCGTTCGGCGCGCCGCCGCCGGCCACCAGCTTGTCGCCCTCGACCCGCGCGTCGGCCAGCTCACCCGCAAGCTTCACCACGAGGCCGTCGAAGCCGTCATCGGCGACGAGCAGGTTCGAGCCGAGCCCGATCGTGGCCACGGGAAGCTCGCGGGCTCGAGCCCACGCGAGCGCCTCGTCGAGCTGGTCGAGCGACTCGGGCCGCGCGAAGGCCCGCGCGGGCCCGCCCGCGCCCAACGTCGTGAAGCGGCCGAGTGCCACCCGCTCCTCGATCTTCATGCGAGCTCCTCGAGCAGCAGCGGGCCCGCGCGCTCGACGTCACCCGCGCCGATCGTCAGCACCAGGTCGCCCGGCCGCGCCCGTCGCGTCAGGAAGCGGACTGCGTCGTCGAGCTCCGGCGTCCAGCCGACCGTCATTCCCGGCCGCTCCGCCGCGAGCGCCTGCGCGACGAGCGAGCCCTCCACACCGGGAACGGGATCCTCACGTGCCGCGTACACCCGCGTGACCGCGACCGCGTCGGCCGCCGCCAGCGATCGCGCCAGGTCGTGCGCGAGGTGCCGCGTGCGCGAGTAGAGGTGCGGCTGGAACACGACGAGCACACGACCGCCGTCGGCGCGCGACCGAGCCGCAGCGAGCGTGGCGGCGATCTCACGGGGATGGTGGCCGTAGTCGTCGTACACGCGGACGCCCGCCGCCTCGCCGCGCAGCTCGAAGCGGCGTCCGACGCCGGTGAACTCCGGCAGCACGCGCTCGGCCTCATCGCGTGCCACATCGGCGAGCTCCAGGGCGGCGAGCGCAGTGGCCGCGTTGCGCCGGTTGTGCTCGCCCGGAACGGCGAGCTCGAACGTCAGCGGCTCGAGCTCATCGCCGAGCACGTGCTGCGGCGCCCGCTCGAGCCAGCGCTGGAACAGCTCCCGCACCTCGGACTCGGACGCATAAGTGGCGTGGTGGTCGAGCTCCACGTTCGTCAGAACCGCGACCTGAGGTGACAGGAGTTCCAGCGACCGGTCGGACTCGTCGCCCTCCGCGACCAGCCACCCCTCGCCCGCGCGCGCGTTGCCCCCGAGCTGCGGCACCTCGCCGCCGATCAGGAAGGCCGGGTCGCCGCGGAGCCGGTCGAGGACGAACGCGATCATCGCGGACGTGGTCGTCTTGCCGTGCGCGCCGGCGACGACGATGGACGGGCGCAGTGCGACCAGCTCCGCGAGGAGGTCGCCCCGCATACGCGGTCTAGTAGCTCGCGCGCGCGTGACTTCAAGCTCAGGGTTGTCCGGCGAGATCGCGCTCGAGACGATCACCTCCGCGCCGTCGGGCACGTTCGCCGCGTCCTGTCCGATCGCGACCGGGATCCCCGCCCGCTCGAGCCGGTCGACGTAGGAGGAGCGCGCGCGATCGGAGCCGCCGACGTCCGCGCCCCACTCGCGAGCCACGAGCGCGAGCGCGCTCATCCCGGCGCCGCCGATCCCGACGAACCAGAACCGCCTACCCGCGAGCGGCTGCAAGCGCCATCAGCTCCTCGGCGATCGTCTCAGCCGCGTCCGGCCGGGCGACGCGGAGCATGGCGGCGCCCATCGAAGCGAGCCGTGCCGAGTCGCCGAGCAGTGAGCGCACGACGTCGGCCGCGCGGCCGAGCTCGGTCTCAGGCACGACGATCGCGCCACCCGCCGCTTCGAAGTAGCGCGCGTTCCTCGTCTGGTGGTCGCCGGTGGCGAACGGGTAGGGCACGAGCACGGCGGGCTTGCCGGCGGCCGCGAGCTCCCACACTGTCGAGCCGCTCCGCATCAACGCGAGATCAGAAGCGCCGTACGCCGCGCCGAGCCCGTCCAGCACCGGCAGGAGCACGTAGTCGGGCCGCGTCACGCGCCGGCGGAGCGCGTCGTAGTCCCGCTCGCCGGAGACGTGCAACACCGGAGGGCCGCTCGCGCCGAACGTCTCGACGGCGAACTCGTTCAGCGCGCGTGCCCCGGCGCGCGCCCCGGCGACGAGCAGCACCGGCTCGTCAAGCGGGAGCCCGAGCTGCGCCCGCGCCTCCTCCCGCGGGAGCGCCTGCGCGTTCGCCGGCAGCGGCCGCCCGACGACCTCGTACTTCGGCGGCTCGCGCCCGCGGAGCGGATAGGACAGGAAGACGCGCTTGGCGAACGGCGCGGCCAGCCGGTTGGCGAGCCCGAGGTGCGCATCGGCCTCGGTGATCGCCGACGGGATCCGCCGCCGCGCCGCCGCGACGACCATCGGCCCGGCCACGTAGCCGCCGCCGCCGAGCACGACGTCGGGCTTCCGGCGGCCGAGGATGCGGTCGCAGGCGGCGGGCGCCGCGAGGTCGCGCAGCGCCGCGCGCGCCTGCTTGAGCCCCGGCCGCCGCGGGAGGCCGCTCACGCGGAACGTGTCGAGAACGTACCCGGCCTCCGGAACCAGCCGCGCCTCAGCGCGATCCGGCGACCCGGCGAACGTCACGCGTGCTCCGCGCTCGCGCAGCGCGTCCGCGACTGCGAGCGCGGGCAGAACGTGACCTGCCGTCCCCCCGGCCGCGATCAGGAATGCTGGCTCGCGCGACTCCGCCATTCGCCGCGATGTTAAGGAGGATGCCCACACACGCGAGCCCGACCACGAGGCTCGACCCGCCGTAGGACACGAACGGCAGCGGGATCCCGGTCAGCGGCGCGAGCCCCATCACGGCCGCGAGGTTGATCGACGCCTGGCCGCAGACAAGAGCAGTCAGGCCGGCCGCGAGCCGCTTGCCGAAGGGATCTTTGCACTGCAGCGCGATCCGCAGGCCCGCGTAGGCGAAGGCGCAATAGGCGGCGATCACGAAGGTCGCGCCGACGAGCCCGAGCTCCTCACCGATGATCGCGAAGATCATGTCCGTGTGCGCCTCCGGGAGGTAGTTCGCCTTCTGGACGCTCTGGCCGAGCCCGACGCCGAAGATGCCGCCGGAGCCGAGGCCGATCATCGCCTGCACGGTCTGGAAGCCGGCGCCCTGCGCATCCTGCCAGGGGTTGAGGAAGCTGAACAGGCGCGCGCGGCGGTAGGGCTCGAACCAGACGGCGAGGAGGCCGAGGGTGGCGGCGATGCCGACGCCCGCGCCGAGCGTGCGTCCGGGAGTGCCCGATACGAGGACGATTGCCGCGAGCATCACGACGATCGCGATGGCCGTGCCCAGGTCGGGCTCGACGAGGATCAGGCTGCAGAAGACGACGGTCGTCACGCCGATCGGGCGCCAGAGCTCCTTGAGCGTCCGCGGCGCCCTCCGGCGCGCGAGGTAGCTCGCGGCCCACACGGCGAGCGCGAGCTTGGCCAGCTCGGAGGGCTGGAACTGCGCCGGCCCGAACGAGATCCAGCGCCGGGCGCCGTTCGCGGCCTGGCCGAGCACCAGCACGGCGAGAAGCAGCAAGACGCTCGTCACCATCAGCGCCGGCGCCAGCGCGCGCAGCTTGTGGAAGTCCAGCCGGGCGCACACGGCCATCGCGACGAGCCCGAGGAAGGCGTAGACCGCCTGGCGCTTGAGGTAGAACGCCGGGTCGCCGTTGGCCAGCGCGGCCGAGGCAGACGTCGCGCTGTAGACCATCACCAGCCCGAACGCGACCAGGCCGAGCGTGACCAGCATGAGGATGCTCGACTCGATGCCGCGCTTCACGCGGAGAGGTTCTGCACCAGCCTCCTGAACTCCTCGCCGCGCTCCTCGAAATTCGCGTACTGGTCGTAGCTCGCGCAGGCCGGCGAGAGCAGCACGACGTCGCCCGGCTCGGCCTCGACGTGCGCGAGCGCGGTCGCGAGGTCGCCGTCGTCGTGCGCCTGCGGGATCTTCGCCGCGAGATCGCCCGCGGTCTCGCCGACCAGGTGGACGCTCTTCACGTTCGTCCCGAGCGCCCGCGCGAGCGGCGTGAAGTCCTCGCCTTTGCGCGAGCCGCCGAGGATCAGGTGCACCGGCTCGTGCTCGTAGGCGGCAAGCGCGCGCAGGGCTGCGGCCACGTTCGTCGCCTTCGAGTCGTTGACGTAGCGGACGCCGTTCACCTCGCCGACGGGCTCGAGGCGGTGTGGGACGCCCGGGAAGGTGCGCAGCGCCTGCGCGATCCGCACGTCAGGAAGGCCGAGCGCGTGAGCGGCGGCGGTGGCCGCTGCGGCGTTCTCTCGGTTGTGCGCGCCGCGGATCCGCGGCTCGGCCGGCAGGTCGTCGTCCGCCGAGAACTCGATCCCCTCGAGGCCGCTGCCCTTCGGCACGACCTTTTCGCGCGCGCGCTCGAAGATCCGCAGCTTCGCCGCGCGGTAGTCGTCGAAGCTCGCGTAGCGGTCGAGGTGGTCGGGCTCGAGGTTCAGCAGCACCGCGACCTCGCACGTGAGCTCGTGCACGTCCTCGAGCTGGAAGCTCGAGAGCTCGCAGACAACGAGCGTGCCCGGCGCGACCTCGCCGTCGAGAGCCGTCAGAGCGTGCCCGACGTTGCCGGCGGTCGGCGCGTCGAGGATGGCGCCCAAGAGCTCCGTCGTCGTCGTCTTGCCGTTCGTGCCCGTGACGCCGACGAGCCGCGGCCGCACGAGCCGGTAGCCGAGCTCGACCTCGCTCCAGATCGGGACGCCCCGGCGCTCGGCCTCCGCGACGAGCGGCACCTCGCGTGGCACGCCCGGGCTCTTGACCATCAGCTGCGCGCCCTCGAGCAGCGAGAGGTCGTCGTCGTTGCCGAGCGTCCGGTCGGCGGGAACCACGTCCACCCCACGCCGCTCGAGCGCCGCGACCGCCGCACGCCCCGACCGCGCGAGCCCGAGCACAAGCACCCGCTGTGGAAACTCCGTCACGCTTTCGTGTCCATGCCTGACACCGAGTTTTCGGCGTACGTCGCGCGCCGACGTCGCAGTCCCCCCGTGTCTGACACCGGGTCAGACGGCCGCGAGGGCACGTCAGCGGAACCCGGTGAAGTAGCGGTAATACAACGCGAAACCGATCGCGCAGAGGATGCCGGTGACGACCCAGAAGCGCACCATGATCTTCGTCTCCGACCAGGCCTTCAGCTCGAAGTGGTGCTGGATCGGCGCCATCAGGAACACGCGCCGCTTGAAGTACTTGAAGCTGAAGACCTGGATGATTACGGAGAGCGCGGCGACGGCGAAGATCCCGCCGATCAGGAGCAGCAGGAAGATGGTCTTCGTGAAGATCGCGAAGGCGGCCAGCGCGCCGCCGAGCGCCATCGAGCCGGTGTCGCCCATGAAGACCTCGGCAGGCCAGGCGTTGTACCAGAGGAAGCCGATCGCGCCGCCGATCAGCGCCGCCGCGACGATCGCGAGGTCGAGCTTCGTCTCGAAGCGGTGCCCCGGCGGCCCGGAGCGGATCCACGAGATCACGATCATCGAGGCGAACGTGAACAGCGCGATGATCACGGTTCCCGCCGCCAGCCCGTCCACGCCGTCCGTCAGGTTGACGCCGTTCGCCGCGCCGGCGATGACGAGAAAGAGCAGGCCGTACCAGGCCCAGGAGAGCTGCAGGTCGCCGACGCCCGGGATGTAGACCTCCGTTGGCAGGTGCTGGTGCTGCGCGGCGATGCCGACGCCTACGGTGATCAGGCCCAGGAGGATCAGCTTCCAGCGGCCGTTCAGGCCGAGCGAGCGGCGGTGCGTCAGCTTGATGAAGTCGTCGAGGAAGCCGATCGCGCCGCACGCGAGCGTCACGAAGAAGACGGTCAGCGCGGGCACCGTGTACTTGCTCAGCGCGAGGAAGCCGATCGCCGCGGCGAGGAGGATCAGGACGCCGCCCATCGTGGGCGTGCCCTGCTTGCTCACGTGGTGCTCGGGCCCTTCCTCGCGGATGTGCTGGCCGAGCTCCTTCCCGCGCAGAAACGCGATGAACTTGGGGCCGGAGACGATGGAGATCAGCAGGGCGATGACGCCTGCCAGCAGCACTCGCGTCAAGCGCTCACCGCCGCCAGCGATTCCGCCACCCGCTCGAGGCCGGCCGCGCGGGATGCCTTGACGAGCACGCAGTCGCCTCGCTGCACGAGCTCTGCCGCAAGCTCGGCCGCCTCGTCGGCGTCGGCGGCCCAGCGCCTGATCGGCACACCGGTCGCTCCGTCGACGTAGCCGCGGGCGAGCTCGCCCACGGCGAGCAGGGCCTCGACGCCGTGGCGCGCGAGCTCTCGGCCGATCTCCTCGTGGAACGCGGGCGCGCCCGGGCCGAGCTCGGCCATCTCGCCGAGGATCGCCACGCGGCGGCGGTCGCCGGCCCTTGCAGCGAGGTGCACGAGCGCCGCGCGCATCGAGACGGGGTTCGCGTTGTACGCGTCGTTGATCAGCAGGCCGCCGCCCGGCAGCGGCAGCTCCTCCCCGCGCCAGCGCGACCAGTCCACGTCGACCCGTTCGGGCCGCGGGAGGCCGAGCGCGTCGAGCGCGGCGAGCGCCGCCGCCGCGTTCGCCGCCTGGTGCTGCGCGGTGAAGTTGAAGCTGACGCCGCCGACGATCGTCCGGTCGCCGTCTCGCTGCGCTTCCGGCTCGCCCACCCGCACGACCTGTACGTCGTCGCGCTCGACCGGAAACTCCACCGGCACGATCGCCGTTCCACCCTGCGGGAGCGCCGCGACCAGCTCGCCCTTCGCGAGCATGACGCCCTCCAGCGAGCCGACGAGCTCGAGGTGCACGGGCCCCACGTTGGTGACGACGCCGACGTGCGGACGCGCGACGCGGCACAGGTCGGCTATCTGGCCGAAGCCGCGCATGGCGAGCTCTAGCACGCAGACCTCCGTGTCCGGCTCGAGGCGGCACAGCGTCAGGGGCACGCCGATCTCGTTGTTGTAGCTCGCCTCGGCGGCGACCGTGGGCGCCGCGGTCGCGCAGAGCGCGGCAAGGATGTCCTTCGTCGACGTCTTCCCGGTCGAGCCCGTGATGCCGACGACGCGCGCGTCGGATCGGTCACGGACGCAAGAGCCGAGCACCGCCATCGCCTCGAACGGGCGGTCGGGCACGAGCGTCGCCGCCGCCCCGCGCTCGAGTGCGTCCTCGAGAAAGTGGATCCCGCCTCCGACGGCGACGAACAGGTCGCCGCGCTCGACGCGCCTCGAGTCGACCTGGACGCCCGTGATCGTGTCCGCACGAGCGTCGAGCCGGCCGAGCGGCCGCACCTCGTCGAGGCGAAGCGGGATCACGCTCGTGCCCCGAGCCGACGCAGCGCCTCACGCGCCACCTCGCGGTCGTCGAACGGAATCGTGCGGTCGGCGAACTGCTGGCCCTGCTCGTGGCCCTTGCCGGCGATGACGACCACGTCGCCCTCCACGGCGGCCTCCACCGCCCGCGCGATCGCCTCCCGCCGGTCGGGCTCGACTTCCGCATCGGCGGCGCCGGCGAGGATCTCCGCGATGATCGCGTCCGGCTCCTCGCTGCGCGGGTTGTCGGAGGTGACGATCGCCACGTCCGCGAGCTCGGTCGCGATCCGGCCCATCAGCGGACGCTTGCCGCGGTCGCGGTCGCCGCCACAACCGAAGACGCAGATCACGCGGCTCTGCCCCAGGTCGCGCGCGGTGCGCAGGACGTTCTCGAGCGAGTCCGGGGTGTGGGCGTAGTCGACGAGCACGGCGAACGGCTGCCCCTCGTCGACCGCCTCGAAGCGGCCCGGCACGCCGCGCAGCTCCTTCACGCCGTAGGCGATCGCGTCGTCCTCGATTCCGAGCAGGCGCGCCGCCGCGACGGCGCCGAGCACGTTCTCGACGTTGAACCGCCCGCGCAGCCGGGTCTCCAGCTCGATCCCGCCGGCGCGGAAGCGGGCGCCGCGCGGCCCCACCTCGAGCGCGTCCGCGCGGACGTCGGCGTCCTCGACGAGCCCGAACGTGAGCAGCTCCTGCCGGCCGCGCAGCTCTGCCGCGAGCCGCCGGCCGTGCTCGTCGCCGACGTTGACAGCCGCCGCCGGCCGCGCCTCCGTGAAGAGCCGCCGCTTCGCGTCGAAGTAGTCCTCCAGCGTCCCGTGGAAGTCGAGGTGGTCCTGCGTCAGATTCGTGAACACGAGTGCGCTGAAGCGGACCCGCTCGAGCCGACCGAGCGCCGACCCGTGCGACGTTGCCTCGACGGCCGCGCTGCGGTCACCCGCGTCGAGCATCTCACGGAAGGCGCGCTGCAGGTCGATCGCTTCCGGCGTCGTCCGGATCGCCGGTCGCCGTTCGCCGCCGACGCGGCTCTCGATCGTGCCGAGGAGACCCGGGCGCCAGCCGGCGGCCGCGAGGATCGCGTAGAGCAGGAATGCCGTCGTCGTCTTGCCGTTCGTGCCGGTGACGCCGGCGACCCGGAGCTCTTCCGTCGGCCGGCCGAAGAACTCGTCCGCCGCGACGGGCATCGCCGCGCGAGCGCTGTCGACGACGAGCTGCGGCACCCGCACGTCGAGCGGCCGCTCGACGACGAGGGCGACGGCCCCGGTCTCGACGGCCCGCTGTGCGAACTCGTGCCCGTCGGCGCGCGTGCCGGGCACGCAGAAGAAGAGGCTGCCGGCCTCGACGGCGCGCGCGTCGTACGCGAGGTCGAGGATCTCCGCCGGTGCGTGCCCGACCACCTCGCGAGGCGCAAGCGCGGCGATCAGCGCGTCGATCTCCATCGCGGGCCGAGTCTACTGATGGCTCCAGCCGAAGCCGTCGCCGCGTGTAGTTCCGGAACCGTCGCTTTGCAGCACTTTCGTCACAGATTCGGCACTGACACGTGCGCCTGGTCGCGATACGCTCGCCTCGGGGAGGAGGCCGGGCGAACCGTACTCAGACCACCTAGGGGGTGGCGGCGGTCGACGATGCGGCGGTGGCAGGCGCATCCGGCGGAACGCCGCCGTCGAGGTACTGCAGGTCGAACTTCGCGATCTCCGCGAACGCCGGCGCGGCGACGACGCCGCCCCAGATCGCGCCGCGCGGCTCGTCGACCGAGACGAGGATCACGAGCCGCGGCCGCGAGGCCGGCACGACGCCCACGAACGATGCGACGTAGCGCGTATCGGAGTAGCCGCCCTCTCGGTCGGGCTTCGCAGCCGTGCCGGTCTTGCCGGCCACCTGATACCCGGGCACGGCGGCGAGCGTGCCCGTGCCCTCGGCGACCACGTTCTTCAGCATCGCCATCAGCTCGGTGGCGACCCACTTCGAGACGATGCGGCGCCGAGCCGGGCGCGTGGCGCCCGACGTACCGACGCGCTCGACGAGATGCGGCCGCACCCAGACGCCGCGGTTCGCGATCGCCGCGTAGGCCGACGCCATCTGGATCGGCGTCACGGCGATGCCCTGGCCGATCGGGATGTTCCCGATCGAGGAGCCCGACCAGCGGCGCTCTGGCGGCACGATGCCATCGCTCTCGCCGGGGAAGTCGATGCCGGTCGGATGTCCGAAGCCGAAGCGCGAGATCCACTGGACGAGCCGGTGCTGGGTCAGCCTCTGCGCCAGCGTGATCGCGCCGACGTTGGACGACCGCGAGAGGATCTGCGAAACGCTCATCGTCTCGGTGCCGCGCGGCTCGGCGTCGTGGATCTTCCTGTCGGCGACCTGGATCTCGTACGGGAGCGTGAACTGCGTCGACGGCGACACGAGCCGCTCCGAGAGCGCGCCGGCGACCGTGACGAGCTTGAAGGTCGAGCCCGGCTCGTAGGTGTCGGTCACCGCGCGGTTGCGCTGCAGCACGCGCCAGACCTGGGGGTACGTGTTCGCGTCGAACCCGGGACTGATCGCCATCGCGCGCACGGCGCCCGTCGCGGGGTCGAGCACGATCGCCGTCGCGCTCTTCGCGTGCCACTTCGCGACCGTGTCGCGCAGCACCGTCTGCGCCTGCGCCTGGATCGTGTGGTCGAGCGTCAGGTAGACGTCGCGCCCGTCACGCTCGGGCTGCGAGACCACGGTGTCGATCGCCTGGCCCGCCGCGTCCTTGACGATCCGCTCGCGCCCGGGCCGTCCGGCCAGCTGCCGGTCGAGCGAGAGCTCGAGGCCCGCCAGGCCGTGGTTGTCGACGCCCGCGTAGCCGAGCACCTGCGAAGCCAGCGAGAACTGCGGGTAGAAGCGCCGCTCCTCGGCATAGAAGCCCAGCCCCGGGAGGCCCTTCTTCGCGAGCTTCGCCGCCTGCGCCGGGTCGGCCTTGCGCTTGACGTAGACGAAGCCGTGCGTGCGGTCGGTCAGCTCCTGGTAGACCTGGTTCGGGTCGAGCTTCAACGCTGCCGACACGGCCGCCGCCTCGGTCTTCGGATCGGTCACCTGGCGTGGATCGGCGTAGACCGTCTGCGCCTGCTCGCCGATCGCGAGCTGCAGCCCGGTGCGGTCGTAGATCGTCCCGCGCGCGGCGGGGATGACGACGTCCTCGCTGTGCTGGCTCGACGCGATCCGGCCGAACGACGCGGCGCGCACGCCCTGGAGCCAGGCGGCGCGCAGGAACGTCAGGCCGAAGGCGAGGACGAAGACGCCGAGGAGAAGCCGGATGCGGCGGTTGGACGCCTTCGCGCTCACCGCGCCCGCGGCCCCAGCCGCACGTACGTCGTCTCGGCGGGGTCGGCGGGCACGAGCCCGAACTGCTTCTCGGCCTGCAGCTGGATGCGCGGCGACGCCCCGGCCATCGCGAGCTGCGAGGCGAGGGACTGGTTCTCGGCGCGGAGGTCCGCGCGCTGGGTGTCGAGCTTGTCGAGCTGGACGTTCAGGCGCAGGACCGCGACGTTCAGCGCGACGACGCCGGCGAGCAGGACGGCGACGATCGCGATCCAGACCACGCCTCCGGCCACCCCGCGACGCGCCTGCGGCCGGCGCTTCGGCGCCGGCTTCGGCCGCGGCCGGGAGCGGGAGCGCGGGCGGTGCGACGGAAGTGCAGGGGCGGCGTCAGTCCAGGAGGCCATCGCTACTCCGCCTCCTCCGTCTTGACGGCTCCCCTCAGCCGCGCCGACGCGGCCCGCGGGTTGGCTGCGAGCTCGGCGGGCGACGGCTTGACCGGCCGCCGCGAGAGCGCGCGCAGCGCCGGCTCGTGCCCGCAGACACACACGGGGAAGTCGGGCGGGCAGGTGCAGCCTTTCTCCTCCGCGCGCAGGAAGCGCTTCACGATCCGGTCCTCGAGCGAGTGGAAGCTGATCACCGCGACGCGTCCGCCCGGGCGCAGCATCGCAAGTGCCGCCGGCAGCGCGTGCTCGAGCGAGCCTAGCTCGTCGTTGACCGCGATCCGCAGCGCCTGGAAGACGCGCTTCGCCGGGTGGCCGTCGCCGAAGCGCGCCGGCGCCGGGATCGCGGCGCGGATGATCTCCACGAGCTCGGCGGTGCGCTCGATCGGGTGCTCGCGCCGGCGGCGGAGGATCGCGCGGGCGATCTGCCGCGCGTAGCGCTCCTCGCCGTACTCCTTGAAGATCCGCGTCAGCTCGCGCTCGCCCGCCTCGTTCACGAGCTCGCGGGCCGACGGCTCGGACGAGGGGTCCATCCGCATGTCGAGCGGCGCGTCGGTCGCGTACGAGAAGCCTCGCTCGGGCCGGTCGACCTGCATCGACGAGACGCCGAGGTCGAACAGGATCGCGTCCGCGCGTACGTCGTTGGCCGCCAGTTGCTCGAGCACGTCCGAGAACTCGCCGCGCAGGAGGCGCCCCTGCACGCCGGTGCGCTTGCGAACCGCGTCGAAGTACGGCCGCACCGACGGGTCGCGGTCGATCGCGATCAGCTTGCCGCTACCGCGCAGGTCCGCCGCCAGCAGGCCGGAGTGGCCGCCGGCGCCGAAGGTGGCGTCGATCACGGTCTCGCCGGGCTGGACGGCGAGCGCTTCCCGCACCTCGTCGGCGAGGACCGGGACGTGGTCAGTCGCGTTGGGACGCAAGACGTTCGGCAACATCCTCCGCACTCCCTTCGAGAAGCTTCACATGGTCCCTCCAAGCCGCCCGGTCCCAGATCTCCAGGTGGTCGTTGAGGCCGGCGACGACGACCTCGCGCTCGATGCCGGCGTGCTTTGCCAACGGCGCCGGCAGCATCACGCGGCCCTGCTTGTCCGGCTCCGCCTCAGCGGCGCCGGCGAAGAAGTAGCGGTGCATCAGGCGCCCCTCCCGACTGAGCGGGTTGAGCCCGGCAAGCCGGCTCTCGACCAGCCGCTCCCAATCCGCCTTGGGATAGCAGGAGAGACATCCCTCCATACCGCGCGTGATGACGAGGCCGCCGGAAAGCGCTTGGCGAAACTTGGCCGGTAGCGTGAGGCGATTCTTGTCATCGATCGTGTGTTCGAACTCACCTAGCAGCATGCTCCACTTCGCCCCACTGTAAACCACGATCACCCACTCCGCAACCCTTTCAGACCACGCCGGGGCGCAAGATCACGCGAAGGGGGCGAGCTACTTCAGGAGCGACGCGACCACGTTGATCGTCACCGCGAGCAGCACCGCGACGAAGACGAACGACAGCGCCGCGTGCCGGATCGCCGTTCGCCGCATCTCCTTGGTCTCGAGGTTCGTGTCGGAGACCTGGAAGGTCATGCCGATCGTGAAGGCGAGGTAGAGGAAGTCGTGGTAGTCGGGCGGGTCGGTCGTGTTGAAGTCGATCCCGCCGACCGCACCGCGGTAGTGGAGGTCGCCGTAGCGCAGCGTGTACACCGTCTGCACGACGAGCCAGGAGAGGACGACCGCGCCCACGGCCAGGGCCACCACCACGACCTTGGCCGCGCCGTGGTGGTTGCCGGCCTCGTGCACCAGGAAGAAGATCGCGAGCAGGCTGCCGACCGCTGCGCCCAGCACGACGAAGTCGGCGCTCCACCGCGAGAAGTCCTCGTCGCGCGCGTTCGCTTTCGTCTGCTCCGGCGTCAGCCACCAGATGCGCGGCCAGACGCCGAGCACGATCACCGCGGCCGCGGCCGCCCACCCGGCCGTCACCGCGATCGGCCAGCTCTGATCGGCCGCTGCGACGGCCGCGAGCGTGGCACCGCCGACGGTCGCCGCCGCGACGTTGCGCCAGCGGATGCGCTCTCCTCGCGTCATCGGCGAGGGCAGCGTCTCACGGCCGGGCGACCCACGGCGTTTGTAGGAATGATGGAAGCCGTGCGAGTCCCACCCTTCGAGCGGTTCTACGAGGAGCAGCGAGAGCCGGTGCTCGCGCAGCTGCGGCGGATGCTCGGCCGCGACGCCGCCGACGACGCGTTCCAGGAGACGTTCCTGCGCGCGCTCCGCGCCTACCCGACGCTGCGGCACGGGCGGCACCTCCGCGCCTGGGCGCTGCAGATCGCGCGCAACGTCGCGATCGACGCGCTTCGCCGCGCCCACGTCACGTCGGCCGACGTCCCGGACCTCGAGTCGGTCGACGAGCCCCTGCCGTACGAGGAGCTCCGCCGGCTGACGGCGCAGCTGCCGCAGAAGGAACGGGCCGCCGTCTTCCTCCGCTACGGGTACGACCTCAGCTACGAGGAGATCGGCAACGCGCTCGGGCAGTCGCCCGAAGCCGCCCGGCAGGCGGCGTCGTCCGGCGTGCGCCGCCTCCGTCGAAAGGAGCTCTCATGACCGTCTCCGCCGAGCTCGACCGGCGCTTCCGCGACGCCGCCGCCGCCGAGGGGCTGCTCGACGTCGCCTACGAGCTGCACGACTCGCCGGTGGGGAGCCTGTTCGTCGCTGTGACCGACCGAGGCGTCTGCGAGATCCACTACGACGCCGACCCTGAGGCCGAGGCCGAGCGGCTCGCCCGTCTCTTCGGCACCCGCGTGCTGCGCTCGCCGCGGCCGACGGACGACGCGCGGCGCCAGCTCGACGAGTACTTCGCGGGCACCCGCCGCCACTTCGCCGTCGACGTCGACCTCCGCCCCGCGCGCGAGTTCGGTCGCGCCGTCCTCGAGCAGCTCGCGCGCGTGCCCTACGGCGAGCTGACGACGTACGGCACGCTCGCCGACCGCGCCGGGAAGCCGCGCGCCGCGCGCGCCGTCGGCACGATCATGAACCGCAACCCGGTGCCGATCGTGCTCCCGTGCCACCGCGTCGTCGGCTCCGGCGGATCGCTCGTCGGCTACGCCGGCGGCCTCGACCGCAAGCGCCAGCTGCTCGAGCTCGAGGGCGCTCTTCAACCCGGTTGAGAACCGTGCCATAGTGATTGCTCCACGAGGCAAACAGGGGGAGGCATCACATGAGGCAGGTTCTCGCACTCGCAACCGTTGCGGCGGTCGCCGCGCTGCTCGCGACATCGCCCGCCGGCGCGAGCTCGACCAAGGGGCCGACGCTGAAGTCGCTCGCCGCGCAGATCAAGGGGCTGCAGAAGCAGGTCACGACGCTGAAGAAGCGGGTCTCGACGGACGAGGACATCATCAGCGCGACGCTCGGCTACAGCGTCTGCTCGACGGCCGTCACGTCCGACGTCTTTCAGGACACGTTCACGGCCCTCGACGCGAAGGTGCCGCCGGCGTACTTCGGGCCGCAGACGCCGGTGAACGACTACCAGGCGTGCGCTGGCTTCAAGATCGTGCGCGCGCACAACCAGAGCCCGCCGAACACGAACGTCCTGAGGGCCCTGCTCGACATCTTCAAGCCGCGCTCATTTGCCGCGCACCAGAGCGGCGTGGATCTCACGCGTCAGGCCGGCCACGTGTTCGGTCAGTTCCTTGTCCTGGCGAGTCAGCTGCGTATTCGATTCCAGTAGCTGCGCGAGCTTGTCCGTCTCGGCGCGGAGCGCGACGACGCGCTCCGCGGCCGAGCGCTCCATCTGCTCGTGCCGCGTCTCTACCGTCTCGGCGGTGAGCTTGTCGCGGTCGGCCTGACGCGTCTGCGCGAGCAGGATCAGCGGTGCGGCGTACGCGGCTTGCGTCGAGAAGGCCAGGTTGAGCAGGATGAACGGGTACGGGTCCCAGTGCCGGACGACCGCGACCGCGTTGAGCGTGATCCAGAGCGCGACCGCGATCGTCTGGCCGACGATGTACTGCGGCGTGCCGAAGAAGCGGGCGGCACGCTCGGCGTACCGGCCGAAGGCGTCCTCGCCGAAGGCGCCGTGATGCGACGTGCGCCGGGGCTCTGGCACACGCCCAGGCTAGGCCCGGCGGCGGACGGTCAGTGCTCGTTCAGGAGCGCGCGCGCGTCCTCGAGGTCGGCCGGGTCGACCAGGATCTCGTGCTGGCCGCCCTCGCCCCCGAAGCCCTCGAACGCCGAGTCCTCCTCGTCCGTCGGCCGGAACGCGCACTTGATCCCGTTCGCGCGCAGGAGGCCGCAGAAGACCTCGGCTTCCGGCTCGCCCGGGACTGTGGTGACGCGGACGGGCTCGGCCATGTGCCGGACACTAACGCCTACGCCGACCGCACCACCTCGTAGTCGGCGAGCAGCCGGTAGCCGACGCCCCAGACGTTGAGCACGCAGTCCTCCGCGCCCGCGAGCGCGAGCTTCCGGCGCAGGCGCGACGCGTGCGAGTCCAGCGTCCGCGTCCGGCCGAGCGAGCGGTAGCCCCAAACCTCGCGGAGGAGCTCCTCCTTCGTGAAGACCCGCGTCGGATCGGTCGCGAGCTTCAGCAGCAGCTCGTGCTCCTTCGCCGAGAGCGCCACCGTCAGCCCGTGCACCGTGACGCGGCGCGTGACGCGGTCGACGGCGATCGGCCCGGCGGCGAAGCGCTTCCGTGACGCCGGGTGCGTCCGGCGCAGGACCGCGTGAATGCGCGCGACCAGCTCCTCGTAGTGGAATGGCCTCGGCACGAAGTCGTCGCAGCCGCGTTCGAAGGCGTGCACCCGGTCGACCGCGTCCGCGCGCGCGTCGCCAAGGACGATCAGCGGCACCTCGCGGTTCCAGCTGCGGCCCGGCTCGCCCTCGCGCAGGACCCGACAGACCTCGAGCGCCGGC
>Ga0207702_10002097_pt1 | contig 19213 bp, 11 predicted proteins | sample KBSCornC62_FD_184302 | JGI IMG/M metagenome (GOLD analysis project Ga0207702, IMG submission 184302) | Corn rhizosphere microbial communities from Kellogg Biological Station, Michigan, USA - KBS Corn C6-2 (SPAdes) (version 2) | ecosystem: Host-associated > Plants > Roots > Rhizosphere > Soil ...
GCGCGATCAGCTCCCCGACCACGCCCTTTGCCCTGCCTTCCGTGCTCATGCTCCCCACCCTGCCTGCTGGCCGCCGACCCGTTCGGCGGCGATCTTCTCTGCGTAACCAGAGGCGGTGTAGGCCGCCATCGGGTCCGGGTCCAGGCCCTGCTCGGTGCGCAGCTCAGCGAGCAGCGGCCGGATGTCGGTGTTGTAGGCGTCCATCAGCGCGCCGTGTGCGCCCAGCACGTCGCCGGCCTGCTGGGCCGCGGCTAGCGCAGCACGGTCGATGAGCAGGGCCTTGGCCGTGGCTTCCTGCACGTTCATCACCGAGCGGATCTGTCCGGGGATCTTCGGCTCGATGTTGTGGCACTGGTCGAGCATGAAGCTGACCCGCGACTGCGGGCCAAGCGCGTCCGCCGCGACGATCTGGTTCATGATCCTGAACAGCTGGAACGGATCGGCCGATCCCACGATCAGGTCGTCGTCGGCGTAGTTCCGCGAGTTGAAGTCGAACGCGCCGAGCCGGCCCACCCGCAGCAGCTGCATGGCGATGAACTCGATGTTCGTACCGGGCGCATGGTGGCCGGTGTCGAGCACGACGTGGGCCTGCTCCCCGAGCGCGAGGCAGTGCAGCAGCGACGTCCCCCAGTCCGGGATATCCATGGCGTAAAAGTACGGTTCGAAGAACTTGTACTCGATCAGCAGCCGGTGCTGGGGGTCCAGCAGCGCGTAGATCTCCTGCAGCGACTCGGCGAGACGGTCCTGCCGGGCGCGCAGGTCGTCCTGACCGGAATAGTTCGTGCCGTCCGGCAGCCATAGCTTCAGTTCAGCCGACCCGGTCTGCCGCATGACGTCGACGCACTCGGCGTGGTGCGCGATCGCCTTGCGCCGCACCGACCGGTCCGGATGGGTGAGCGAGCCGAGCCGGTACTCATCATCCTGGAACAGGTTGGAGTTGATCGCGCCGATCCGGACGCCGAGATCGTCCGCATAGTCGGTCAGCTTCGCGTAATCGTCGACCCGGTCCCACGGGATGTGCAGCGAGACCCGCGGCGCCACGCCAGTGTATTTGTGTACCTGCGCGGCATCGGCGAACTTCTCGTAGGGATCGCGCGGTACGCCCGGCTGGCCGAACACCTTGAACCGTGTCCCGGAGTTGCCGAACGCCCACGACGGCAGCTCGATCTCCTGGCCGCGCAGGACGCTCTTGACCGCCTCACGATCCATTCTCCGAACCTCCCTGGTCCTGTGTCTCATCGCTGCGGAAAAGCCGGACGTCCCATGGCCCGAGCGTGACCGGCTCGCCCGGTGCGTGGCGCCGGCCGCGGAGCATGTCGGCCACCGTCGAGGACGGAAAAGCCTTCGCCTCGTCCCAGCTCCAGTTGTGCAGGACGTGCAGCCGGGTGCCCGCCGCGTCGGTGCTGCTGGAGACCGTGACCGAGTCGTCGGCGGTCCACCCGCCCGCTGCGTCGGGGACTAGCCACCGCACCAAGTCGGCCGCCAGGTCTTGATCCGGGACGGTGCCGACCACGGTGATCCGGCCCGCTCCGGCGGGCTTTGTGGTGACGGCGGCCCAGCGGCCGAGGTGCGGGTGCTGATAGGAGGCGAGGACCTCCGCGTCCGAGGCGACGAGGCCCTCAGCGAATCCGGTCGCCGCACCCCGCAGCGCGCCGTGCGCCGGCACCGGCGACGGGAGCGAGGCCATCTCGTCGTACCAGACGCCGGCCGCGCCGGTGATCCGGACCGGCGCTCGAGCAGTGCGCGCTCTGCCTTCCCGGTCTCCGTAGCCGGTTCGAGGTCCGACCACGAGATGTCCCCCGGCCTGCGCGTAGGCGACCAGGAAGTCCAGGTCCTCGTCGGACGCGGTGTAGAACGCCGCCGCGATCAGCACGGGATAGCGCGCGGCCGCGTCGGCGGGGTCGTGCTCGCCGCCTCGCGACGGCAGCAGGTGCTGCGGCCGGACGAGCCGCTGCTGGCGCTTGGCGTCGAATATGCCGCGGGAGAAGGCCGCGAGGATGTGCCGGTAGGAGTCGGGGTCGATGAGGGCCTCACCCCGCAGCGGCCCCTGCGTCGACAGCGCGAACTTGCTGTCGGAGTCGTAGAGCACCGCGATGTCGTAGTCGGGTTCGGCCGCGGCGAAGGCGCCGCCGGCCTCGCGCAGTTCCTGGCCGGTCCGCGCGATCTCGCGGTAGACGCGGCCCGGGATACCGCTGTGCGGAAGCACGCCACCCCAGTACGTCTCGGCGCCGAACGACAGGGTGTTCCAGTGCCAGTACTCGATGAGCCGGGCTCCGCGCGCGACCAGCAGCCAGGCCACCTGGCGCCACTGGCCGTCGTAGGGCGACTCGTTCATGGAGGAGAAGCCGATCGAGCCGGCGTTGGTCTCTGTCACCAGGAACGGCGCCTGCTTGGAGGAGTACATGAGGTCCGCGAGCTGGGTGACCGCCCACGGTCCGCGGACCACCCAGCCCGTCGGGCCGCTCGAGCGGGGCAGCGCGCCCGGGTGGGCCAGCGAGTCCTGCATCTCGTAGTACGCGTTGCCGGATACGACATCGAGCGCCCGGCTCAGCTCGGCGTCCTCGATGCCGGGCTGCTCGTAGGAGATGCAGGTGGTGACGAACCCGCGCCCGCCGGTCAGCTCGCGCACGATACCGGCCTGCCACCCGATGAACTCGGTGACCAGCTCGGCCTGGAAGCGCCGCCAGGCCAGGTCGTACTGCGGCTGGAAGTTGCCTTCCGGACGCCACAGGTCACTCCATCGCGACAGCCGGTGTGACCAGTAGACCAGGCCCCACTCCTCGTTCAGCCGGTCGACGGTGCCGTACCGGCGGCGCAGCCAGTCCACGAACTTCTCGAAGACGTCGGTGTTGTACAGCAGCCGCGGGCCGGGCTCGTTGTCGACCTGGTAGCCGATAATCGCGGGGTGCTCGCGGTAACGGCCCACTACCGCGCGGATCACCCGCTCGGCGTGGAACCGGTACGCGGCGTGCGCGAAGTTCACCTCCTGCCGGGCGCCCCAGCCGACGCGGTGCCCCGAAGCCGTCTCGGCGGCGATATCGGGGTAGCGCCGGGCCAGCCACATGGGGACGGCATAGGTCGGCGTACCCAGGATCACCCCGATATCGTGGCGATGAGCCGCGTCCAGGACCGGTTCGAGCCAGTCGAGCTCGAACCTTCCGTCCTCCGGTTCCCAGGTCGACCAGACCGACTCGCCCACCCGGATCACCGAGAAGCCGGCTTCGGCCATCAGGGCGAAATCGGCCTCGACCATCGTGGCGAAATCGATGTCCGGGCGGCGCTGGTACTCGGCGTAGTACGCGGCCCCGAAGCCGATGCGGTCCATCAGGCGTCGCTGCCCCAGTACCGGAACCCGGCGAACCTGACCGTGCCCGCCGACGCGTAGAGCCCGATCACCCGGCCGGTAAAGGACGCGCAGGTCTCCGCGGTCCAGTAGCGCCCGTCGAGCTCGGCGACCAGGGTTCCGGCCGCCAGCAGGCGAATGCGGTCGCCGCCCAGTGCGGCGGAGTTGAAGGTGGCCGCGGGCGGCGTCATCTCCATCCGGAGCTCGACGTCGCCCTCCGGTACGGCGGCTTCCCAGGCCTGGGCGAGACCCGCGACGTGAGCCCGGGCGGTCACGACGCTGCCGCGCACCTCCAGGCAGAACCAGTGGTGCTCGTCGTAGCGGGCGGCCAGCCCGCCCGTCCCGCCGGAAGCGTCGACGGTGGCGGACACGGTCGCGGTCAGGTGCCGCTGGCGGCGGCCGACGAACTGCGGCTGCGCATCGTCCAGCCCGGTATGGCCGGCTATCGACAGCCGGCCGTCTGCCAGCGACGCCACCGATCCCGGCATCGTGCGGATCGCCAGCCAGCCCGGCTCCTCCAGCGCGACCAGGTCGGCGAAGTCGAAGACCTCCTCGTCGGCAGCCTCGCGCGGGTTCAGCAGCACCGGTTCCGGCTGCGGCCAGCCGCCGGCCCAGGAGACCGGCGTGATAAACGTTTCCCGTCCCAGCGGCGAGAACGACTGAGTCAGGCCGAGCGGGCGCACACCGAGCAGCACCAGCGCCGTGCCGCCGTCCGGCGTGTCCACCAGGTCCGCGTGCCCGGTGTTCTGGATCGGGCGGGACGTTCCGCACGCGCTGAGCACCGGGTTGGCCGGGTGCCCTTCGAACGGGCCCTCGGGGGAGAGGCCCCGGGCCACGCTGACGCTGTGACCGCGCTCCGTGCCGCCCTCGGCGATCAGCAAGTACCAGTCGTCGCCGCGGTGGTACAGATGCGGCGCCTCCGGGAACTTTAGCCCGGTGCCCGACCACAGCGAGCGCGGCGGCTCGAGCGCCTTGCCGGCCACCAGGTCGACCCGGACCTGCTGGATGCCCAGGTGCTGGCCCATCTCCTCGCCGCTGGTGGACAGCCCGGAGAAGGTGACGTACGCGGTGCCGTCGTCGTCCCACGCCAGGTCCGGGTCGATGCCGCCGACCCCGTCGATAGAAACACCGTCGCTCCACGGGCCGGCCGGGTCGGTCGCCGTGAAGACGACGCATCCGCGCGGGCTCATCGCGACGGTGACGATGATGTAGAAGACGCCGTCGTGATACCGGATGGTCGGCGCCCACACGCCGCCGCCGGTGGCCACGTCGGCTACGCTGACCTGCTCGGGCCGGGGCGCCACGTTGCCGATGTGCGTCCAGCTGGCCAGGTCGGTGCTGCGGTAGACGGGAATGCCGGGCAGGTACTCGAAGGTCGAGGTGGCCAGGTAGTACGCGCCGTCGGCCCGGGTGATGCTCGGGTCGGGGCTGAAGCCGGGAATCAGCGGGTTGGGGAACATCAGGTGAGCTCCACCTTCACGGTCATCGGCAGGTCGACGGCGGAGGTCCCGATCCGGAGCTGATACCCCCCGGGCTCGTACCACCAGCCGTCCTGCCAGTAGGCCAGCAGCCGGGTCGGCACGCTGACCTGCACCTGTGCCTTCTGGCCGGCGGCCACCCGGACGGCCCCGAAGCCGACCAGCCAGCGCACCGGGCGGTCGACGGCGGAGTCTGGCCGTTCCGCGTAGACCTGCACGACCTGCTTGCCGTCCCGCCCGCCGTGGTTCTCGACCTCGACGGCCACCGGGAACGATGCCCCGGCGGTGACCGAGGCGGGCGCCTGGGCACCGGTCACGGTGATGTCGGTATAGCCCTGGCCGCTGCCGAACCAGTACGCCGGAGCGGCCTCCTGCCTGAGCCAGGCCCGGTAGCCGATGTGGATGCCTTCGGCGTAATCCAGCGCGCCGTCGACCGGCGTGGTGGACAGGACCGGGATGCCGGCTTCGCCCGTCGGCCAGGTGGTTGGCAGCCGCCCGCCCGGCTCGGCCACGCCGAGCAGCACGTCCGCGACGGCGTGGCCGAATTCCTGGCCGCCGAAGTAGCCGATCAATACCGCGGCGACCTGGTCGCGCCAGGGCATCAGCACGGGGGAGCCGGCATTCACCAGCACGACGGTGCGCGGGTTGGCGGCCGCGACCGCGCGGACCAGGTCGTCCTGGCGGCCGGGCAGGGCGAGCGAGGCGCGGTCGTAGCCCTCGGACTCCACCACGGAGTTGGTGCCCACGGCGACCAGCGCGACGTCGGCCCGGGCGGCCGCCTCGGCGGCGGCGTTGATGAGCGCGTCCGCGTCGGCCGGCGCCGGCTCGGTGCCGAAGCGCAGCCACAGCAGGTCGGCCAGCGGCCCGGTGCGGTCCGCCAGCTCATACTCGAAGCGCAGCTCGACCGGCGTGCCCGCGGCGAAGCTGACCTCGGCGGCGGCGGTCGGCGGGGCCATCAGCGCGGCACCGAGGTCGGTGTGCTCGGATTCGGCGATCTCGTCGACGATGAGCCTGCCGTCGACGTAGACCTTGCCGTGCCCGACGGTGGCGAAGCCGACCCGGACCGGGCCCGACTCGGCCGGAGTGAACCGCGTCGCCAGCTCCACCGTGGCCGACCGGCCGATCGGGGCGTCTCCGCCGAACCAGACGAGCATGCTCGAGCGCCGGTCCTCGGTGAACAGCTCGGTGCCGTCGGCGTCCAGGAACCGGACCCGCAGGCCGGGCTGGCCGGTCACCGGGTTGGTCATCTGGGCCAGCGGCAGCTCGGCCACGCCTTCGTGCACGACCGCTCCGCGCGAGTAGCTGACGTCGGTGCCGGGCAGCGCGGCGCGCAGGCCGTCCAGCGGCGAGACGGTGTACGCGGGCATGACCGTGGCGCTGCCGCCGCCCTGCGTGCGGGCGCTGGCCGCGTTGTCGCCGATCACGGCGACCGTGCCCAGACGGGCCGGGTCCCAGGGCAGCTCGCCCCGATTCTCCAGCAGCACGGTGCCCTCGATGGCGGCGTGCCGGGCAAAGGCGGCGCCGTCCTCGACCCAGGCCGGCTCGGCCGGGGACCCGCCGAACGCGCCGACCCGGCGCGCCAGGGTGAGGATGCGGGCCACCTTGCGGTCGACGACCGCCTCGGCGATCTCGCCGGACCGGACGGCCGCCACCAGGGCGTCGCCCCACGGTCCGTCCGGACCGGGCATGACGAGATCCTGCGAGGCCTGGGCGGCCGCCAGCGACCGGACGGCGGTCCAGTCGCTGATCACCACGCCGTCGAAGCCCCACTCACTGTTCAGCGGGGTCTCCAGCAGGTCGTTCTCGGTCGCGGTCGTGCCGTTGACCGAGTTGTAGGAGCTCATGACCAGCCAGGCGCGCGCCTGCGTCACCGCCTTCTCGAACGCGAGCAGGTACAGCTCGCGCAGGGCGCGGTCGCCGACCCGGACGTCCACGGTGAAGCGGTCGGTCTCGGAATCGTTGGCCACGTAGTGCTTCGGCGTGGCGCCGACGCCGTTATCCTGCACGCCCGTCACGTAGGCAGCGGCGAGGTCGGCGGTGAGCACCGGGTCCTCGCTGAAGGCCTCGAAATGTCGGCCGCCGAGCGGCGACCGGTGCAGGTTGATCGTCGGGCCCAGCACGACGTCGACGCCCTTACGGCGCGCCTCCACCGCGGCCGCGGCGCCGTAGCGCCGGGCGATGTCCGGGTCCCAGGAGGACGCAAGCGCGGTGGCGGACGGAAGGTTGAGCGACGGGTCGCGCTCGTCCCAGGTCTCGCCGCGGACACCGGACGGCCCGTCCGACACCAGGATGCGCCGCAGCCCGATCTTCTCGATCGGCCAGGTGTTCCAGAAGTCCCGGCCCGTGAGCAGCTGGACCTTCTCCTCCAGGGTGAGCGCGGCGAGCGCCGCGGCGACCTTCGGGTCACTGGTGGGGGCAGTCATGAACGCTTTCTCCTCGTCATCGCAGGAATCCGGCCGCGACCCCGCAGTCGACGGTTCGACCGCTCGATGAGTTCGGAGGTCATGCCGTCACCTCCACGGACGCGCTCAGCCGTACGTCGGCGGCCGATGCGCCGACCAGTACCTCGTAGCGGCCCGGTTGGACCGCCCACCCGTCCGGATCACTCCAGGCCGCGAGGTCCGGGCTGGTCAGCGTGAACGTCACAGTGCGCCGTTCCCCGGCGGCCAGGTGCACGCGCTGGAATCCCTTCAGCTGGAGCGGCGGTTCCGCGGCTTCATCCGGGCACCGCAGGTAGAGCTGGGCCACGTCATGACCAGGGCGCGGCGAGTCATTCACCAGGCCGAAACTCACCCGGATCTCACCGTCTCCCGGCCTGTCGACCCGCAGGTTCTCGTACGAGAAACGAGCAAACGACAACCCATGACCGAACGGGAACAACGGCTGCTGGTCGTGCACTGCGAAGAATCGGTAGCCGACGAGGATGTCCTCGGTATACGTGGCCACGCCCCCGATTCCGGGGTACTGCGCGATCGCCTGGACCGGTCCCTGGCTGGCGTGGGCAGGGAAGGTCACGGGCAGCCGGCCGCCCGGGTCCTCGTCGCCGGACAGCACGCGGGCGAGCGCGGTGCCGAACTGCTCGCCCGGGTACCAGACCTGCAGCACGGCCGCGACGTCATCGAGCCACGGCATCAGGACCGGACCCGGCGTGTTGAGCACGACGATGGTCCGGGCGTTGCGGCGCGCGACCTCGGTGATGAGCCGGTCCTGGTCGCCGGGCAGGGCCAGCGACTGCCGGTCCATCCCTTCCCCGGACGCCTGGTTCACGATCACGACGGCCGCGTCGCACTCGGCGGCCACCGCCGCGGCGTCGCCGATCAGGCGGTCCGGTGGCTGCCAGCCGAGCCGGACCTCGGGCCGCAGCCCGAACTCCGCTACCTCGAGCGCCGGCCCGGTCTCGTACTCGACCCGGATGGTCAGCGGCTGGCCCGCGACCAGATCGGCGGTGGCTTGCAGGGCGTATGAAGGCCCATCGATGAAGTGGATCGCCTCGCGTGCGCCTGCGGCGGCCAGCGCGCCATCCAGGTAGAGCGAGCCCTGGCCGGCGACGGCCAGGCTGAACCGATGGTGGCCGTCGCGGGCGGCCGTCAGGACGGTCGTCCAGGTGGCCCGCCATTGCGGTCCGAACCCGTCGGGCGGGCTGCTGGCTTCGAGCCCAGGCTCTATCCGGGTGACGCGCTTGCCTGGGGTGTCCGGGGGACCGTCGACGTACTCGGCCAGGACTCCCGACCCGGCCGGGGCACCGGAACCCGGGGGAACGGACAGCAGGGCGGGCGGCACCGCCGCCAGCGTGACATCACCCCAGGATCCCTGCGCGTGCTCGACCCGGACGCGGCTGCCTGCCCGGTGCCGGATCCCGGCCAGGGGCGTGATCACCCGTTCGGGGTGGAGCTTGACGGCCGGCGATCCGCCCATGATGTACATGGCGTCCATCTCGGCCGGGCCGATCACGGCCAGGGACCGCACGTCCTCCCCGAGGGGCAGTGCCCCGGCCCTGTTGACCAGCAGGACGCTCCCCGCCACCGCGGCTTCTGCCGCTAGCTCGATGTTCTCGGCGGCCGGCGGCCCGGGGGCCACGACCGGCCGGTCAAGCAGGTCATGCCGGACCATCGTGCTGACCATCCGGGCGACCACATCGTCGAGCCGGTCCTGGCTGACGCGTCCGCTGGTGAAGTCTTCCGGCGTGCGCCCCTCGGCGTCGTCCAGCCCCGGCAGGTCGAGGCCCGCCCGCGCGGCCGCGAGCGGATCGCGCACCGCGAACATGAAGTCGGGGGCGACGAATCCCGGCCATCCCCACTGCTTTTTCACGATGCCGAGCAGCTCCGGATGCTGGCAGGCGTAGCAGCCGTTGACCTGGTTGTACGAACCCATGACCGAGCCCGCGCCGGCATCGGACAGAGCCCGCAGGAACGGCGGGAAGTAGATCTCTTCCAGGGCCCGGCGGGAGACGTGGACGTCGACGGCAGGCCCGCGCTCCGAGGCCGGCGCGCCGGACCCGGTCCGGCCGGTCTCGAAGTTATTGACCACGAAGTGCTTGACCATGGCCACGACGTTTTCCTGGACGCCCCGGACGTACGCCGCGCCCAGGACGCCCGTGAGGTACGGGTCTTCCCCGAACGCCTCGGGCAGCCGTCCGGCCAGCGGCGTGCGCGCGATATCCAGGGCCGGCCCGAGCAGGACGTTGTGACCGGCCGAACGGGCTTCGCGGCCGACCGCGGACCCGAACCGGTGGGCCAGCCGCTCATCGAAAGACGCGGCCAGCGACAGGCACACCGGGAAGGCGGTCGCGTCGCCGGCTACCCGGATGCCGTTGCCCCCGTCGGTGAAGCTCAGCGCGGGCAGCCCGAGGTGGGCCACCGCGGCGAAGTCGCCGCACGCGAGCGCGACCTTGTCGTCCGTGCTCATCTTCGCGATGATGTCGGCGGCCCGGTCGGCGTCACTCATTACTGGCTCTCCTGACTTCCCGCGGCGGTGAAGGGGACGGTGATGGTGTGCCTGCCCGGCACCAGTTCCCGGTCCGGCTGGCCCGGCAGCCGCAGCACGCCGGTCGTGCCCGCGGGAACGGCGACCTCGACGGCCAGGTCCTCGCCCGTCTGGCGCCAGTGCACTTCCACCAGGCCATGAGCCGTCTCCAGGCTCGCCCTGGCCCAGGTCAGGCCGCCGCCCGGCTGCGGTGCGATGAGCACCGTGGCGTACCCGGGCTCGAGCGGCGCGATCCCGCCGACGGTCCGGTGGATCCAGTCCGCGACGGCACCCAGCGCGTAGTGGTTGAAACTGGTCATCTGCCCCGGGTTGATGGTGCCGTCGGGCAGCATGGAGTCCCAGCGTTCCCAGATCGTGGTGGCCCCCATCATGACGGGGTACAGCCAGGACGGGCAGCCGCGCTCGAGCAACAGCCGGTAGGCGTCGTCCAGGTGACCGGTCCGGGTGAGGGCATCGGTCGCGTACGGCGTGCCGGCGAACCCGGTCGAGATCCGGTAGCCGTTCTCCCGGACCAGGGCCGCCAGCCGGTCACCGGCCCGGGCCGTCATGACGTCGTCGAGCAGGCCGAACACGATGGCCAGCGCGTAGACCGTGGCGCAGTCGCTGCGCACCGTCCCGTTCTCCTCGACGTAGTGCTCGTTGAACGCGGCCCGGACCCGCCCGGCCAGCCGTCGGAAGTGCCCGGCGTCGTCGGCCCGGCCCAGCAGCTCCGCGGTGTCCGCGACGGTGCACGCGGTCCGGTAGCAGCAGGCGGTGGCCACGACGTGGCTGTCGGCCTTGGCCTTGAAGGGCTCGCCGGGCGGCGCCTGCGGATCGAGCCAATCGCCCAGCTGCAGGCCGGTGTCCCACAGGCCGGACGGCGAGAGCAGCGACTCCACCCGCCGGGCGTGCGCGGCCATGGAAGCGTACTGGTCCTCCAGGACGCCCCGGTCGCCGTAGGCCTGCCACAGCGCCCAGGGGACCCACACCGCCGCGTCACCCCAGATCGCGATGGTTCCCGGATCCGGGAAAGCGGACGGGTCCGTCTCGTACTTCAGGACGTCGGGGACGACGAGGGGGACGATGCCGTCGTGCGCCTCCTGTTCGGCGGCCAGGTCGCGGAGCCAGTCCCGCAGGAAGGCGCCCGCGTCGTAGAGAAAGGTCGCGGACGGCGCGAAGACGGCCAGATCGCCGGTCCAGCCGAGGCGCTCGTCGCGCTGCGGGCAGTCGGTCGGGACATCGAGGAAGTTGCCGCGCATGCCCCAGGTCACGTTCTGGTGCAGCTGGTTGATCATCGGGTCTGAGCATTCGAAATGACCAGTACGCCGCATCTCGGAATGGACGACGACCGCCTCCAGGGCGCCCGGAGTCAGCTCGCCCGGCCAGCCGGTGATCTCGGCGTAGCGGAAGCCGTGGAAGGTCTTGGTGGGCTCGAAGTGGTCCTGCCCGCCGGACAGGATGAACCGGTCGGTGGCCTGGGCGCTGCGCAGTGGCCGTGCGCCGAGTTCGCCGTGCTCCAGGACCTCACCGTGGCGGACGACGATCTCGTTCCCGGCCTCGCCTTGGACCGTGAAGCGCAGCCAGCCGACGAGGTTCTGCCCGAAGTCCGCCAGCGTGCGGCCCGACGGCGACGACCAGATGCGCACTGGCGCGACGGCTTCGTGGCGGACGACGGGCGGCCCGACATACGGTGTGAGGCGGCTGGTGTCGAACTCCAGCGCTTCGACGCCGCCCCAGCCCGGCGGCGCCGCCCCGGGGTGCATCCATGCGTCACCGGCCTGCCGGGCGTCGATGGTCTGCCCGTCGTAGAGGTCGTTGGCCAGCGTCGCTGACGGCCCGGCCCGCCACGTCTGGTCGGTGCTCACCAGTTGCCAGTGACCGTCGGCGAAGGTCAGCTCCAACTGCGCGATGACCGCGAGGCGGTCACCGTAGAAGGCGCGGTTCCCGTTCCAGCCCAGTCGCCCCCGGCTCCAGCCGTTGCCTAGGCAGATACCCAGCACCATGACCGGCTCCACGAGCTCCGTCACGTCGTACGTTCGGTACCGCAGCCGCCACTCGTAACTGCTCCACCCGGGGCTCAGCACGTCGGGGCCGACGGCGTGGCCGTTGACAAAGGCCTCGAAGACCCCCAGGCTGCTCACCGCGAGCTTCGCGCTCGTCACCGTCCCGTGGCCGTCGTCGAGCGCGAACTGCGTGCGCAGCAGCGGCGCCCCCGCGAAGTCCCCGGCGGGCGAGATCATGGCCGCTGACCACGCGGGGCGGCTAGTCATCCGTGACCGCGATGAGCCGGACCGCCATGAACTCGCGCGCGGGCAGGTCGATCCGGAACGTCCCGGTGAAGACACCCGGCTGGCGGGTGATCGTCATATTCCAGGTGTCGATGACGTCGACGAGCCACCGGCTGTCCGGTTGCGTCGTGATGTCGCGGTAGCGGGGCCGCCCGAAGCCGAAGTACGCGATCCGGTAGTCCTCGGCGCCGCCCCACCTGACATCCCAGTCGCTGGGCAGCGGCTCCAGCACGCCGCCGGGGGCGTCCGCGGTGATCTGGACCAGGAACCCGATCCGCTCGGCCGAATCCCCGGTCAGGGTACCCCCCTTGGACCACCACAGTTCCTCGCGCTCATTGAGGTAGGTCTCGCCATGTCCGACGTACCCGCCGCGGACGGCGCCTTCCCAGCAACGGCGGACGATTTCCTGACCGCTTATATTGCCCCAGCCCTGGTCAATATCGCCTTCATAACCGCATTCGTCGATGACGACGGGCTTGCCGTATTCCTCCCGCCATTCGGTGGTGTTCTCCGCCGTGCGGTACGCGTCGATCCGCTGGATGCTGCAGTGCGTGATCCACGGGCGGGCGTGATCGTAGAAGCCGTGGCAGTTGTGGATCGAGGTGAGGTGGCCTACATGATCGTTCGCGCGCACGATCCCGGCCAGCCGTTCCCAGTCCCCGGTCGTCTTCGACGGCATCAGGTCGTACTCATTGGCCATCGCCCACCACACGGAGCGGTACGCGCCCAGGCGCCGGACGACGTACTGGACATATCGGTCGTCGGCCGTGGCGGGCATCGCGGAGAATCCCCAGCGGTCATACGGATGAAACAGGATCAGGTCGGCCTCGATGCCGAGCCCGGCCAGCTGATCGATGCGCAGCTCGAGGTGGCGGAAGAACTGCGGGTCGAAACGAGTGAAGTCCCAGTCCCCGCTGGCGTCCCGGGCAAATGGGTACCGTTCCGGCTCGTTGGTGTTGAACAGGTACGACTTGGGGAACACGGACATCCGGAGCTTGCGGAACGGCGAGTCAGCCAGGGTCGCGAGCGTGCGCTCCTCCAAGGCCGCGCCCTGATGGGTCCAGGCGTAGGCCGTCGTGCCGATCGGGAGGAAGCGAGTGCCGTCCCGGTAGGCGAAATGGAAACGGTCGACTACCTCGACTGGACCGTGGTTCCCGGGCCCGGGTGGCCCGACCTGGACGGCGCTGCGCAGGCCGTCCAGCGACCGGGCGGTCGAGGTCGTGACGTATGTCCAGGTCCCGGCGCTGGGAGCCTGGAAACGTATCCGGTAGATGCCCTCGCCGTCATAGAAACCGCCTGCCGATAGGCGACGGCCGTCCTCGCCGGTGAATCCGGCCGAGAGCTCGACGTCAACGAACGGGTTTCCGTGGGACGGCCCGTCGATGATCAGCTCGGTGACACCCCACTGCTCCGCGGGGCCCGCCACGCTGACCGGCGCGGAGCCTCGGGGGACATCGTCCGTCTCATAGTCCAGCGCGGGTGCGATGAAGGGCATCTCGGCCTGCCCCGGCGGACTGCCATCTAGCACCGAGAGTTCCTGCCACATCCGGTCGAGTTCGGCCGAGTCTGACGAAGCCGCCCCGCCGTGCTCGACCACCGCACCGAGGGGAAGAAATCCCATGTGCGCGATCACGGGCGAGTCCGCTACCGCGGGCACGTACCTGGCCACGATGTCGCGCGCGGTCGCGTCAGAAAGGACATCCCTGACTCGCGCCTCCTTCCCGTATCCCAATGAATCCGCCTCCTTCGCCAGCGGCCGGCGGGGACTAGCTGGCCGCAGCCTGGGCGGCCAGGAACGCGCGCCGTTCGTTCCGGCGCCCTTCCTGCCGGACCGGGTCAGGCACCGGGGCGGCGAGCAGCAGTCGCTGGGTGTAGGGATCGGCCGGGTTCGTCGTGACCTGATCGCCCTCGCCGTATTCGACGATCTCGCCGCGGTACATCACCGCGACCCGGTGGCTGATGTTCCGGACCACGGCCAGGTCGTGCGAGATGAACAGGTACGCCACGCCCGTGGTGTCCTGGATCTCCTTGAACAGGTCGAGCACCCGTGCCTGCGTGGACAGGTCCAGCGCCGAGACCGGCTCGTCACACACGATGAACTCCGGTGACAGGGCCAGGGCCCGGGCGATGGCGATCCGCTGGCGCTGGCCCCCACTGAACTCGCGGGGCAGGCGGCTGAGCGCATCACGGGGCAGCTTGACCTGGTCGAGCAGGTTGCGCACGCGTGCCGTCGCGTCCTGTTTCGGCATCTTCTGCACCGTCAGCGGTTCCGTCAGGGTCTGCTCGATGGTCAGCGACGGGTTCAGGGAGGAGTAGGGATCCTGGAAGACGACCTGGATCTCGCTGGACAAGGCCCGGCGCTCGCGCCGGTGCAGGGAGCCGATCTCCTTTCCCTTGAACCGGATGCTCCCGCTGGTGACGGGCGCGAGCCCCAGGATGGCCCGGCCCAGCGTCGTCTTGCCCGAACCGGATTCGCCCACCAGGCCGACGGTCTCGCCGGGGCGGATATCCACGGACACGCCCTTGAGGGCCCGGAACGGGTCCCTGCGCAGGCCCTTCGCCGGGTACTCGACGACCAGGTTGTCGACGGCGATGAGGGGTTCGGTCATGTCGGCTCGCTCCTTCGGCGTCATCGGGGCAGCACTTCTGCGTAAGGACCGCGGGCCGGGCTCTCGTCCAGGATCGCGTCGAACAGGGATCTCGTGTAGGGATGCTGGGGGTTGGCGAACAGCGACCGGGCCGGCCCTGTTTCCACGATCCGCCCCTTCTGCATGACGGATACCTGGTCGCACAGGTCGGCGACGACCCCGAAGTTGTGCGTGACGATGAGGATGGTCACGCCCAGCTCCTGCTGGAGGTCGCGCAGCAGGTCGAGGATCTCGGCCTGGATGGTGACGTCGAGGGCGGTCGTCGGCTCGTCGGCGATGACCAGGTCCGGTTCGCACGAGACGGCGCCGGCGATCAGGACGCGCTGCGCCATGCCGCCGGACAGCTCGTGCGGGTAGGACGCGAAGGTCCGCTCGGGATTGGGGATGCCGACCTGCCCGAGCAGTTGCAGCGCCCTGGCCCTGGCCTCGGCCTTCGACACGCCGAGCTTGATCCGCATAGGCTCGGTGAGCTGGCTGCCGATGGTGAACGACGGGTCGAGGTTGGACATCGGTTCCTGGGGAATGTAGGCGATGCGCCCGCCCCTGATGTCCTGCATCTTCGCGCTCGGTACCTTGCTGAGATCCTCCCCGTCGAACTGGATGGATCCCTCCAGGACCTCCCCGCCGGATGGCAGCAGGCGCAGCACCGACCAGGCTGTCTGCGTCTTGCCGGACCCCGATTCGCCTATCAGCCCGTGTACCTCCCCGCGCCCGATGTTCAGCGAGACGTTGTCGACCACGCGGGTGACCGAGCCATCCGGCTGCGGATACCCGACGGCGAGGCCCTCGATGTGCAGCAGCGGCGCTTCGGTGGCCGTGTCCGGCTCATCGTGGACGATGGTGTTACTAACCGGCGGCACGGGTTCCGCGGCGGCCGTGGCCACGGCGGCCCGGCGTCGGCGGCTCGGGCGGGCGCTGTGCTCGAGTTCGTCGCGCAGTGCGTTGGCGAACAAGGTGAGCGCGACGCCGGTGATGACGATGGCCAGGCCCGGCCAGATCACCAGCTGGGGGTCGCGGTACAGGTTGGTGAAACCGTCGTTGAGTATGTTCCCCCAGGTGGGAATGGTCTGGTCGCCGAAGCCGAGGAAGTCGAGACCGACCTGGACCGCGATGGCGATGCCGAAGACGATCGAGGCCTGCAAGATTATCGGCGCCCGGACCACGGTCAGGATGTGCCGGGCGATGATCCTGAAGTCGCTCACCCCGGAGACCCGGGCCGCGTCGACGAACAGCTCGTTGCGCACCCCGGACACCGCCGCGTAGACCAGCCGGTAGAACGCCGGGGCCAGCAGCACCCCGAAGATGATCATGACGCTCCAGAGCGAGGGACCCAGTACGGCCCGGGCCGCGAGGAGCACGACGATGCCGGGCAGCGCCATCAGCAGGGTCGTGACCCAGGAGGACACCGACTCGAACCACTTGCCGTAGTACCCGGCCACCAGCCCGCTGGTGATGCCGAGGACGGCCGCGACCACGGTGGCCAGCAGCGCTCCGGCCAACGTGAACCGGGCGCCGAACAGCAGCCGGGCCCACACGTCGCGTCCGGCTCCGTCGGTGCCGAGCAGGTGCCCAGCCCCTGGGCCCTGCAGGATGTTCAGGACCGAGACGGCGTTCGGGTCATAGGAGGTGAGCAGGGGCGCGAAGATGGCCGCCAGGACGATCAGCACCAGGACGGCCAGGGCTGCGATCCCGAGCGTGTTCTTCAGGAACCGGCGGGCGAGATGGCTGCGCGCCGCACGGATGTCGGACGAGATATCGGGGGCCAGCGCCCCGCTACTAACAGCGGCTTCGCTCATGAGATTCGCGCTTTCGGGTTCAGGAATCCTTGCAGGAGGTCGACGACCAGGTTGACGACGATGACGATCACTCCGATGGCAACGACCAGGCCCATGACCAGGGGCACGTCACCCTGGGAGGTCGCCAGGACGGCGATCTGGCCCAGGCCCGGGATGCCGAAGATCTGCTCGATGATCACGGCGCCGCCGAGGAGGCCGACGAACGACAGGGCCAGGACGGACAGGGCCGGGCCCCCGGCGTTCCGCAGCACGTGCTTGAACAGCACGCTCCGCTCGGAGATGCCGCGGCTGCGCAGGGTCCGGACCCAGTCCTGGCGCAGCGAGTCGATGACGGAGCTGCGCACCTGCTGGGCGATCCCGGCCACCAGGGCGATCGACAGCGCGATGATCGGGAGGGTCACCGTCCTGATCCAGCCGCCGAAGTAGTAAGTGATCGGGACGTAACCGGTCGGCTTGAACCAGTGCAGTCCCAGCGCGAAGATCCGCACCAGGAACAGGGCGATCAGGAACCCGGGGATAGCGAACCCGAGGACGGAGAACACCTGGATGACCCGGTCGACCCAGCCGCCGCGCAGGGCGGCCCAGACGCCGAGGGCCGCCGATGCCACGGCGCTCACGATGACGGCGCCCAGGACCAGGATCAGGGTGACCTGCAGCCGCGTGATGATCGCGGTGGTGACGGGCTGGTTCGTGAACCACGAGCTGCCGAAGTTACCCGTCAGGGCGTGCCCGAGCCAGGAGAAGTACCGGGAGATCAGCGGGCTGTTCAGGCCCAGCTGCTGGTTCTTGAGCGCTACGGTCGCCTGGGTGGCGGTCGGCCCGAGAATCGTCCGGCCGACATTGCCGGCAGCCGCGTACAGCAGCAGGTAGGCGAGGGTGACGATGACGAAAAGCAGGACTATTCCGTACAAGAGGCGCCGCACCGTGAAGGTCAGCATCATGACTCCTTCGGCGTAATGTTCCACAGGTAAGGCACCGCGTTGCCGGCCTGCACCTTGACGTTCGTGTGACTGTCGGAGACGAAGCTGGACTGCGGCCGGAAGAACGGCGCGAACCAGGCATTCTCGACCATGTACCGGTTCAGGGCCTTGGCCGCGGTCGCGGCCTGGGCGCCCGAGCCCGTCTGCATCGTGCTGAGATATCCGGCGACCGTGCCATTCGTCGAGTGGAACGGATTGAACGTCGCGTTCTTGGTCAGCAGGAACTGGGCCATCTGCCAGGGCACCGGATCTTCTTCCAGGGTGAAGTAGGTGGCCGGGTACTTCGGGGCGAGGATCGCGGTAAAGATCGTCGGGCCCTGGTAGTCGGTGTAGTCCACCTTGATGCCGATGTTGGCCAGCTCGGCCTGGATCAGCGCGTAGGTAGCCGAGCCGAACGCGGAGGTAATGGACGGCATGGCCAGGGTGAAACCGTTTGGATAGCCGGCTTCGGCCAGCAGCTGCTTCGCTTTGGCCGGATCGAAGCGGTAGTAGGACTCCAGCGATTTCTCGTAGCCGGGCGAATTCGCCGGGAACACCTGCGTGGTCACCGCTCCGTAGCCGTTACTCATGTCCTTAAGCAGGGCGGCCCGGTCGAACGCCATGTTGATCGCCTGGCGGACCTGCACCTTGCCGAGCGGCCCGGACATCTTCCCGTCGCGATCGAAGAGCGACAGGCCCGCCCAGTTGAGCTGCAGCGGGTGCACCGTGAAGCCCGCGTTCTGGATCTGGGGGATCGTGGTGTCGTCGAACGTGTTGGCCGCGTTGACCTGGCCGCCCTCGATGGCGTCCAGGATGGTCGTCTGGGTGGTGTACACGTTCATGACGACCTTGGAGTAGTGCTGTTCCGCCTTGTCCCAGTAATCCGGGTTCGCCGTGAAGACATAAGAACTGCCGACGACCGTGGCCTTGGCGTCCAGCACGTAGGGACCCGAGCCGACTGGCACGGTGCTGGCTGTCGGGCTCTTCCACGCCTTCGGGCTCTCCTGGGACCCGGCGGCCTGGCCCAGGTAGGTCAGGAAGGCGGGGTCCGGCTGCTTCAGCTTGATCACGAGTTTCGTCGGGCTTTCCGCCGTGGCCGACGCCATGTTGATCAGGAACCCGGCGTTGTTGGACGTGCCCTTCTGGAAGGCTTCGAGGTTCTGGGCCGCGACGCTCGCGTCGAACGGCGTCCCGTCGGTGAACTTGACGCCGGTCCGCAGCGTCATGGTCAGGACGGTCTTGTCGGCGTTATAGGACCACGCCGTGGCCAGGTGCGGCTCGATGACGCCGGTGGGCGAGGCCTGCACCAGGCTGTCGTAGACCGCCTGGTTGTAGGTCGACTCGTTGCCCCAGTTCATATCCGGGGCCTTGAAGGTGGTAGCCGGCGTGATGACGCCGAGCGTGAGCGTGGAAGAAGAGCCCTGCGCGCCGCCGCAGGCGGTGAGCACCAGCGGCCCCGCGACCGCGAGAGCGAGGCCGGCGGCAACTCCTGGCCATTTTCTTCTCTGGAACATGTCAGATGCCTTCCGAGGGGGCCTGGCTCTGTTACCCGATGAATGAGGGCGGCTGCCATCTGCGATGCGTCGCCGGCGCGGCTTCCCGATCTGCGCCTGAGGCGAAATCTGACGGAGCGCGTCTTGTAGAACGTTCTACGATGTCTTGCGAGTAAATTAGACATGTCGTCGCGGCCTCGTCAAGATCCCAAAAGGTAACAAAATGGTAACATGCCCGATCTTTCC
>Ga0207702_10002098_pt1 | contig 19212 bp, 13 predicted proteins | sample KBSCornC62_FD_184302 | JGI IMG/M metagenome (GOLD analysis project Ga0207702, IMG submission 184302) | Corn rhizosphere microbial communities from Kellogg Biological Station, Michigan, USA - KBS Corn C6-2 (SPAdes) (version 2) | ecosystem: Host-associated > Plants > Roots > Rhizosphere > Soil ...
ATCATGATCGCGGCGCGATCCTTGCCCGAGATCGCGATCACGCGTGCCTGCGGCTGCACCTGCTTCAGCCATTCGCCGAACGTCGGCACGCGCAGGTTTTGCGGCCCGCGCGCGTCGGGATCGGCGGTGCCCTTGACCGCCACGCAATAGACGCTCGATCCGCTCTTCGCGTCGAACCAGGTATTGGCGACGATGCCCGTCGCGGCCGGATGGCGGCCGGTCAGGATGGTCGAATGGCCCGGGCAGGTCTCGGTCGCGGCATGGCTCTGATAGCCGGTGAAGGCGATGCCGTCGGACAGGCGCTTCAGGCCACCGGTGAAGCTCGGACGATAATGCGCGAACAGATCCTCTGCGAACTGGTCGACCGCGATCGCGACGATCAGCTTGGGCTGCGGCGGGGGCGGGGAGGCGGCCTGCGACGTGCCGCTCCATGCGGCCGCCAAAGCCGCCGCCGCTATCAAGAATCGTCCCGCCCGCATGTTGAACCCTCCCGGAAAATGAATCCCGATTGCGCCGCTTTGTTGCGGATCGATGACGCCGCCGCTTTGCGAAAGTTTTTGATAGGCCTATGCCTCGGCCATGACCACTCGCACACGCGCCCTGATGGGCGGCATGTACGCGTTTTTCCTCGTTGCTCCGCTATGCGCGGCGCCTCCGGATCTGCTGATCCGCGGCGGTACGATTTACACCGGCACGGATGCGCCCTTCGTCGGCGATGTCGCTGTGATGGGCGATCAGATCAGCGCGGTCGGCAGGCATCTTGCTGTCACCGCCAGGCGCGTGATCGATGCGAAAGGCATGATCGTGGCGCCGGGTTTCATCGATCCGCACACGCATGTCGGTGAAGACCTCCTGTCCGGCGATGCGTATCGCCGGCTGGTGCCGGCCTTCCTGATGCAGGGCGTGACCACCGCTTTCATCGGCAATGACGGTGGCGGCGCGATCGATGTGACCAAGGTGCTCGGCTCTGCGAAAACCAGGCCGGTCGGCATCAATTACGCGACCTATACGGGCTTCGGCACCATCCGCGAGAAGGTGATCGGCCCCGCCGACCGCGCGCCCACCGCGAGCGAGCTTGCGCGCATGAAGGCGCTGGTAGACGACGCCATGTGCCACGGCGCGCTCGGCCTTTCGACCGGGCTGTTCTACGCGCCGCAAAGCTTTTCGAAGACCGACGAAGTCGTGGCACTGTCGAAGGAAGCGGCCAGATATGGCGGCTATTATGACAGCCATATTCGCGACGAATCCTCCTACACGGTCGGCCTGAAGGCCGCGATCGACGAAGCGATCGAGATCGGGCGGGAGTCCCACATTCCGATCCACATCTCGCACATCAAGGCGCTGGGCGTGGACGTGCAGGGGCAGGCGCCCGCGGTCATCGCGAAGATCGATGCCGCCCGGGCCGAGGGCATCGATATCACCGCCAGCCAATATCCCTGGTCCGCCAGCGGCACGAGCCTGGTCGCGTCGCTGATCCCACTCTGGGCGCAGGATGGCGGGCGCGAGGCCTTGCTCAAGCGTTTCGACGATCCCGCGCTCTTGCAAAGGTTGCACGCCGATATGGCGGAGAATCTGCGCAAGCGCGGCGGGGCGGACAAATTGCTGATCGTCGAAGGACCCTACAAAAATCGCCGGCTGGACGATGTCGCGAAATCGATGGGCAAGGATCCGATCGACGCCGCGATTGCCGCGATCCGGATCGGCGACGCGGGCGTGGTCTCGTTCAACCAGAGCGAGGCCGACATCGCTGCCTTCATGAAGCAACCGTGGGTGATGACGGATTCGGACGCCTCCACCGGCCATCCCCGCGTCTATGGCACTTTCGCGCGCAAATATGCGAAATATGCGGTTGCCGAACATGTCATCAGCGTGCGTGAATTCATCGAACGCAGTTCGACCTTGACCGCCGACTGGTTCCACCTTGCCGGGCGCGGGCATCTTCGGCCCGGCGCCTTTGCGGACGTGGTGGTGTTCGACCCCAAAACCTATTCCGCCCGCGCGACCTACGAGCAGCCAACCCTGTTCGCGCAAGGCGTCCAGACCGTGCTCGTCAACGGCCGTATCGCGGTCGACAAAGGAAAATTGACCGGCACTGCGGCCGGACACGCATTGCCCCACACGCCGACCGGAGCCTGCCCCTGATTAGGCAACGACCTCGCGGACTGCCTTCACGATCTGGGGCGCCGTCAGCGGTTTTTGCAGATAGAGGCTGTTGGGCACGCCTTCCGATGGCCAATCCATCGCGCTGTGCCCGCTGAAATAGATCACTGGAAGCCGTGGCTGCAGCTTGCGCGCATAGCGTGCCACCGCCCAGCCATCCGGCCCGGAGCCGAGCCGAACGTCGGTGACGAGCGCGGCGACAGGCTGCCGGTCCCGGTCAAGCAACTGGATAGCCTCGCCGCCGTGTCCGGCGGTGACCACCTCGAAATCGGCATCCTCCAACGACGTTTGGACGAGGTCGCGGATCAGGAATTCGTCTTCAACCAGTAGGACCAGTTTCTTGTCCGGCATCCACACCTCCCCGCGACGGATATGCCGCCCACTGGGCTCAAGCCTAAGCCTCTGTTACGTCAATGAAATTTCGCACCACATTGAACACAACCGAAGCCACTCATCGATAAAAAGCTACATCCGAAAGCTGCAACCAGGCCTTTCCGCCGGGTTCGCCATCCAGTTGTACGATCAAAGCACGTAACTGATCCATATTAAGTTTTGCTGTTAAATCATGGCTTTGGAAAGCGGTGAAAGGTAAATTTACTTTGCGCGCCTGATCGTGGGCCGCAAAGGATGCGCGAAATCGCGCGCGTTCGCGCAGGCCATAGCTGTCGAACAGCATCGCATAATTGCCTGCGCCGCGTACCGTGAAAGCCACACCTCTGAAACCGCGCGCGTCGGCAAGCTGGATCGCGCCCTTGGTCAAGGGAAGGATCAGTTGCGCGAACGGGCGCGGCGCCGATCCCATATGCGCGACCAGGAAAAGCCGCCGGTTCTTTCCGCCCGCGCCGGTGCGGACAAAATCGAGATGGCTGTGGTCGACGCCCGGCTCGGTGCTTTCGACCGGCAAGGTGTCGAGATCGGTCCGGCCCGGCGGGCCTTTGCCGGTGTCGATCGGCCCCGTCATCCTGTGCACCGGCAGCGGCGTCGGCCTGTCCGAGGCCAGCATCGCGCGCATCCTGGCCAATGGTATCTCCCGGCCTGACACGAAAACATGACGCACATCCCATAGGTCGGCGATGTCCTGATCGGGCTTGCCGCCGGTCAGCACGATATCCGCGCGCAGACCTGGCGCGATCCGGCCATGATTCTCGCCTTGGCCGATGATCGCTGCGCTGGTGCTGGTTGCCGCGACCAGGGCTTCCGAGGGCGTAAAGCCCAGCTTGGCCAGCCATCCGATTTCGCGCAGCGTCGAAGGGCCGTGATAGACGCCGCCGATGCCCGCGTCGGTGCCGATCCCGATCGGGATCCCCGCCGCCTTCAAGCGCCGGATATTCTCCTGCATGATCGCCCAGCGCTTGCTCTCATAAGGCGGGATCGGTTCGATCGGCTCTTCCATCCGCTTCCGCTCGATCGCCTGCTCGGCCGGGCGCAGCGCCCGCCATTCGGCGGGCAGGAAGATGCGGTTCTCCTGCGGCTCGAACACCACCAGGGTCGCGATGTAGGCGGTATGATGCGCCTTCATCAGGCCGATCAATTCATCGTCGACCAAGGCGTCGCCGACGCCATGACCGACCGAATCCACGCCCGCCGCCGCGGCGATCTTGGCGCCCTGCAACGTCACGGTATGCGTGATCACCGGGATGCCCGCTTTGTGCGCATCCGCGACGATCGCGGCCAGAGTGGGCTCGTTCATGCTGTTGAGATTGAGGTCGCGGTCGTAGCGCCAGCCGTCGGCGAACACCTTGATCACATCCGGATGATAGGAAAGCGCGGTCTTCATCGCGACATGCGCCGCACGCGGGGTCGCCACCTGCAAGGTGAAGAAATTGCCCCAGCCGAATTCGGTGCCGTGCCCGCCCGGCACACCCAGCCGCACCGCCAGCTCCAGATGCGGCGCGGCCACCGCACCGTCGCGCGTCATCTCGCGGATCGGCGCGATCATCTCGCCCGACACCGAATAATCGTTCACCGTCGTCACGCCTTCGGCAAGATAGCCGGCATAGGATTTTCCGAGATCGTCGGGCGCGTTGAAGGCGGGCGATCGCAGATGCGTGTGGAGGTCGTGCAGCCCCGGGATCAGCGTAAGCCCGGTCGCATCGACGATCCGCGCGAGCGCCGGGAGGGAAAGATTCGCGCCTACCGCCGCGATCCGATCGCCCCGGATCAAGACATCTTCGACGATCGCGGGCGCGCCGGTGCCATCGAACACGCGCGCGCCACGGATCAGGATTGCGGGATCGTCCTTGGCAACAGGGGCGGCGCCGGTCAGCGCGAAAGCGAGGGAAAGGACAACGAGGCCCTTCATTGCGCCTTCTTGTTGGCCAGCATGTCGCGGAAGAAATCGTCCGCCGCGCGATAGGCGGTCAGCCAGTCACCATAGCGCAGGAAGCCGTGCCGCTCATTGGGGAAGACCAGGTCGCGATAGGGGATGCGCCGCGCGGTCAGCTCGCGCGCGAGCAGCACCGACTGGCCGAAATCGACATTCTTGTCGTCGTCGCCATGGATCAGCAAAACCGGCGAGCGCCATCTGTCGATCGATCCCATCGGCGACGAACTCCATTGCAGTTCGTGCCCCGCATTCTGCGCGTCGGGTGAGATATTGTTTTCGATCCCGCGCACCATCGCATGCACGCCATGGAAATCGACCCCCGCCGCGAACAGGTCGCTGTTCCGCGCCAGCGCGAGCGCGGTCAGATAGCCGCCCCAGCTTCCGCCCCAGATCCCGATCCGCTTAGGATCGACATCGGCCTGCGCCGCCAGCCAGCGTCCGCCCGCATAGACGTCGCGATATTCGGCGGCGCCATCGCGCGCGATGCCCGGCGGGTCGCGGAACGCACCGCCATAGCCCGTGCCGCTGCGGTAATTGACCGACAGCACGTCATAGCCCTCGGCCGCGAAATGCTGGTTGAGGATATAGGCGTTCGAATAATAGCTCGACGGGTGGAAGCCGAGCAGCATCTGCCGCCTGGGCCCGCCGTGGACGAAGATCAGGGCAGGGTGCTTGCCCGTCCCCTTGGCGCGAAACAGCTGGCCATGGACGGTCACGCCATCCTCCGCCTTGAAGGTCACCGGCTCGGGCGCGACGAAGCCGCTCGCGGCGGGCGCGGGGCCGAGCCGCGTCAGCGTCTTGCCGACCAGCGCGGGGTAGGCGGGATGGCTGACATCGGTCGCGGTGACGGCAAGGCTGTCGGCCGCGAACACCGGATAGGATTCGATCCCCGCACCCTTGGTCAATTGCACCGGTGCGCCGCCGCGCACGCTCACCGTCCACAGGTGATGGCGATCGGTCTCGTCCGCCATGTCGGTCGCGTAGACCAGGCTCTTGCGGTCGGGGCTCAGCCTATAGGTATCGAGCTCCATCGCGCCCGGCGTCAGATCGTGCGGCTCGCCGGCCCAGGTGTCGATCGCGTAAGCGTGGAGGAAGCCCGTCGCTTCCCAGGTGAAGATCAGTCGGTCGTCGGATGCCCAGTGCAGATTGCCGCCGCGCGTGCCCGCATAACGCCCGCCCTGGCCGCGCGGCGCCGACCACAAGGTCCGGACCTCCCCGGTCGCGACGTCGGCGACGCGCAGCGACCAATAAGGCCCGCTGTCGGGCGCGGCGCCCGTTGGCGGCTCGACGAAGAAGATGTAGGCGACATGCGCGCCGTCCGGCGAGAAGCTCGGCTCGATCGCATAGCCGAGCTCGGGGCTGAAATAGCGCATCGCCGCGTCGCCCAGCCGGAATGTGCCGACGAAGGCATGGCTGCTGCGGTCGTCGTCGAACAGGAGCGTAGTGCCGTCGGGCGACCATTGCAGATTGCCAACCTCGCCCGCGACCTTGGCGATGCGATGCGCCTCGCCGCCGCGTTGCCACAAATAGATCGACCCGCGATAGGTGAAGGCCAGATTCTTGCCGTCGGGCGAGAAAGCCGGCGAGTGGCCTTCACCGACCAGCACCGGCGCGCTTCCGTCCAGTGCCGCCACGAACAATTGCTGCTTGGGCCAGCTCGCGAAGCTCGCCGGATTGGGGATGTCCTCCATATCCGGGAACTCCGCATCGCCGCCCCGTACATAGGCTAGCGCGGAGCCGTCGCGCATGAATTCCAGATCGTAGATTTCGAGCCCGTCATCATCGCCGAACATGGTCAGCTTGCGCGCCGGCGCTCCCTTGTCCGCGATCCAGATATTGCGGACGCCCGCCGCATTCTCGACCCAGGCGAAACGCGGTGCATCCCTGGCGCCGACCAGCCCGCCCGCAACCGGCAGCGAAAGCGTTCTCGCGATATCCTCGGCGGGGGCGGGCGACCCTGCGAAAAGGGCCACACCGAAAGCGAATATCCACGCCGATCGTTTCGTCATCGCGCGTGTTGTGAAACCGCTTACGCCCGCGCGCAAGCCATTGCTTGCGCTCGCCGATATCGCGTTTAGGGTCGCGCGCATGAACCGGGGGATCGCGATCTTCGCCGCTGCCTTGCTCGCCTCCGCGGCGGCCCAGGCCGAACCACTCCAGCAGCGCGTCGAGGCCATGCTGCAGGCTGCCGGCCCCGGTCCGCGCTACGGCCTCGTCGTCGCGGACGAGACCGGCAAGGAGATTGTCGCGATCAATCCCGATCAGCGCTTCATCCCCGGTTCGAACACCAAGATGTTCACCACCGCCGCCGCCTTCGCGACGCTCGACGGGCTCGATCAGCCCGACACCACCGGTGGCGCCGCGGTCCGGCTCGAATCCTACCGCGTGGGTGCCCCCGACGTGGTGCTGGAGGGGCATGGCGATGCGCGCCTCTCAAGCGCGCCGGATTGCCAGACCGACTGCCTTGCGACGCTCGCCGACGCGGTCGCGGCCAAGACCCGTCATGTCCACGACGTTATCGGCGACGACAGCCTCTATCCGTTCGAAGGGTGGCCGCAGGGGATGAGCTGGAACAATATCCCGACCCGCTCCGGCACCAACATCTCCGCGCTCACGCTCGACGATAATGAGCTGCCGCTGACGGTCGCGCCCGGCGTGCCGGGCAAGGCACCCACACTCGATCTCCCACCTTATTATGTGGTCGACAATCGCGCGGTGACGGTGGCGGGCGACAAGGTTGATCTCGGCTACGACCGCGCGCCCAACCGCTACGAAGTGCGCCTCCTCGGCACGATCGGCGTATCCGCCAAGCCCGAAACATTCCGGATGGGCGTGGATGACCCCGCACGCTACGCTGCGTGGCGCCTCAAGGCGCTGCTGGAGGCGCGCGGCGTCAAGGTGACCGGCAGCATCGACGTGCGCCACCGCCTGCCCGAATGGTCCGACGATCCCGCGCACCGCAACGGCGCGCCCGCGATGCGCCCGCCGCAGCAGCCGGTGCTGGCCCAGCTCACGCCGCCACCGCTTTATGAGGACATGGTCCACACCAACAAGATCAGCCAGAACTTGCACGCCGAACTGTTTCTCCGCCGCGTCTCCTACAAGGCGGGCAGCGGCTCGGTCGCCGATGGCTTGGCAGTGGTGCGCGCGATGCTCGACAAGGCGGGCGTACCGCGCGCGGATTACGACTTCGCCGACGGCTCGGGCATGTCGAGCTACGATCGCGTAGCCCCGCGCGGCGCGGTGATCTTCCTGCGCTGGGTCGCGGCCCAGCCCTGGGGCGCCTTATGGCGCGCGACCTTGCCCGTCGGCGGCGAACCCAGCACGCTCGGCCACCGCTTCCGCGGCACGCCGCTGGAAGGCAAGCTCTTCGCCAAGACCGGCACGCTCAACCAGAGCAACGCCATTTCCGGCTACATGATCGCCAGGAGCGGCAAGGCGCTTACCTTCTCTGCCTTCGCCAACGACGTTCCGGAAGACGTCCACGCCACCCGCGCGATCGACGCGACGCTCAACCTGATCGCGGCGGAGAATTAGGCCGGGCGCCCGGGCCGTCGCTGTCCGCCTTCGGCGGCATGCCATCGGACCGATATTCGCGCGTGATCAAAACAACCGCGAACATCATCCAATGCGGGCGCCATAGCCGCTTCGCCAACCGCCCCGTGCGCGAGCGGCGAGCGTGTTGCCCGTCCGTCGCATGGACGATGGCTGCATAAAATGAGGCCGCGCTCGGTTCCACAAGGCGCTGTGCGGTGAGCCGCGCCCAGCCCCTTTGGGCCGCGGTAACGCGCATCGGTTATTGCAAGCTCCACGCTTTCCATTAAATATGATTTATTACAGGCTGGCCGACGATCAGCCAATTCGGGGGCTTTCGATGATCTTTGACGGGCGAATGTTCGGGCGCTTCATGCTGGCAGCCGCGGTCGCGTTGAGCTTGAGCGCATGCGGCGGGGACGATGGTGGTGGCGGGGCGCCGCCGCCGCCGCCGACCCCAACGCCGCTGCCGGTCACGCCAACCCCAACGCCTGAAGCTTTGTCGCCCATCGGCACGCCCGATCAGGTCGTCCAGGCGATGGCGCCAGGCATCAACTTCGGCAACACGCTCGAGGCTATGGATACGTGGGAAACCGCGCCCTTCAGCGTTTCGAAGGAAACGGTGTGGGGCAATCCGGCGGCCAACCAGGCGATCTTCAATGCTTATGCCGCCGCCGGCTTCAGGAGCGTGCGCATCCCGATCACCTGGACGCAATATACCGACGCCCAGGGCAATATCGCGCCATTCTGGCTGGCGCGGGTCAAGCAGGTCGTCGATTATGCGCGCGCTGCCGGCCTCTATGTGATCATCAACATCCACAATGATCCGTGGGTGATTCCGGACGATGCCCACCAGGCGGACGCCACCGCCAAGATGAAATCCTACTGGAAGCAGATCGCCGCTTACTTCGCGGATTACGACAACCACCTGCTGTTCGCGGGCACCAACGAAGTCGCCATGCCCAATGTCTATTCGGCGCCTACTGCCGAAAATTGCATGGTGCAGATGGGCTTCAACCAGGCCTTCGTCGACGCGGTGCGCGCCACCGGCGGCAACAACGCCTCGCGCACCTTGATCGTCCAGCATTATGCCACCAACATCGATTGGGGGCTGGACGTTTGCAAGGAGGCGACGCTGCCGAACGATAGCGTCGCCAGTCGCTTGATGGTGGAGATCCATTATTACACGCCGTTCGACTTCGTCGACGGCGGCCCGACCTACGCCACCCACTGGCAGTGGGGCGCGATTGCGACCGATCCGTCGACCGTCAATCCCTGTTGCAACGAAGCCTATGTCCGCCAGGAGCTGGATCGAATGAAGGCCGCGTATACCAGCAAGGGCGTGCCCGTGATCATGGGCGAATATGGCGCCTCCCCGAAAGGCTCGGGCCCCGGCATGGGCGTCGAGACCTATACCAATTACTGGAGCGGTTATGTCACTTACGCCGCCGTCACGCATGGTGTCGTGCCGATATACTGGGATACCGGCACCATGATCGATCGAACCAGCGGCGCGACGAAGGATTCGAGCCTGCTCAACGCGATCATGTCCGCCATGACAAAAGATCCGGAGCCGGCGACGGCGGTCGGCGTGAACGGCGGTTGAGCGAGGTCCTAAGGGGGCCGTCGTGCGGGAAGAGGGAAATGAGGATGAAGCAGCTTCTGGCACTCGCACTCGGCCTGGTCTGCGCCATGCCGGCCGCCGCGGGGACGAACTGGCCGAACGGGGCCAGGGCGGCCGTGGTGCTGACCTACGACGACGCGCTCGACTCCCAGCTCGACCACGCCGTGCCGGTGCTGGACGCAGCCGGGTTCAAGGCGACCTTCTTCCTCACCGGCCTGAAGCTGGCGGCGCTTCCGCGGTGGCGCGCGGTGGGCGCGGAAGGCCACGAGCTCGCGAACCACACCATCTTCCACCCCTGTCCCGCCGCCACCTTCGCCACCGACCGCCGCTACACGGCCGAGGCCTATACGCCGGCGAGCATGCTGCGGGAGATCGAACAGCAGAACGTTCTTCTGACCGCTCTGGACGGAAAGCAGACGCACGGCTTCGCGTCGCCGTGCGGCCAGACGATGGCAGGGGGTGTCGACTATGTTGAGGCGCTCAGGGCCGCCAAGCTGGTGACCTATGTGCGCGGAGTCTACACCTCGCCTGAAGACCTCCGCGCCGACGTCGGCCGGATCGATCCGATGCACGTGCCCTCGCGCGGGTTCGACGAGAAGGCCACGGGAGCGCAGCTGATAGATTTCGCAAAGGAAGCGGAAGCCGGTGGCGGCATGGCGGTCTACCTCTTCCACGGCGTTGGCGGCGATTACCTGCAGGTGTCGGACGCCGCGCACCGCGAGCTGATCGCCTGGCTCGCCGCTCACCGCAGCGAGATCTGGGTCACCACCCTCCAGGGCGCGCTCGACTGGGCCAAGGCGCACCCGAATTCTCAACGTTAGGCGGCCGCGCGCGTGGACCGCTCAAAATGGGAGGATCGGACCGCAAGCGGGGCCTTCGACCGATCTGATCGGGCAGGGCGACTAGTGGTGGTTTGCCGACTTTGGCCGTGGCATGTCGGTGAATATGAACAACAAGCTGATCGGCATGGGCGTCGTCTTACTGGTGTTGGGCGGCTGCGCCAGAGCTCCTCAACAGGCCTGCACGGCTCCTCGCTCCTATTGGCATAGACCCCATAACTTTGAGGGTCTGGTACCATCGATGAATACGATTTCACTTACGTCTACCGGCGTCATCCACTGGAATGATCGGACGATCTCATTCGCCACGCTGCGCCGATATCTCGCGGAGTCTCATCGGCTCATTCCAGAGCCAATTATCTTTCTTCAGACCGAAATGGGCGTTCCCTGCGATACGCTCGAACGGGTTCGCGATGAAATGGATGCGCGACTTGATTGTCGGCATGGCGGGCCTTGTCATGAGGGCATATTGTCGGTGTGGAAGGCGCTACCGACGCCTCCCGGTGCCCCCGTTTCATAGCGGAAGGCTCAGCTACTGGGACGTCACCAGTCGTTCGCGTTCTACATCTTCAATGGCAGCGATGGGGCGAGGGACGAGCGAAGCTTCAGGCTGCGGGTCACGATGCGGCAATCACCGCATCGCCCGTCGCCTGCCGCAGTTCCATTATCCCCGTCTCGCGATGCCGCGTCGGATGGACGCGGTTGGTGAGCAAAGCCCACGCCAGCCCGCGCTCGAAGTCGATCCACAGGCCGGTGCCGGTGAAGCCGGTATGGCCGATCGTCTCGGCCGAGCAGGCGTCGCCGCCGTGCCAGCCTTCGAACTTCCTTTCCCAGCCGCAGGTGCGGTCGTCGCGTTGGCGGGTGCGGACCTCGCGGAGCAGGAAAGGGGAGGCGCCGCCGCCGATCAGCCCTTGGGCATAATCCAGCACGCCGCCGAGCGTACCGAACAGCCCGGCATGGCCCGTCGCCCCGCCAAGCGCGAAGCAATTCTCGTCATGCACCTCGCCCTTCATTACCCGCCCACGCCAGCTGCACGCCTCGGTCGCGACCGCGGGGCCGGGCGGCGGGCCGTAGCTCAGGCCTTCGCCCAGCGGCCAGTCGCGCAGCGAACCGCCGGTCAGCCGCTCGATCGCGATGCCGAGCAGGATGAAGTTGATATCCGAATAGACGCTCGGCCCATGCTTCCATTCGCGCTGCAGCACGAAGGCGCGCAGCCAGTCGGGATCGCCGCCATAGGTGTAGATCGGCTCGACCGCCGGCAGGAAGGTTCGGTGCGCCAGGCAATCGCGGAAGGTCAACCTGCGTTCGGCGGCATTGGCGACATCGTACTGGCGAAGGTCCGGGATCGCGTCGGTCAGCGGCCGGTCAAGATCGATCCGGCCCTGCTCGGCCAGCATCAGGATCATCGTCGTGGTCGCGATCACCTTGCTCAACGAGGCGAGGTCGAACCAATGGTCCGCGGTCAACGCCTCGGGCTCGGGCACCAAAGCGGCCATGCCCGCATGCCGCATTTCGCGCCGCCCGTCGGCATGGACGATGCCGAGCGCGGCGCCGGGGATGCGCCCTTCGGCGATCGCGGCGGCGGCGGGGGCGAAGGCCTGGTCGATCATGCGTCGGCAGGCCTTGGCCTCGCATGCGCGATGAAGGGCAGGAAGATCATCGCCGCCGCGCTCAGCGCGCCCGACAGCCAGAAGAAGCCATCATAGCCGATCTGCGCCTGGATCGATCCGCCCGCGCCCGCCACCAGCCGCGGCAGCAAGAAGGCGAAGCCCGACAGGAAGGCATATTGCGCACCGGGATATTTGGGATTCACCAGCAGCGAGAGATAGACGATGAACACCGCACCTTCGAGCCCGTGCGCGAACTGATCGAGCGCGGTCGCGACCGTGATCACGAATGTGCTCGGCGGGCGATACCAGAGCCAGACGAAGATCCAGTTGCCCACCGCCGAGCAGGCCGCACCCACCGCCAGCATCCAGGCCAGCCGGTAGCGCGCCCCGATCCAGCCGCCGATCGCGACGCCGATCATGCTCGACGGCAGCGCCACCCAGCCATCCGCCCAGCCGATCTGGGTGAGCGTATAATGGGCGGCATTTTCGAGCGGCTTCGACAGGGCCAGCGTCAGCACGTCGCCCATGCGGTAGATCGCGACGAAGCCCAGCACAGGCAGGGACGCGTAACCGAACCGCCAGAACAGATCGACATAGGGTCCGATCGCGGCCGAAGTCCGCGCTTTGGCGGTCGGCGGCAATGTCCGGATCCAGGGCAAGGCCAGCGCGAGCGCCACGAACGGGATCATGCAGATCACCAGCACCGCCGGCGTGGCGTTGGTCTTGTCGCTGATCCCGATATGCGCCGCCGCGCGCAGCACGGCCCAGCCGACACCAGTCGTGATCGCCGCCGAGGCCAGCAGGATGGTGACGCTCGCGATCAGGCCGGTCAGCAACGCAATCATCCGTCCGCCGCTGCCGTGCGCGTCGCGCCGCGTCCCCGCCAGGAGCGGGAAGGGGATGAACGCTGCCGCCGCGATCACCAGATAGCCCCAGGTCCAGCCGGCCTGATCGGCGACGATCAGCGATCCGCTGCCGGCCGCGACCATCGCCGAGCGATAGCCCCACAGATTGGCCGCCACGATCGGCCCCTGCTCCTCCTTGGTGGGGGCCAGCTCGATCCGCCACGCGTCGGCGGCGATCTCCAGCGTCGTCGTCCAGAAGGCAAGCAAGACCGCGAACAAAGCCGTCACCGCCAGCGACCGGTCGGCCGCGGTGAACGCCATCGCCGCCATCGATGCGAAGATGCCGAGCTGCGACAGCATGATCCAGCCGCGCCTTTTGCCCCAGAAGCGCGCGAAACCGGGCACGTCGAACCGGTCGAGCAAGGGCGCCCAGATGAATTTGAAGGTCGGCAGCAACGTCACCCACGCGAAGAAGCCGATCATCACCAGCCCGACGCCATGCTTGGCCAGCCTGAGCGCGAGCACGGTCGAGAACATGTAGAAGGGCAGGCCCGCCGAGAAACCGAGCAGAAGGTAGAGCGCGAGCCGGCCGAGCGGCGGACGCGCAGCCTGTGATGCCTCAGCCAAGCCGCATCGCCATCATAAGGGGCTGATCCGCCATCATTAAGCGCGCAGGCTCGCCTGCCGGAGACGATCCGTCAACCGCAAGGTGTTGCGCCGCTGCAACGAAAAGAATCCCGCTATGAAACCGGCTTCATAATCGCTGGCGCCGCTCAAATCGCATGTTAGCCTTCCTTTCAATGAGATGAACGACCGACCGATTTTTCCATCCATGTGGACAGAAGGGGGCACCGACATGACCACATCCAAGCTTTCTCTGATTTCGGGCACCGCGCTGATCGCGCTGGCCTTCGCCATGCCTTGCGCGGCATCCGCGCAGACCACGCCCGACGCGAATACGACGCAGGAGGCCGCTACGCCCACGGGCGCTGCGACGCCGGTCGCGAACGCCGGCGGCTCTGCCAAGGGCGCCGAAGCGGGCGAGGTGGTCGTCACCGGCTCGCGCATCCGCCAGAATCCGAACAACAGCGCCGCGCCGCTCCAGATCGTGACCGTGCAGGAAATGCAGCGCAACGCGATCGCCAGTCCCGAACAATTGCTCTCCTTCCTGACCGACAACGGCAATTCGTCGGACAACCTCGCCTCCAACTCGGACGTGGTGACCGCCGAGCGGCGCGGCAATAACGGCGCGTCCTACGCCAATCTGCGCGGCCAGGGCTCGGCTGCGACCCTCGTTCTCTTGAACGGACGCCGCGTCGCCGCGCAGGGCACGACCGGCGCCGCGGTCGACGTCAACCAGATCCCCTTCATGGCGCTCGACCATGTCGAGGTGCTGAAGAGCGGCGCCTCGGCGGTCTACGGCACCGACGCGGTCGGCGGTGTGATCAACTTCATCACCAAGAAGAATTATCGCGGCTTCGGCGCATCGGGCTCGTCCGACATCACCCAATATGGCGACGCGCCGATCTATCGCCTGTCCGCGATCGCGGGTTATGGCGATCTCGATCAGCAGCATTTCAACATCATGGGCACCGTCGGCTACAGCTGGGTGTTCCCGCTGCAGGCGAAGGACCGCAGCTGGATCAACACTTTCCAGCATGACAAGGGGCTGGGCGTCGATACGCGCGGCACGCCGTTCGCGACGATCGTGAACCTCGCCGGCACCGCCTTCCCGACCTCGGGCAGCTTCCCCTTCCTGCCGGGCAGCACCACCCAGCGCGCGACCGGCGGCATCAACCTGCTGCGTCTGCCCGGTCAGGCCGGCTGCTCGGCCGGCACCGACATGGACATTTACGACCAGGACGTGTGGGGCGCGCCGGGCAACGCGCTCGCCTGCTCGTTCGACACCGGCAAGAACGTCTATCTGCAGCAGCAGATCAACACGCTGACTTATTATGGCCGCGCGGCGGCGCGCTTCGGCGCGCACGAGATCGCGCTGGAGCTGACCGGTTCGGACGCCAAGTCGAACAAGAAATTCTCGCAGGTGCAGATCACGCCCAACACCACCACCCAGAACTACCAGTACAAGCTGGTGCCAGGCGTGAACGACGCGGCTTATGCGCAGGTCTACAACACCTTGATCGGCGCCTTCCCCGGCCTCGCGAAGACGATCCCCTACGGCACCGGCTTCTCCTATCGCTGGCGCTGCATGGAATGCGGCGAGCGTGAGATCGACACGACCACCAAGACGTTCCGCGCCGAATTGTCGGCCACCGGCCCGATCTTCGCCGACTGGAATTACGATGCCGGCGTTTCCTATGCCGACAGCAAGTCGGATTCGACGCTCGGCAGCGGCTATTATTACCAGGATGCGCTGGTCGCCGCGCTCAACAGCGGCAAGGTCGATCCCTTCCTCTTCCCCGGCCAGTCGCAGAGCCCGGCAGGCATCGCTGCGATCCAGGCGGCCTCGGCCCAGGGGCTGGTGCTCTATGGCGGCAAATATTCGGTCAAGCAGGCCGATGCCTCGGCCAGCGGCTCGCTGTTCGATCTGCCCGGCGGCACGGTCAAGATGGCGGCGGGCGTCGATTACCGGCGCGAGGAATATAAGTTCGACGGCGATCCGCGCGCCGTGGCGGCGCAGCGCACGGTCATTGCCGCACCCTACGACAACGGCAACGCGCTCGCCGGCGTCCATCGCGACATCAAGGCGGTCTATGCCGAGCTGCTGATCCCGATCCTCACCAGCCTGGAGCTCGATGCGAAGGGCCGCATCGACCATTATACCGGCTTCGGCACGACCAAGAATCCGGACATCAGCCTCAAATTCCGGCCGTGGAAGCCGCTGATGTTCCGCGCCTCCTACAATACCGCGTTCCGCGTTCCGTCCTTCAACCAGATCTTCAATCCGGACTTCGACTCGGTCTACACCGGCTCCGACTTCGCCGATCCGAAGAACTGCCCGGGCGGCAAGGTCAACGCGGCGGCGGGCTGCCCCTCGCTCAACAACAACGTCAACATCCGCAGCGGCGGCCATCTCAATCTCGGGCCGGAAACCGCCAAGGAATATGGCGCGGGCGTCGTGTTCGAACCGTCGAGCCACTTCAGCGCGACGGTCGACTGGTGGCGGATCGACCGCAAGAACACGATCCAGGTGCTCCCGCTCCAATATCTGTTCGCCAACTATAGCGTCTTCCAGGATCGCTTCATCCGCGATGCGAACGGCGTGCTCCAGGTGGTGGACGACAGCTACGCGAACTCGGGTTCGACCCACACCGACGCGATCGACGTGACGGTGCGCGGCAGCTGGCCGGCATTGGGCGGCGTCGTCGGTGCGGGTATCGACGGCACCTATCTGCTCAAGAAGAACGAGAAGGTGAATGCTTCGGCCGCCACGATCGACGAGCTCGGCGTCTACTCGCTCGCCAACGACCTCGGCCTCAAGTGGAAGCACAACCTCTACGTCAGCTATGCCCGCAACGACTGGAGCGTGTCGCTGACGCAGATCTTCCGCGACGGCTATCAGAACCAGGTGCTGCCCGGCATTCTCGCCGGCACCTTCGATCCATGCTGCGCCGTCAGCCGGGTGAAGGATTATATCGTCTACAACCTGTCGGTCAGCTACACCGGCATCGACCATATGCGCTTCGTGGCGGGCGTGAAGAACCTGCTCAACACCAAGCCGCCCTTCGCCATCTCGTATGATTCCAACAATGGTACGGGCAGCGATTGGGAGCCGCGCGTTGCCGATCCGCGCATGCGTTCGTTCAACCTGATGGTCGAGCTGAAGTTCTAAGCCTCCTGGCGGGGCCGCGGCTTCGGTCGCGGCCCCGTCGCTTTCCCGGCCATGCTTTCGCTTCTTCTCCTCGCCGCCGTCACCCAGCCCGCCGCCAGCGCGCGCGTGGCGTTCGATCGGCATGGCGAGATTTCGGTCCAGGCTGCGGGCTTCGCCGACATCGCCGCCGGGCGGAAGGTCACCGCCGACGATCCGGTCCGGATCGCCTCCATCTCCAAGCTGGTCACCGCGATCGGTGTCATGCGGCTGGTAGAGCGGCATAAGCTCGATCTCGATGCCGACGTTTCCGACCTACTGGGCTATCGCCTACGCAATCCCGCTTTCCCCGATACCCCGATCACGCTCCGGCTCCTGCTGTCGCACCGATCGAGCCTGACCGACGGGATCGACTATGTCCTGCCTTTGGATGCCGACATCCGCGCCGTGCTGCAGGATCCGAAGGTGTGGGACAATAGCCACGCCCCCGGCAGCTTCTTCCGCTACACCAACCTCAATTTCCCGGTCGTTGCTACGATCATGGAGCGCGCCACCGGCCAGCGCTTCGACAGGCTGATGCATGATCTGGTGCTGGCACCCTTGAAGCTCGACGCCTGCTACAATTTCGTCACCTGCTCGGATGCGGCCGTCGCCCGGATCGTGGTCCAGTATCGCAAGGGCGTCGTCACCCGCGACGACAATCACGGCCAACGCCCCGCTTGCCCCGTCACTCCGGGGAAGGACGGCAGCTGCAATCTCGACGCCTACAAACCCGGTACCAATGGCGCGATCTTCTCGCCCCAGGGCGGGCTCTACATTTCGGCGCGCGACCTCGCCAAAGTCGGGCGGATGCTGCTCAACGACGGCAAGGTCGACGGCAAGCCCTTCCTCACCGCCGCCTCGACCGCCACGCTGCGCACCCCGCTCTGGACCTATGACGGCCATAATGGCGACACGGGTGAGGATCCGGCGGGCAATCCCCAGGCCGGATTCCTCTGCAGCTATGGCATCGCCACCATGTTGCTGGCGACGCCGGTCGTGGGTTGCCACGACGATCCGTTCGGCGACGGCAAACGCCGCTTCGGCCATGCCGGCAACGCTTACGGCCTGCGCTCGGGCCTGTGGATCGATCCCAAGGCAGGGAAGGGCGCCGCTTACTTCGCGACCGACGTCTCGCTCGACGAGAAGCCGCAGCGCTCCGCCTACACGCGTACCGAGGAAGTTCTCGCAAATCCGCCGTCACCCTGAACCTGTTTCAGGGTTCATACAGCGGCGAGGCGCCTGCCTCGCGATGGATGCTGAAACAAGCCAGTCCTGAGCTTGTCGAAGGGTTCAGCATGACGAATATTACCCGTGCGCGTGCCGCAGCAGATCGGCCCGATACAGCCGTCCCAGGGGAATCTCCGTCCCGCTCGTCAGCAACAGCGAATAGCCCCCCGCATTCTTGCGTCTGATCTTCGCGATCAGATCCAGCCGCACCACGAACGACCGGTGCACGCGCATGAAGCGGGTGGGGTCGAGCCGTGCCGCGATCGAACCGATCGAGGCGCGGTGCAGGAAGCTCTGGTCGCCCACGAACAGCCGCACATATTCGCCCTCGGCCTGCACCATCTCGACCGTGTGGAGATCGACGCGCACGCGCTCGGCACGGCGGTGGACCCAGATTTCATTGGCGGGCGCGCCATTATTGCCGCCCTCGGCGCGCAGTGCGTTGAGCTGGCTCGCCAGTTCGGCCAGGCGCCGCCGCGCGTCGCGCTGCTCCAGCACGTCGCGCAGCCGCGCCACCGCGGTCTCCAGCCGGGCATGGCGCACCGGCTTGATCAGGAAGTCGATCGCGCCGGTATCGAAAGCATGTGCCGCGAATTGAGGATAGGCGGTCACGAACACGATCAGGGGCGGGGTCGCCTTCGCGTCGGCGGCAAGCGCCTCGACCACGTCGAAGCCATCCAGTGCCGGCATCTCGATATCGAGGAACAGGGTATCGGGCGCATGCTCGTCGATCAGCGCCAGTGCGTCGCGGCCGTTCTGCGCGGTGCCGACGATCGCGACGTCGTCGATCTTGGCAAGCATGCGGACCAGCCGCTCGACCGCCAATATCTCGTCGTCGCAGACCACCGCTCTCATATACGCGCCTCGTGCACGATCGCGGGCAGCGACAGGCGGACATAGAAGCCGCTCTCGTCCGACATGGTGGTGAAGCGGCTCTCGCCCGGAAAGCGCATGCTCAGCCGCTCGTCGACGTTGGAAAGCCCGATGCCCGGCGGCCCGCGCCGCCGCCCGTCCATGTCGCCAAAGCTGTTGCGGATAGTCAGCTCCAGCATGTCGTCGTCGCGCCGCGCGCTGATCCGCAGCGTCACCGGCGTGGTGCTCTTGCGCACGGCATGCTTGATCACATTCTCGACCAAAGGCTGCGTGATCAGGCTCGGCACGAGCAAATCGCGCAGATCCTCGGGCACGTCGACATCCACCTGCAGCCGGTCGGGGAAACGCGCGGTCTCGATGCTG
>Ga0207702_10002100_pt1 | contig 19210 bp, 23 predicted proteins | sample KBSCornC62_FD_184302 | JGI IMG/M metagenome (GOLD analysis project Ga0207702, IMG submission 184302) | Corn rhizosphere microbial communities from Kellogg Biological Station, Michigan, USA - KBS Corn C6-2 (SPAdes) (version 2) | ecosystem: Host-associated > Plants > Roots > Rhizosphere > Soil ...
GTTTGGAAACTATAGGTGGGCGGGCTTGTACGATGTTGATTACGAAAGATGCTTAGTCTCGAACGTCGCTTGGAGTGGTTCGGGAGCACCGGAGCATCCGGTCTTTCCAATCACAAAAGGTCTGACGTCGAGGGCTATAGCGAGTAAAACGACCGTCAACGTCGGTGATGTCGCACACGATGCGGATTATCTCACGGCACTAGCGACGACCCGTTCGGAAATTATTGTTCCGGTCGTAGCTGCGTCAGGTGCGAAGGTGCTCGGCACTATTGATGTGGAAAGCGAGCGCCCCGACGCATTTGACGCGCACACGCAAACATCGCTCGAAGAATGCGCAAACGCCTTAAGACCATTTTGGGAACATGAAAAGGGTTCGGCAGCGTTCGCTATTCGGAAAGCAACAACCGACGACTCCGCAGGAATTCTCGAATGCCTCGCATCGGCTTTCGCGCCCTTCCGTGAGAGCTACACGCCAGAAGGATTCTTAGATACAGTTTTGAGTCCGGACACGGTGCAGCAACGGTTGCGGGGTATGGATATTTTTGTCGCGGTGCGAACTAACGGAAGCCTTATCGGAACGATAGGCTGCAAGGTCGAGCACGCGGGGGAAGGTCACCTACGTGGCATGGCGGTGAGCCCGGAATGGCACGGCTCGCGTGTTGCGGCAGAATTACTCGCCCGTGCTGAAGAGGAGCTTCGCAATGCAGGCTGCTCAATGATCACGCTCGACACAACCCAGCCACTCAGGAGGGCTGTACGGTTTTACGAAAGACATGGTTATCAGCCCACAGGACGAGTCGGCGACTTTTTCGGCATGCCGCTTTTTGAATATCGGAAGTACATCGGGAATGGTAAAACGATTGAAGACTAAATGCGGAAATGCTATCCAGTGGCACACACCGCAATTGAAGGCTTCAGGCATTCAATTTCCAGTATCCACTCAAGGGAGCTTTCTGAACTTTCTGTTCGTTCAGCAACAGATTGAGTGCCGTAACGACCAGGTCCGTCCGCTTCCGTAACTGCTCGGCAAGGTCCCGCTCGCTGACAACCACGTCTCCACTCGGGAATTGTTGACGAACGGCGCGGGCATAGGCCGAAATCCTGCCCGTGAGTGACCGGAGTTCCTTCTGCCTTTTCAGTTCGAGGCGTTTGGCTTTCGCTCCCTCGGACTCAAATGCCCGGATACTCATAGCCACAACGCCGACAGCCGAAGAAAGAACAGCAGCCAAAGCGAACGGTGACATGGTAGAAGGCACATTGATAAAAGAACGCATAACCTAAATTGCGAGCTAAAATTGCGGGACAAGAATATCAGCGAGTCTGATGAAGGAGCAGATTACCGGAGTCGTGCGCCAACTGCTCTGGCTCTCACCGACTATCGTCAGCGCCGACGTTGTAGAAAGAGGTTGCTTTCCGAATAGCCCATCGGAGCCATTCCCCATGCAGGCGCCAGACTGTCATGTATTTCTCAAGCAGCAGTTGGGGGGAGGGCTGTTCGACGAACGCCTCCATGATTCATGTCTGGAGCGTTTCTCGCCGCCTACAGGGTGGATGAACTCTTGAACCGCGGCGCGGACGAGCCTCGCGTGAAGCCCGCACCCATTCGCCGGGCACTTGAACACCGGCGGTTTGGCGAAATCCGTGACCCCCAGAGTCCGAATAAAAGACGCGTTCGTCCTAAATGTTTAACCCACGACGCCGGAGAGCCTACCGTGGGTAAGAAACACCCGGCACCGTGAGGCGTGTTGATCGAAAACCTTTGATGCCATTCGCTAATAATCGTCTGTCGGCAAATGTTTGCCTTCTGCCTGCACACTCGAAGCTACCGTTTGGAGTAGAAAGGAGCACTTCCTCGGCAGATGGGAAAGGACAAGGCGAATGGGGCCAAATGAGTGGTAAGCGAATCATGCAGAGACTAGGCAGCTGCCGCGTACCGCCTATCCGAACGGGCCAGTAAAGCCACCATTTCGTCGAGAGTCGCAAAGTCGAACTGCGATGTCGGGTTGGCGTGCTCCAGCGTGTACTTCACAAGGTTCGAAGGGTTGAACAACTTAAGCCGTATGTCGCGACCTTGAGTCCAACGATGCAGAAACAGGAGCATACCTAGGCCGCTACCTTCGATGATGCGCACCTCTGACAGATCAATCACAACGATTCGGGCGTGTGCTTGCGAGATAACGGCTTTGCGCAACTTGAACGCCTCTTCAGTCCGTACAATGCTGCCTTCGCACTCAACGATTGCCATGTCAACAATGTTTTCCACATATATGCCCAGCATGACTGCCTCCACACCCTGATCTGTTTGCGACAAAGCACGTATCGTGCCATCGACAGCACCGCCATTTCGTGCGCGGGTAGGCGCGGTCCTATCAAAGTCACTGGAAGATTTGGATGGGAATCGAGCAATTCTGCCCTACGGAAAATACTTTAGTCTTTCCGCAGACAGCGTTTTCGCCGGACGGTTTACCTTCGTAAAGTGGTTTATAATCACGCCCCAATGCCTGACTACGAACGCGAAGTACCGAATCCACTCAAGAGCCATCTTGGAAGTGGAGCAAGCGAAGATGGCGGGACGAATCGGAAGATGATCCGAACGTAAAGATGGTTCTTCGGGACTCGCTGGATGGATTCACGGCGAAGTTTAAAAGCATTCGGAGCGCAAAAGGGCGTCGACGAAGCGCAAGCTCGATTCACGGCAGCCAAGGCCGAAGCCGCTCGGGAACTTGGGCGAATTGCGAAGGAAGGCGAGCAGAAAGAGGCTGCCGAACTGGCTGCAGCGATTGAATACTTTGAGCGAACGGGCCGGAATGCGCCAGGATACGAGCTTTCGGTGGAAATTCAGCAGTAAACATGAGCACTGCCGAAAAAGATTTAGGACTCGCCTGATTCCCTGGGGCGGCGCTTTTCTTTGAAATACAACCTAAAGACTTTCAAGAAGCCATCGAACTCTTCGGCATTCTCTAGCGACTCTAGTTCCCGAACACCTAGATATCCATGTGCTCGGAGCGCCTTTACCAGCAGATCATGCCTGTAGGCTTGTTTCGCCAGGGCTCGAATCAAATTATCTCTGTCGCTATCCGTAGGGCTAGACATTCACGACACCCCGATCAACAAACGGACGATGGCGAATCACTGCTCATAATAATCAGCGGCCTGATTTTGCCAGCACTCCTTACACAGTGCGTGGGCTGAGTCAATAGGTGTGCCAGTTTCAACATTAATCACACGAGAAATTGCTTCCATAGCCCTATTTGGGCAAGGTTGGTAGGCAGCGTGATGTTCACAGACGCCACCTTGACACTTACAACTTGGCATTTACACACACCCCTCCGCTTATTCGTTTTGGCTGCGGGAAAACAGAAGCTTATCAGAAGATCAGCGTCTCTTCGGTTTGGTGAAAAACATTGCTCATAATCACTCGCATCAGTGATGCCAGTCATAGGCATAAACAAAAGTCCAACATAAGCTACGCTGTCGCCGCCGTTTCCTCTCCCCCAGCGACGGCCATGCCGAGCAGTGTCAGGGCGAGCAGCCCGTTTCAGGAAGGTAAACATGTTCGCCTTCTGGTTACGCGCGTACCCTTTGGCGACGCACTCTCAGTCTGCTGCAAGTGGACACATAACCGCATGTGGTGTGGAGTGCTGATTCTCATCTTGCTTGTGTGGCTGCTGACGGCTCTACTCCTGTACTACTCCAAGCAGTAGTTTCGACCTGTGTACGGAAAAAACGCCCCGACCTAGCAGTCGGGGCATACGGAGAAGTACTCCCCTACTTATCTTCTACCCGTTGGGAAACAATGTCGGAAGCCCTACAAAGGCGCACTACAGTGAAGCGCTGGCATGGGGATGAGCTTTCCGGTATACAACCTCTCACCAGATGTTTGACGAACTAAATTACTTCCACTCTTCCGGCGCCGCAAAACAAGAATGCGACCAAAACGAGCAAAAGCGCACCAGTAGCGGCAAGACGCGCAATTTGGTCTTGAATCGCAAGCGCTATTAAGGCACAATGAACACGCTGAATCGACGTGCGCTCAGGGTGACCCAAGACCTCCCCCAAAGAGGAAAGGCTTCCCGATGCCCAACGATGGAACCCCAGCGACTCCACCCCTGGAGTGGCGTGACCTCACTGAACCCAAAAGGTTAACGAACAGGGTGAAGTTGAGAATCCTGTTGGCGGACGACCACGAAATTGTGCGGCGCGGAATGCGAGCCTTGTTGGAGAAGCGTGAAGGATGGGAAGTGTGCGGCGAAGCCAAAGATGGCCGCGAGGCTATTGAGAAGGCCATACAACTGAAGCCTGATGTCGTCATTTTGGACATTGGAATGCCTCTGCTGAATGGCCTTGAAACCGCGCGCCAACTGTTAAAGTATGACCCCGATTTCATGGTCATTGTGGTGACGATTAGCGATTCCGATCAGGTCATTCGAGAAGCTCTGGACGTGGGAGCTCGCGGATTCGTTTTAAAGTCTGATGCTGCCCGGGACTTAGTTTCCGCCGTTGACGCGCTGCAGAACAAGCGTGTGTTTTTCACACCACGAGTGGATGCCATGGTGCTTGCCGGCTTTCTCGAGGACAGACAAACAGTTTCAACACCCGAGGCCAAGTTACCGGCATTGACCGCACGTGAGCGTGAGATCACGCAGTTACTGGCGGAGGGCAAAAGCTCCAAGGAAGTTGCCATTCTTCTGAACCTGAGCACCAAGACCGTCGAAACGCACCGTAGCAATCTCATGCGGAAAATGAGCTTTCACTCCATCCGGGATCTGGTCGTGTACGCAGTTAAAAACAACCTCATACAGATCGAGGCACTGCCGCCAGCTTCTTAAGAAACCAGATCGGATTTGAAAAACGGCAGGGCATGATCAACCGTCGCTCGGACAAGGTCTCGAGACCTCACCGAGGAGGGTTGCTTTATTTGGGAGTTCTTCCGACGAACCTGACCGTGAACTGAACAAACGCGTCACGTCCCTTTGATCAACATCCTTCCCGTGGTCTAGGCGGCCAAACAGTCAAAGACCGACCGCAGGCGATTCGCCGATTCCATGACCAATCGCTACAACAGCGAGACGGATGTGGCTCGCATTTACCGCCGCGCACGGTCTAGGAGTAATACCGAAGATGAACACAATCACGACCGCCTGCTTCGACATGAACCGAGCCGGGCTCATGTCAGTCTTCACAATCATGCTTGCGCGAGCGCCTAAATCTCACCGAGGATCGAGAGCAAAAGTGAAGCCGATCTTACAGGAGCAGGCGCAACAACTGAGAGCACTGCGCGACGATCCTTCTCTCTCACCAGAGCAGAAGAGCGCCAAAAAGAAAATTGTTCATGAGTTAATACACGATCAAATCAACAGTCTGCTCACCCCCGAGCAGCAGGATAAGTTCAAGCAGAAGAAGCAGGATGGCATGGAGAAACAAAAGAAATGAATGATTAAGGAATAGCTTCCCTCCGCGAAATGGCGGGGCCAACGCAAGCCCCGCAATCCACATCGAACCGCAATGACCATCTCCGCTGTTTTTTGTCCATATTGTTTGACCGTAATGACTCAAAACGCCGAGACAAACTCGTGTCTCTGTGATGCTTGCGGACACATTGCCGTTCCAGACAAACTGGATCACACCTGCCCATGTGCAAAATGCGCCGACCTCCAGCGGAAGGCTGGCTAGCCTAACCGGCTTGAGCTGCGCCCACGACCTAACATGCTCCCCCTCTAGGCGACGATTCCGATCCGAGTGATGGGTGGAGGTTCGCGCTTCTCTTGTATTTTGCCCTCTTTGCTGATTTTAGCCAGTTCGGCATTCAGCTCTGCTCCCAAAAGCATGGCAAACCCCGTCCAATACAGCCATGTCATCAGGGCGATTGCGGCGCCTAACGTGCCGTAGGTTTTGTTGAAATTTGCGAAGTGGCGGAAATACATGCCAAGCAAATAAGAAAGGCCCAGCCAGCAACCCACAGCTAAAACAGCACCCGGCAAGGTTGCTAGAAAGCGCTGCTTGACGTTCGGAGCGAGGAAGTACAAAGCCTCTACCGCCAGCACTGTAAAACCAATCGCAATCGTCCAATGAATGTACGGCCATAGCAACGCGAACAACTTTGAGAGATGGATTCTTGCTGCCAGCCATTCCCCAAATCTGGGGCCAACGATCATAACGGACAGGGCTAGCAGCAACAGAAATCCAGTGATGAACGCTAACGCTATCGCCAAAGGTCGCGTCTTCCAGAATGGGCGATCATCCTTAGCATCGTAGGCAATATTGAGAGCTTCAATCGCGGCGGAGAAACCACCTGATGCCGCCCACAATGTGCCCAGAACGCCGAAGGAAAGAAAAGTGCCCCGATTCGGAGTTATCACATCGGCCAGAACTCTGCGAACGAGGCCCATGCTGTCGGCTGGTAGGAACTGAGACATGAGGCTCAATGCTTGCTCAAAGAGGTTGGGAACGGGCAAATATGCTACAACTGCCGATAACAAGATCAGAGCCGGAAAGAACGACAAAACGAAGTAGTACGAGAGGGCTGCTGCCATTTGCAGTGTGTGGTTTCGTTGCACATCACTATAGGTTCGGATCAGAGCAGTTTTGAGCGGGAGCGGCATTCAGTGCCGTTGGATGCCCTTCTAAGGTTTTTGGCATACCAGAATACCAAACGCCATATATCTGGTGCGTCAAACTTTGTTTGCTGTCCACGGCTTAAAGATTTGTTGCACGATGCGACCAGAGTGCCATAGCTCTCGTTTACGCACCGCTCGCTCAGCTTTTCGAAATCGGTTGCAGCAATTGACAAACGCTGAGGTGTGAAATGTTGGGGAACTGTATGGGGTTCATTACTGCGCTAGCGACAGCTTATTAGCGCGTTTACGCTCATTGGTGAGGATGTGTGTACCCGCTCCCACCCGTCGCCCTTTCACATTCAAGCGTTTTTCCAAGGACAACTCTCAGCCTTCATCAAGTGTATAGCGGCTTGGATCAGGTGATGAGATTCGGAGTCCCTTAGCCAGATGATTTTGAATCGGGACTTTTTGCCCCCGTATGCAACCGAAATCACCTCACCCAACCTGACATGTCTGCTAAGGCCAGATAGCAATGCGCCAGTTTTGCTGATCCTGCTTGCCACGACTTGCTCGTTGAAAAAATGCCCAGTCCTGTCCCTTCCATTTATGTGGACGACGAGGGATTCGTTTCTTCGAGGCTCATGGCGCTTTTGCATACGATCCACATCCCAATGAAAATTGCAGCCCCCGGCTTGGCTTCTCTTAACTCACATCACAAGGACCATGTCGCCCGCTGGGACCAAAATGAACCGCCCAATTCTCAAGCAGCAGGTTCGGATTCACTCTTACACTTGTGTCGATCAAACTGCATTTTCAAGTTTGCCTGAGCGTCCAGAGTCAGTTTCAGAATTGTGACTGGAACTCGGAAGTCTCGCTTGCACTTGGTACAGACTGCCACGGCTGGCACGGTGCCAATCCAGTTGGTTACACGCAGTCGGCCCTTATCAGTAGCAGGCATCTGCAAAATGTCCTGCAATCTGAGGCGGCTCACCATACAGTGTTTTCTTCATTCAACACCCGAATATATGGAGACGTACAAAGCCCGCCCGCAACGAATACAACTGCCAGAAACCTCAGAAGCCATTGCCCGTCATTGCGAAGCCCCGTCCCTTCGACGGCGCGGAATGGCTGTTCGAACTAAAATATGACGGCTTTCGCGCGTTAGCATACATAGAGCACGGACGGTGCCGCTTGGTATCGCGCAACGGCCATGAATTTTCCTCGTTCGGCTCTCTGGCCTCAGGGAAGCATCGCGCTCTGTGCGAACATTTGGGACAGAATGCAGGCAAGCGTTGAAATCAGCCGCGAACATTCTGATTTCTTCGTTAGGAATCTCGCGGCTATCTTGTGTGAGAGCCTGTTGGCATTAACGGTTTACCGTCCGACAGCTTTCGTCCTACGGGGGCTTCCCCTTCGGAAGCTAGTGCCTGATGGAATCAGGAGCGGTCGAACCTGGCCGCTCCCGTTTCTCGAAAGAGGACAAAGCATGCAAAACAAATCATTCAAGCTGGAATTGAAATCATTGAGCGATCAGGGAATCTTCACTGGCATGGCTTCGGTGTTCGGGAATGTCGATTTGGGCGGAGACATCGTAGAGCCCGGCGCTTTCACTCGCTCGCTGCAGCATAAGAATGGCGAAGTGCCAATTCTGTACCAGCACGACACGCGACAGCCAATCGGTTTGGGCAAAGTGCGGGAAACGAAGGCCGGGCTCGAGATCACCGGCGAGCTGGTGATGCAAACGAGCAAAGCGCAGGAAGCCTATGCCTTGATGAAAAAAGGCGTGCTAAAGGGTTTATCCATTGGCTTCGATGTTGTACGCGATACGATTGCGAACGGAATCCGCCACCTGCATGAATTGAAACTGTACGAAGTGAGCGTCGTAACGTTTCCCATGAATGAAATGGCGACCAACGCCGCCGTGAAATCGGATGATCCGGTCGCCAATTTCCGCGCGACGCTGGAAGCCTGCCGCAATCGATTCGCGCGAGGAGTTTGAAGATGGTTAAACAGAGTTTCGAAGATCGCCTGGCCGCATTGGAGCTCAAGTTTACCGAGTGGGAAGCCCGCAGACGGAAACTGATCCCGGTTGAGCTGGAAGCCGACGAGAATGTGCAACTGGTGGTCAAGGATTGTCTAGGAGAGTACACGCGGAAGATGAAAAGTTTCGCTGGGCAACGTCGAATGGACGACGCAACCACCGAAATGAACCGGCTGAGGGCAGAAGCCGCAGCGGAATTGGAGCGAAAGCAAAAGCAGGAAATGGCGGAACTACTCGAGGCAATAGATTTCTTCGAACGAACCGGCTGCAATCCAGTTGGCTACGAGTTTATCGTTGAAATTCAGCAGTAGCTGAACCGCGGGGGCATTGAGTCGATGCCAAATTTTTACGCAGTGTTCACAGGGCTCTTACAATTTTTTAATGTTCTGACGGTTACTTTGAAACGGCACTACACGCAAAAAGAATAGGGGCATCGCCTTCGGGGGAGGGTGTGTGTCCCTATTCCAGTCAGGACAGCGATCCACGTTTTTCGCAAACCGGGAACGCGGAGCGACTAGGTGGGCTCAATGTCAGTTTGAGTTTCGCCGCCATGTTTCTGGAGATAACGCAGAAGTATTTGCTTCGCATGTCTGCGTCATAGCGGTATTTGCTTTCGCCTAAAAGGAACCCCGTCGAGGTACAGTCCCCATTTGCCGTCCGTCCGTCTCTTTGACCTCAATTTGGAGGCAGATGCTAATACAACGCCAGAAAGTCTCATTGGCATTATCCGCCCCGACCAAAAGAAAGGTTTTGAGCGAAATTGCGATTTTGCAAATTTGACACTCCAATCGCTTGACATCAGTCCTTTAAGGCGTGAGAATGCGCTCGACTTGGGGCTTCAACTCGGACTTTGGGCCAGAAAGTCCGTCATCAGCGCGTCTATCAAGTTTTTGACCCACTCCTCACGGGCAGTTCTGTCTGAAGGGGCGCCTGCCCCATGTCCAAGGGCGATTCACACACAATGAGGAGAAAACCATGAAATCCAGAAAATTGACATACATCACGAAGGCGATGTTTTTCGTCGCTGCGGCAGTACCGCTTCTATTGACGGCACAGCAGGCTCCCAGTAATGCAGTCACTGTCTGGAACGCAAACGCCGGCGTGGCCGCAACTGCGGCATGCCTAACCCCTCTCGGCGACCCACTTCACGAATCGCGGATGTACGCGATGACTCATGTGGCCATCCACGACGCCCTGAATGCTATCGACCGCCGAGCTCGTCCTTACACTTTTGAGAAGGCGGAACCAAGCGCTTCTCCGGATGCCGCAGTTGCTGCGGCCGCACGAGATGTCCTGATCGCGCTCATCGGTCAACTCCCTCTTGAGATTGTTTCCCAGTCTTGCATCGATGCAGGCATTGCAAGCGTCGAAGCCAACTATGCAGCGGCGCTTGCTGCCATCCCTGGCACTCCGGCCAAGGCGCAGGGGATCGCCGTGGGACAGGCTGCTGCTGCGGCGATCCTCGCTCTGAGGGCCGCGGACGGCGCAGTTGGACCATTTCTCAATTTCAACTGCCCACAGAATACAGATCCCGGGGAGTACCAATGCACACCGGGTACCCCGTTCATCGGCTTTGAGGTATGGGCAAATGTCACCCCCTTCGTTCTGAAGGACGGCTCACAGTTCCGTCCGGGGCCGCCTTACGCGGTGACGAGGAAGAAATACACGGCTGACTTCAACGAAGTGAAGTCGCTCGGCGGTGATGGCATTACTACTCCCAGCGCACGTACTGCCGACCAGACCGAAATCGCGCTCTACTGGCTGGAAAGTTCCCCACTGAAGTGGAACCGAATTGCGAGAACGGTCTCCGCCAACGCTAAGCTGGACCTCTGGGGGAACGCGCGATTATTCGCCCTGCTCAATATGGCGCTTGCGGACGGTTACATTGCCATGAAAGATTCTAAGAATTACTACAACTACTGGCGACCGATTACTGCGATTCGAGCTGGGGACAGCGACGGCAATCCAGCCACCAGCGGTGACCCGGACTGGACACCATTGAGCCAGACTCCTCCGGACCAGGATTATCCTTCGGGCCACTCGATTGAAGGGGGCGCCGGTGCTGAAGTGTTGAAGCAGTTCTTCGGCACCGATCAGATCAGCTTCCAGGACTGTAGCGTGACGCTACCCGCCGGTAGCACTTGCAGCGATCCGTCACCAGTGCTCCGCTCGTATACCAGCTTTTCGCAAGCGGCGGCAGAGAATGCGTATTCGCGCATCCTCGTTGGATTCCATTTCCGCAACTCGACTCAAGAAGGGAATGATTACGGGCACAAGATTGGCAAGCGTGCCGCCGATCTCTACCTCCGGCCTTTGCACTGAGTCGCACACGAGGCGTCACGGTGGGGGGTTGCTATAAAAGGTTTTGTCAAGTAGAAGCAACTCCCCTCCCAAGAAGAGTCGCTTTTTTTCGGCTCCAAGATCGTCCTGGCGTATCGTCCGTTCTTGAGACTTCTGAGAACGAGCCGTCGAGTCGGCGACAGCGGTTGCCGATTGCGCCGACTGTGGAGTCTCGATGTGCACGGACTGCCGAATGGAGTGCTGTGGTGAGTCATTCTGCGATTACTGCTATGAGAATCATGTGGCGCATTCCTGCTTGCGAAAAGCTGCCCAAAGCGAAGGGGACTCCCAGCGAGCAGTGCGTGGAGATCGGAATGCAGCCTAAGCGCAGATCCACTCACGCAAACCTTCAGCCGTGCAACATTTCAGTGCTGTTGAAGAGAACGGGAGCGGACTACTTGATTGGGGAGGGTTCGCCGCTGCCAGACCTGCGTGTCTGGTCTGGAGGGCGGGCCAAATAGCCTCGCCCCCTGACGACGGAATATACACCCGACGTTTTGCATCGTACACACCTCTTTTGGTATGCATGAAAAAACGCTCGTCAAGCCCCTCCCCCGAGGTCTCGACGAGCGTTTGATCCGAGAAGTCTTTTTCTTCTCCTACCGGCTCATGATGTTACTGCGAATGCTCGGTTAGTCAATCTATCTTTTCGTTTCGTTTCTTAACTTTTCAGATCGGATGAACGTTTTTCCAATCTCGTTGCGAAAGAAGCGGCCCGCGATGGGACCTATGATAGAGACTTCTCACCTTCCGCTGGGCTCCTCAATGCACAAACATTCTTGACAAGTTTTCTGCTGATGGTACGGTGCGAATTACTAAAATGTCTAACCGTACACGGGTCGGGTCAAGTGGCCGGAAATCGAGTTTTCAAACTCTACCCTGGTGCTGACACTGGCGCGGGAATTTGCAAAACAGATCGTGCCTCAGCGCGAGCGGAAAACCAAATAAAAAGCCCCTTCGAGCGTGAATGGCTCAAAGGGGTTACGAGGATGACAAACTCTATGCAGACTGAAGATAACACCCTTCCCGGCTCACAACAAACTCAATTCAGCCAATTGTTCCCCACAGGTAAAAATGAGGCGCTTCGCCGTGGAAAACGACCTACCGTCGCTGAAATGGTACCGACCAAAAAGCTTTGGCAACTCCATCAGAAATTTGGGTCTTGCGACAAGGTGGCGGAAGCTACACGCCTTACCATTCCTGCGGTTGCCTCCCGTCTATACAAGGCGGGCTACAGACAGATAGTCCGCCGGACAAAAACCGGGGCGTGCGTAAACTGCGGTAATGAATTTAAACGGGGAAATAGTCATCGAACTCGCTGCGATGACTGCAGGCGCGAAGCTGAGAGAGCCAGCAGCCGCCGTGCTCACAGGAAGAGACATCCTCTCAAAGCCAAAGAGTGTTTGAATCCCGACTGCCCGCGCCCAGGTAGGCTATTTGTGCCAGAAGACGGTCGCTATGACACATGTTCGGACGAATGCCAGATTACGGCTAGGCTTTTGCGTGGCAGAAAATACGGTGATTCCTACCGAAGAGAGCGGAGGGCGAAGCTAGCGGAAGCTGAGCGCCTTACAACGCTTTTCGGATCAGGTAAGGTATTCGCAATACCCCCTGGCTGGGATGAACTGCGGGCCGATCAACAGTTGATAGGATTTATGCTCCTGGAGGATCGCGAGATCACGAATACTCAGATCGAGACTCGGCTGCGGAAATCAAGATTTCGAAATCCTTGGGGCGGAAACTGGGAGGAAGGAAGCCTCACAGAACCCGGAACAGGAGCCAACTGGATATCCGACATCCGCACGCGTGTAGGAGTTCCCGCTCCGAGAAAGCGCAAATGAGCTTTCATTTTCTTTTCACGAAATTGAGCACATTTCCACAGCTTGACCTTTCACGACGAAAAAGCTGTAACCCGCGCCCAGAGCGGGTTTTGCCAGCATAGTTTTCACGCTTTTGCCTTCCTTGGTACTTCGTCAACCTTTCATTTTCTTTTCACTGAAACGGCACTGCCAGCAGTCCCGCATTACCTTGCCTTCTGAGATGACACAGCCTGTCAAACGCAAATCCCAGCGCGAGAGAGTGCTAGACGCCTTAAGCAATCCAGTTGGACCCTGGGTTGCGGCATTCGTTTTGGCGCAAGTCGGCGGCCTACAGTTTCAAACTCGCATCTGGGAACTCCGTCACATCTTCGGCTACACAATCGAGAACAAGGAGGAACGTAGGGCAGACGGAACGGTTCTTTCCTCCTACCGACTTCTGCCTGATGCGCCAACGACTCTCTTTGAGATGCTGCCGCCGGATCGGACATACCAAGAATGACTCCGCCCCTCCGTGCGCGCCTGCATTGGTACAAACTCACAGCTGCAGAACTTGCTCTGCTCACCGCGATGTGCGAGCACCGCAGCGACGGCTCTACCGTGTGGCCGAGCATTGCCCGCCTTTCTGCATATTCGAAACTCGATGAGCGGACTGTACAGCGTCTTATCCGCGGATTCTGCGCTCGCGGAATACTCAGTCAGTTAGCGCCGGGAAATGCAGCAAAGCGCATGCCCGCAACCTACCGAATCAATGAACAGGCGCTCGAGGAAGACCCCAAGATGCGCCCGTACCGTAGCACGGGGCAGGAACAATTACCGGGCATTCCAGTAGCCGCAATTCCCGGGCAGCCAATCCCCGAGCCACTGGTGGCACCACGCCACCAGGTGACACCACGCCACCAGTCTGGCGGCACTATGTCACCCAATTCTAGAAAGGATTCTAGAAGTACTACCCTCCCTAACCCTCCCTTTCAGGGAGGGGATTCTTTTCCAACTTCAACTTCAAAAGAAAACGCGCGCGCGCGCGAAATGTCCGCGCGGGGAGGGAAGCTAACGGCACGTGAACGCCGCCATTTAACTCAGGCAATTTATGAGTCAATGCAGGATCCGGCAGTCGATTTCAACTCAGCAGTGCAAACAGCTTGCGCCCGACTTCTGATTCCACTCGGAGACGCTTGGGCAGCAATAGCAGATTCCGGCATTGATCCGCCGAACAAATCTAACGGGGCCTCAGCATGAGTTCTATTGCGCAGCCCATGTCAGAGCTGTCCCGGCGAAGGCTGGTCAAAGTGAAGGAAGCCGCAGCCTATCTCTCTATCTCGCCTTATAGCCTGCGAAAGTTGGTTCAAAGTCAGGAACTGCCCATTGTCAAATTACAAGATCGGGGGCCTTGGCTTCTCGACTTGCGCGACCTCGACAGGTTTGTCGAAGCTCGGAAGATGTATGCTTGACTTAGGGGGTAAGCAGGAACATAATCTAGTGGCCATGAGGCTAACAAAAGCATTCTTCGCGAAACAGGGGAGCAAGGGCGGAAAGTTAGCTGCGCAACGAATGACCCGGGCTAAACGAATAGCGCGAGCCCAAAAAGCAGCAGCCGCGAGCCACGCAAAGAAAGGCGGCCAACAATGAGCAGGCACAGACGGGGCGACGGCTGCGTTTTTACAGCGGGATCGAAAACAAAGTGGATTCAGTACTACATCAACGGGCGTGCCGTCCGCGAAAACACGCACACTCAAGATTTGAAGACTGCACAGAATTTGTTGCGAACGAGAATTTACGAAACATCCCAGGGGCTGACTCCGCAACCGCTGAGCAAGTTGACCGTCGCAAGTCTCTACGAAGCTGTGGAACGTGATTACAGAATCAACGAGCGGAAATCTCTCCGTGATTTGCAGATGCGCTGGAGAGTCCACCTAGAACCAGCATTCGGATTTATGCGCCCGGGGAATGTCACCACAGACGCGCTCGACCGCTACATCGATAAGCGCCAACAAGAAGGCGCCAGCAATGGCACCGTCAACCGGGAATTAACAGCGCTCAAACGATGCTTCAATCTTGGACGCGAATGCACTCCTCCCAAAGTGCAAGTCATTCCACGGTTTCGAATGCTGAAAGAAAACAACGTGCGTACTGGATTTCTGGAAAATTGCCAGTACGAAGCTTTATCCCGGGAGTGCGCGAAGTTCGGACTTTGGATGCGGACTCTGTTCGAGCTGGGCTATACGTATGGTTGGCGCCGCGAGGAATTGTTAAGCCTTCGCGTAAATCAGATTTCCATAATTGAGCGCACCATTCGATTGAACCCGGGGGAAACCAAAAATGACGAAGGGCGCGAAGTGACCCTGACTCCGCTTTTGTGCCAGTTGCTGCAAGAATGCATTCGCGGCAAAGGACCGACCGACTACGTGCTCACTCGCGACGATTCCAGCCAGGTGATAGTTTTTCGGAAAAATTGGGCGCAGATTATAAATAGGGCGGGGGTGCCGGATTTACTCTTTCACGATTTGCGCCGGACAGCCGTGCGCAATATGATCCGTGCTGGCATTTCTGAAACCGTCGCCATGAAGATCAGCGGACACAAGACGCGCTCGATCTTCGACCGCTACAACGTCACGTCACAGGCCGATATTTCCGAAGCGGTTGCGAAGCTGGTAAGTCAGAGAACCGTCAGAGTTGAGCCTGAAATTCCCAATCTACCGGCAGCTTTCCCGACTCTGGCGGCTAGGATGAACTGATGTTGAATGAAGAAGTTAGCGCAGTTAATGAAAAGGAATACGGCCCCGTAGCTCAGTGGATAGAGCAGCGGTTTCCTAAACCGTTGGTCGGCGGTTCGACTCCGCCCGGGGCCTCCACACTCCAAACCCGCGCCAGTAGCGGCTCTACATCACCATCTTGGTATCAGAGTTTGCTGGGTCTACTGTCCGATTACTGCCCCATAAGGAAATTTGCTGCTCAAGTCGGGCCATGCCTTCGCGGGCATCTTTGCTGACGCTCTTGATGTAGATGTTCTGTGTCGTGACTACGTTCGCATGCCGCAGGATCAATTGAATTGTTTTGTCATCGACACCGATACGATGCAGGTTTGTAGCCAGACCACGTCGGAAAGCGTGCCATCCGCGCCACTCGGGAACGGAAGAGTTGCGCTGGTATCTGTGCCGCTCTCCCTCATGCCCGAGTTCCGGCTTCTTGCACAGTTCGCAGCGATTCAAGATCGGCAGGATGGTGCGGTTCAGAAGATTATTGAGATCGCATGGCCGCCCGAGTTCGTTTGGGAACATTGGGCCGGATGCGGGCGAACCCTGGCACTCGCGTAGCAAATCTAGGCAACATGCTAGTCGGGGAATGATAGGCAGTGGAGCTTTCGACTTCGGTGACTTGGGCTCCGTGATGTGAGTCTGCCAGACCGACTGCGCGATCAGGATCTCGCCCGCTTTGTAGTTCTCCCAGAGCATGCCACGGAGTTCTCCGCGTCTCGCATCCGTGTAAGCTGCCGTCGCGATCACGGTTACTGCCGGATCGACACAGCAGAAAGCTACGCCAGGAAATTCAGCGGCTGAGAAAAAATCCTGATCCTGGAGTGCAAAGGCTTTTAGCTTCCATCCGTGTGTCGTTACCCGGGGTGCTTAAAATGAGGGGCGGCAGAACTGCTGGCATGCAAAGACTGAACGAAGCGGTAGAGCACTTGGTCGGGCCGACGTTCTCCGGGTCACGAATAGTGAAGCCCGCGAACTCTATGGAATTCGAGGCAGCGGAGACATGGCAGGGATTGCATTCCAGTACTTCGATCTCACCAGCATGAATAACGGGCGTCGACGCCATTATGTTCGTATCCGTCGCGATAATCCCGAGATCGAACACGGCAAGGTGCAGAAAAAATACGTTGCCCCTTACGGCGATCGGAAGCACTTTTACTTTCCTCCAAGTCCTGAACTGTTCGCGGATGCCGCCATTCCGATCATTTTGGTAGAAGCCGAAAAGAGCTGTTTGGCGCTGACCGCTTGGTCTGAACGCATTGGGCGCAAGTACCTCCCGCTCGCGATGGGCGGATGCTGGGGTTGGCGAGGGCAAATCGGCACTAAATGCGGGGGCGCACCATAAAGGTGCCGTTTCGCGTGTTGTTGGACAAGGCACGGAGATGAAGTCAAAAGACTTCAAAGCATACTGCCCGAAGGCACTGGGAGGAATTGGCTCGGCCGGATACAGTCGCGGATCGTTCGCTACAAATCAGACTTCAGCGCAAACTCCACGGCGTGAAAGTAGAACGCCTGAGAGAGAGAACGATCAAGGCAGATGCGGACGTTCTGCGCGATCGCATCTCCATATGGGCTGAGGAACGGATGGCGACCTTAAGAGGTTGCGAGCCTGATCTTCCCGAAGAGCTGAACGACCGGCAGATCGCGCACGTAATTGAGTGTTCTATTTCAGTTACTTCGATTGGAAGTCGCAGTCCTCAAAGGGCCTCTCTCAACAGAAACTCCGCTAGACTCAAATCCTCCGAAGAAAGACCCTCTGAGAACTCACTCTGAGCCGAACCCAGGATTCGCCGCGCATCGTTGATGCGGTCAAGTCGGCGGCATAACATGGCTAGACTGCGGCTTGCGCGCAGGGCCAGCACCCTTGCTCCGGCGCGCCGGGCAACATCAATCGCGGCTAGAAACATCGCCTCTACTTGGGAATAAGGGCAGCCAGCGCTCCGCACTAGCTCAATTTCCCCTTGAAGCCTCAGCAACTCCGGCTCCCAGAAGCGCTCACCAGTTCGGGATACGATTGCCAATGCCTCAGCGACAGCAGTGTGGGCGTGTTCCGTGTGGCCAGTTATCAAACAACACTCTGCATACAGACCAAGTGAGTAGGGAGCAAATGAATTGGAACCATTCGATCGAGCTTCCGCTAAAGCGGCCTCGATACACTGCATCCCTTCTTGATGATGTCCCTCCTGGACCGCAGCCCATCCTTCCAACGCCGCAGCCCACGCACCAATCAGGCGGAAATCTTCAGCTCGAGCGATGCGGGTCGCAGCCTTGGCATGTGCCTTGACGGCTGGAACGTCCCGGCGCGCCTCTTGTACAGACGAGGCGAACACGTGTGCCAATGCGAGCGAAAACGGATCGTGCAGGGTACGAGCAGCTTCGACCGCTTCATCGGCAGTTCTGATAGCCTCATCCAACCTGCCCCAAAGTGCAAGCGCTCGCGCCCGGAAGTACCTGGCACAAACGCCAGCATCGTGGCTGCCATAGACCGCCGCTAATGGTGCATCTCGATCGGCTTCATACAAAGCAAGTCCCTCAGCGGCATAGCCGCAGGCTTGGTCAAGATCTCCCCGTAAGAAAGCTGTGGCCCAGCATGCGTGGTGCGCCTGAAGGCACAATGCCTGGTCATCACGGCCACGCGAAAGCCGTGTTAGGTCGTCTGCTATGTGCTGCGCAGTGCTCAGTGGTCCCCGACCCCAGTAGAAAAGCCAAAGCCCCCAAAGCGCAGGAAATAAGGCAGGGTTGTCCTCAAGTCCTTCGCACAACGCACGGGCCCGCGCATAGGATTCCTCGACTTCTGGCGCGCCCCACCCGAGTGCCGGCATGAGAGCGGCACCGAGTCCCATTCGGAGCAAGGCCTCGCGTTCAGTGCGATCTTTGCTGGCTGGCTCCATTGCGAGTAGAGCGAGAGCCCGCTCGAAGTGCATTCGTGCCTCTGAATACGCGCGACGTCGCTGCGCATTCAGCGCGGCGTGCCTACGATAAAATTCTGCGCGTTCTAACTCGCGGCTTTGCTCGAAATGCATCGCCAGTTCAGCAGCGATTTCTGGCGACCTCTCGCTCCACGAAGACTCAAGCGCATCTCCCACCCTCCGGTGCAGCTCGATGCGATATCCAACTGGCACACGCTCGTACAATACGTCGCGATAGAGCGCATGAACGAACTCGAATCGCGAGGAGACTGATCCATCGGGGTAGTCAATGCGCCCAACATCGCGCAGGAATCGCTGCTGACGGCTAAATGCGGCAAAGACCCTTTCAATATCGCTTGGCGAGCGCCCGGCAGCAGCACCAACCGCCGATGCCGAAAAGCTGAACCCGGCTACGCTTGCAACTTCGAGCAGCTCCCGCTCGGCCGCGGGTAGACGCTCTATAGTGCGATCGATAGTTCTGCGTACATCATCGGGTACTCCTAGATCGAGAGTCCTGATTTCGGTATTCACGATCCAGCCTCGGTCCTGCTGAACGAGCTGCCCACGCGCGACTAGATCGCCCAGAACATTGATCATGAAAAGTGGATTGCCGGCGGTGCGCATTTGTACAACCTGCCCGAGTTGTGCGAATCGTAGCTCCTGCCCTGGTGTGGGGGGATACCGCCGCTCCGAGTAATTGATTACTGCCTTCTTGTCGAGTCCGCCGAGTGCGATTTCTCGAACGAACCCTCTCTCCACGAGGCGGTCGGTCACAACGGCCAATGGATGCTCG
>Ga0207702_10002102_pt1 | contig 19195 bp, 15 predicted proteins | sample KBSCornC62_FD_184302 | JGI IMG/M metagenome (GOLD analysis project Ga0207702, IMG submission 184302) | Corn rhizosphere microbial communities from Kellogg Biological Station, Michigan, USA - KBS Corn C6-2 (SPAdes) (version 2) | ecosystem: Host-associated > Plants > Roots > Rhizosphere > Soil ...
GGGCGGCACTGGATCGCCTCCGCCCGATCGACATATTGGTCAACAATGCCGGCCATCGCGACCGCCGGCCGATCGGAGAGCTGGACAGGCCCGCGGTACGGCGGATGCTGGAAGTCAATCTGGTCGCGCCCTTCGATCTTGTCCGGGCGGTGGCTGGCGACATGAGGGAAGGCGGGCGGATCGTCAACGTCACCTCCATCGCGGGCCAGATCGCCCGATCGGGTGATGCCGCCTACACCATGGCGAAGGGCGGGCTGGACGCGCTGACGCGGGCTCTGGCGGCGGAACTGGGCGTTCGCGGCATCACGGTGAATGCCGTCGCGCCTGGCTATTTCGCGACGGAGGCCAATGAGGAGATGATCGCCGATCCGGGCGTTGCGGATCATCTGGCGCGGCGAACGTCGCTGGGGCGATGGGGACGGCCGGAGGAGATTGTCGGCCCGGTGCTGTTCCTGGTGTCGGACGCGGCATCCTATGTGACCGGGCAGGTGCTGGCGGTGGACGGTGGATATACCGCCCATTTCTGAACGGTAGCGCAGCGCGCAATCTCACAGGAACAAACCCTAGGCAGCCAGGCCCCGCATGCGCAGCAGGGCGTCGACCTCCGGTGCGCGGCCGGCAAAGGCCCGGAAATTGTCCGCCGCGGGGCGGCTGGCCCCAGCCGCGAGGATTTCGCGGCGGAAAGCGGTCGCGCCGCCGCCGGGGATGTCGGCATGGGCGAAAATCTCGAAGGCGTCGGCCGACAGGAGTTCGGCCCAGAGATAGGAATAATAGCCCGCCGCATAACCGCCCGCGAAGATATGGCTGAAGGCATGGGCGAAGCGGTTCCATTCCGGCGGATGGATCACGGCGACCGCCCGGCGCACCTGATCGAGCATGGCGTTGACCCGCGCGCCCTGCGCCGGATCATAGTCGCGGTGGAGCAGCAGGTCGAAGGTCGCGAATTCGATCTGGCGCAAAATGGCAACGCCTGCCTGGAACTGCCGCGCCGCCAGCAGCCGGTCGAACATCGCCTGGGGCAGCGGTTCCCCGCTGTCGACATGGCCGGACAGCCCGATCAGCGTGTCCCTGTCCCAGGCGAAATTTTCCATGAACTGGCTGGGCAGTTCCACCGCGTCCCATTCCACGCCGCTGATGCCGCCGATGGAGGGCAGGTCGACCTCTGTGAGCAGATGATGCAGCACATGGCCGAATTCGTGGAATAGCGTCACCACGTCGTTATGCGTCAGCAGCGAAGGCCGGTCGCCCGCCGGTGGCGCGAAATTAGTGGTGAGATAGGCGATGGGAAGGTGCAGCTGATCGGCGTCGCGGAAGCGCGAACGGCAAACGTCCATCCATGCGCCGCCCCGCTTGCCTGCGCGCGCGAACAGGTCGAGATAGACGCCCGCCACCACGCTGTCGTCCGCGTCCAGCACATCATAGAACAGCACGTCCGGATGCCAGGTCGACACGCCCTGGCGCGCGACCAGGCGGACGTTGAACAGCCGGCCGATCAGCGCCTGCGTTCCCGCAAGCACGCGGGGCAGGGGGAAATAGGCCTTCAGCGCCTCCTGATCGACGCCGTGCAGGGTGCGGCGCATCGCTTCGGCGACATAGGAAAGATCCCAGGGCCGCACATCGTCCAGCCCCAGATGGTCGGCGGCGAAGGCGCGCGCGTCGGCCAGTTCACGCTCCCCGACCGGCCGTGCCCGCCGGGCGAGATCGGTCAGGAAGGCCAGCGCCTCGTCAGCGTCGGCGGCCATCTTGGTTTCCAGCGAATGGGCGGCGGAATCGGCAAAGCCCAATATCTGCGCCGCCTCATGGCGCAGCGCCATGATCGCGTCGATCCGTTCGCTGTTGTCGTGGCTGCTGTCCTCTGCCTGGTCGGAGGCGCGGGTGTTGTAGGCGCGATAGACCCGTTCCCGCAGCGCCCGGTCCCTGGCGTGATAGAGGATGGCGAGCACGCTGGGCTGGCGCAGGGTGATGAGCCAGCCCGGCAGCCCGCGTTCCTGCGCATAGGCGGCGAGGGTCGCCCTGTCGCTGTCCGGCACCCCTTCGAGCGCTGCTTCGTCGGTGACATGCTCGCTCCAGGCTTCGGTCGCATCGAGCACGGCATTGCCGAATTTGGTGCTGAGGTCGCTCAAGGAGACGCCGATGTCGAGGAAGCGTTGCCGCGCTTGCCCCTCCAGCGCGACGCCCGCCAGGCGGAAGCCGCGCAGGGCAAGATCGACGGCGCGGCGGGCGGCGGGCGGCAGGCCGGCGAAATCGGGGCGGGCGGCCAGCCGGGCAACGGCATCGTGATGTGCCCGGTTCTGCCCCGCCTCCATCAGATAGGCGGTCATCAGTGCCTGGGCGGCGGCATGCGCTTCCCGCAATTCGGGCGTATCCGCCACGGAGGAGAGGTGCCCGATCGGGGACCAGACCCGCGACAACAGGAAATCGGCGCGCTCGGCGGCGAGGATGACCGCTTCGAAATCATCCTTCCCGCTGGCGGTGATCCCTTCGACGGCGGCGCGGTGGGCTGCGATCGCCTCCTCCATGGCGGGGACGACATGGGCAGGCTGGACGGCGGCGAAATCGGGCAGGTCGCTGTCGGCAAGAAGGGGATTGGCGGTGGTCATGGCTACTCGTGGACTGCTGGCCCCCGTGGGAGGAGGAACAGCCTCTAATTGGGCGCGGGCGCGCCACTGTTCAAGCATTTCCCATCAGGCGAGCGTCACATAGATTTCCGCCTCGATGATCCAGTCGGCGCCGATCTGCCGCCATTTGGCGCTGTAGCTTCCCGATGCCAGGACATGGTCCGAACCGGCGGTCACGCCCTGCCACCGGCCATGTTCCATCGCGATGGGTTCGACCGGCGAGACGATGATATTTTCCGGCGTGCGGGTGTATACGGCGCGCTTTGCGGCCGCGAATTCCCGCTTCCAGGCCTGGAGCTGCGCCTTGCGGCCGGAGATGACGGCGCTGTCCGATCCGGTGACGAGCAGGGCCTGGCGCGCGAGCAGGGGGGCGATGGCGTTCAGGTCCGCTTCTGCCAGGGCGCGGTTGAAGTCGGCGCGGCGCAGGCGAATGGCAAGTTCGGGGGAGGAGGTCATCGGGCTTCTTTAGGATTTTTGAGCAGGAATGGCCAATGGCTGCCGTCAGGCACGCCGTGCTTCCGGGAGGCCGAGAGGCGGCAAACCGGCGAAAACGTCGCTCAAATCCGCATCTGGTTCAACAGTCCCAGCGTTGCGGCATAATAGTCCTGATCAGCGGTGGCGGCCGGCAGGTTGCGGTCCAGCAGGCGTCCTGCGATCGCGGTGGCGCCCGCGGACAGGGCATAGGGGGCCGTTTCGCCGGTCACGACATTCACCCAGGCCGGCAACGGCTTGCCGGCGCGGTTGAGCGCGGACCAGTAGCGCGCGATGGTGTCGCATGCGCTGCGTCGGCCGCTCATCAGGCAATAGAGCGGCACGCGAATGCCCTCGAAGCCGAAGACCGGATCGCGTCCCTCCGCCGGTTCGACCACGCCCTTCCCCTTGATGTCGAGCCAGTCGGCGGGCAGGCCCGACGGGCCGAAGCGCGCGGCCTTCAGGATCTTGAGGCCGTCGGACGCCAGCGGACCCCAGAAACGGGGTTCCAGCCGGACGAAGCTGTCGATCGCCGGCCACACATAATAGGACGGGTTGATGACCACCCGGTCCGGCCTGGCAAAACCGACCAGACCCGGCAGCAGCAGGGAGAAGCCGTGACGCTGCACGATCAGCTTCTGCGCGATCGCGCCGCGGATGGCTGCTGACTGATGCAGATAATCCGCCTTCCCCCAGCGGCGGCCCGCCATCAGCAGCGCCCAGGCGATCAGCAGGTCGCCATCGGTCGCATTGTTGGGATCGGCCACCGGATCGGCGCGGCCGGGGGTGAAGCGCCAGCTGTGCAGCGCCACGTCCTTGCGCAACAGGGTCTGGGCGGTCCAGCGCGCCATGCCGTCGAAGGCGGCACCGTCGCCCGCCGCCTGCGCCAGCACCATGCCATAGCCCTGACCCTCGCTATGGCTGACGCCGCCATTGCCATTGTCGACGATCCTGCCTTCGGGCGCCAGGAAGCGGGCCTTGTAGCCCTGCCAGAGCGCGGGATCGAGCATCAGGCCATCAGCGGATCTGGAAGATTTGGCACGGGCGCAACCGGTCGTCAGCGCGAAGGCGAGGACGGTCAGGACCGTCCGCCGTTCAAATCCCATGGCGCAGTTCGATATGCCCGTCCTGGCTGCGCGAAATCCTGGTGCTGAGCCGTTCGCCGCTGCCTATCTGCCGGAACCATGCGTCATAGGCTCCTTCCAGGATGAAGGGGGCGACTTTTGCCCAGATTCCCTCGGCATCGCCCTCCAGCCTTTCAGGCAGGCCATGGTGGAAGATGTCGATTCCTTCATCGTCCAGTTCGAAACGGACGCTGCCCCAATGCAGCCTGTCCCAAACCATGTTGCCGTGCTGTGTCAGCCTGTCCATGTTCCTGGCATTGTCGATCGGATGGCTTTTCGCGAGGCGGGCGCCGATGGCCCGGAAAAATCCCTGCATCTGCTCCGCCGTGGCGGCGGAGGCGATTTCGGCGAGCATCAGGCTGACGAAGCGCTGCGCAGCCTCCCCGCTGGAGGCGAGCATGGCGATGTCCTGATCACCCGCGATCGGGAAGTCCTTCACGAACAACATCAATTGCCTCCGATATTCTGCTTGAGCCCGATAAGTGTCTTGAATTCCTTATATTCACCGAAAGTGTTTATATTCAGTTCCCCGCCCAGCCGGGTATTCGGGCTGACCCGGTAGGAAATCGCGCCGGTCGCCGACAGGCCGAAGCCCGTCTTGCTGATGCTGTCATAGCGGGAGCGGACATCGCTGTTCTGGCTCTTGAGGAAATCCAGAACGCCCTGCGCGCCCGGCTCCGTCGGATAGACCGGCTCGCCCTGTTGATCATAGCTTTGATAGCCCGGCGCGACGCTGGCCTGGATGCTCATCGGGCCGTCATTCGTCCAATAGCGGATCGGGAAATTGACGCTGAGGAAGCTTTGCGGGCTGAAATAACCGCCATGGCCGTAGGTGAAATAATTCTGGTTGTTGTCGTAATTCTGGTAATTGACGTTGAAGCCGACGGAAACGCCCGAGCGCGCATTCTGCCACGCGCGCAAATAGCCGCCGGCGTTGATCTCCACACTGTCATTGTCGCGCACTGCCGTGCCGTCATAATGATAGAAGGAACCGTCGGCATAGACGCCATTGCCGTTGCGGTCATAGGACAGGGACAATCCGCCGCCGCTCTTCATGACCGCGCCCCAGAAGGCGCCGGTGCGAGGATCCTCCGTGCCGGCATAGGCAATGATGCTGTCGGTCACGGGCTTGCGGTCGGCCCAGATGCGGGCGGTCGCGTTGGTCGACAGGCGCGGCGTCACCTCGATCCTGCCGGTGACATGTTCCTTGGGGAAACCGAGCGGCGTGACGCCCGCTTCCAGCTTCAGCAGCTTGCTGACATAGCTGGCGGTGACGGCGACGCCGGACTGGTGCTGCGTTTCGGCATTTGTCAGCACGGATGGCTGCTCGTCCACGATCCCTTGCGCTTCGGGCGTGGCGTTGGTGCCGAAGCGGGCGAGGCCGGAGCCTGTCGGGCGGCCCGCATCCAGCACGACTGCCGTCGCCTTGACGCCGACCCGGCCCCCGGCGAAGGGCGTGGAGACGGAGGCGCTGCCTGTCATTTCGCGCAATTTGCTGAGGCCCGTCTCGCCGGAGCGGGAGCGGAAGCCGGTGTCGACGTCGACGCGCGGGCCGCTTTCGTCGGCCGATTCCTGCAATTGCTGGTCGATCTCCGCCAGTACCGGATCGGCGGGGACGTTCGTCATGCCATTGCCTTGAACGCCGTAGACCGGATCGCCATAGACGGGGTTGCCGTAAGAAGGCGCTGGTGCCGCCATGCCGGGGAAGCCGGTCGGGGCGGCATAGCCTGGCGCGGTTGGGTAGGCGGGCGCGGCAGCGGGCAAGGGATAGGGTGATGCCGCCGGCTGCTGCGGGGCGAAGCCCATGGGCGGCGCATAGGGCGCCGATATGGCCGTGGGATTGCTGCCGAGTGCGAATGGATTGACCGGCTGCGGCGCGGCCATGGCGCGGAAGGGGTTGGCCGACTGGGGCGCCGCCGCAAAGGGATTGCCGTTCGCCATCATGGTGTCGGGCGCCATGCCTGTCTCACGCATGTAGAGCGCCTTGGCGGTCTTGAGGTAACGCGCCGCATCGCCGTCATTGCCGCGGGTACGGGCCATGCGCGCCGCCGCCATATAGACCCGGTAATCGGCCGGGTGCATCTGGATCGCCTGCTGGGTGACGGCGCGCGCCGTATCCATGTCGCCCGACGCGCTGGCCGTGTCGATCAGGCCCACCATGGCGTCGCGATCGGACGGCTTCTGCGCCAGCAGCATGCGGAAGGTCTGCGCCGCCTGCGCGTTGAGGCCGCCTGATTGGTACAGCCGTGCCAGGGCGGAGAGGATTTCCTCATTGCCCGGCGCCTCGTTCCATGCCGCCTGCAACATGTCGAAGGCCGGGGCGAACTGACCCGCCTGCCGCATTCGGTCCGCCTGCGCGGCTGCGAGCGTCGCCTTCAGATTGCCGAGGCTGCGTTGACCCTGAAGCGACGGGCCGGCCAGTGCCGACGCCTTTTGCACGGCGCTCATGGCCAGGCCGTCCTGCCCGGTCTGCGCCAGGACCCGCACCGCGGCGTCATAGGCGCCCGCATCATTGGCGGGGGCGTCCAGAGCCTGGGCCGCCAACTGGCTTGCGCCGCGCGCGTCGCCCAGTTCCAGCATGCCCTGGGCCAGCGCGCCCATGCGGTCGGCGGAAATGCCCCGCATCTCCGACGCTTGGCGCAGCATGGCGAGACCCTGTCCCTGCGCGCCCCTGGCCCCGGCGGCCTTCGCCTGGGCTATGGTGGCGGATATGCCCAGGCCGGCGATGAAATTGCGCATCTCTGCCGTGCGCTGCCCTTCCGGAATGCGAGCGGCGACAGCCTGCGCATCGCCGGTGCGGCCCGCACGGTCCAGGATCAGCGCAGCGGCGTAGAGCGGCTCGGCCTTGTCCGAATAGGAAAGCTGGCGGACGAGAGCGTCCTGCTCCGCGACGCGGCCCTGCTGCTGGAGCAGGCCGGCGAGATCATAGGCGACCCACGGGTCGTCGGGCGCACTGCCCATGGCGGCGCGCAGCAATTGTTCGGCGCGCGCTGCGTCACCGCTATCCAGCGCGGCGCGTGCCTCGTTGCGGGTGGCGCTGGCCTGGGCGATGGCGGCGCCTGAGCCGGCGGCCCCGCCGGACTTGCCCAATTGCCGGTAGAGTTCGGCCGCCTCATTATAGCGGCCCTGCCGTTCATAGACGCTGGCCAATACCGATATGGCAGGCCCCTTGTCGCGGACGTTCGACTGGGTGAGCGTGGTGGCGAGTTGCTCCGCGCGCGTCAGATCGCCCTTGTCCAGCGCCGTTCGGGCCGAGTCGAGATCGGCATAGAAGCGGGCGGACTGCAATGCCTCGGCCCATTTGCCTGCGCTGCCCGTGCGGGAGGCGCGGGCCAGCAGGTCGCGGGCCTGTGCAAATTCGGACTTGCGCAAACGTACGATGCCCATGCCGCCCAGCGCGTCGGCGTCGTTGGGATTGGCGGAAAGCGCCGTGCGGAAGCGGGCGGCCGCGGTGTCGAGTTGTCCAGCCTCCAGCGCCCGGAAGCCGGCGGCGCGGGCATCGCCGCCCCGGTCGCTGCGGGTCGGGCGGGCCGGGCCGGATGGTGCGGCGGCCGCCTGCGCGGGTGCGGCGGGGCGAGCGGCCTGTGCGGGCTGCGGCTTGGCTGCGGCTTTGGGTTGGGGCGCATTGCCGGCAAGGCCGCGCCGTGCCTCCGCATTGGCGGGGTCGATGGCCAGCACCCGGTTATAGGCCTGTCGCGCCAGGTCGCCGCGTCCCTTGGACTGCCAATAGCGAGCCTGCTTCAGCAGCGGGGCCACGCCCTGCACCTCCGCATGCGCCAGGGGCATGGTCGCGATGGCGAGCAGAGGCAGGCCGAGGATCGAGATCGTCTTCTTCATGATCATTTCACCGCTTCGAGGCGCTTGGCTTCCTGCCGTTTGAACAGCAGATAGACCGGGGCGGAGATGAGGAAGGCGACCAGCAGGCCACCCAGGGCGATCAGGAAGGGCCGCTGGCTCATCCAAAAGGCGATCTTCATCCAGACCGGCAACGATCCGACCCAATAGCCGTTGCCCACCGCAAAGCTGGCCATGCTTTCGCCGTCCACCACGGAAAGGTCGCCCTGGACCTGGGCGTTGATCTTGGTGTCGTTAAGGCCGTTGACCAGAGCGGGCAGCGCTTCGGGATCGCTGGCCAGCAGCGCGACGACGCTGCGGTCGGCGTCGAAGGGCGACCGGAAGCCGACGATGCCGCTGAAGCTGTCGGTCCCGGAGAAGAAGCCGTCGACGGTGGCGCTGTCGCTGCGCTCATAAGGGGAGAAGAGGTCGAAGACCCGCTCCACCGGCGTGCGTTCGGTGACGCGCAGCCGGCCATCCTGGTAGAAGACGGGCGCGCCGGCGAAGAGCGATTCCGACTGGGCGATCTGGACCGGACCGATCACCAAAAGGTCCTTGCCCGCCATGCGGGCGGCATCGATCGAACGGGTGACGCTGGTCCGGATCGCCGGCGTTCCGGTGGCGTCGCCAAAGCGACCCATGACGTTCAGGAAGGCCTCCACCACGCCGGGCGTCGGATCGCCGGGCAGCAGGACGACCGTTTCCGCCATGTCCGGCCGCACGGTAAAGGGATAGCCCCCGCCCGCGAAGCTCGCGAGGTTGGGCATGTGCAGCGCATGATAGGCGTGACTGAGGTCGATCGAGCTTTCCGGCAATATGCTCACGCGCACATTGTCGGGCAGCATGCCCTCGCAGCGCTGCTTGGACTGGACCAGCAGGTTGTAGTCGAACACAAGCGAGTTCTGGCCGAACAGGTCATAGCGAGGCAGGATGACGTCGGCGCGCGACGTGTATGCCGTGGGTCGCCCGCCGCCGAACCATTTGTCCCACCAATGTTCGCCGGTCAGCGGCAAGGTGGTCAGATATTGGCCGTTCATCGACAGGTCGAGGCGCGAGCGGGACTTGTCGAGCCAGGGAGCGGAGGGATAGCGGTAGCGCAGGTCGAGCTTGGCCCCCTGGCGCGGCCAGAAGAACAGGTCGGGCGCCACATGGAAACCGGCGCTGAGCGGGCCGGGCGGCAGGCCGATGCCCTGCAGGGCGTAGCGCGGCACGATCTCGCCCAGGCGCACGGGCCGGTCGGTCCGCAGCCAGCGCGGCGCGGAATAGCGGGGGAAGGAAGGCAGGCGCACGCCGTCCAGCGACGCACTCGCCCCGCCGAGCATGCCGCGCCCGATGGCGAGCGCTGCCGCAGCCTGCTTCAGCTGCTTTTCGTCGCTGCCGCTGACGACCAGCAACTGGCCCTCGCTGTCCACCGGGTTGGTGATGATGGTCGCGGCGGGGCCGGCGGGAAGGTTGACGCCGGGGATGCGGCGCCCCGGCGTCACGAACAGCACGGCATTGCCGGCGGGGATCTGGCCAAAGCTAGGCTTGAAGGAATAGCCGCGATAGCTGGCCATGCCGCCGAACCAGGACGCGGTGCTGGCTGCGGCCTCCAACTCGCCATTGGTCGGCTTGCCCGCGAAGACGAAGGGCAGTTTCAGCGCCACATTGTCGTTACGGTCGAAAAAGGGCGCGGGCAGGCGCGCAAGATCGGGCTTCAGCGGCAGCGACTGGGTGGTGATGTTCAGCACCGACCGCGTGTTGCTGACATTGGCCCAGAGCGAACTGTGGAAGGGGTCTTCGCAGTCGCGGGTATAATGTCCGATAAAGCGCAGATTGAGCGAATTGTCGCCCGGCAAGAACAGCGCCGGATTGATCGGCACCGTCACCGTCTGCGCCGTGCCGTCCGAAGGCCGGAGCGGCAAGGCATTGACCACCTCTCCGTTCAGCAGGACGACGATCTGGCTGAGGTCGCCGAGCAGCGAGGGGGAGAAGTTGAAGGCCAGGGTCAGCGAGGCACCGGTCACGACCTGGTTGCTGCGCAGGCCGAAGGGAATGCCATATTCGCCGCGCGTTCCGGCAAGGCGAATGGGGTTTTTGACCTGCAGGTCCTTGAGCAGCAATCGTTGCTGCCTGCCGCTGGATGAAGCGATGGGAGCGGCCGCGGCGGGCGCACTGGCCGGCGCGGCTGGAACCGCGTTGGCGGATGTGGTGGCGAGCGCGCCGGCGGCCGCGGCGGCGGCCATGGCGCGCATCGCCTTCTTGCGGCGGCGCGGCAGGCGCCAAATGTCGATGATCGTGTCGATGCCCACGCTGAAGATATCCTTGATGGATTTGAAGCCGGCGACCGGCGCCAGCGGCTTGTCCGATTGCCACGCATCGGCGCGGCCCATGACGGCGCGCACCAGATGACGGGCGTGCACCATGTCGAGCGGCTGGAAGCGCAGCTTTGCCCGGCCATTGTCCATGCGAACGGTGTCGACCGGAATGGTCAGCGTCTCGTCACCCATCGGCAGCGAGATGTCCGTGACCTGGCGTCCCTGCAGCGCGAAACCGTCCGGCAGATCCGCCGCCAGACCGCCCAGCGAAATGTCGACGGTCGTGCCGTCGACGACATAGCCGTCGTCGAAATAGAGCGTGACCGGCATTTGCGCGGTGATGCGGATATTCTCGCGCACCTGACGCTGTTCGCGCGCGACGGAAATGGCCGCGATCAGGATCAGCAGGCTGAAGCTGGCCCAAGCGGTGTTGAGCAGCACCGTGTCCCACTGCGCGTCGAACAGGAGCGGGAAATTCAGCTTGATGAAGCCGAAGACCACGCCGAACATCAGCAGCAGGGCGGTGATGACATGCGGCCGCACGGTTGTGCCGTCGAAATAGGTCTGGTCCAGCAGGCCGCCCTTGTCGGTCACGTTGAACTTGCCCTTGCGCGGGTTCAGCAGCGTGAACAGCGTCGGCTTCACCAGGTGGAAGGCGAGCAGCGTTTCGTAGATTTCCCCCCAGAAGGGCCGGCGGTCGCCGCCCTGGATACGTTCGCTGGACATGGTGGAGATGAACAGATGCGGCAGCGCATAGGCGAAGATCAGTGCGGCCGAGGCATGGATGATGTTCTGTCCGCCGATCAGATAGGCGAGCGGGGAGGTCAGGAACACGATGCGCGGCAGCGGAAACTGAAAATGCAGCATCGCGTTCAGGTAGCAAAGCCGCTGATGCCAGTTGAGGCCCGGTCCGAACAGCGGATTGTCGATCCGCATGATCTGCGTCATGCCGCGCGCCCAGCGGATGCGCTGGCCGACATGCAGCACCAGCCGCTCGGTCGCGAGGCCGGCCGACAGGCGGACGCCGATATAGGCGGTGTTCCAGCCCATGCGCTGCAGCTTGAGCGCGGTATGGGCGTCCTCCGTCACCGTCTCGCCGGCAAAGCCGTTGGTCTGCTCCAGCGCGGATCGGCGGATGACCGCGCATGACCCGCAGAAGAAAGTGGCGTTCCACAGGTCGTTGCCCTTTTGCACCGCGCCGTAGAACAGATCGCCTTCGCCAGGCAGTTCCTTCACATTGCCCAGATTCCGCTGCACCGGATCGGGCGAATAGAAATGGTGCGGCGTCTGCATCAGCGCGAGCCGCGCATCCTTCTGGAACCAGCCGACCGTCATCTGCAGGAAGGCGCGGGTGGGAACGTGGTCGCAGTCAAAGATCGCGATCAGTTCGCCGTCCGTCTTCTTCATCGCGGCGTTGAGATTGCCTGCCTTGGCGTGCAGATTGTCCGCCCGGGTCAGATAACCGCAGCCCGCCTGGCGCGCAAAGGCCCGGAATTCCGGGCGTCGGCCGTCGTCGAGGATATAGACGTGGAACCGGTCGCGCGGATAGTCCATGTCCATCGCGGCGAAGACCGTGTTCTGGACGATCGCCAGGCTCTCATTATAGGTCGGGACATAGACGTCGATGACCGGCCATTGATCAGGTTCGCCCTCGATCTCCACAACCGGGCGGTCGAGCGGCCAGCTTGTCTGCAAAAGGCCCAGGACCAGGATGACCCAGGCATAGAGTTCCGCCAGATAGAGGCCCGTGCCCAGCAGGGCCGCGGGCAGGCTGTCGAAGTCCAGCGTGTGGGTCGTGCGCCAGAACAGATAGCGGGTCGACACCAGCAGCGACAATATGCCGATGGCGATGGTCGACCGCTTCCCCGGCGAACGGTTGAACAGGATCACGCCCGCCATGGTCGTCAGCGCGAAGATCCACTGCGACTCCAGGTCGAGCGGGACCGTGACGACGGCGATGATGACGGCGGCCACGAAGAGCCCCACCGCAAGCCTGAACAGGGCCTGCGGCGCGAAATGGGAAGGGAGGGACATCAGGCGTCTCCTGTAACCTCGATGTTCGCCTCTCCCGTGGCAGGTGTCAGTCCGATGCGCTCTTCTACCGCGTCCGCGAACAGGCGCAGGTCCTGCAGCGCGGCGCTGGTCGGCGCATATTTGCTGATGAGTTCAAACCGCGCGAGCGCTTCATTGACGGCCTCGTCGCGGCGGATGGTGGCGAGCAACTGGTCCCCGAACAGGTCGCGGACGAAGCTGTGGCTGTGACGCGACAGCTTCTGCCTGTCGTCGAGCTGGTTCAGGACGAAGACAGTGCGGTCGAGCTTCATTGCCGGGGCCGTCTCGCTGAGCCGGTTGAGCGTGGCGAGCGAAGCGGCGGTGGGCAGCAGCGGGCAGATGTGCAGTGCGCAGCGTGGCGTCAGCAGTTCCAGCAGATGCCGGTCCTCCGACGCGACGTCCACGATCCACACATGGCCGGAATCGAAGATCCGGTCCAGTTCGCTCTCCACGCGCGCCGCAAATGCAGCGGAACGGCTCTGGCCATGGCCCTGCAGGACGCTGACGCCGAACGCGACGAGCGGTTCGCCGCCGCCTGCGCCCCATTCCGGCACGGCCTGCGCCGGCATGAAGCCGAAATGCATCTTCAGCGAATCCTGGAAGGTGCAGTCCAGCGCATTCACCTCATAGCCCTTGCCTGCAAGGTGCAGGGCAAGCTGGGCCGTCAGGAAGGTGGTGCCGGTGCCACCCTTGGGCGATTGAACCAGGATGACGGTCATCAATCCAACTCCGAGAAGCGGTTGAAGAATTCCCGGAGGTCGACATCGCTTTTCGGCGCGGGCCGGTGTTGGGACTTGCCATATTGGGCAAAGATCTGACCGGGTTCGGGCGAAGATTGCGGTGCCCGCCGTACAGGGGCCGGCTTTTCGTCCTGCCGGGCCTGCCAGACAGGCAGGGGCGCTGCTTCATCGCCGACAATCTTGCTGTCGCCCAGCACGGCGGCGAAGATAGGCCATAATTCGGTTTCGGAGAATCTGTCCTCAAAGTCGCGATAGGCGAAGTCCTTGCGGTTCAGCTTCTCCAGCAGTTTGCGAGCGTCGCGGCGCATTGGCCCCCCAAAATGCGTAAAACAAAAGTTGATTGTTACTTATATCTAATTCACTATATCTTTCTTAATAGAATGACAGCGCAATGCGACAAAAATTTCAAACTTGATGTGTATCAAGCTGAGACGCTGGGCTGTCCTGGTGTTTCGTTTCTGTACAGCAGCTCTCATCCGCTCGTGCGCGGCCAGCGCTATACTGGCCCTTACTCTTCGGACGACTGATCGTTCAGCAGGACGCATCGGCCTCGCGTCAGGGTGGAGAGTCCCCAGGCATTTTGACGCATGGTCGGGTGATCGCTAGGGAGGCGTCATGATCGTGCTGCTATCCCCCGCCAAGACGCTTGATTTCGAAAGCGCATTGCCACCTCTGCCCGCCACGAGGGCGCATTTTGTCGAGGAGGCCCATAGTCTTGCCAGATCGGCCGCGAGGCTGTCGCAAAAGCGACTGTCGGAATTGATGCATATTTCGCCGCGCCTGGCAAAGCTCAATGCGGAGCGATTTCGCGATTTCCCTGAGCAGCCCGAGCGGCAGGCCCTGTTCGCTTTCGCCGGCGACGTCTATGCGGGCTTTGAAGCGCAGACGCTGGACGAAGCGGGCATCGCCTTTGCTCAGGACCATGTCCGGATGCTGTCGGGCCTTTATGGCCTGTTGCGGCCGCTGGATGCCATCAGGCCCTATCGGCTGGAAATGGGAACGCGCTGGGCGCCGCGCCACAGGAAGCTGACCGACTGGTGGGGTGGCCGGATCGCCGAATTGCTGCGCATGCAGGTGGCGGAGGAAGGATCAGGCGTGGTGCTGAACCTGGCCAGCCAGGAATATTTCGCGGCGGTGGAAGGAAAGCTGGCGGGCATCCGGGTCATCGATGTCGATTTTCGCGAGCCCGGTCCCGAAGGGCCTCGTTTCGTCAGTTTCAATGCGAAGCGGGCTCGGGGCATGATGGCGCGCTGGATGTGCGAGCATCATATCGGCGACGTCGATGCGATGCAGGGTTTCGACAGCGACGGCTATCGCTTCGATCCAGAGGCAAGCACGCCCGATCGCTGGCGTTTCATTCGGAAGTGACGGGGCGGACGTGATGGGGCCGAAGTAACAGGTCTTGCGGCGTCGTCGCGACAGGCATTGAAGACCGGGCCTGTAGTTTCGGGAACGCTGACGTCAGCTTATATGGTGAAGTCGTGGGCGGCGGGAAGCAAGAACTTCGCATCTTGCTTCCCGCCCCATGATCAGGACTTGGCGGCTGTTGTCTCAGCGGCCTTTCCATCGCTTCCCAGATGCGAGTTCGCCGCTTCCAGCGCTGCCTTCAATGATTTGGGCTTGGCAGGGGCGGCCTTCTTCGCCGCGCCCTTTTCCTGGCTGGACGCCTTGGGGGACGTAGCAGTCTTGCCGTTCTCCTTGTCGCTTTTCGGCGCGGCGATCGACAGGCGCTTGCGCGACTGCTTGCTGGCGGATGCAGGGGCGGCGCGACTGCCACGGTTCGAAATGACCGGTGCGGGCGCGTCGGCCTTGTCCTTTTTCGGGGTTGCAGCTTTCGGAGTTGCAGCCTTTGCCGGGGCTTTGGGCGCTGCCGCCTTTGTGCCGGGAGAAGGGGCCGGGCTTGCGGCAGCGACCGGTGCCTGTGGAGAGGCGGCGCTTGCGGCAACGGCTGGCCTGCGGCCGAGGCCTGTCTTTTCCGCGACGGCGCGCCGGGTCTGCGAATAGCTTTGGGCGACCAGCGGATAGCTGCTCGGCAGCCTGTAGCGCTCACGATATTGTTCCGGGGTCAGGCCATGAGCGGCCAGATGGCGCTTCAAGGTCTTGTAGGGTCTGCCGTCGATGAGGCTGAGGATATGGTCAGGCGAGGCGAGGCTCTTGCGCACGGAAACCGCAGGCGTGAAGCTCTGGGCAGCGGGTTCGGCAATGGCCGCGGCCGCGTCTTCCGTCAGCGCCGTCCGGGTGGTCCTGATCAGATCGGCGAGGCTTTCGCTCGAAACGCTGTTTCTGGAGACATAGGCGCTAAGCAATTGGACGGTGAGGGCAGTGATATCGTTCTTGTCTTCTTCAGCCATGTGAGCGGACCCGTTTCGTGAGGATGTCAGCGCTATTTGCGGAAATCAACGCGGATTGTAAACGGCGCATTTGCAGTAATCATCTGCAATATTCGTGTTTGTGCCCAGTCAATCAATTCTCGGAAAGTCGATCCCGTGCCGCGATCGTCGAATTTGCTGTGCGGAAATGGGTTTGATCACTGGTTTTCGACGGCACCCGTCCTGGGCATGAAATGACAGTCGCGCCAGTTCCGGTCGCCCTTCGGCACGAACGACACATAGTCACCGTCTATGATGAGCGCGGCCGTCGGGCCGCGATAATATCTGCCCAGCGACAAGGTCCCGCGTTCCAGCGTGAGTCGTCCCTCCGTCCAGATGATCGTTGCCCGGGCATCATCGACATGGAGGGTAAAGCGCCGTCCGGCTGCACATTGCACCTCCATGCCCCGGGCCGCGCCCTGCGCGCTGGCGGGCGCGGCGGCGAGCAAGGCCACGCAGATCATGGCCACGGGCATGAGGGCGGCGGGCATGAGGGTGGCGAAGAAAGAGCCGGAGGTCATTGCCGGAGCCTTGTTGAGACGAACTCTCCTGCTAACTCGCCGCGGATTCGTCGGTTCCTGCGGCAAGGGCATTGGCGATCATTGCGGCCAGCGTTTCTTCCGCCCGCTGCTTGACGGCTGCATCCTTGGACAGCAGGTCGTGCCGTATCCATTGGGGTACCCGGCCGACAATAGTCGTGATGAGATTCGTCAACTTCTCGTCCATGGCTTCGCTATGCGGACACCGCCTGCCTGGGGCAACTGCAAAAGAGTCATCCAGATCAAGCCGCCCCTTCCGCGTTCACGCCTCGCGCCAATGGCCCTGTGCGATGCCGTCCAGCGCCCAGTCGCCAATATTCCAGCGGACCAGCCGCAAGGTGGGATAGCCGACAGCCGCCGTCATTCGCCTGACCTGCCGGTTGCGTCCTTCGCGGATCGTCAGTCTTATCCAGCAGTCGGGAACGCTCTTTCGGAACCGGACGGGCGGATCGCGGGGCCAGAGGGGGGGCGCGTCGATGCGTTCGACCTCAGCGGGGAGGGTCAGGCCATCCTTCAGGCGCACGCCACGCCGCAGCGCCGCCAGCGCGGCCTCGTCCGGATCGCCCTCCACCTGTACCAGATAGGTCTTGGGCATCTTGAAGCGCGGATCGGCTATCCGCGCCTGAAGGCGGCCGTCGTCGGTCAGCAGCAACAATCCCTCGCTGTCGAGGTCGAGCCGCCCTGCAGGATAAAGGCCGGGACGGTCGATATAGGCGGCGAGCGTGGGACGGGGTGGTCCCGTCCTTTCATCGGTGAACTGGCAGAGCACGCCATAGGGCTTGTTGAACAGGATGAGTGCCATGACGGATCAGTCCGCGTCGAACGCCAGGCTGCCCAGGTCGATCAACGCCGCGACCAGCATGATCACGGGCGGGGAGGCAGCCAGCCTGGCGTCCACGACCATGGTCGGTTCTCTGCACAGCCCCTCGGCCAGCCGCGCCGTGTCCCCGTCGCAGTCGAAGTCATGGCCGTCCACGAACAGCAGCAGTTCCGGTTCGCCTTGCCGGATGAAGGAAAAACGGCTGGCGGGATTGCGGCTGAGTGGAACGCCTTGGGCCAGGAGGGCGCGCACCGTCTGTTCGTCGGTCGGTTCGTCCGGCCGCCAGTCCATGTCGGCCGACTTGGGCAGGCTGTTATATAGGCCGAACCAGCGGGCGAAGGCGCTGCGGTCGGAGAGAGCCTCCAGCACCATGGCATGCATCCGGTCGAGGGCTGACGCGGCGATCTCGCCGGCATTGGGCTGGCGGCGGAGGTCGGGATCGGCGTAGCGATCCTCGTCCGCCATGTCGTCGGCCTGATGTCGGCACCAGTTTTCGACCAGCTCGGCGCGGGATGGCGCGCGAAAGCCGATGGAATAGGTCATGCAGTTCCCGCCGATTGCCACGCCGTCATGGGCGAAGCAGGGCGGAACATAGAGAATGTCGCCCGGTTCGAGGATATAGTCGTCCGTCGCCTCGAAATCGGGGATCAGGCGCAGGTCGTCATGCGGCAGCAGCAGTGTCGCGGAATCGCATCGCGGGCCGACGCGCCAGCGCCTTCTTCCCATGCCCTGCACCAGGAACACGTCATATTGGTCGAAATGCGGCCCGACGCCGCCGCCATCGGTCGCGTAGCTGACCATAACATCGTCGATGCGCCAATCGGGTATGAAGCGGAAGGGTTGGATCATCGCCGCGACATCGGGCACATGATGATCGACCGCCTGCACCAGCAGCGTCCAGGCGCCGTCGAGTTCCGTAAAACGATCCTCCGGCAACGGGCCGCTTTCCATGGCGAGTCGATCCGTCCGCCGGGTGATGAGGCGCGAATCGATGCCCTCCTCGCAGGAAAGCCCGGCCAGATCGTCGGGATCGAGCGGATTGCGCCACACGCTCCACGGGTTGCGGATCAGCAGCGGACGTTTCTGCCAATAGTCGCGCAGGAACAGGTCGATGTCGAAATGGGCGAGGTGCATGCCCCGCCCATGCGCCGTCCGGCGGCTGCTGTCAAAAGGCGCCCTCGAGCGGCGCCCCAGCGCCGTTCAGATGGCCCAGTTGAGATAGAAGTCCTTGAGCGCATGCGCATCATGGAGGGCATTGTGCGGCATCCGGCTGTTGGATGCAGCGCTGAACCCCGCGCCGTTGATGAGTTCGAGGCGCAGCCCGTCCAGCCTGATCATCTCGGCGGGACCGGTTACGAGAAGGGCGCAGAAATGGGCCAGGTCATCGGGCCAGTCAGCGATGATCACGGGATCGCGGTCATGAGCCAGATAGGCCTCCAGATGCTGGGCCGCCTCCACCCGGTTCAACTGATGGTCGACGCCCGGGGGCACGAAGCGCAGATAGGGAATCACATTCTTTTCCACCCAGGGGTGGATTTCGGCCGGCAGGGGAAGCGAGACGTAGAAATCCTGGTCTCCGATTTCGGGGACGAGCGCCAGGCTGATCAGGGCGCCGCCAAAGCCGTTGAATTCTGTATCGAGGAAATATCGCATCTCGCTCCTTTGACGCCGCGCCGCATTGCCGTAAAGCCCCCGCTGGCGACGAAACGCCGGGAGCAGATGATATGCAGGCACGCGAATTCATAGGATCGGCGCAGGTTCCCGGTGGCGAGGAACTGACCCTCTATCGGCGGGGCGGGGATTTCATGATCGTGCTCGACCGCAACGAGCTGATGAGCAGCCGGATGAGCGGATCGGAGGAGGCGCTGGCCAATCTCAGTTGCGAGCGGCTGCGCGGCCGGGCGCGTCCGCATCTGCTGATCGGCGGTTATGGCATGGGGTTCACGTTGCGGGCGGCGCTGGCGGCCCTGGACGACACGGGAAGCGTGACAGTGGCGGAACTGGTGCCGGAGATCATCCAATGGGCGCGCGGGCCGATGGTGGAACTGGCCGCAGGGTGCCTGGACGATCCGCGCGTGCGTCTGGTCCAGGCGGATGTGGCCGATGTGATCGGCGCGGCGCGCGGCGTGTACGACGCCATATTGCTCGACGTCGATAACGGGCCGGATGGGCTTGTGCGTCAGGCTAATGACCGCCTCTATTCGGCGCAGGGCATCGCGGCCGCCATCGCCGCGCTGAAGCCGGGCGGCATATTGGCGATCTGGTCCGCCGCGCCCGACGCGAGCTTCGCCCGCCGCCTTTCCCGCGCCGGCCTGGCGGTGGAGGAGGTCG
>Ga0207702_10002112_pt1 | contig 19140 bp, 17 predicted proteins | sample KBSCornC62_FD_184302 | JGI IMG/M metagenome (GOLD analysis project Ga0207702, IMG submission 184302) | Corn rhizosphere microbial communities from Kellogg Biological Station, Michigan, USA - KBS Corn C6-2 (SPAdes) (version 2) | ecosystem: Host-associated > Plants > Roots > Rhizosphere > Soil ...
CGGCATTGGCGGATCGATCATCTACCTCATCGACCGCTACGAGGACGAGAATGGCGGCCTGTCGATCTACGACATCGACTTTGTCTATGAGCCGGGCGTGGAACGTCACCCCGAAGGAGCGGGCTTCAGGATCATCGATCACCTCACCCACAATGTCTATGGCGGCCGCATGGCCCATTGGGCCAGCTTCTACGAGCGCGTATTCGGCTTTCGCGAGATCCGCTATTTCGACATCAAGGGCGAATATACCGGCCTGACCAGCAAGGCGATGACCGCGCCCGATGGCAAGATCCGCATCCCCCTGAACGAGGAAGGCAAGGCGGGCGGCGGCCAGATTGAGGAGTTTCTGCGCGCCTATAATGGCGAGGGCATCCAGCACATCGCGCTGCTGTGCGACGACCTGATCGCTGCCTGGGACAGGCTCAAGGCGCTGGGCGTGCCGCTGATGGCCGCGCCGCCCGCCACCTATTACGAGATGCTGGAAGAGCGACTGCCCGGCCATGGCGAGCCGGTGGGCGAGTTGCAGGCGCGCGGCATCCTGCTCGACGGATCGACGCAGGACGGCGACCCCCGCCTCCTGCTCCAGATCTTTGCGCAACCGCAGATCGGCCCTGTCTTCTTCGAATTCATCCAGCGCAAGAAGGACGAGGGCTTTGGCGAGGGCAATTTCACCGCGCTGTTCCAGAGCATCGAGCGGGACCAGTTGCAGCGGGGCGCGCTCCATGTCGATCAAGTGGAATGAGCGCCCGGCCGTTTCCGGCGTAGCCCTGGCTGTTGATCGGCGATGGTGCCAGTCAACTGGCGTCATCGCGGGCAGGACGACCGGTCAGGCCATATCATCCTGCCCGGCCTGCGCGATCGTCAGAAGCGCCGTGCGCAGCGCCGCCTGATCCTGCCCCGCCAGTGATCGCGCAAAGCGCGCTTCGTGCGCGTCCATGATCTGTTCGACCTGCCGACGCATCGCCTCCCCCGCCTCCGTCAGCGTCAAGGCCAGAGACCGTCCGTCGACCGGCGTCTTTTCAAGATAGCCGCGCCCTGCGAGCCCCGATACGAGAGGCACCATATTGGCGCGCTTGATCCCCAGCATCCGTCCCAGTTCGATCTGGATGCACCCCGGATTGGCGCCGACCAGAATCAGGATCGTGCCTTCCACCGGCCGCAGCCCGACCTCCGCCAGCGCGCCGCCAAGATCCGTCATCATCGCAGAAGATGCCCGGCGCAACAGATAGCCCAGCCGCGAAACGACGGGATCCTGCAGGGTTTTGGCGGCGATCGGCTTTTCCATGACCTTCGAAATAGTGCTATTGCCCAGAACAATCAATATTGCTATGTTACATAACAATAATGAGGAGCCAGGATATGCCTGCATCGGAAATTCTCTTGGTTATTGGCGGCGAATCGCGTGCCGCCATGTCCACCTTCGACCGCGCAAATCCCGTGACCGGTGACATCGCCACCCGCGCCGCTGCGGCCACCGTGGATGACGCCATCGCCGCCGTGGAAGCGGCCAAGGCGGCGTTTCCGGCCTGGTCCGCGCTTGGCCCCAACGCCCGCCGCGCCGCACTGATGAAGGCGGCCGATGCACTCGACGCAAGGGCTGGCGACTTTGTCGATGCGATGATGGAGGAAATTGGCGCGACCGAAGGCTGGGCGCGTTTCAACATCGCCCTTTCCAGCGCCATGGTGCGGGAGGCCGCCAGCCTCACCACGCAGATCGGCGGTGAGGTCATTCCATCGGACAAGCCCGGATGCATCGCCATGGCCGTCCGCGAAGCGGCAGGCGTGGTGCTGTCCATGGCGCCCTGGAACGCTCCCATCATCCTTGCCACCCGCGCGATCGCCGTGCCGCTCGCCTGCGGCAACACGGTGGTGCTCAAGGCGTCCGAACAATGCCCGCGCACGCACGGACTCATCATCCAGGCCTTTGTCGAGGCGGGACTTGGCGGCGGCATCGTCAACCTCATCACCAATGCGCCGCAGGACGCCGCGGACGTGGTGGGAGCGATGATCGACCATCCTGCGGTGCGTCGCGTCAATTTCACCGGCTCCACCGCGGTGGGCAGGATCATTGCGCGCCGCTGCGCCGAACATCTGAAGCCGGTCCTGCTCGAACTGGGCGGCAAGGCGCCGCTGATCGTGCTGGAGGACGCGGATCTTGACGAAGCCGTGAAGGCGGCGGCCTTCGGCGCCTTCATGAACCAGGGCCAGATCTGCATGTCGACCGAGCGGATCATCGTCGTCGATGCCGTTGCCGATGCCTTTGCGGAAAAGTTCCGGGCGAAAGCAAGCACCATGGCGGTTGGCGACCCGCGCCTGGGCCAAACGCCGCTGGGCGCGGTGGTCGACACCAAAACGGTCGCGCATGTGCGCTCGCTGATCGAGGATGCGGTCGCGTCCGGCGCGAAGCAGCTCAACGGCGGCGACGCGAACGGCGTCCTGATGCCCGCCCATGTCATCGATTACGTGACCCCGAACATGAAGCTGTTCCGCGAGGAGAGCTTCGGCCCGGTCGTGGGCATCGTTCGCGCCCGCGACGAGGCGCATGCGATCGAGCTGGCCAATGACAGCGAATATGGCCTGTCCGCCTCCGTCTTCACGCGCGACACCGCGCGCGGGCTGAAGGTCGCGCGCCAGATCCAGTCGGGCATCTGCCATGTCAACGGCCCGACCGTCCATGACGAGGCCCAGATGCCCTTCGGCGGGGTCAAGGCATCGGGCTATGGCAAGTTTGGCGGCAAGGCCGGCATCGACAGCTTCACCGAATTGCGCTGGATCACGATGGAGACCCAGCCCGGCCATTATCCCATCTGAATTTGGCCGAACCGATCTTTCCTGATTTTGCCGGAGATTTTCCCATGACCAACATCCTGCATGTCGACAATGTCGAACAGTCCGAGCTTGAAACCGTCGCCTTCACGGTCGAGAATGGCATCGCCTGGGTCAGCTTCAATCGACCCGACAAGCGCAACTGCATGTCGCCGCGCCTCAATCGCCAGATGATGCGCGTCCTGGACGAACTGGAATTTCGGGCCGATGTCGGCGTCCTCGTCCTCTCCGGGGAAGGATCGGCCTGGTCGGCGGGCATGGACCTCAAGGAATATTTCCGCGAAACCGAGGCGCATGGCCTGGCCGGCACGCGCAACGCACAGCGGGAAAGCTATGGCTGGTGGCGGCGGCTGCGCTGGTATCAGAAGCCGACCATCGCCATGGTGAATGGCTGGTGCTTCGGCGGCGGCTATGGTCCGCTTTTTGCCTGCGACCTGGCCTTTGCAGCCGAGGAGGCACAGTTCGGGCTTTCCGAAATCAACTGGGGCATCCTGCCTGGCGGCGGCGCGGCCAAGGTCGCCACGGAGCTGACCAATTTCCGCAATGCCATGTACCATTCGCTGATGGGCGAGAATGTCGATGGCAAGAAGGCCGCCGAATGGGGCTTCGTCAATGAAGCGCTGCCGCTCGCGCAGTTGAAGGATCGCGTCACCCAGGTCGCCAATGTGCTGCTGACCAAGAATCCGGTGGCCCTGAAGGCGACCAAGGATGCCATTCGCCGGGTCCGCGAGATGACCTATGACAATGCCGAGGATTATCTGGTCCGCGCGCAGGAGGCCGCCAACAGCTACGATAATGAAGGCCGCAAGGAAGGCATCAAGCAGTTCATCGACGAAAAGAGCTACAAGCCGGGCCTGGGCGCCTATGACAAGTCGAGGCAGAGCGCCTGACGACCGATCGGGCCGCCCCGCCCCGCGGCCCGTCCTGACAGACAGATTTTGGAGAGACAGGCCATGACGGTCGACACCCTGAACCTGCCCGCTGCGCCCGCCGCCTCGCTCGACCGACTGTTGCGGCCCCGCTCGGTCGTGATCGTCGGCGCGTCGGACAAGCCGGGCGCGCTGGGGGCGTCAGTGCTCTCCAACCTGACCCGCAACGGATTTGCCGGGGACATCCACCTCATCAACCCCAAAAGGGCGGAGATTGGCGGACGCCCCTGCCTGCCCTCCGTCGATGCCTTGCCGGAAGGCGTGGACGCCGCTGTGCTGGCCATCCCGCGGGTCGCAGTGCTGGAAACGGTACAGGCGCTCGCCGCCCGCAAGGTGGGCGCGGCGGTGATTTTCTCGGCGGGGTTCGCCGAAGGCGGCGAGGACGGCCTTGCCGAACAGCGGGCAATCGGCCGGATCGCGGCGGAAACGGGCATGGTGGTCGAAGGTCCCAATTGCCTTGGCATGACCAACTTCATCGACCGCGTGCCGCTGACCTTCGTCGAGACGGACGCCAGGTCGCTGGGCGACCGCGCCGGTATCGGCATCGTCTCCCAGAGTGGCGCCATGGCCTGTGTCCTCGGCACCACGCTGGCAAGCCGTGACCTGGGCCTTTCCTTCTCCATCTCTACCGGTAACGAAGCCGCCTCCGGAGTGGAGGATTATGTCGACTATCTGCTGGACGATGCCTCCACCCAGGTCATCGCCATGATCGTCGAACAGTTCCGCAAGCCCCGGCGCTTCCTGGCCGCCGCCCGGCGCGCGCGGGCACTGGGCAAGACCCTTGTGCTGCTTCATCCCGGCAAGTCGAGCGCGGCCCGCGAGTCCGCCGCGACTCATACGGGCGCCATGGCGGGCGATTATCAATTGATGCGCGTGAAGGTTGAACGCGCCGGCGTAATCTTCGCCGAAACGCTGGAGGAACTGGGCGACATTGCGGAAATCGCGCTGCGTTGCCCGACCATTCCCGCTGGCGGGGTCGCCGTGCTGGGAGAGAGCGGCGCGTTCAAGGCGCTGACGCTCGACCTTTGCGAGGCGCTCGACCTCGATCTGCCGAAGGTGGACGATAGCAATGCCCCCGCCCTGCGCGCCGCCCTGCCCGATTTCGTCGGCGTCTCCAACCCGCTCGACCTGACGGCCCAGGGGCTGGTCGATCCCGACCTCTATTACCGCACGCTCGCCGCCCTGTTCGACGACGACCGGTTCGGCAGCATCGTCGCGGGGATCATCCAGACCGATCCCGTGACCGTCGGCATCAAGCTGCCTCCGATCCTGCGTGCCGTTGGCGAACTGCGGCCTGCCAAGCCGGTGATCTTCGCCGGGCTGGACGAGGGCGCCGACGTGGCGCAGGACTATATCGATCAGCTTCGCGCCTTCGGCATCCCCTATTTCCCTTCGACCGAACGCGCGATGCGGGCATTGAAGCGCCTCAACGACCATGCCCGCCGTGACTTCAGCGAAGGCGACACCAGCCCGCTCGGCGCTGCCGCCCTGCCCGACCAGGGCGGCGTCATTCCCGAATATCGGGCGAAGGCGATATTGGCGCGGTTCGGCATCCCCTTTCCCCAGGGCGCTTTCTGCACCAGCGTCGAACAGGCAACGTCCGCTGCCGAAACGATCGGCTATCCGGTCGCTCTCAAGGCGCAGTCGGCCGACCTCAGCCACAAGAGCGACGCGGGGGGCGTGGTGCTCAACCTGCGCGATGCGGACGAGTTGCGTGCGGGCTGGGCGCGCCTGTATGCCAATGTCGCGGCTCATGACCCGGCACTGACGCTGGACGGCGCCCTGCTGGAGGGCATGGGCGAGCGCGGCGTGGAACTGATCATCGGCGCGAAGGGCGATCCCGATTGGGGCCCGGTGATCCTGGCCGGTTTCGGCGGCGTCACGGCGGAGATCCTCCAGGATGTGCGCCTTTTCACGCCCGACCTGCCGGTGGACGCGATCGTGCGCGAACTGCATCAGCTCAAGCAAGCCGTCCTGCTTCGCGGTTTTCGCGGATCGCCGGCACTTGACGTGGAGGCCGTGGCGCAGATCATCGCGACGCTGGGCCGCGTGCTGCTGGCCGAACCGTCCATTCGCGAGATCGACCTCAACCCGGTGATCGTCTACCCCGAAGGCAAGGGAGCGGTGGCGCTGGACGCATTGATGCTGACGGCCCCCAGGGCGGGCTGAAAAGGCCGAACGGAGGGAATCATGGCAGCCACGCGCGCGGATTTCGCCAAACTCGGGGCCATCGACATGCACGTGCATGCAGAGGTCAGCTGCCATGACCCCGAAGACCCGATCTTCGGTGAATTTGCCGATGCGGCCACCCGCTATTTCAAGGCGCCTCGCCGCCGGCCGACCATCCCGGAAACCCTTGCCTATTATCGCGAGCGACAGATCGGCTTCGTCATGTTCACCGTGGACATGGAGGCGGGCACCGGCATCCAGCGCATCCGGAACGAGGAAATCGCGGAAGCAGCGGCGGAAAACAGCGATATCATGATCGCCTTCGCCTCCATCGATCCGCACAAGGGCAAACGGGGCGCGATAGAGGCACGGCGGCTGATCGAGGATCATGGCGTGCGCGGCTTCAAATTCCATCCGCCGCTGCAGAATTTCGATCCCGGCGACCGCATGGCCTGGCCGCTCTATGAGGTGATCAACGATCATCAACTGCCGGTCATCTTTCACACCGGCCATAGCGGCATGGGATCGGGAATGGCGGGCGGGGGCGGCATTCGCCTGAAATATGGCCAGCCCATATTGGTGGATGACGTTGCGGTCGATTTTCCGGGCATGAAGATCATCCTTGCGCATCCCGGCTGGCCCTGGACCGACGAGTCCCTCTCCATGGCGCTGCACAAGCCCAATATCTTCATCGATCTGTCGGGATGGAGCCCGCGCTATTTTCCTGACCAGATCGTCCGCTACGCCAATGGGCAGCTTGGGCATAAATTCCTGTTCGGCTCCGATTTCCCGCTGATCCCGCCGGACAAGTGGATCGCCGCCTTTGACGAGGCCGGGTTCAAGCCGGAAGTCCGGGCGCCGATCGTGAAGCAGAACGCGATGAGGCTGCTGTTCGGCCCGGAATTGCCGGAATGACCGACGAAGTCGGCCGCCGCGCGCTGCTGAAGGCCATGCCCGGCATGGCGCTGGGCGGGACGATGGCCCCCGCGGCGAAGGCCGCAGAATCCGCGCTGGCGGTGCCCGCGCTGAGCCTGGCGATGCGCCTGCGCGTACTGATCGGCGAACCGCGGGAGCTGGGCATGGTCGATGGCGTACGCAAGCGGATCATTCCGATCACCGGCGGCACTGTCGAGGGGCCACGGCTTGAGGGCAAGGTGCTTGTCGGCGGTGCGGACTGGCAATCGATCCGCGCAGACGGCACCGCCGACATATTTGCCCGCTATACGATTGAAGCAAAGGACGGGACGATCATCTCCATCGTCAATCCCGGCTATCGCCATGGGCCCGCCGCCGTGCTGGCGCGGATCGCCGCAGGCGAGGATGTCGATCCGGCGCTCTATTATTTCCGCACCACACCGCGGTTCGATGTCGCCCAGGACAATGTCCACGGCTGGCTTGGGCACACCATCTTCCTTTGCACGGCTGCACGCTATCGCGACCATGTGCGGCTGGATATATTCGCGGTCGATTGAAAAAAGAAGGCAGGACGAGGATGACGGGAGAAAAGGGGGACATCAGACGCCTGCTGGATGAGGCGCCGATGGCGCGCTCGCAGATCGCGGCGATCATCCTGTGCGTTCTGCTCAACGCGCTGGACGGTTTCGACGTGCTGGCGATCAGCTTCGCCTCGCCCGGCATTGCGGCCGAATGGCGCGTGGACCGCGCCGCGCTCGGGCTGGTGCTGTCGATGGAGCTGATCGGCATGGCGGCGGGATCGGTACTGCTGGGCGGGCTTGCCGATCGCATGGGCCGGCGCCCGACGATCCTCCTCTGCCTGGTCATCATGGCAGGCGGCATGCTGGCCGCCACGCAGGCTTTCAGCATATTTTCCCTGTCCGCCATCCGTCTGGCGACGGGCCTTGGGATCGGCGGGATGCTTGCGTCCACCAATGCGATGGTGGCGGAACTCTCCAATGCCCGATCCCGCAGTCTGGCGGTGGCGGTCATGGCGGCCGGATATCCGATCGGCGCGATCGCCGGCGGTTCCATCGCCTCCCTGATCCTGGTTTCGGGCGAATGGCGCGACGTGTTTCTGTTCGGCGCCATCATGACGGGCTTCTTCCTGCCTCTCGCCTATATGTTGCTGCCTGAATCGATCGGCTTCCTGCTCCAAAGGCGGCCCGGGGGCGCGCTAGGGCGCGTCAACGCGCTGCTCGTCCGCTACCGGCATCAGCCGGTGAGCGCCCTGCCTCCACCCGACGGGATCGCGCCCAGGGCATCGGTCGCGGCGCTGTTCGCGCCTGGGCTGGCTCGCGTCACCATCCTGCTGACGGCCGCCTATTTCGCGCATATCATGACCTTCTATTTCATCCTGAAATGGGTGCCCAAGATCGTGGTCGACATGGGATATGCCGCGTCCGCCGCGGGCGGAGTGCTGGTCTGGGCCAATGTCGGCGGCCTGGCCGGAGCGATGCTGTTGAGCCTGCTGAGCTGGCGGATCAGCATTCGGGCGCTGGTCATCGCCGCGATGCTGGCTTCCACGGTCATGGTCACGATCTTCGGCCAGGGGCAATCCAGCCTCTCAGGCCTTGCCGGTGTGGCGGCGGCGGCCGGCTTCTTCACCAATGCGGGCGTGGTGGGCCTTTATGCGATCATCGCGCAATCCTTTCCGACCTCCGTGCGCGGCGGCGGCACCGGGGTAGTGATCGGCTTGGGCCGGGGCGGCGCCGCGCTGGGGCCAATCATCGCCGGTTTCCTCTTCAGCCTGAATTTCGGCCTGCCCATCGTCGCGCTCGCCATGGCGCTGGGATCGCTGACGGCGGCGGGCGCACTGCTGCTGCTGCGCCCTGTGCAATCATAGGCGGCGATGAATCGGCCACCGACGCATGTGCGATCTGCCGCACAGAGAGAGGTCGGCTGGCCGTTCGTCACGGCCTTGGCCCCGGCCGCCCGCCCGAGCCCGAGACATGATCAGGAAACTGATGCCGCCGCCCGAACGGACCTTGCCCACCCCTCAAATGGCAAGTCCCGGGACGGATCGACATTCAGCCCGTTGATGCCCGACAGGCAACAGGCGTGATCCATCAGAAGCGGGGAATGGAGGCGAGCCAGTCGCTCGCTCCATCGTCAAACACGATGCCTTCGACAAAGTGGCCCAACAGGTTTCGCATGTCGCAATAATAATAGCTGCCCACCCCGTCGACATCACCGCGGATCGGCAGTGTCCGGCCCGATGCCTGGAGCTGGTCCAGTTCCGCATCGAATGCCTCTCGCGTCGCAAAGCGCCGGCAAAGATGATGGAACCGAACGACAGGGCCTTCAGCCTGGGGCAGGCCCTCCACGTAAATGGCCACGTCCCCGTCGATCGGTTGAATGATCTCGATTTCCGTCGCGCCGACATAGGCCAGGGAAACATGGCAATGTGCTTCGCGGCCCGGCCCCGTAGGGTAGCGTATGTCGCGCATCTCCAGAAAGCGCGCTATGCCATGGGTGCCGGCGAACTGCGCCTGCGCCCTGTCGATATCGCGGGTGACATACGCGACCTGGAAGAAACCTGGATAAGGCGGCGTGTCGGCTGGCATCATTTTCTCCTATGTGATTGGCTTGTCATTGCGGCTCCAGCCGATCCGCTGCTTCCCGCGCCGGCGCTCCATTCCCGGAAACCCACGCGACGCTCCAGCGGCTGTCCCTGGATCATCAAGGTCAGGCAGCCTCCTCCACCGAACGGCTGATCGGGGCGGGCGCCTTGTGCCATTGCCCCCCCTTCATCACCGCCCGGAGCGCCCTGGCATCGGCGAGGAGCCGCGGATCAGCAATGGGATCGCCGTCGATCAACAGCATGTCAGCCAACATGCCCGGAGCAATCCGCCCGGCACCCTTGCCCATCAGCTCGCCTCCATTGGCTGTCGCGGCGTACAGCGCTTCGGCCGGCGTATAGCCGAGGTAGCTCACGAAATGCTGCACGTCACGGGCATTGGCGCCATTGGGCTGCCAGGGCATGCCATAATCGCCGCCAATCACCGCGCGGACGCCCCGGCGCCGTAATTCACTGTGCACTGCAATGTTGCTTTCCATCGCGCGTTCAACACCCATGCGATCAATTGTCGCGCGGTCAAACGGGCTATCATGCAGCAGACTGTGGTAATATCCTATTGTCGGCGCTACAAAGATGCGATCCTTGGCAGCCTCCAGCATGTCCAGCGCTTCATCGTCGGCGAAGTCGGCATGATTGATGAGCGTGGCCCCGGCGCGCAGCGCCCGCTTGATCGATTCCGCCGAGCGCGCATGGACGCTGACCAGCAGACCAAGTTCCCTCGCCGCCTCTCCGATCGCCTGCGCTTCGTCCTCTGCCAGGGTCGTGGTTCGGCCGGTCGGGCGCGGAAAGAAATCATCGCCCGACATGTTGACCTTCACCACGTCGACCCCCTCGCGAAAACCCAGCCGCACCATCTTGCGGCATGCTTCCGCGCCATCGACGACAGCCGCCGCAACATCGCGCCGCTGATGCAGTTGCGCCGTATCGTTAAGCCCACCGGTAGCGGTCAGGGTGGGTGTCGAGGCCAGCAGGCGCGGCCCCGGAATGCGCCCCGCCTCGATTTCGTTGCGGATCACGATCTCCGATCGCAGCTTGGGCGATCCCGCACCGATCACACCTGTGAAACCCGCATCCAGCATGATCCGCGCATTGTGCATCGTGATAAGAACAGTTTCTTCAGGCGGGGTGTCCTCTATCTCGTAAGCATAGGTGACTGTCGGAAAGCTGAGATGACCATGCGCATCGATCAAGCCCGGAATCACTGTCGCGCCGCTTGCGTCCACCTCTTGCGCGCCGGCCGGCGCAGGCGTGCCAGGCAGCTGCGTAGCTGCAATTCGGTCGCCCGTCACCAGCACGTCCGCCCGCTCGCGAACATCGCCGGTCTCGCCGGACCAAATATGTCCGCCCCTTATTATCCATGATTGTGCCATGTCCACCTTCCCTTCGCGCATCCCGTGAATGCGCTGCCACCCTCCCGCGACGATCGCTCCTCGACAGCAGGTCCGGGCGGGACCAATGCGGTGCAGGGCGTTGCCCATTCTGGCATAATGGAATGGACATGGCGACATCTTCGACCGGGAGAGTGGCATGAAGAAGGCGGCACCCCATGAAACTGATATCAGCCGCATCACGACATGCCGGATCTGCGCCGGCCAATGCGGCATCATCGTCGACCTCGACACGGCGGGCCGCGTCGATCGCGTCCGGGGCGATCCCGATAATCCGCTTACAAGGGGCTATGCCTGCATCAAGGGGCTGACGCTCGGCGAGGCGCACAGCAGCCCCAATCGCATCCTGCACCCTTTGCGGCGCACCGACGATGGCCGTTTCGTCCAGGTGGAGATGAACGAAGCGCTGGACGAGATCGCCGAACGGTTGGGGAAGATCCTGGCCGAGCATGGCCCGGATGCGGTCGCCGGCTTTCGCGGCACCATGAACTACACCAACAGCCTGGCAGCGCATATGTTGCCGGCCTGGCTGGCGGCGATGGGATCGCACAGCTTCTTTTCGACCATGACCATAGACCAGTCCGCCAAGTGGATAACCGCAGACCGGCTGGGCGTGTGGGAGGCTGGCAAGGACCCCTATGAAAACGCCGAAGTCCTGCTGGTGATCGGCGCCAATCCATTGGTGTCGCTATCCACTTTCACCATGGTGATGCAGAACCCGGTCAAGGCCCTGAAAGAAGCCAAGGCACGCGGCACGCGCCTGCTGGTGATCGATCCCCGCCGGACGGAGACGGCCGCCTTTGCCGACCGATTGCTGCAGCCGCTGCCGGACGAAGATGCGGCGTTGGTCGCGGGCATGTTGCGCCTGATATTGGAGGAGAATTGGGCCGACAGGGAGTTTTGCGAACATAATGTGGAGGGCGTGGAAGCGCTGCGGGACGCCGTTGCACCTTTCACTGTCGACCATGTGGCGCAGCGTTGCAACATCGCGGCCGAAGACCTGGTCGCGATCACCCGCGACTTTGCCGAACCGCATCCTGACGGGCGGCGCAAGCGGGGCGCTGCAGCATCGGGCACCGGGGCGAACATGGGCGCCTTTTCCAATCTCACGGAACATCTTGTCGAATGTCTCAATGTGCTGTGCGGCCGGTTCGCGCGAGAGGGCGATGCGATCGGCAATCCGGGTGTGCTGGGGGCTCGCTGGCCGCGCCGCGCGCAGGCGATTGCGCCAACGCGCGGCTGGGAAAGCGGTTGGCGTGACGCCTGGGGATACGGCCTTCTGATGGGTGAGCGCATGAGCGCCCTCCTTCCGCAGGCGATCCTGGGAACCGGGACAGGCGCTGTTCGCGCGCTCGTGGTGGATGGCGGCAATCCCGTCAATGCGTTGGCGGAAACCGCCGAAACAGCAGCGGCCTTCGGCAATTTGCAGTTGCTGGTATCGATCGACCCTTTCCTCAACGAAACGTCGCGGCTCGCCCATTTCATCCTGCCGCCGCCGATGATGCTGGAACGGGCCGATATACGCAGCCGCGACTGGGAGAGCTACACTCTGCACGAACCCTTCCACCAGTTCGCGCAAATGGTTGCCCGGCCACCTGAGAACAGCGAACTGATCGAGGATTGGCAGGTCTTCTGGGAACTCGCAAAGCGCACCAGCCACAAGATCATTTTCGACGACGTGCCGATCTCCATGGAGACCCGCCCTGAGACCGAGGACCTGTTCCGCATCCTCCTGCGCCATTCGGCCTTCCCGACAGAGGATCTGCTGGCGGAAAAGCGGGGGGTCGTGTTGCGGGGGGATCCCATGTGCGTCAAACCCGCCGAGCCCTGCCCGCCCCGCTTCCAGGTGGCGCCGAGCGACGTCCTGGCTGAACTTGAGACGCTGGCCGGGGTCCGTCGTCAAACCTCTGCACTACGCCTTGTCTGCGGACGGGTGCGACATGTGCAGAACAGCATGTACCATGACCTGCCATCGATCGCGCGGCGCATGCCCGAAAACCCGCTCAGCATGCATCCCGACGACATGGCTTCCCGGGGACTCGTCCCTGGTGCCCTTGCTCGCGTGCGCTCGGCACATGGTGAGCTGCGCGTCACGGTGGCCCCGGACCGCAATCTGCGTTCAGGCGTCGTGACCATACCGCACGGTTGGGGCGACGGGCGAGGCGCCAATGTGAACAGCCTGACCAGCCTGATCCAAGGCCGCCAGACCATCAATGCCATGCCCATTCTCAGCGGCTTCGATGTGATGGTGGACCCCGTTGATCGGGATGCCGGACAAGGTGGCCCGGGTAATTGAAGACGCCCGCCGCAATCTTGGGATCGCGGCGGCGATAGGCTCGCATATCCATACATATGCCGCTATATTTTCCATACATAATATTCTATGTCGGCATCAGCAATGACGATTCGGAACAGACCCATGGCCAACGGTAGCGACAAATTCCAATGGATCCTCAGCAAAGGGTGGCATGGCGACTGCCCGCGCTGCGGCGAGGGGCGGATGTTCGCATCCTGGCTCAAGATCGCGCAGACCTGCGACCGCTGCGGCCTGGACTATCGATTCGCCAGTCCGGACGACGGTCCGGCCTTTTTCTCGCTCTGCATCATCGCCTTTCCGCTCACCTTCATGGTGGTGTGGTTGCAGGTCGCCTTCACGCCGCCATGGTGGGTCCATATGCTGGTTTCGGCTCCACTCATGATCCTGGGTTGCCTGCTGCCTTTGCGACCGATCAAAGGCTGGCTTGTCGCGTCGCAATATGTGAACAGGGCACAGGAAGCGGGCACGGAAAAGGTCTGGGCGCATCTCTATGGCAACGGCTCCGGCAAGGCCTTTGACGATTGACGGCCTTTTGTTTGGATTGTGAAGGCATGCAGTTCAAGGATTGATCCATGCAAAACTGGATGCCCGACATAGATGGAGTGGCAGGGCCGAAATATCTCGCGATTGCCCATGCAATGATGCTGGATATCAAGGCAGGCAGGCTGACCGCGGGCGTGCGCCTGCCCCCGCAACGCGTCCTTGCCGATGTGCTGGACATTGACCTGACGACCGTGACCCGCGCCTATGGTGAAGCGCAGCGACTGGGCCTTATCGAAAGCGATGGCCGTCGCGGCAGCTTCGTACGGGAACAAAGGGTCGAAACACCGAAATATGCGCTCGCCAGGCTGGGCGACGCGGGTATGAACGCACCGCCCGAACAGGCTGGCAGCCTGCTGTCGAGAGAATATAGGCGCACCGCCGAAGCCTTGCTCGGCGATCATGAGTCACTTTCCCTCTCCTATCCGCCGCGAGGCGGAATGCCGGCTACGCGAGAAGCCGGCGCCCAATTGCTGCAGAAGCGCGGCATACCCTGCCTGGACGACACTGTGCTGGTCACAGCCGGCGGCCAACATGCGCTCCACGCGATATTCAGTGCCGAGTTGCGGGCGGGAGACGTGCTGGCAGTGGCCGGCAATGTCTATCCGGGAGTGCTCGCGCTCGCTCGCCGCTTCGACATCCAGCTGGTCGCGATCGGCTCGGACAGCGAAGGCATTGATCCCGATGCGCTCGACGCCCTTTGCCGGACCGCCGAGCTCAGGGGAGTCTATGTCGTTCCGACCAACGACAATCCGACAACGGCGACGATGTCGGTAAGCCGTCGCAAGGCGATCGCCGCCGTTGCGCGACGCCATGGGCTGATCGTGATCGAGGATGACGCCTATGGCCTGTTGCCGAAAGACCCGCTGCCACCCATCGCTTCCTTTGCACCAGAGCAGAGCTGGCACATTGCGAGCACGTCCAAGATCCTGTCCCCGGGTCTTCGCGTCGCCTGGCTTTGCGCGCCCGGCGTGGCCGATGCCTGGCGGCTGGCGGCCGATGTCCATGACACCGCCATCATGGCCCCGCCGCTCAACGCCGCAATAGTGGCGAGATGGGTCGGGGACGGCCTGTTCGAGCGCCTTGTCGCCGAAATTCGCAGCGAGGCTGCCGCAAGGCAACTTCTCGTACGGAAATGGCTCCATGAAGGCAGCTTCCGGGCCCATGAAACAGGCTATCATCTTTGGGTGCCGCTTCCTGCCGACATCAATGGCGCCGCGGTGATGGAGGCGTTGCGACCGCATGGGCTGTCGGTCGTGGGCGGCGAGGCCTTTGCCGTCGATAGGTCGGCGGCGGCCCCGGCACTGCGCATCTCGATCGGTGGAGCGCTGACGCGGGATCGGCTTGAAAAGGGCATCCGGCTGCTGGCCGCCCTGATCGGACCGGAAGCCTCGGCACGCATTCCATTGGTTTGAGGGATGGGCGTTTGGCGTGACGCCGCAACAAGCGCCCTGGTTCCGCCCTGTCGCCGACGGGCATGACCCGCCTCATCGCCGCCATGTTGTGGATCAGCCCGGTTCATCCCATCGGGAAGCAATGGACGAAAGATCAGGCGTCGACCGCATTCACCCGAGCGTCTTCAAGCATATTGCATCAATGAGCGCGCGAAAGTTCGCGAAGTGATGTCTACATCCAGATACCATGTGCCGTCGGCCGAACTGGATGCGAATTGTTCCACCTGAATTATCAGGAGATGGGCCGCCGCGCGACGTTCTTCCCGTTCCTCGCGATTGCTGATCGCAAGGTCCAGTCGACGGAAATTCTGCCCCAGTATCTCCGCATATTTATCGCGAGCCCTGACGAACCGCCGCATCAGATCAGGATCCAGTGCGACAGCCAGACGCATGAGCCGGACGATACCGGCTTGCTCCTGGCTCGTTTCCCCCACTTTTCTGAACCACAGGGCAACTTGCTCCACATCGGGCCGGCCGAGTTGCGCCAGATCCTGGAAATGGCGCATCCTGCGTTCGATATGGTCATCGGCCAGCGCAGCAAGCAGGGCGATCTTGTTCTCAAAATAGGTGTAGAAGCTGGCGCGGCTGATCCGGGCCGCACCCAGCAGATCCTCGACACTTGTCTGGAGGAACCCGCGCTCGACAAACAGGCGCGTCGCCGCCATGACTAGGCGAGTTCGCACGTCCCCCTGCGATTGTCCTCGCGGCCCGCTTGCCCGCCGACGCGCCGCCGCAGTGCTGACAACCGGCGCACCACAGGTCGATTCTGCCGCCAATGTCATCCTACGCCCATATCCCACGCCCATGTGATGTTTTGACGATTATGGCCGCAAGCCGCCCCGACTGGCAAGCTTGTCATTGACCACCATACAAGTTGTATGAAATCTCGCCCGACAACCCAAGGCCATAAAGGCCGGTGCCGTCCCAGACCAGCAGCTTGATCCTGTTCGCCCGCTTCGAGCGGAAGATGAAGACCACCCCCAAGAAGGGCTTGAGTCCCAGTTCATGCTCGACCAGCGCCGCCAGGCTGACGGCGCCTTTCCTGAAGTCGACCGGCTTTGTCGCCACCATCACCTTGAGCGGCCCTGGCGGGATGATCATCCCGACCGGCTCATAGCGGCGAGCACCCGGGCGATATGATCCTCGCTCGTGCCCGGCGGCACGTGGATCGCGAAGGCGGCCGTGCGGATCACGATCTCATCGCCCACCCCATCAGCAGAACCGGTGCCGCCCGCATCTTCGATCACCGCCGGGACAAAGCCCAGCTTCTTGCCGGCCAGGCGCTTGCCCGGAATGCTGTCATGCCGCCATGCGTAGAGCTGCTGCAGCAGCCCACGCGTTCGCGCGATTTCCGCGATGTTGGCGCCGGGATCAAAACTCGACGCTATGATCCGGGCCTTGGCCTCGGCCGACCAGCGGCGCCGCATCGGCCCTGCTGGAATGACGTCCATATGCGAGGGCCGCTGACCCTCCTGCCTTTCGAAACCTGTTTCGAATGTTCTTACATCATCGGCCACTACGATACCCGGGCTAGCAGATGGAGCGCTTGCGCGAGATGCAGCTTTACTCCCTTTCGTCCAAGCCCAACCGGAAAGCGATCTGACCATCACCCAGCCCATCCATGACGCTCAAGAGATAAGGCGTGAAATTTGGGGTAGGCGAGCCGGTGCGCCCCGACCTTGAGGTCGCCGACATCTTCCGGGCTGCCGGGCCGGCCATCGGGTCGCCCATGCCGGGCACCTCAGCCTGCACCAGCCCAAGGTGATGTCCGCGATCGAGACCTGCCGTTCCGCAGCGTTGGGCGGTCGGCGACTACGAGCAGAGCGACTTCAACCAGTTTCTCCATCTCAACCTTGATCGTCCGAACGACAGTTTTCCATAAGAACCAGTCTCAAAGCCGTCATTCCGGAATCCACCTTCCGGTCCTAAAATCGCTCGAATTATCAGGCGCCCGTTAGCCGTTCCACGGATTGAGGACGTTGACGCCGGTGGCTTCAAAATCGGCGACGTTGCGCGTCACCACGGTCAGACCATGTATCAAGGCTGTCGCCGCGATCCATCCACCACGTTCGCTGACCGGATCGGGCACATGCAGTGCGGCGCAGGCGGCCGCCGCCGCGCCATCCATAGCGAGAACCCGACCAGCAAAGCCGGGCTTCACGATATGGTCCAACCATCGCCGCAAATGCTCGCCCTGGACGGGATCGCGTCGCTCGATCTGAACCACCCCCAACTCAAGTTCGAACAGCGACATGGCCGAAAGGAACGTGGTGCTGGGATCCGTTACCTTAAGCCAGTCGACAACTTCGGGAGCGGCACGCCCTGATCGGACCTTACGGCTTTCGGAAATGACGTTGGTATCAATCAGAAACATCAATCCAGGTCCGCCGGACGCGCCGCGATGCGAGCCTTGGGCGGCTCGAAATCGAAATCCTGATCGTCGTTGGGCATCAGCACATCGAGCAGAGACGTTCCACGACCGGCGAGTCGTTCATAGTCCTTGATCGCCATGACGACGAGTGAGGGCTTGTTGCGGTCGGTGATGAACACAGGGCCGGACAGCGCGGCCCGCTTGATGCTGCCGGGATCTCGGTTAAAATCTCTGCTGGTAAAGGTCGCGGTCATCGCTCCGGCTTTCATGTCGTTACATACAGACAAATAAACCTCGGAGGGATGACTGTCAATGAGAGCAAGGAGGCCAGGATCAGGAATGGATCTCACGGTGCAACCAGCATCTGATAATTCGAGCGATTTTAGGACCGGCGTGGGTGGGTAGCGGACTGGCAGGTTTCCGCGAATGTCATCGGAAAAGCTGCCTGTCATCCTCATCAATGGGCATTGGTGATCGCTTGCGTGTCCGTCGTGACAGCCATGGTAACGTCACACTGGAGAAATTGGAGGCCAGCTTCGCGAGGAATATACCAGCCGCGACTCCCATACTTCATGCCAACTTCGAAGATTTCTGAATTACCTCCAGACTTCTCCGTTGGTTCGGACAACTGAAATCGCGCTATCCCTGTTTTGTCATCACCATTCCACGCGTAATTTTTTATCGTCGGACAACGGACAATGGCGCTCCATCTATCCTCGCCCTTATAGATATAATCTCTGTAGTAGATTTCGAGTTCAGATTGGACGTTCATTGCACTTGGCCGACTTGGTGAACAGCCGCTCAATGCGATGACGACGGGCAGAATATGCAATGGGCGGATGGCCAAAAAGGAGCTCCTGATTTTCTGCCTGAACTACGGATTATAGCGTCGAGTAGCAGGCCCGCCGGCAAGCCAATCTGCCGACCGCTTCTGGTCGTCAGAAGTGCCTTGGAAGCAATTGGAGGCAATGCCATTCCCACATTGCCTATCGAGACTGACGGCTTCATAAGGGACTATGACAATTCCTTTACAGAATTCAGCCGCCCTTTTCCGTATTCAAGAAAATTGGCTTGCCGCGAAAGAGCGGAAATTACTGAACTGGCTGTGCGCTCAAATGCCGCCGTACGTCACGCCTGATCGCCTGACGGCATTGGGCATGTTCGGCGCATGCATGATTTTTCTAGGCTACGTGGGGAGCAATCTACATTCATCCTGGCTGTTGCTCGCCATCGCCGGTTATGTCGTCCAATGGTTTGGGGATTCGATGGATGGGAGCATCGCTCGCTTTCGCCGCATCGAACGTCCGTCCTATGGCTATTTCATCGATCATAGCTGCGATGGGCTTGCGACACTGTTCATCCTTACCGGCATTGGCCTTAGTCCGTTCGTCACCATGGACGTCGCGACGGTGGCGCTTGCTGGATATCTGCTACTCTCGATCCACGCCTACCTTTCCGCGCGCGTGTTGGGAGAGTTCAAGTTGTCTTATCTCGCAGCGGGCCCGACCGAATTGCGATTGATCCTCATCGCGCTGACGTTGATGATGATGGCTCTGGGTTCTGGTCCAGGATATTTCGGACGTCTGTCAGGCTTCGACCTGTTTGTTGGGA